>ERZ506469.10-NODE-10-length-62167-cov-7.12498_pt1 | contig 62167 bp, 63 predicted proteins | sample MGYA00512386_ERZ506469 | MGnify/ENA metagenome assembly ERZ506469 | reverse complement strand
TTGGTTTGGGGATTTAAATATAACACATAATGAGGCTATCTCCGCTTTTTTTATATTCACTTGTAACACATCTATTGTAATCCTACAATAATCGAGTGGTTCCTCTTTTACTTCATCTTGAAAAAAGGCTGTGTTTTAGGTATAATTAAACTTAGGTGATTATATGGAACAATATCTGAAATTATGTCGAACAATCTTGGAAAAAGGGACTCGGAAAGAGGATCGAACCAATACGGGAACGATTTCTTATTTCGGGTATCAAATGCGATTTGATTTAAAGGAAGGTTTTCCGCTTCTTACAACCAAACGAGTTCATTTGAAAAGCATTATTTACGAACTCTTGTGGTTTATCAAAGGCGATACGAATATCAAATATCTAGTGGATCACGACGTGAAGATTTGGAATGACTGGCCGTATGCCGCTTTCAAGCAATCGTCTTCTTATCAAGGGGAAACGATGGAAGAATTTGTTCAAAAAATCAAAGATGAGGACGGTTTTGCCGCTTTACACGGCAATCTAGGGCCGGTTTACGGCAAACAGTGGCGCGATTTCGGCGGCGTCGATCAATTAAAAGAACTGATTGAACAAATCAAAACCAATCCGACGAGTCGGAGGTTGATTATCAGTGCTTGGAATCCGCCGCTAATCAAAGACATGGCTTTACCGCCTTGTCATTGTTTCATGCAGTTTTACGTCAACGATCATAAACTGTCTTGTCAACTGTATCAACGCAGCGGCGATGTTTTTTTAGGTGTTCCGTTTAATATCGCCAGTTATGCGTTGTTGACGATGATGATCGCGCAAGTCTGCGGGTTGGAAGTAGGGACATTCGTGCATACATTGGGGGATGCCCACATCTATTCCAATCATTTGGAACAGATCCAAAGGCAACTGAAACGTACGCCAAGACCGCTTCCGAAAATGCTTTTGAATCCACAGGTAAAAGAAATCGAAGCGTTTGAGTATGAGGATTTCACATTAGTCGGCTATGATCCGTACAAAGGAATCAAAGGAAAGGTGGCCGTTTGATGATTGCGATGATTTGGGCCATGACGGAAGATTTTCTCATTGGCAATCAAATGAAAATTCCTTGGCACATCAAAGAGGATTTGCTGTATTTCAAAGAAAAAACAGCCGGAAAAACGGTGTTAATGGGAGAAAATACGTATCGTTCGTTGAAAGGTTACTATCGGAGTCGACCGCTTCCTTACGGAAAAATCTATGTGGCGTCTTTTACGTTAGAATCGCTACCTGATGCGATTGTTTTAAGGGATGTGATTTCTTTTTTAAAGGATTGTAAGGAAGATCTTTGGATCGTCGGCGGAGCGACGATCTACCGGTTGGCTCAAGCATTTGCCGACCGGTTGTATATTTCCTATATTTTGGGTCACTATGAGGGCGATACGTATTTGAAAGAAATCGACTTTTCCCGTTTCCGTTTAACGTGGCAAAAACAAACAGAACAAGTTCGTTATACGATCTATGAAAGAGTGGTAGAATGATTTTATTTGGGATTATTTTGGTTTGGACGGCTTTATACAGTTTTTTGTTTTATTTTACGCATTTGAGTTTGTGGTTTTATTTTTTATGGGTTCCCCTTTCGCTTATTCTTGCGCTGTTGACGCTTGTTTTGGTGATTTGGATTCTGTTTATTTACATGAAACGGACCGATCCGAAAGGAAAATTCCGTCATCATTTGCTGCATCAGGCGACCGAACTCATTCTTTGGTGTTTGCGAATCAAAGTGACGGCCGAAGGAAAGGAAAATATTCCGTCGGAGCCGTTTGTTTGCTATGCCAACCATAAATCCGATATTGATCCGGTGGCTCTTTATTATCAACTGCACCGAATTTGTACGGCCATCGGGAAAAAATCGCTTTTTTCATTACCGGTCATCAAACAGTGTCAGCCGGTCTTCGGAGCCGTTCCGCTCGATCGGGATAACGATCGGGAAGCCGCCAAAGCGATTATTACGGCCATTCGGGAAATCAAAGACGGCATGTCGATGATCGTTTTTCCGGAAGGCGGAATCAAAAGTCGGCAAACGGAAGAAATGGTCGACTTGAAAGCGGGGGCTTATCGCTTGGTTACCAAAAGCGGGGCTTTGTTATTACCGGCGACGATTTTGGGAAGTTCCAAAATCAAAACCAGAAAATTTTTAAAGAAAGTCCATATTCACATTATTTTCCATGCCCCGATTTCAAAAGAAGTTTACGACAATCACAATACACAGGAAATCGGTAAAATGGTCTTCGACTTGATCAATCACGATATTCAGACTCATGAACAAAACTAAATGGCTGTTTTTGGGGTTTATTCTTTCTTTTTTATGTTTGGTAAGCGGAATCGGCCTTTTGTTTGTCGGTGCATTAGGTCAAAACGAGGCGATGTTGCTGACTGCTTTATATTTGATTGTAATTGGCAGTTGTATGGATGCGATTTTGGTGATCGTCGGATTGAGGATATATTTAAAAGCGAGGGTTGAAAAATGATTTGGATTATAATCGCGGTATTGTTGGTCGTTTTTTTGGGATTACTTGTCTTAATGATTCGCCGCTACCAAACGAAAAAAAGGAAAAACGATATTGCCCGATTATTCGTTTTGGCAGCAGAAGCCAACAATAAAAAAGAATATCGTTTGGAATGGATGAAAAAGGAAGTATATGACCTTTATTTTGAAGGCGATGAAAGTATTTATTATGTCAAAGTGTTGGATAAACTTACAGGGAAGGAAGTTTGCATCAACAATGCGCTCAAATGGCAAATCAGAGAATACGGTTTGGAGCAGTCCATGCATTTTGTAGAAGGGATCGAAGGATTGATGCGGATGGACTGGACACCGAACTCTTCCAAACGGCAACATAAGTTGTTTTTGATTTATCCGAATGCCCGGGCTTTGTTGAAAGTGATCAATGAGTGCGAAATGGCCTTTATTTATCCGGATACCGATGTGTACGGCACGCAAGTCATCAACTGGCGGCTTTTAAAAGATCATTTGGAGTATTTGGATGTTTAACCGGTTTGATATCGGAAGAAATTACGACTGCTTAGGAAATTGAGGAAACGATATGAGTTATGATTTGAAAAGTCTGGAATTCGATAAGATTTTAAGCCGCTTGAAACAGTATGCGATGAGTCAGCAGGCCAAAAAACAAATCGACGGTCTTTTGCCGAGCGGTGATTTTGATGTGGTTTCGTCTCTTTTGACCGAAACGAACGAAGCGTTTGGGGCGATGGTGCAATTAAGTGCATTGCCGTTTGTCACAGTCGATCAGCCTTTTTTCAGCATCGAACGAGCCGCTATCGGGGCTACTTTAAATGAAGAAGAACTGCTGAGTATCGTTTCTTTATTGGATTCGGTCGTCGGCGTCCATCAGTATTTTCGAATGCTCGAACAACTCCCTTATGCTTTTCCTTCTTTGAAACAATACGTCGAAAACCTTCTTTTTCTTCCGAAATTAAAAAAAGCGATTACCGAAGCCATCGTTTCGGATAAAACGGTATCCGATCATGCTTCTAAAGAACTGTATACCATCCGAAAAAGCATTGCTTTAACGGAAAACCGCCTTAAAAACAAATTAAACGATTTGCTTACGCATCGTTTTTCCCAATTGACCGAACCGCTCATTGTCCTTCGGAATAACCGGTTTTGTTTGCCGGTTAAGGCCGAATACAAAAACAGTTTCAAAGGAATCGTTCAAGATGTTTCCTCGTCCAATACGACATATTACATCGAACCGAGCGAAACCATTGAAACGGCCAATCAAATAGAAACGCTCAAGATCGCCGAAAAAAAAGAAATCGATGTGATTTTGAAAAAATTAACGCTGTTGGTTCGAGAACAAACCGATACTTTACGCCAAAATACGGAAAATCTGATCGCTTTGGATGTGATTTATGCCAAAGCGAAGATGGCGTATGAATCGCAATATCAACTTCCGAACCTTACAAAAGAATTTTATTTCGATTTGAAAAAGGCCTGTCATCCGCTGATTCCGATATCCCAAGTCGTTCCGATCGATGTCGCTTTGGGAAAAGATTACCGGACGATGATCATCACCGGACCGAATACAGGAGGCAAAACAGTCCTTTTAAAAACCGTGGGATTATTGCATGCGATGGTAGCCTGCGGGATGATGATTCCTGCCGATGCCTCATCCGTGGTCGGTGTTTACGAGTCGATTTTGGTGGATATCGGCGACGAACAGTCTATTGAACAATCGTTATCGACGTTTTCGGCTCACTTGCAAAAGATGAAAGAAATCATGGATCGCATTTCTTTTTCTTCTTTGGTGTTATTGGATGAGTTGGGAAGCGGAACCGATCCGAAAGAAGGCAGTTGTCTTGCCATCGCCATGATTGATTTCATCAAACGTCGGGGAGCGAAAATGCTTGTCACCACGCATTACAGCGATTTGAAAAACTATGCCTACCAGGAAAAAGATATTTTGAATGCTTCGGTTGAATTCGATTCGCAAACGCTGATGCCGACGTATCGCTTGTTGTTGGGGATTCCCGGAAAATCCAATGCGATTGAGATTGCTTCGCGATTGGGAATGAAGCAGGAGATCATCGATGATGCCCGCCTTCGTTTGAAAAACGATGCTTCCTTCAATCAGCAAGTAATGGAAAACTTAGAAAAAGAAATGGCGCTTGTTTTGGCAAAAGAAACGGAATTGACGCATAAGATAGAGTGGTACGACGGAAAAATAAAGGAAATAACGGCCGAAAAGAAAGCCATTACCGAAGCAAGAGATCGGATTTTGAAACAAGCCGAACAACAGGCACTGGCGTTGGTTGAAAAAGCCAAAGAAGAAGCGTTTGTTTTGTTGGAACAATTAAAATCCATGAAAGAAAACGACTACAAAGAACATGAGCTGGCATCGGTGAAACATCATTTGAAAACGATGCATCAAGTTGCACCGGAAGAAGCCGTTTTCAAAGACGAAATCCATGAAAACGATTATGTTTACATTCGTCCTTACGAACAATACGGAACGGTTTTGCGAATCAAAAAGGATATCTACACCGTTCGGATGGGACAATTGACCATGGATTTTCATCATCAGGATTTGCAAAAAGAAACCCCGCCCAAACCAAAAGCCCAACCGAAACGTGAGATTCTCGGTACCTCTTCGCACTCAAGTGTTCCTCTTTCTTTGGATTTAAGAGGAAAACGCTACGAAGAAGTGGCCTATTTGCTGGAACAGTATTTGGATAAGGCGGTTTTGATGCATTACGAACAAGTCAGCATCATCCACGGATTCGGAACCGGTGCCATCCGCAAAGCCGTTTGGGCGTATTTAAAGACATCGGGGTATGTTAAAAGTTATCGGTTTGGTCAAGAAGGAGAAGGATTAAACGGAGTTACCGTCGTGACATTGAAATAAGGATGACCCGCATTGATTTACGAATACAATGGGACAGGATGTTTACTGGAAGACGGTCTTTATTATTTTTATGCCAGTTGGTCCAGTAAATGCAATACGTTGAAAGAACGCTTGCAGCGTCTTTCATCGAGTATGCCCGATTTGAAGATTTACCGTGTCAATACCACCCATTATCAAACATTGAAAAAAAATTTATCGATTCAACGAATACCGACTTACCTATGGGTAAACGATGCTCATATCGTATCGAAGATGGAAGGAAATGTCGATTTTTACTCGTTGAAAAAATGGATCGAAAAAATGAGGGAGTGAGTTTGTGGAAGCGGTTTTGATCATCGGCAAAAACGTTACGCTGAAAGAATACGATTTGAAGGATGCATACGTCGTCGGCATTGATCAAGGAGCGATTCTGGCTTTAGAAGAAGGAATCGCCCTCGATGCGGCGATCGGTGATTTTGATTCGATTGAAAAAGAAGAGGAAAAACGACTTTCCAAACAGAAGAATGTCTTTTTTTTAAACCGAGAAAAAGACGATACGGATACGGCGGCTGCTTTGAAGATATTGCCCAAAGAAGTCAGAAAAATTACGATATTAGGTGGGATTCAAGGCAATCGGATCGATCATTTTTTAGCCAATCTTTTGTTGATGGAACAAGATGAACGGATTGGGATGGTTGACGATGATACGATGATTTTTATAAAAAATGAATCGTTTCAAGTTTCTAAAGGGAAATATCACTATTTATCTCTTTTTGCATTGGAAGAAGTGGTTGATTTGACGTTAAACGGTGTTGCTTATCCGCTTACGAATTATACGCTTTTTCCCAAAGATCCGCTTTGTATTTCCAATGAGTGGAAAACGGATTTGGCCGATATTACGTTTCAATCCGGCAAACTGCTGGTGATTTTGTCGAAAGAGGATCGGCGAAACAATTTCAAATAATAAGTAGTTTTTAAAACTAAATAAATTAGATATTAATATTAAAAATAATTATTTTATACAATAAATAATATATTTTTTAAAAACAGATAATAGACGAAATAATTTTAGGAGAAAAAAGATGAATGGTTTTTTATTGGTGGATAAACCGGCGGGATGGACATCTTCTGATGTGGTTTCCTATTTGAAAAAAAAGTTCAATTTGCACAAATGCGGCCATACCGGAACATTGGATCCGCAAGTGACCGGGCTTTTGGTAGTCGGTTGTAATCAGGCTACCAAACTGATGAAATACTTGAATGAACACGATAAAGAATACCTTACAACCATCTGTTTCGGGTATGATTCCACCACATTGGACTGGGATGGGACGATCACGGAAGAATTAACGATGAACGTTGATCAAAAAGCGTTGGACCAGGCCTTGGCGATTTTAGCCGCAAAGACCGAACAAATTCCGCCGTTGGTTTCTGCCATCAAAGTTAATGGAAAAAAACTATACGACTATCAGCGCAAAAACGAGTCTGTTTCCGTTCTTCCAAGACCCGTTTTTATCCGCAAAATCGAAACCTTATCCGATCTTTATATTGAGGACGGACATGCCCACATCGATCTTAGAATCGTTTGCTCAAAAGGATTTTATGTTCGTGCCTTTGCCCGGGATCTCGGTCAATTATTGGGCGGAAAGGCCATTATGAAGCGCTTAAGACGCATCCAAAGCGGTTTTTTTTCGCTGGAGGATGCCAAGCCGTTAAAAGAGATTACGGAAGACGATTTGCTGCCGATTCAAGCGGTTTTCCCTGATTTCGCCACGCTTTATGCCGACGATTTTTTGGCACACTTGGTTTATAACGGCGTCGTTTTGGATGAACGACAAATCCAAACGGATAAACCCTTTTACATTGTTCACAAAAATGTTATAATAGCCATATACGAAGTCATTGGACACAATCGATACAAACCATTGGTCATTTTCAAAGAAAACAGGTGATTCTATGAAAACAATTTACATCAAAAACCGACAATTTCCGACTGTTTCGGAACCGCTTTGTGCGGCCATCGGCAATTTTGACGGCGTCCATTTGGGTCATCAAAAACTGATCGAAGAATGCAAACGGCACGGCTATAAATCGGCTGTTTTGACGTTTTATCCCCATCCGTCGGTTTTTCTTAAAAAAATCCCCGATTATCCGCTGATTACGCCGCTTAAGAAAAAAGAAGATATTCTTTCCAGAATGGGCATCGATTATTTGATTATCATTGAATTTACGGAAGCCGTTATGACGATGAGCAAAGAAGAATTTATCGCCTGTATCAAAGCGATGCATATCGTTTCCTGTGTATGCGGTTATGATTTTACATTCGGAAGAAAAGCCGAAGGAACCATCGAGGATTTAAGACGGGAATTTGAATTTTACGAAGTCAAAAAATACGTTTACGAAGACGTTCGGGTTTCTTCTACGTACATCAGGGAATTGCTGCAAGCCGGTGATGTGGAAAAAGCCGGTCGGCTTTTGGGTCGAATCTATTCGATTCGAGGTGAGGTGATCAGCGGTTCTAAACAAGGACGGTTGATCGGTTTTCCTACAGCCAATTTGTGTTACGGACGTTATTTTTTACCGCATGGCGGCGTTTATTTCGTCAAAGTTGTGATCGATCAAATCGAATACTACGGCATGGCCAATATCGGGAACAATCCGACGTTTAATTACAGTGAGGAAAAGAAATTGGAAGTTCATATTTTCGGATTGAATCAAGAGATTTACGGACAGCAGATTGAGGTTTTCTTTTTAAAGCGAATCCGCTCCGAAAGTCGGTTTTCTTCGAAAGAAGAACTGATTGCTCAGTTGAAAAAAGACAAAGAAGAATGCTTTTTGTTGTCGAAAGAAATGAATTATACGAAATAAAAGACGAAATTTGACAAAATAAAAAGAAAAGGATAGAATAAAACAAACAAATGAATTAAAGGGAGAATAGAGTTATGTTTGTTTTATTTACAGATACCGATAACGACATGACGTTTCATTTGGCCAAGGAACTCGGTTATCGGTTGATCAGTATGCCTTATTCGATCGACGGGGAAATGTTTTTTCCGTATCAGACGGATGAACCGTTTGATTTCAAGGCATTTTACCGCCAACTGAAAGAAGGTGTAATGCCGAAAACCTCGGCACTCAGTCCGATGGACTACATCCAGTATTTCGAGCCGGTTTTTCAAAGCGGAAACGATATTTTGTACGTTCACTTTTCCAGCAAGATGAGTTCGACGTTCAATGCGATGGCACTTGCGCTTGCGGAACTGAAAGAAAAATATCCAGAACGGGTATGTCATACGATCGATACCAAATCCATCGCGGTCGGCAGTTTGCCGATTTTAAAAGAAATCAGCAAGTTGTATCACGACGGTAAAACGGTTGAAGAAATCCAAGCGTGGGCGGAAGAAGAAATCCCTCATTTTGCGTTTTATCTTTACGCAAGCGATTTGAAATTTTTTCAAAGAAGCGGTCGGATCAGTAACTTTTCGGCTTTTTTCGGTAGCCTTTTACGGATCAAACCGATCATTCATATGGATGAAGAAGGCTATATGAAAAGCATCGAAAAACAAAGAGGACAACTGCCGGCTTTAAAACGATTGGTTGAAATCGTCGTTGAACTTCAAGATCGGATTGAAGAATACGGCGTGACGATCGGTCATACGGATGCGCTGGAAAGTGCGATGCTGGTTCGGCAGATGCTATGGGATAAATTGGGGTCTGGTTTAACCGTTGAAATCGTCGATGTCAATCCGACGGCCGGCAGTCACTGCGGACCGGGCAATCTGGGCATTTGTTTTCATGCGGTTCATCGGTGAAGAATATGATAACGGTAAGAGAAGTCAAAACGAAGAAAGAACAACGGGATTTTATCCGTTTTCCGCTTCGTTTGTATAAAAACAATCCTTATTTTGTCCCGCTTCTTTACGCAGATGAAAAGAAGTTGTTCCAAAGTGATTATATGTATTACGATCAGGCCAAAGCGGTCTATTACAATGCCTATTTAGACGGGAAAATGGTCGGTCGAATCAGCGGTATTTTGCAGTATGCCGCCAATGAGAAATGGCAACAAAAACGCGTTCGGTTCACCCGCTTTGATGCAATCGACAATCAGGAAGTCGCAAGCGCACTGTTTCAGGCGATCGAAACGTGGGCCAAACAAGAACAAATGGAAGAAATCGTCGGTCCGCTCGGTTTTTCCGATCAGGATCGGGAAGGTTTGCTGATCGAAGGTTTTTCCGAACTTTCGACCTTTGAAGAACAATACAACTACCCTTATTATGCCGATTTGATTGAGGGATGCGGCTTTCAAAAAGAAGTAGATTGGGTGGAACGGAAACTAAAGGCTCCCGCCGTCATCGACGAACGAATCAAACGCATCAGCGATCTTATGTTGCGGAAATACAAACTGCATTACGGTACGGCTAAAAATACGAAAGAATTTTTAAACAAATATGCCGATCAGTTTTTTGAAATCGCCGAATTGACATACCGGGATTTGTATGCGACGGTTCCTTTTACCGATCGCGTCAAAAAAGAGTTGATTCAAAGTTTTAAATTGATCATCGACTTGCGGTATGTGGCCGTTTTGTTGGATGAAAACGAAAAAGTGGTTTGTTTTGGGATCGCTTTTCCGTCCATCGGTAAGGCGCTGCAAAAATCAGGCGGTCGCTTGAGTCCGTTAACGATTTTCAAACTTTTCAAAAGTATCCGTTTTCCGAAAATCATTGATTTGGGATTAATCGGTGTTTTGCCGGAATATCAGAATAAAGGCGTCAGTACGGCTTTGATCTACAAGATCATGGAAATGCTGTCAACGGGAAAAGTCGCTTATGCGGAAACGAATTTGAATTTGGAAGACAACGTCAATATCATCAATCAGTGGAAAAATTTCGACAGCGTGCAACATAAAAGAAGAAGAGCGTACGTCAAAAAAATTTAATGGGTTCATCTTAAAAAATGCTTGCTATTGTTTGCTAAATAGCGTATAATAAATAAGGACGTTTTCTCTGTATTTGGAAAATCCTCTGTTTCCGATACTGGGAAATACGCGAAAAAATAAGAATTAATGGAGGAAAAAAGATGTTAACAGCAGAACAAAAAGCACAAATCGTTAAAACGTATGGAAAAAATGAAAAGGACACCGGTTCAACTGCGGTTCAAGTTGCGATTTTAACTGAAGAAATCAATCAGTTGAACGTTCATTTCCAAACGCATATTCACGATTTTCATTCCAAACGCGGATTAATGTGCAAAATCGGTCACAGAAGAGCATTGTTGGATTATTTAAAGAAAAAAGATTTGCATGCTTACGAAGATCTGATTGCCAAATTAGGATTGCGTCGGTAAGGAAAAAAGGAGACAAGGTTCTCCTTTTTTTATTTTCGTTTGTTTTAGAGGTAGAAAAAGCCTCCGTTTGTGGTATAATAAAACTGTTAGATAAAAAAAGAATAGGAGATACGAAATGAGTGAAGTAAAACGCTTCGAATATACGTGGGCAGGACGTCCACTGATAGTCGAAATCGGTGAAGTAGCAAAACAAGCCAACGGGGCTTGTATGGTTACTTACGGGGGAAGTACGGTCTTATCCGCAGTTTGTTCCAATAATGTAGCATCGACCGCCGACTTTTTCCCTTTAATGGTATTATACCAAGAAAAATTATATGCCGCCGGTAAAATTCCGGGTGGTTTTTTAAGACGGGAGGGACGTCCTTCGGAACATGAAACGTTGGTATCGAGATTGATTGATCGTCCGATCCGTCCGCTTTTTGCCGACGGGTTCAGAAATGAAGTTCAAGTGGTCAATACGGTTTTATCGTCGGATCCCGATTGTTCGACGGCCATGGCTGCCATGCTGGGATCTTCCATTGCGCTGATGATTTCCGATATTCCGTTTGAAGGACCGATTGCCGGTGTTGTTGTGGGTCGCATCAACGGACAACTGGTGATCAATCCGACGGCCGCTCAATTAGAACAAACCGACATTAATTTAACGGTTGCCGGAACGCATCAGGCGATCAATATGGTGGAAGCCGGTGCCCGTTTTGTCAGTGAAGAAGATATGTGGGAAGCGCTGAAATACGGTCATGCCGAAATTAAGCGCCTTTGCGATTTCCAACAAGAAATCGTTTCGCTTTGCGGAAAAGAAAAAGTGGATGTGGAACTGTTTAAAGTCGATGAAGAGATTTACCGTCAAGTCAGCGATTTTGCGAATCAACGGTTGATTGAGGCCATTCGGATCGAAGATAAGTTGAAACGTTATCAGACCATCGACGAAATCAACGCCGAAACGTTGGCGCATTTTGATCAAAAGACGTTTATTAAAGAAATCGAAGGAATCAAAGTCATTGATACGGAAGAAAAAGCTTTGTATCTAAAACATGTTCAGTATACATTGGACGATTTGTTGCACAATGAAGTCCGTCGTTTGATTTCGGTTGATAAAATCCGTCCCGACGGTCGGAAAACCGATGAAATCCGTCCTTTATCCAGTCGGATCGACGTATTGCCGCGTGTTCACGGTTCGGCATTGTTTACGCGCGGTCAGACGCAAAGTCTGGGAACGGTAACACTCGGTTCGTTAATCGACAGTCAAATCATCGACGGTTTAACGGAGGAATCGAACAAACGCTTCATGTTGCATTACAATTTCCCGGCTTTTTCGGTCGGAGAAACCGGTCGATACGGCAGCCCGGGAAGACGGGAAATCGGTCACGGTGCTTTGGGTGAGCGAGCCCTTTCTTATGTCATTCCCTCTGAAGATGAATTTCCTTATACCATTCGGGTCGTATCGGAAATTTTGGAATCCAACGGTTCGTCTTCCCAAGCGACCATTTGTTCGGGAACGCTGGCGTTAATGGCAGCGGGTGTTCCGATTAAAGCGCCGGTAGCCGGAATCGCGATGGGATTAATCACGTACGGCGATGATTATACGATCTTAACCGATATTCAAGGGTTGGAAGACCATTTGGGGGATATGGATTTCAAAGTGGCCGGAACCCGTGAGGGGATCACAGCCTTACAAATGGATATCAAGATCAAAGGAATCACGTATGAAATTTTAAAAGAAGCGTTGGATCAGGCTAAAAAAGGTCGATTGGAAATCTTGGATCATATGGCAACGACGATCAAAGAAGTTCGCAGCGAACTGTCCGAATACGCACCGAAAGTCGTTACGGATAAGATCAATCCGGATAAGATTAAAGACGTGATCGGTGCCGGTGGTAAGATTATCAATGCCACGATCGAAAAATTCGATAATGTCAAGATCGATATCGAACAGGACGGTAGAGTCTATGTCATGCATCAAAACATGGCGACGGCCAAAGCGTGTCTGGACTACATTTTAAATTCCGTTAAAGAAGCGGAAGTGGGTAAAATTTATACCGGAAAAGTAACGCGGATCGAAAAATACGGTATCTTCGTTGAATTATGGCCGGGTGCCGAAGGATTGTGCCACATTTCCAAATTGGCATTGGAACGGGTGGAAAAACCGGAGGACGTCGTTTCTTTGAATGACGAGATCATCGTCAAATGCATCGGAGTCAACGAAAAAGGCCAGATCGATCTTTCCCGTAAGGACGCTCTTAAAGATGCACAGAAACGGTTTGAAAAAAATAAAGCCGCTACTGAAGAAACAAACGCTTGATTTCTTGCCAAACCACCGTTTTTTTGCTATAATCAAAAAAGACAGTCGGGTAACTGAGCCTTCGGGTTAGGAAAGTCCATGCTAGCACAGTCTGAGATGATTGTAGTGTTTGTGCCTGGCCAAACCATAAGCCAGGGCGCCTATTTTTAGGTGACGGCGAAGGAAGCCTACGTTCGATCTTTCGAATAGGGTGTACTTCATAACGTGCCACAGAGACGAGTTTCATAGAAATATGAAAATGAAACGTTGGTAAACCCCTCAAGCTAGAAACCCAAATCATGGTAGGGGAGCCTTTCGATGCGAAATGAAGCGGACAAGGGGCAACTTAGTTGCAGATAAATAGTTACCGCCTTGAAATCAAGGTACAGAACATGGCTTACAGACTGTCTAAAAGGGCTTCGGCCCTTTTTCTTTCTGATGGGGTTTGTTCTTGCAAAAAATGCGACTTTTTGCTACAATAAAAAAATAGACGGAGGTGCATCCATGGACCAGATAGAAAAAATGAAACAGCGGCAAAAAATGATCCGTAATTTCTGTATCATTGCCCATATCGACCACGGTAAATCCACGCTTGCCGACCGGATTTTGGAAATTTGCGAATCGGTCAGCAAACGGGAAATGCAAGATCAGATTTTAGATTCAATGGAGTTGGAACGGGAACGGGGAATTACGATTAAACTGAATGCCGTCAGCATGATTTACAAAGCCGATGACGGTTTGGAATACGAATTTCATTTGATCGATACACCGGGACATGTCGATTTCACCTATGAAGTTTCCAGAAGTTTAGCGGCCTGCGAAGGAGCCGTTTTGGTCGTCGATGCCACCCAAGGCGTCGAAGCCCAGACGCTTGCCAATGTCTATTTGGCGATCGACAATCATTTGGAAGTATTGCCGTTGATTAATAAAATCGACTTACCGTCGGCCGATGTAAACCATACCAAACATGAAATCGAAGAAGTGATCGGTCTGCCCGCCGATGAGGCCGTTTTGGCATCGGCTAAAACCGGGATCGGTGTTCGAGCGATTTTAGAACAGATTGTTCACCACATCGCCCCGCCAAGCGGATCGCTTACCGCGCCTGTTCGGGCTTTGATTTTCGACAGTGCTTTCGATGCTTATCGCGGCGTTGTGGTTTTGATTTGTGTCAAAGAAGGAATCATTCGGCGAGGCGATACCATTCGTTTTATGGCAACCGGCAGCGAATATACCGTTATCGAACTGGGTGTTCGTACGCCCAAAGAAGTCCAAAGAGACTATTTGATGGCCGGCGATGTCGGTTTTTTAACGGCTTCGATCAAAGATATCGCGACGGTTCATGTCGGCGATACCATTACGACGAAAGAAAATCCCGCTTCGGTGCCGCTGGATGGGTATCGGCGGTTGAATCCGATGGTTTTTTGCGGACTTTATCCGATCGACTCCAAGCAGTACGGCGATTTGAAAGATGCGCTGGAAAAACTGAAACTTTCCGATGCGGCCTTGATTTTCGAAGCCGAAACATCGCAGGCATTGGGATTCGGCTTTCGAACCGGTTTTTTGGGATTGCTGCATATGGATATTGTCAAGGAAAGGATTTCAAGAGAATTCGGAATCGATTTGATCGCAACCGCACCGTCGGTGTCCTATCATGTATTTTTGACCGACGGCAGCAAAATGGAAATCGACAACCCGAGCCAGTTGCCTGCGCCTCAGTTAATCAGCCGCATCGAAGAACCGTTTGTAACGGCAACCATTATGTCGCCTTCCGAATACGTGGGGGCGGTCATGGAACTGTGCCAGAAAAAAAGAGGTATTTTTGCGGATATGCAGTACATCGAAGAAACGCGGGTGGTCTTGCATTACTCCATGCCTTTGCTGGAAATCGTCTTTGATTTTTTCGATAAACTGAAAAGTTATACCAAAGGCTACGCTTCGTTTGATTACGAATTGGCCGACTACAAGCCCTCTAAGTTGGTGAAAATGGATATTTTGTTAAACGGCGATCCGGTCGATGCGTTATCGGCTATCGTCCATAAGGATTTCGCCTATGAACGCGGTAAAGTCATCGTCGAAAAATTAAAGGAACTGATTCCCAGACAGTTGTTTGAGGTTCCCGTTCAAGCTGTTGTCAATCATAAAGTCATTGCCAGAAGCGATATCAAAGCGATGCGCAAAGATGTTTTGGCAAAATGTTACGGCGGCGATGTTTCCCGCAAGAAAAAGTTATTGGAAAAACAAAAAGAAGGAAAGAAGAAGATGAAAGCCATCGGTAGCGTCGAAGTTCCGCAAGAAGCGTTCCTGGCGATTTTGTCAACGGAAGATTAGAAAGGAAAAAAACGATGAAAAAAGAAAATTGTCCTTATTGTCAAAAAAACGAAAAATTAGAAGCATTCGGTTATCTGGCCTTTGAAACGGAAACATCCGAAGTGATTGTTTTCAAAGATCAAAGTCATCCGGGACGGATGATTGTCGCTTATAAAAAAGATCATATCGCCGAAATCAAAGATTTACCGGAAAAGGACCGTGCGGCTTTTATGAAGGATGTTTGTGATGTGGCCAGTGCCATCCAAGAGGTGTATCACCCCGATCGCATCAATTACGGTGCTTACGGCGATACCCTGGGTCATTTGCATTTCCATTTGGTTCCTAAATACGAAGACGGATTTGAATGGAATCAGACTTTCCAAATGAATACCGGAAAAAAAGCCACGTTGGAAGAATGTCAGGAAGTAGCCAAAAAAATTATTACCGCTTATCATGCCTAAATTCATAAAAAAAGGTGTTCATCACCTTTTTTTTTCTTTTTGAATGTGGTATAATCGATTTGTCAATGAAAGGGGAGTCTTCAAGAAAGGCTGAGAGGATACTTTATCGTATCGACCCATAACCTGATCTAGGTCATGCTAGCGTAGGGAAGATCGATTTTTTCATGCGCGTCCTAGAAAGGACTTTTTTTTATGACAGAAGGAGAAAAAAATGAAGAAAAAAGTATTTTCAACCAAAATCATGGCTGAAGTTGCGCTTTTAGCCGCTTTGGCTGTTGTTTTGGACTTATTGCAAAGTGCCATTTGCAAGTTTTTTCCTTTATGGCCCAATGGCGGATCGGTGGGAATTGCCATGGTACCGATCATCATTCTTTCGTATCGGAGAGGATTGCTGTGCGGTCTTTTAGGGGGATTTTTAGTAGGCTTGCTGGATATGCTGGACGGGGTGGATCTTTCGCCGCTAGCCGTAAACGGTTGGATGGTGTTGGCCTCGGTCTTACTGGATTATATCTTAGCTTGGACATTAGTTGGTTTTAGCGGGGTTGTCGGATCCCAAGTACGGCATGCCAAAAGCAAGACATCGTTATGTGCGTGGGGAGTTTTAGGTGTTGTCATCGGTGGCGGAGCGCGTTTCGTTTCTCATTTCTTATCCGGAATGTATATGTGGGAAAAAGGAACGGAAGTGCTGAATATCGCCCTTGATTTGGATCACTGGTTGTATTCTCTTTTATACAACGGTTCTTATTTGTTGCCGTGCATCGTTTTATGCGGTATTTTGGTTCCGCTTTTATTGATGTATCAACCACGCCTTTTGGTGGAAAATGAGAATTTGGAGGCGATCCGATGAAAAAAAGAATCAGTTTGGTCGTTATTGCCGCCGTATTATTCGTTTTTGCGCTTGTTGAGTACATCTTAAGTTTTTCTTCCTATGACGACGGCGGTTATTTCGGGTTTTCTTTTTCGCAAGATGCTTTGATTGTTTTGATTTCAACACTTGTGTTGGTACTGGCAAGCATTTACCATCTTTACGGTTTCATCCAGCAGAAACAAACAGCCAAAGCATTGGAATGGACAGCCATCGCTTTTTGCGGATTCCATGTTTGTTACAGTGCCTTTACAACGCTTAAAATTGTTGCGAAAGCAGTTGGAAAACTTTGGGAAAACGAACCGTTCGTTTTGTCTTATGAAGATGTTTCCACCTACATACCGTGGTTTTTCATCAGTTTAGCATTTTTGATTTATTTTATTTTTCAGCATAAAGAAAATCAGAACCAACGCTAAAAAAGAACTTAAAGAATCAGTCCGCTTGATCCTTCATGGGATTAAGGCGGACTTTTTTCATGAAACAACGATTATATTGTTTTTCTGCATAAAAAAAGTACACCGATTACTATAATCCATGTACTCTTTATTTCATTATATGCGATTTTATTCTTTAAAATCAAGATTTTTTTGAACAAAAAACATCTACTTAAGTAAAAAGATGTTTTTTTAAAGCCTTTTTTCTTATTTTGATCCATGGATTATAGTAATCCATGGTCTTTTCTTAAAAAAAGAATAGGAGGCTTTTTATGAAAAAGAAGTTTTTGGCGTGTTTGGGTACGCTGATGCTGGCTTTTTGTTGTTTTGTTTTTGCCGGATGTGGGGGAAGCAATGCAAAAAGCATAATCCGTGCTGAAATCATAGACGGAGAATTGATCATCACGTATTCGGACAATACAACCGACAATCTCGGTAAAGTAGTCGGTTCTCAAGGCGCAACCGGACCTGCCGGAGCAAACGGAACCAATGGAACCAACGGTAGCGACGGACAAACACCGTACATCGGCAGCAACGGCAACTGGTATATCGGCGATACCGATACGGGTGTGAAAGCAGAAGGAACCCAAGGGGCAACCGGACCTGCCGGAGCAAACGGAACCAATGGAACCAACGGTAGTGACGGACAAACACCGTACATCGGCAGCAACGGCAACTGGTATATCGGGGATACCGATACGGGTGTGAGAGCAGAAGGAACTCAAGGGGCAACCGGTTCTAGCGGTGTAGATGGCATCGGTATTACGGGAATTACGTCGGAATACGGTGTCAACGATCAAAATCAGGAATGTATGATTTTCACCTTTACGATGAGTGATGGATCGACTAAAACCGTTTATTGTGTGATTCCGAAAGAAGTTACTTACGTTCAAGCGGATACCGTTTATCTTCCAGTTCTGGAAGAACAACCGGAATTTGAGAATCTCAATTTGGAAATAATGGTTTACTATGAAGATGACAGTTCCGAAAATATTGTGTTGAAAGAAGCAATGATTACTTCCGGCGAAGTTAATTGCACGCAAGTCGGCCAGTATCAACTGGAAGGTAGTTATCAAGGACACCGCTTTGGTATGACTGTTTTCGTTTATGATCCTGAAAATCCGCAAGTAGTTGATGTTCAAGCGAATGTTGTTGTCGGGGAATCCACTTATGAACCGTTTGTGATTTGGCAATATCGTGAGGAAGAGGATACGAAGGTCGTAGAAAATTATGACTGCTTGTCTTTAACAATTCGTAAAAATGATGGAACAATTGAAACGGTTCCGATTACGAGTGACATGGTAACTTATACTTGCGAGGCATCGGATCAAGCTTTCGTTGCTACTATTACGTATCAAGAGTATCAAGATGTGTTCTATGTTCTTCCGCTTAGTAGTTTGAATGACGTTTCTGTTCATTATGATGGCCCGGATCAATTAACATGCGGTATCAACGAGGATCCGTTTGCAAATACCGATGATTATTTGATGGGAGAAAAATGGTATGACGGGGAATACAGTGGAAATTTCTACTATTGTATGAAACCGACGAAAGATATGCTGAAAAATACAGAAGAAGTTCCATTTGATGCTTCCACTTCAAGTGAAGAAACAGAATATTATTTCTATATCGGGGAACAAAGATTAGACTCTTCTGTTTTAATTTCGGTCGTGGATTGGGATGCTTTGACTTTCGATAAGCTTGAATTGAATACGTATGCAGTTCGTGTAACGGACGGTTCGTTGCCTGAGTTGTCTATTTCATTTGTTTACAGAAACGAAGAAGATCAGAGATTTACGCGTCCGATTGGTACACTGACCGAAGCAATGCTTTTAAATGGAGATGAGCTTGATTTTACTCAAGCAGGAGAAGTGACGATTTCCTTTGCTTATAATGAAAAAGAATATGAGGTAGACATTGTTTTATACGATCCCGATGTGAATAATATCCGAGATATTTATATCAGTGAAATGGATAACGTAATCATTCCGTCTGATGCGGATTTAAATGAATTTTTAAGCGCCTATATTGCTGAACATCAACCTACATTATGGATTACTTATTTTGAAGATCGCGGAGAAGAAAACAATCTTCCTGTAACCGTTGAGTTCTTTGATTTGGAATCTTTGGATTTATCGATTTTCGGTTATCAGCAATTGACGTATTCGTATCAGGGTGTGACCGGTTCTGTTAGCGTTATGGTACAGCCATCTTTAGAAGGTGCCGAAGTAACGGGTACGTTAAAAGTTTCTGATCCGATGTTATCCGGTATGCTTGCCGAGACAGTTACACTTTACGATAACGGTATTGCTGTTTTAGACGATTCCTTGTATGCTTCTTATACGAAAGAAGGTTCTGATACACTGGTTTTGACATTCCAAGGCAGTGATTTGTTGTTGAACATCGAGGCAGACCAATTAGTAAATTATACAACCGAAGCGGTTGCAAAAGCAACCTATACAGCTAGCCCAAGCGTAGCAGAAGGAATGCCTAATTCTATCTTGGTTTATGATGAAATGATTGCGGTTTCTATGATGGGTATGAATCTGTACTTTAAGGAAACATTGCCGGAAGGTGCAACCGAAATTGTTTTAATAGGTGCCCGTTTTGTCTTCAATCACGAAGACCAAACATTTACAATCGATTTCGAATAGCCGATAAAAAGTAGGTTTTCCTTTAATCAGATGATTTAAAGTGAAAGCAAAATAGCATTGATTTTTAAATCAAACGAAGTCGTACGAGTAAAAAAATTGTACGGCTTTTTTTACGGTCTTCAAAGATTTGATAAGAAAACTCCAAGCGATGATTCTTTTTATGCCTTTCAACACGTTGGAATAGTTTGAATAGGGAATTAGAAGGGAATGAGTCGGATATTGATTTTAAAGAGGATCGACTTCCAAATGAAGAAGAGGGCGCACTTTATTTTGAGTTATCAACAAAGGATCATGTTGTACGAAACGGATCTTAAAATGCAGAAAATGGCCGAACAAATGGAGATATTTCGCTCTTATTCAAACGAAGAATTGAAAAAACGATGAAAAAAAAACAAAACTTTTGTTTTGCTTTTTTATTCGGATTCTTTTTGTTTTAGTGTATCTCTGATTTCTTCTAAAAGAACGACAACCGGATCGACGGCTGGTTCTTCCTGTACCGGTTCGACCGGTTCGGTTTCCGCAACGGGTTGCACATCTTTTTTCTTCAATTCTTCCTGAACTTTCAAACGGGCGTTTTTCAGCGCAACGACGACTTTTAATAAAATAAATAAAGTCAAAGCGATAAAGAAGAAGTTGAGCACCGATTCGATGAAATCACTCCAGTCGATGTAGTTGAGCGAAGAATAGTAGTTTCCGTCCGGTCCGACAACAGCCCCGACTGTATCTTCGGCAACTTGAACGGAATTGGGCAGAATCGTAACCAAACGGGTTTGCATACCCGGAATAAATGAAAAACCGTAATTGATGATCGGCATTAAAATCATTTTATTCAAACTGGTAACGATCGCGTTGAATGCCGTAGCGATGATGACACCGATGGCCATATCCAGCACATTGCCGCGCATGATAAAGTCTTTAAATTCCTGAATTAATTTTTTCATCCCCTGATTTCCTCCTTAAACAAATTTTATTATAAACTTTTTTACAATTTATGTCAATTTTTTTAAGAACAAGCGATGGTCAAGTACAATAAAGCCCCTTTTTCGAGGGCTTCTTCATCCAACATGAAAGAAGAACTGTGTAAATCGGAAAAGGCTTGATTTTCTCCTCTTACGCCGAACCATGAAAGGCAAATCGGAGCGATTTTTCGGTAATAAGCAAAATCTTCTCCGACCATTTCGGGTTTTTCCAATAGGACGACGTTTTTTTCCGTCAGGATTTTTCGAGCGGCTTGGATCATCTTTTGAGCAGCTATTTCGTCATTATAAACCGGATCGTATGCGTAGTGAAAACAAAATTTGGCGGTTGTATGGTATTTTTCGGCGATTCGATCGGCAATTTCCGTCATTTTGGTTTTCAAAAAATCTCTTTCAGTTTGGGAAAAAGACCGAGCGGTTCCTTTTAGATGGGCTTGATCGCAGATGACATTCATGGAAACGCCTGAGTTGATGTAAGTGGTGGAAATAACGGTGTTGGAGGGCATCAAAGAGGCCTCTAATTTCTCAAATTCCAATGCGATTTCCGCAGCCGGTAAAATCGGCGAATGTCCCAACGAAGGGGTTGCGGCATGCGAGCCTTTTCCGGTAATTTCAAGTTCCCATAAGTCCGGTGCCGCACAGGCTTCGTTCAATTTGATTCCGATTACACCGCTTGGAAGACGATTGGTTACGTGAAAGGCGTAGAAGAAGGAAACATCGTGCAAGTCCACCTCTTTTAAAAGGTTGAGGGCACCACCCGGAAGGGGACCTTCTTCAGCCGGTTGAAAGATCAAAACGATATTGTACGTTAGGCTGTCTTTGGCATCATGCAACAGTTTGGCTGCCCCAAGCAACATCGCCGTATGCGCATCGTGCCCGCAAGCGTGCATGATGCCTTGATGAGCGGAGGCAAACGAAAGACCGGTTTGTTCTGTAATCGGTAAGGCATCCAGATCGGCTCGAAAAGCGATGGTTTGGGATTTGCCGACATGGAGTCGGGCGATGACGGCGGCATCGTTTAAAGCCATGGTAATGTCTTTGTAGCCGTATGACTGTAAAACCTGTCGCACAAAGGCGGCTGTTTGTTGCGTATGAAATCCGAGTTCCGGATGTTGATGAAGGTGTCTTCGGTAAGCGATAATGTCATCTTTTAGCATTTTCTTTCTCCTTTTTTATTTTAGGACTTGTTTTTATTTTGTTTTAATGGTAATATAGTACCATAATTCGATAAAATTGTAAACTGACGTTGAAAAGAAGAGTAGTAAAAGCGTTGATTTGAAAAGAGAGTTCTTGCTTGGTGAAAAAGAATAATGATCCTTTTACGAAGATGGTCTTGGAGTTGCGTCTTTGAGCCTAAAAGGTAAGAAGACGACGGGTTCGCCTGTTATAGCGATAGAACATGATGGTGTTCGATAAATAGGCTGCCTTCGGCAGTGAAGTAAGGTTGGTACCACGGGAAAACTCGTCCTTAAGTTTTTGTAAAACTTAGGGACTTTTTTATTGAATCATAAAGGGGGTAGAAACAATGATCGAATTTAAGAAGGTATATAAGTCGTATAATGATGTTGAGGCCTTAAAAGATATCAGTCTTTCCATCCGCGACGGGGAAATTTTCGGTTTGGTCGGCAAGTCGGGAGCGGGAAAATCCACACTTTTAAGAACCATCAATCAACTGGAAAAAATCGATTCGGGCGATATTTTGATTGACGGAAAATCCGTTTGTTCGTTAAAAGGAAAAGAGCTCCGCTTAATCAGAAAAAAAATAGGAATGATTTTTCAAAATTTTTCGTTGATGGAAACTCAGACGGTATATCAAAACATCGCTTTGCCGCTAAAATGCGTTCACTGTTCTAAAAGTACCATCGATAAAAAGGTTCATGAACTGGCTCAATTGGTTGATATCGAAGATAAACTGAATAAAAAACCGCGAGAACTTTCCGGCGGTCAAAAACAACGGGTGGCGATCGCCCGTGCGCTTGCGCTTGATCCGTCGATCTTGCTTTGCGATGAGGCGACTTCGGCTTTGGATCCCGTTACCACCAAATCTATTTTGGAGTTGTTGAAAACGATCAATCGTAAAACCAAAATCACCATTGTTATCGTCACGCACCAAATGGAAGTCATCAAAGAGGCTTGTCAACGGATTGCGGTGATCCATCAAGGCAATTTACTGGAAGTCGGGGCAACCGAAGATTTGTTCTTGAGTTCTTCTCAGGCTTTGGCTACCCTCGTGCAAGAAGAAGAAATCTTACCGCAAACTGGTAAAAATATCAAATTGTTTTTTCCGAAGGATTTTACTTCCGATTCGCTGATTACCAAAATGGCCCGGCAACTAGATATCGATTTTTCGATTTGTTGGGGAAAACTGGAAAAATTTCAGGATACGGTTTTAGGATCGCTCATCATCAATGTTTCTTTAAACGATTTTGATGCGGTATTGGCCTATTTGAAGAAAACCGGAATCCGGATGGAGGTAGTAGAATGATTTTAGGAATGTCGCTTTCTGATTATCTAACCAAATATTTATGGACTTATCTGTTGCAAACGCTGAAAATGGTCGGTATTACGCTGGTCATTGCCCTCGTGTTTGGGTTATTATTGGGAATGGTTTTGTTTTTATGTCGAAAAAGCAAACAAAAACCGCTTCGCATTTTATATAAGGTTTTGGATTTTATCGTTGGGATTTTACGGAGTTTCCCGTTTTACATTCTGATATTTGTTTTGATTCCGGTTTCCAGAATCATTACCGGAGATGCCATGTCAACGACCGGGTTTATTGTTCCGTTATCGTTTGCGGCGATTCCGTTTTTTGCCAAGATCATCGAATCATCGCTGATCGAAGTATCCGTGGGCGTCATTGAAGCGGCGCAGGCGCTCGGTCTTTCCACTTCGCAAATTATGATCCGAGTGGTTCTAAGAGAAGCCCTCCCATCGATTGTTAACGGTGTTTCGATCGCGACGATTACCCTCATCGGTTACTCAGCGATGAGCGGTGCCGTCGGAGCGGAGAGTTTGGGCGCATTTGCCTATAACTACGGCATGATCAGTTACGACATCCAGGCGATGATGTATGCGGTGGTAACGATCGTATTGTTGGTCTTGATCGTCCAAGGAATCGGTAACTTCATTTATAAATTAGTTAAATAAAGGGAGAAGAAGAAAATGAAAAAAATAAAATGGCTCGTCTTGGTTGTTACGCTTTTGTTATCGGTTGTCGGCTGCAGCAACAAAGAAAAAATCGTCATCGGAACCATGGCTCAACCCGGGGAACCGATCTTAAAGTATGTTGAAAAAAAATTTGAAGAAAAAACGGGATATGATTTGGTTATCAAAATTTTTACAGAATTCGCCACACCCAACAATGCACTTGCAGCCGGTGAAATTCAAGCGAATTTATTCCAACATCAACCGTTTTTGGATACGTACAATCAAACCAATCAAACCGATTTGGTTGCTGCTTGCATCATGTATGATTGTGCTTACGGCGGTTATACGAAAAAAGACATTACGACGTTGGATGAGATTCCGGAAGGAAAAACCATTACGATCGCCAACGATGCGTCGAATATGAAACGCTGTTTGGATCTTTTACAGCAAGAAGGCTTGATCGAAGTCGATTATCAGGGAAAAGATGTAAATGAGTTAAATCCCGATAATATTCAGCAATATATCACCAAAAATGAAAAAAATTTAGTGATAAAACCAATTTCAACTAGTTTGATCGCGTCCTCTTTGGACGATAAAAATACGTATCTGGGAATTGTCAATGCCACCTTTGCAATTGCAGCCGGATTAGGACAAAAAGCAACTCTGCTTTGCCAGGAAGAAGACCCGACGCACAGCAATGCCAATATTTTGGCGATTCAAAAAAAAGACCAACAGGCTTCGTGGTTGTTGGACTTGGTTGAAATTTTAACCAGTGAAGATACGGATCAGTTTGTCAAACAGACGTTCGGCAGTACGGTTACTCCGTATCACGGATAATTCATCCGTTTGATATTTTTTAGGCAATTGAAACAAATTGCCTTTTTTTTAATATATTTTTAAAAGAATACCACATATTATTCCTTTTTTTTATCCTTTTCAAAATTTTATTTTAGTGATATAATGCAACCGGAAACAGAAAAGGAGATAAAAGGAGATAAAGTATGAAAAAATTTAAGTTTCTAGTTGCTTTGCTTTTGACTGTTTTTTCACTTAGTTTCGTTGCCTGTACCGATGGAACGAAACAGGAAGATCCAACGGATCAAAAGCAAGAATTCACAGTGACGTTTAACACCAACGGTGGTTCAAGCGTGGCTAGTGTTACGGTGAAAGAAGGAGAAAAAATTTCCAAACCGGCCAATCCTTCCAAAACCGGATATACGTTTGTGGCTTGGTACAAAGATGCGGCTTTTACAACCGAATGGAAGTTTGAAACCGATGTTGTCACGGCCAATACGACGCTTTACGCAAAGTTTGATCCGATTCCTGTCAAACAGGAGTTTACCGTTACGTTTATTGTCGATGATCAGACTTATAAAACCGTAACCGTTAAAGACGGCGAGCTTTGTACACAACCGGCTGCCCCGGAAAAGACTTCTTATACATTCAACGGTTGGTATAAAGAATCGACGCTGGAAAATCGGTGGAATTTTGCAGAAGAGGCGGTTACCGCAAACACAACGCTGTATGCGAAATTCACAAGAAACGATGTGACGATCGCAGAAGCGATTGCTTTATGCGAAGAAGCAGGGTATGTATCGGAAGAACGGTATGTGATTACGGCAACGGTTGAATCCATTGACAATCCGACGTATGGTCAAATGACGATTTCCGATTCGACCGGCAGTATTTCTGTTTACGGAAGCTACAGTGCCGACGGAGAAACCAGATACGGTGATATGGATGCCGATCAAAAACCATATGCTGGTGATACGGTTGTCCTTTCTTGTATTTTGCAGAATTTTAACGGAAATAAGGAAGTAAAATCGGCTTGGATTCTTTCTTATACGCATAATGAACCGGATATTGACGAAAACGATTATCAAACGATGACCGTGCGTCAGGCAAGATCGGCTCAAAAAGGTACTTTGGTTCGCCTAACCGGTGTGGTTGCGCAAATCACGTATGCAAACGGTCAAATTCCGAGCGGATTCTATTTGGTCGATGGTACCGATTCGATTTACGTTTACGATTCTCAAATTGCACCGAGAGTAGCCGTCGGTAATCAAGTTACTGTTTTAGGTGCTAAAACATACTGGATTTTGGAATCCGAAATCGCATCGGCTCAAAAATACGGCTATGAAGGCTGTTGCCAAATCGAAAAAGCTTATTTGAAAGAAAACGATAACGGCAACCATGCTTTTGATAAGAGTTGGATCACTTCAAAAACGATCAAAGATATCCTGGAAACCCCGCTTACCACCAATATCACAACAACCATTTACAAAGTCAACGCTTTGGTTTCCAAAGAAGTGGGAAAAGGCTTTGTCAACTATTACTTCTACGATTTAGACGGTACGACGGGAAGTTATACTTATACTCAGTGCAGCGGTGAGGATTTTGCATGGCTCGATGAGTTTGACGGCAAGATTTGTACGGTTTATCTATCGGTGATCAATGCCAAATCATCTGCTTCCGGATGCATCTATCGTTTCTTACCGATTTTAGTTGAAGACGAAAATTATCAAATCTCCGCCGATTATATTCCTGAATTTGTTGTAAAATATCATGCACTTGATCAGTTCAAATCCGTTTATACCGGCGATCCTTATTTAGAAGTCGTAACAAGCGTATCTTCAACCTTGTTGGGCTTTGAAAATGTTTCGTTAACGTATCAATCCAGTGATGAAGGCGTGGCTTATTTTGAAACTGAAAACGGTAAATTGCTGATGCGTTTGAAAGACTACGGTTCGGTAACGGTTACCGTTACGGCAACGTACAACGATAAAACGTACAGTTTGCCGATTCAAATTACGTATCAACAACCGGAAAACATCCCAAGTTTGACGGTTGCCGAAGCAATTGCCACCGCTTTAGATACCGAAGTGACGGTAAAAGGAATTGTCGGACCGTCGTTGGTCAACAAAGTAGGATTCTATTTAGTCGATGAATCCGGTATTATTGCGGTAACCGTCAGTGACGAAGTGATGGACGGATTGAAATTGGGTCAAGAAGTTGTCATTAAGGGCAACCGTACGGTTACGACCAAAACGAGTGAAGAGGTGACCAATGAAGGTCAATCGTATATCGAAGTTACTCAGTTGCTGCAAAACAATGAAGGCAGAACCAACTATTCTACGGCTACTTTCATTCAAACGACATTTGATGCCGTTTATGAAACCGCACAAGTAGGCGGCGGTAAAAACAATTGGGATGTAACCGATCAGGCTTATATCTTCGAAGCGAAATTAACCGTTGTAGACAGTGCATGGTCCACCAACTTTTACTTAAATGGCACAGATGGTAAAAAAATTCAACTTTATGCCGGTAACGGTAAAACTCAATACGGCTGGTTGATGGATTATGCCGATCAAACCATCAAAGTGGAATTTGCTTTATGCAACTGGAATGTAGCGAATATGAAAGGTTCGTTGCTTTCAATTGTATTGCCAAGCGGTGAAAAAGTTGTCAACCAACTCAATTTCACCTATAAACGCTAATATCATTTAAACGGGCTAAAAGAGGTTCGAAAGGCGATGAGAACCTCTTTTTCCTACCCTATTAGGAGGATTTATGAAACGGAAAATAATTTTTATTTTTTGTTTATTGCTGAGCCTTTTTTCTTTGATTTCCTGTAAAGAAGAAGACAATACCCCAACGGTCAATCCGCCGGTGACAGAACCGGAAAATCCGACCGAACCGAGTGAACCGGAACAACCATCCGATCCCGAACCGGAAAATCCGGCCGAACCGAGTGAACCGGAACAACCGTCCGATCCCGAACCGGAAATACCGGTCGATGATTTCGACGATTACGGAATGAATGTCATTGAAATCGATCTTTCCAGTTACAGTATTTCCGAAGATGAATTATATACCCAGTTAGAAGAAGTCGGTATTTATATTTATACGTATCATAAACTTCCTTCTAATTATCGTAAAAAGTCGGAATTCAATCGTTATGACTATACCCCGGAAAACAAATTGAGTGCGGGTGGCGATGTATTCCAAAATCGGGAAGGATTGTTGCCGAAAAAAGCAGGAAGAACCTTTACGGAATGCGATATTGATTATCAAGGCGGCAATCGAAACGCCAAACGAATCGTTTATTCATCGGATTTTTTAATTTTTTATACAGACGATCACTATCTCAGTTTTTCTATTTTGAAATTCATATGATTCGCATCGACTGTTTGAAACTACAACAGAAACACCAACTTTTATCTTTTTTTCAACACAGCATCGAAGGGATGTATTCGCTCAATTACGATGCGTTGATCGACGCACTCACTTTTTACAAAGAGCCGATTCATTTTACCGTCTTTCACATTGAGTGTTACGAAGATCCGACCGAATTGAAAGAAGTGCTGGAAATTATTCATTCCGAAAATCCGATGGTATCTTTTACGTTTGTATAAAGTGACCGAGTACGGTCGCTTTTTTTATTTAGAATGATTTTTTTGATGCAAAAATCGATCCGTTTTTAAAATGAAATGCTTCTTTATCCTCCGTTACGTTCAAAAATATGATATAATGAAGAAAGAAGAAGGCAGGTGAAAAAGAAAAATGAAAAAAATCGATGTTCATGTACATTTGATCGGTGCCATTTGCGGGTTCGGTGCGGAAGGAGAACTGCGAGCTTTGGGCGATGGAATGGTCGAATATGCGAGCGGAAAACAGTTCCGCCTCATTCCAAAAGGCTACGGCGATAAAGAAGTAACAGCAGAAACGCTGTTAAGCGTGATGGACGAACACGAGGTGGCTTATGCAGTCTGCCTTCAAGGAAACTACATCGGATTTCAAAATCTCTACACGTATGAGGCTGCTCAGAAATATCCGCATCGTTTGATCGCAGCGGGGACATTCGATCCGTTTTGCAGAGGAAAAGAAAAGATTATCCGCCATTTGTTTGAAGAGTTAAAAATTCCGGTTTTGAAGATGGAACTGTCCAATACATCCGGACTGATGGCCAATCATCCGACTGTTTTTCTCAATCAAGCGGAAATGGATGCGGTTTATCAACTGGCGGATTCGAAAAATCTGATTGTCTTCATTGATATCGGCCGACCGCGCAATGATTGCTATCAAATCGCCGAATTGAAAGAAAGTATCTTGAAATATCCGAATGTGATATTCATCCTTTGTCATTTGACCGCGCCCCAACAAGACGACCAAGTCCTATTGGAGGAAAATATGCGGCAATTGGCGCTACCGAACGTTTATTTCGATCTTGCTGCGTTGCCGAACAATACCAAAGAGGCGTATCCTTTTGTTAAGGCACAACAATACATCCGAACCGCCATGAATCTTGTATCCAGCGATCGGATTCTTTGGGGAAGTGATTTCCCTTCGGCCATGAATTATTGCAGTTATCGGGAATCCTATCAATATATTTTAGACAGTGATTTATTTACGCTTGAAGAAAAAGAAAAACTTTTTTTCAAAAACGCCGAGCGCCTTTTCGGTAGGTTCATCCAATGAAAGGCTTGTATATTCATCTTCCTTTTTGCAAGACGATTTGCACGTACTGTGATTTTGCCAAGCAAGTGGCCAAAGAAGAACAAAAAGACCGGTATATAGAAGCTGTTTTACAGGAATTGACGGAAAAAAAAGCGGAATTGACCGATATTCGAAGCGTTTATTTCGGAGGTGGCACGCCCAATGCTTTATCCATTCGGCAACTAAAACGCCTACTAGACAGTTTGGAAGAAATTTTAAGTCAATCGGCTGAAAATACGATCGAAGTGAATGCGGAATTGTTGACAGAAGAACAAATCGAACTGTTTGCTCGATTCCATATCAACCGCATCAGCATCGGCGTTCAGACGTTTGATGCGCAACTTTTAAAAAAGATCGGTCGGCATCATCGTTTTGAACAAGTGCGAAACGGAATTAAACTCATGAAAAAACACGGCATCCATAATATCAATTTGGATCTGATGTTCGGTTTGCCCGGTCAAACTTTAAAACAAGTTCAAGAAGATATAAGGATTGCTTTAGAGTTTCCGATTACCCATCTATCTTACTACAGTTTGATTTTGGAAGAAAAAACCGTTTTGAATTACCAACTGAAACATGGTCAGATTGTCCTTCCTGATGATGATTTGGTAGCGGATATGCACGATTATATTCATCAAACATTGAAAATGAGTGCGTTTAAGCAGTATGAAATCAGCAATTACGCCAAAGAAGGCTATGCATCCGTACACAATTTGGGGTATTGGAATTGCGAGGATTATATCGGCATCGGCGCTTCGGCGGTGGGATTCCTTCAAGGTGTACGGTATCAAAACGAATGGTCGTTGCCGGCTTATTTTAAGCATCGACTGAAGGAAAAACAGATTTTATCGCTTCAGGAACAAAAAGAAGAATTTATGATGATGGGATTAAGGAAGACAGATGGGATTCTCATTTCAGAGTATCATCGGCGCTTTTTCAGTTATCCATGGGAGGATTTTTTGCTGCAACCGTTACTAGATAAAGGATGGATTGAGATGACGAAAGAAAAAATAAAAATCAAAGAAGAGCGGATTTTTATTTCCAATACGGTATTTGAGGCGTTTGTTTCATGAAAAAAGAAGAAAAAGAAGTCGTTTTTTATGAATTTTCGGATTTCCGCTATTTTCTTTTAAACGATAAGCGGTTAAGTAAGAATACGGTTAATGCTTATTTATCGGATTTGGAGCAATACGGCAAATTCTTACGGCAATATCAAAAAATTTCCGATATTACAGAAGTAGAACAAGTTCATATCGAACGGTATTTGGCATCGTTGAAACGTGCCGGCTTCAGCAAAACGAGTATGGCCAGAAAAATTGTGGCCATCAAAGAGTTTCATTTGTTTTTATATCAGGAAAATATTACCCACAACCAGCCGCAACAGTTTATCGAATTGCCGAAAATCACCAAGCATTTGCCGACCGTTTTGTCAAAAGAGGAAATCAACATGATGATTGATTCCATCAAGACGGATACGCCCCTCGGTTTAAGGGATAAAGCCATGTTGGAAACGTTATATGCTTCGGGATTGCGGATTTCCGAATTGATCGATTTGAAGACATCAGATCTTCATTTACGGGAAAAATATCTTACGGTGATCGGTAAAGGCAATAAAGAACGGATCGTTCCCATCGGGGAAATGGCGGTTGTTGCGTTACGTAACTATTTGGAAAACGGACGGCCTTTCTTGCAGAAAAAAGGCGGAACGACGCTTTTTTATAATTATCAAGGCAACCCGATTTCCAGGCAAGCCCTTTACAAAATCATCGTTCTGCTGGCCAAAAACAACGGCATTTCCAAAGAAATATCGCCCCACACCATCCGGCACAGTTTCGCAACCCACTTATTAGAAGGGGGAACGGATTTAAGAATCGTCCAGGAATTGTTGGGACATGAAGATATTTCGACGACCCAAATCTATACCCATATCGATAAAAGTCATCTCAAAGAAATGTATCAACATACCCATCCGTTGGCTTTGAAAAACCAACAAAACAAAGAAAAAGAGGAGGAATAATTATGTTTAAAAGAGTATTTTGCATCGTCATGGACTCTGTGGGCTGCGGAACGGCCCCTTTAAGCCATTTATACGGGGATGAGGGGGCGAATACCATCGCGCATATTTCAGAGGCTTCAAACGGCATTTATCTGCCGATTTTGGAGTCTTTCGGGTACGGACATTTAACCGATATCAAAGGTGTATCCAAAACCAATCGCCCGATCGCTTATGTGATGAAAGCCGATGAACTTTCCAAAGGAAAAGACACCATGACCGGACACTGGGAAATGATGGGCATCCATACGACCCAGCCGTTTAAAACGTTTACCGATACCGGATTTCCGAAAGAATTAATTGAAAAATTGGAAGAACGGACCGGTCATCGGATTATCGGGAATGTCGCGGCCAGCGGCACGGAAATTTTAAAGGAATTGGGCGAAGAACATATTCAAACCAAAGCGATGATCGTCTATACCTCCGCCGACAGTGTTTTGCAAATCGCCTGCCACGAACAGTATTTCGGTTTGGAAGAATTATATCGCTGCTGTCAAATTGCCAGAGAACTCTGTATGGATGAACGCTATAAAGTCGGTCGGATTATCGCTAGACCGTTTGTAGGAGAAAATAAAAACGAATTCAAACGAACTCCCAATCGGCACGATTATGCGCTTTCTCCAAGCGGAAAAACGACGTTGGATGCCTTAAAAGAAGCCGGATTGGATGTTGTTTCCATCGGAAAAATCAACGACATTTTTAACGGCTGCGGCATCACCGAAGCCCATAAATCCCTTTCCAATCGCCACGGAATGGAAGTGTTAAACGAAGTGGCCGATACCGATTTTAAGGGCCTTTGTTTTGTGAATTTGGTGGATTTCGATGCGCTTTACGGACACCGCAGAGATCCGCTCGGTTACCGTGATTGTTTAGAAGAATTCGACCGAGACCTTCAGGCGTTTTTACCGCATTTGAAAGACGATGATTTATTGATTATTACGGCCGATCACGGCAATGACCCGACTTGGAGCGGAACGGATCATACCAGAGAATACGTCCCGATTTTTGCCTATGCAAAGAACGTAAAAGGCGGCGTGCTTTCTGTGCGGAAAAGCTTTGCCGATATCGGAGCGACCATTGCCGAAAACTTCAAAGTAGAAGCTCCGCAAATCGGCGAATCGTTCTTAAAGGAACTGGTGTAAGAACATGGAAAATTTCATCTATTATACACCGACTAAAATCTTTTTCGGACGGCATCAGGAAGAAAAAATCGCCTCGATCATCCGTTCGTACGGTTTTAAAAGAATCTTGTTTCATTACGGTCAATCCTCGTTAAAGAAAATGGGATTATACGATAAAATTGTAGAAAATTTAACAAAAGAAGGGATTTGTTTTTTCGAACTCGGCGGGGTGGAACCCAATCCGAAATTATCCTTGGTGGAAGAAGGAATTAAACTGGTAAAACAGGAAAACATCGACTTTATTTTAGCCGTCGGCGGTGGGTCTGTCATCGATTCGGCCAAAGCGATCGCCGTCGGTGCCAAAGTCGATTTCAGTCCTTGGAAGTTTTCCATTAAAGAAGAAATCCCCACCGATCATATCCCTGTTGGCGTCGTACTAACCCTCGCTGCTAGTGGGTCGGATATGTCGGATTCCTGTGTGATTACCAATGATCGGACACTGGAAAAAAGAGGATTCAACAGCGAACAGAATCGACCGCTTTTTGCCGTTTTGAATCCGGAATTAACGTATAGCGTCAGTCCTTATCAAACGGCCTGTGGCATCGTCGATATCCTCATGCACACCTTAGAACGCTATTTTTCCAAAGGCGAAGAAACGCCGTTAACCGATGCGATTGCGCTTGGATTGATGAAGACAGTCTTGGATGCCGGAAAAACGGCTTACGATCATCCGAAGGATTATAATGCTCGCGCAACCCTGATGTGGGCCAACAGTTTAAGTCATAACGGACTGACATCCTGCGGCCGAAATTTCGTCATGTCGGTGCATCAAATCGAGCATGAAATCAGCGGTATGTACGATCATATCAGCCACGGAGCAGGGCTTGCCGTTTTATGGCCGGCTTGGGCTAAACTGGCTTATCCGGCCGCTAAGATGCGTTTCCTACGCTTTGCTTACGAAGTCATGAACGTTGAAAAAAGCGATCAAGAAGACCAAGATATTTTAGAAGGAATCCGGCGTCTGAAAGCTTATTTTAAAGACATCGGCATGCCGACCAGTATGAAAGAACTTGAGATTCCGGAAGAAAAATTTAGAGAAATCGCTGCCAATTACAGCTTTAAAGGACAACGAATTTTACAAGATATCATCCCTGTAGATGAAGAAAAAGCCTTGGAAATTCTTTATCAAACCAATCAAGAATAAAGCATGAGAACCTTCCTAAGAATGGGAAGGTTTTTTTTATTTCAAATCGTATCTAGTTTTAAAAACTACATATCAAAATTCGTTAAAAATAAATGTATAGTTTTTAAAATTACGTATTTTTTAAAAAAAAGAACCATTCATAATGGTTGATTCGGCGATAAAATACGGTTGACATAAGGAACGCGGCGAGTCAAAAACTTTTTTGTCTCACGTATAAAATAGGCTTACTGACGATCGTTAAATGAGCGAAAAATGATCGATTGGCATCGCCTCATCAACGCGCCTGATTTTAAATTTTATGATGAATCGTTGGCTGAAATTAAAAAATTAAGCACCTCGAATCCTCAGGCAGTTTGAGCGGATTTTCACCCGATTTCTTAGGAAAGGAGAAAAAATAGAAATATACACTTATTCACAAAAAAAGAATTTACCGCATTATTATTATATATTTTATTGGTTTACATAATATATATTATAGGAAGTTATTTGAATAGTCAAAAAGGCTTCTTTTTGGTTTTGAAAAATATTCTTTTTATCCTTTGAGTGGCTTTTTTTAATGTTTTCGACGGCTTTTGACCTTTTAAACACCATCACTTCTACTCGTTTGATGTCGTTTAAGAAAAAGCGGCAAATTTTTTTAAGAATCGACAGAATATTTTGTCGAGGATTGTCCGTCTGACTTGGTCAAAGGGCTGATTTAAAAGGCAACGGCGGCTTTTTAATTTTACGAAATTTTTTTTGGCGCTTCTTCTTCTTTTTTTGGCTGCTCCCCCTGCTAAAAAATAACCTTGGCAACATCGAATGTGATCTGCCAAAAACGGGGCAATAAAAAAAGGAAGTTTTATGCTTCCTCTTCTTCGTCCATAATATATTCAAATAAACTGATCTGTTTGTTCTTCGGATCAAACCCGGTATCCTCGACGATTCGAATCCATGTGGCGCTTCTTCCCGTTCCGTTCGGTCGGATCTTTTCCTGCCGCTTCAAATTCTCCAATGCCCGGTTGATGGTCGAATCGGATAAATAAGGATGTTTGCTTCTGATTTCGTCTTTGGTAAAGATTTCGCCTAATTTTAAAATCGTACTTTCCACATTGTCGATTTTTCGGATTCTTTTGTCAAACAGATATTCGTCTTTTTTCTGCTCGATCCGTTGATATCCTTTTAGCATCATGCGGATGGTCAATCGATTTAAAATTGCCGTTTGGGAAAAACCGCTTTCCCAGTTGAAACTAGCGGAGATGATCGCATTTTCGAATTCCTCTTTTGATTCGTCATACAGTTCGAAAAAACTGATGTAGCGGAAAACGCGGAAACCTTCTTTGAATAAAAGCGCATAATAGATCAGCAAATTCAAAAAAGGATTTTGCGCCGTGTAAAGTCCGATGTTGGTGATATCGATAAAAAGATTGGTCGCCAACTGGGTGGCCTCTACTTGACCGCTTTTCAACAGTTTTTTATACAGACTCAAGATCTGATCGAAATGACCTCTTAACGATACTTTCTTTTTTTCTTTTAACAGATTCATTTCGACTTCTTCTATTTTGCTGGCATAGCCGATATCCCGTTCGTCTTGGAAAATCCGCTTGGCCAGTGCCAAAAACTCATTGGTTGTCAGTTCCAAATCTGTCCCCTTATTTTGAATGATTTCAAAGACGGTTTTTAAGTTGGATAAGATTCGTTCGTCGGCTGTTTTCGGTGTCGCTTTTTTACGAATAATCAATCGAAGCCGATTTTCGGAAATCGTTAAATTCAAGACTCTGGCGGCATAAAAAGTATCCCGTTCGACGGTATCTTTTACCATGGTCTGAAGTTCGGCTTTGAACGTATCTTCATAGTAAAAATCTTTTCCTTTAAAACAATACAGTTTTGTCAAATCCATGACCAAATCGGCCGGATACGAAATCCGTTGTATATTTTCCAAACAATACATTTTTACTGCTCCTTTACCGTTTTTTCGGTTAGTTCAATTATAGCAAAATCGCCCGTTAAAAACAAGGATTGCAGCACAAGAAAATAGAAAGTCCGATTCGATAAAAAAACGCCCGATTGCGATCAGGCGTTTTGTTGTTTGTTGGCGGAACCGGCTTTGATCAAAAAGAGAATCGAATGAATCGCTTCATAATACGCTTCTTCTTGAAAACCCAGCTTTTTTAGCAAGCGGATGCTGTTTTGATTTTCGGGATCGACCAAACAGACAATATCCAGTTCGGAAAAAGCAGTGCGAATCATCGGGATGAGGAAAGAAAGCAATTCGTAAGCGTACCCTTTTTTCCAAAACCGATAAGAAATGGTAAATCCGAGTGTGATGCAGTTTTCTTCTTCTTGATGAAATACGGATAAATCCCCGATGATCGGACCGGTTTTTAAGGCGATGGCGTAGTGCTGTTCCGGGACAGTAGATAATAACAAATCGGTTTCATGAAGATCAATTAAGTTTGCGAGTGCTTGTTTTTCTTTAACGGAATAACGCTGATACCGGTTGCAGTCTTCGTTGTTCCGGTATTCGTAAAGGCATTCCAAATCTTTTTGTTTCAAATTGCGCAGAATAAGCCGTTCTGTTTTTAAAAAAATAGCCATATCCTCATCCTTCTTTCATGATTCTTTGTTTTAGGCGGTTTTTAGGCGATTTAGGACGTTTAAACGGTATCTTCCGTATAGAAAATCGATCCGCCGATAAACTCTCTTAAAATCGAATTACAAGGAATCCATTTATCGGAAATATCTTTGAAGTATTTTAAGAATTTGATCAAGCGGTTGGCCGTTATAAAATAAGGACTGTCCGGTGTGATGCTTTCAAGCAACGGTAAAGCATGTTTTTTAAGAACGCAAAGTTCGTAAGACAATTCGGAATTGAAAACAAAATCGGCATTGGACTGGAACGGATAAATCCATTTGAATTCGCCTCTTCTAACCGACGGCCACATTTCCATCGTCTGCTCAGCCGGTGAGTTACGGTATTCGAAATCTCGCACCATTCTTCTGATTAGACGAATATCCGATAACGAAATGGGATTATGATCGTCGATATGCAGTTGTGCCTGCGGAGCAATATAGATTTTATATTTCAATTCGTTGGCAATCGACGGAGTCAAATCGTCATTTAAGGCATGGATTCCTTCGATTAGGATCGGTTGATGCGTCTTTAATTGGATCGGTTCGGAAAACGTGCGGCATTGGGTTTTGAAATTGTAATGCGGCAAGCGAACCTTTTCCCCGGCAATCAGTTTATAGATCACTTCGTTGAAGAGTTTTCGATCCAGCGCATCGATATGTTCGAAATCCGGTTTTCCGTATTCGTCTAGCGGAGCCAAATGTCCCTGATTGTAAAAATCGTCGACACTGATCATCAACGGATCGATTCCAAGACTCTTCAGTTCGATGCGAAGGCGATTGGTAAACGTCGTTTTGCCGCTGGAAGACGGTCCTGCCACCGCAATCAAACGAATCGTATCGATGTCGTTTTTGATTCTTTCACCCAATTGACAGAGTTGGTTGTTGTGGCGGGTTTCGCAAATGTTGATGAATTCCAGCGCCCGTTTGGATTCGATGATTTCGTTCATTTGGAAAATATAACTGGATGTGGTGATATTGCCCCATTTATTGGCTTCTTTCAGCGCCAATTGGAAGACTTTTTCGTCTTTGAACGGCGGAATCTGCCCCTTTGCTTCCGAGCGCGGATAGCGAATGATAAAGCCCGGCGAGTAAAGTTTCAACTGATAATCCTTGATGTAAGCGGTGGACGGCAACATGTAGCCGAACATATAATTGCGGTAATCGCCGCATTCATACATGTGGACTGTATCTTCCGGCCGGTATTTTAAAATTTTGACTTTGTCTTTATAACCGATTTTCTCGTAGTATTGTCTGGCTTCTTCTTTGCTGATGCTGAAGCGTCTAATCGGCAGATTGGCCGCGATGATTTGTTCCAGTTCTTTTTCGATCCGGTCTAAATCTTCTTGCATAAATGCATGATTGATGTTGGACACACTCGCAAAAATCGAGCGGGAAACGCTGTAATTGAAAACGACTTTGGCTTGCGGATAAACCCGTTCGATCGCCATAACGACCAAATACCGCAACGTACACTGATAGATATTGGTCGCATGGGAATCGCACAGATCCAATAATTCAATGGTACAATCCTGATCCGGCAGGACATAGTTCAGTTCGCGAATGCGATTGTTGACGCGGGCGGCTTGATACAAGGTCGGATCGCCTTCGATCAAATCCAATATTCTTTTCTTTCCCTCCACTTCGATGGTTTTTCCGTTCATTTGAATATGCATCATATAACCTCCTTTTATTTCAATGCATTTCTGTTTCTTTATATCAAATTATCTAGTTATCAAAAACAAACAATTGTGATATAAAACAATTTATCTGTTTTAACAAACTAGATGTTATTTGAATTTTATTTTTATCTATTCAATAGACCTTAGTTCTATTATTATACCAAACAAATCAAAAAAATACTATCCCACCAAGAAAAATATATCTGTTATTTAATACCTTTTAATCGAGTTTTATTTTAGTTTTTATATTTTTTATTAAAATAAAATATCTGTTTCTTTAAACTAGATACCATTTGAAATTTTTTTAAAGCAAAAAAAAAAAGACCCGAACCTATTCGTCGGGTAGATAACCATGTCGGTAAAAAGCCGCTTTGATTTTCATTTTTTTGGTAAACGCATCTTCGTGTTGGTACTTCTTTTCCAGTTTTTTTAAAAGAAGGTTTTTGCCGCTTTCCCATTCCTCTTTTTCTATAGAAGCAATGGCTTGTTCGATCGTTTCGGCATCGATTTGCCGTTGCCGCAGTTTTTGACGAATCAAAAAAGTTCCGTTGCCTTTTCGTGCGAGGGCGGAGGCCAACTGTTGGGATAGTTTCAAATCATCGATGATCTGTTTTTGTTTGAATTCGTCGATGATCGTTTTGGCTTCTTCTTCACCGGCCTGTAAGCGCTCTATCACATACGCTTTGATTTCTTGAGCCGATTTTTGATATCGAAGGGCATAGGTCATCGCCTGGTAGCGACGTTTTTGAATGGCATCGGCTTCTTTGAGGATCGAAATCGGGCAATCGACCTGATTTCCTTTTAATAAACGAAACGATAAAACCGTATCTTCCGTAAGAAGCAGTTTTTCTTCATCCAGTTGTACTTCGTACAGGTTGGGCGCAACTTTTAACAGTGATCGTACGATCATAAAAATCCTTTCGGGCGATCGTATTCGCCGACGATTTCTCTTGTTGAAGTGACGAAAGAAAAAGCGTAAGGATCCAGTTCTTTCAGCAATTCATTGATTTTATAGGCTTCTTTTTTTTCCATGGTACAAATCAGCATGATTTTTTCTTCCTTGCTGTAACCGCCTTCTACTTTCACAAACGTTACCCCGCGATTGATTTGGTCGTAAATCATATCCCGTACGGCTTCGGGTTGACTGGTGATGATATAGGCCGTTCGGCGACTTCTGGCATTTAACACGATTCGGTCGATTAACACAGAAACGCCAAACACCCCGATTAAGCCGTAAAGGACGGTTTCCAAATGATAAAACGAACCGGCTACCGTGAAACCGCCGACTAAAACGATGATCCAATCGGTCAGGTACATCGTTTTGGAATAAGGGATATGCAAGTATTTACTCATGATCTTTTGAAAGACGTCCATCCCGCCGGTACTGCCGTTGTTTTTAAGCGCCAGTCCGAGCCCAACTCCGGATAAAACCGTTCCGCATGCCAACGCAAGAATATAATAGCCGCCTAAAGAAACGTCTTTTAAGAAAAAGAGCGGGTCAAACAGTTGTTCGAAGACAAACAGAACAAGCGGACTGAACAAACTGGAAAAGATCGTTTTCAAAAAGAAATCTTTTCCAAGCATCAAACCGCCGATGATCAGCGTTAATGTATTGGCGATGAATAAGAAAATCGACGGGGTAAACCAACTTCCGGCCTGTTTGTAGAGCGGTTCTAGCAAGATGGAAAGACCCATCATCCCACCTAAAACCAAATGAGCGGGATCCAAAAAGAAATAAAATCCCAAATCAAGCAAGACCACTCCGAGGGCAATTCCAAGATATTGTGCGATCTTTTTTTTAGTTTTCTTCTGCATTGTTTTTCCCTGCCTCTTGTTTCAAATAAGCGATCATAAATCCTTCGATATCGCCATCCATCACCGCATTGATATTGCCCATTTCGTAATTGGTCCGATGATCTTTGACCAGTGTATACGGACAAAAAACGTACGAACGGATTTGCGAACCGAAATTGATACCCATTTGCGTTCCTTTCAAGGTGCGCATTTCTTCTTCCTTTTTTTGAATTTCCAATTCCAAGAGTTTGGATTTCAAAACTTTTAAGGCCACTTCCCGGTTTTTGATCTGACTTCTTTCATTTTGACAAGTTACCACGATTCCGGAAGGTTTATGAGTGATTCGTACGGCCGAATCGGTTGTATTGACCGATTGTCCGCCGGCACCGGAAGAATGATAAACATCCACTTTCAAATCTTCTTCTTTGATCACGACGTCTTCGGCCTCATCCATTTGCGGCGCGACATCGACCGAAACGAAAGAGGTGTGTCTTCTGGCATTGGAATCAAACGGCGATATCCGCACCAAACGATGAACGCCGCGCTCGGATTTAAACAATCCGTACGCGTTTTCTCCTTGAATCTGAACCGTAACGGATTTGATTCCCGCTTCTTCGCCGGCTTGATAATCCAAAATGTTGAAGCGAAAACCTTTTCTGGATGCAAAACGTTGATACATCCGAAACAGCATATCGGCCCAGTCCATCGACTCGGTTCCGCCTGCTCCCGGATGCAATTCCAAAATACAGTCGGCATCGTCGTATTTTTGGGATAACAAGGCTTTTTCTTCCAGCAAATCGGTTTCCTGCTGCAGCAGTTTGGCTTCTTCATCCAGTAGCAGCATGGCTTCTTCGTCTTCCAAAGCCATTTCCGCCAAACTCAAAAAATCTTGAAAGCGATTTTCCAATTTCGTATAAGCGGTTAAAACTTCTTTTAAAGCATTGGCTTTGGCAATCACTTTTTGAGCCTTTTCCTGGTCTTGCCAAAAAAAAGGATCGTTCATTTCTTCTTCCAATTTCCGGTAAAGCGGTTGTTTTAAGGAAATCGCCAAAGCCGTATTCAAATCGGCGATTTTTACTTTGTATTCGTCGATCAGTTTATTGAGTTCGTATTTTTCCATCATCTGTCTCCTTGATAAAAAAAGACTCGAATCCAGAGTCTTTATAATTGAGCGTGTTGCTTTCTTTTTCGTTCTTATTATATCCCAACAAAAAAGAAAAATCAATTTGAATGCACCAAATGGCTTATCCCCTATCTGATAAAATCGTTTTTTAACGGGAATACTAAAAGATGAGATGTTTAAGTAAAATAAAAAAGACTTGATTTTTCGGCAAAATCTACTACAATTAATTATAAATGAAAGGAGAGGAAACTTGGATGCTGAAAAAACCGTTTATGTGGATCACAACCTGTTATTTTCTGTTGAATCTGCTCAATACTTATTTTTTGACTTCCCCGCTTTTAAATCAGTATATCGTTGCTTTCGAGGATACTTTCTTTTCCCATCTTTTTTCCATATGCGGGAACTTGGCGATTTTAAGTGCTTTCTTTTTACTCGGCGTCGTTTTATTCAAAAAAGAAAAAAATATCAGTCTTTATTTGATGATTCTGACGTTGGTATTGAATTTTGCCGTGATTGCCTTGCAGTATTACAATAAAAGTTACCGATTGGCTTTTTCTCTTTTTAATTTCAATCTGTATAAAAATCCGACCGGCGGGTTCGGCGCAAACGTCTTTTTGGACTGGGTAGTTGAATTATTCATCTATTTTAGAATCGTTTGTCTGATTCCTTTTGCCGTCTTGCTGACCTTGTTTCTCATCTTTAAAAAACAATTTAACCCGACAGCGATCCGTCTTCCCTGGAAAAAAACGTTAATCTATGTCCTTATGATCGTTTTTATTCAAACGGGTACCTACCTTTATTACCGGCAATCGTTGAAAGAAAATTGGAAATATTCCACGGACTATGCCCAGTACGGGTGCCAATATGCCGGCGTTTACAATTATTACATCGGCGAATTTTTATTTCACATCGATAACCGAAATCCGTTAAATGACGGTCAGACGCAGGAAAGTACCTACCGGGAATTGGATCCGTTCAATAAGAATGTCGATCAATATGTCAATCTGATCGATCAAAAAACGTATTCGAAATACGACCGACAAACCGGTGTTTGCAAAGATATGAACGTCTTTGTTATCCAAATGGAGTCGACGATGTCGTTTGCGTTTCAAAATACTTTCAACGGAATCGAAGTAACCCCGTATTTGAACCGGTTATTCGAAGAGGACAACTGTTTTTACTTTAACCATGTTTATACTAATGTCGGTGTGGGCAACACATCGGATGCCGAGTTCAGTTTCTTTACCGGTTTTTATCCGACCGGCGATATGACGATCGTTTGGGAATACGATGAATACGATTTCGATCTGCCCACCCTCGGAACATACTTAGACGGCTATACGTCCAATTCTTATAACGGAACCGATGAAATCTTTTACAATCATGATTTTGTTCATGAAAATTTATACCGAATGACACATTTTCAAGGCTTGGATACCTTTATCCAACTGTATCCGAAAGACGATTACGAAGACAAATACTTAGATTATTGGATTCGGGATGATGCCATTTTAGAATGGGCAACGAAAAAAGCGCAGGACCTCATCCGCGAAGGCAACAAATCTTTTTCATTTGTCGAAACCATCACACCGCACAATCCTTATCCGGATTTTTCCGATGAATTGCCCGATTTTGAGAAAGTGGATTTCAATTTGAATATAACGCATTATATTTTGGAAAATTATTTGAATCAAGTTCGTTATAATGATCGGTTGCTGTATGAATTCTTAACGGAAGCATCCGATCCAAACAGTCCGAATTATATGGAAAATACTCTCTTTTTGTTGTACGGCGATCATGGGGCTTCCATTAAAAAAGAGGAATTTGACGATTTGTACGATCGCAAATTATCCGATTTGGAATTCCGTAAAATCGCTTTAAACATTCCCTTGATCATCTATGACCCAAGCGGTAACATTTATCGGTCGATGGCTCAAGAAGAAATTCCCGACATTTTGAGTCAAGTCAAATCGCTTGCCGATATCCACCGGACGCTTGTTAATCTTCTTGGAATTGATACCGATGCGAAATATTTCGGTGTCAATGTGTTCAGCGGCGAACCTTCTTTTGCTTACGATCCGAAAAACTACGATATCTTAACGGATGATTTTATCTATAATCGTAAAAACAATACGTTTATTTCTTACGCATTAAAAGAAATCGATTTAACACTGCTTGAAAAAATATCCAATTACCGTCTTTTACAGGACAATTATTTAAACGTAACGGTTTACGGTGCGAAAAAAAGACGAAAATAACAACGAAAAAAAGATGCCGCGGCATCTTTTTTTGTTACAATCGGATGATATCGGTTGCGATTTTTTGTTGAAATGTTTGATCATGTTCGACGAAAATCATGGAAACCTTACTTTCCAAAATCAATGTTTCAATCTGCATTCTGGAAAATACGTCGATATAATTGAGCGGTTCATCCCAAACATACAAATGAGCCGGCATCAGAAGGCTTGCGGCAAGCAAGACCTTTTTCTTTTGTCCGTCCGAAAATTCTTCTATATTTCGGCTTAATAAACTTCGCTTGAAATCAAGTTTGCGCAGCATGGACTTCAACAAACTTTCATTTAAGTGATGCGCTTCGGCATAAGAAGAAAGACTTCCTTTTAAATGCGACAGATCCTGTCCGACATAGGAAATGATCAATCCCGGTGCTCGCTTGATCAATCCGGAATAAGGGATTTCTTCGCCGATTAAAAGGCGTAAAAGACTGCTTTTCCCACTGCCGTTTTTTCCGGCTAGTGCAAGACGCATGCCTGCAGTGATCGTAAATGAAATCGGTGGATGGACGGCTTTTTGATCGTAAGTGATGACGACATCGGAAAAAGAAACCAGTTGTTGATTTCGATGAATCAACGGCGATAAACGAAGCTGTTCGGTTTCTTCGTAATCTTTTAAAAGCGATTGTTTGGTTTTTAAGGCTTTTTCTTTTCTTGTTTCGATCGTTTTAGCCCGTTTCATCATTTTCGCGGCTTTATGACCGATAAATCCTCTGTCTACCGGTCCGTTTCCGTATTTGGAAGCTTCTGTTTGATCGCTCCAAGATTGAGATTGTTTGAAGGATTGTTGCAGGCGTCTGACATCTTTTTTCAACCGTTCCGCTTCTTTTTTTTCATATTGCTGCTGACGGTTGAAATTGGTATACCACGATGAAAAATTTCCGTTTTGAACGTCGATGGTTTGGCGATTTAAGATGAGCACATGGTCAATGCAAGCATCCAAGAAACTGCGATCATGACTGACGACGATAAATCCTTTTTTCTTTTTTAAATAATCGGCAACAACTTCTCTTCCTTTTTGATCCAAATGATTGGTCGGTTCGTCAATCAATAAAAACCCTTCTTTTTTCAAAAATAAACCGGCCAACAATACTTTACTTCTTTCTCCGTTGGAAAGACTAAAAAAAGAGCGCGTTAACAGCGTTTCTTTTAAGTCAAGATGCGATAATTCGATTTGGATTTCCCAATCGAGGGCATCGGTGGCAACGCTTTTTATTACTTCTTCCGTTGTGCCGCTTGAATCAACGGTATAAGGAAAATAAGCACAGGATACGCTTTTTTGAATGGTACCCTGATACGGGTATTTTCCCGCTAACAGATAAAGAAGCGTCGTTTTCCCTCTGCCGTTTCGCCCGATCAAACCGAGGCGCCAATTGCTGTCGATTTGAAAAGAAACGTGCTCGAAAACCGCCTCAATTCCCGTCGGATAAGAAAACGATAGATCGTTGATGCGAATCATAGACATAAATCATTCCTCCTTTATAAAAAAACGGCCGCAGGAAAGTATTCCCGCAACCGATGAAAACGATCTATATCCTAAGCATCCCAATACTTTCCTGCAAAAAAGACAAGGATACCCCTTATTCAATGGAATTCCTTGTTTTATTCATTTTCCTGCAAGAAAATTGATCATTTTTTCACCTCTTGAATCATTCTATTGTTATTATAAAAGAAAAACTGTAAAAAAGCAACAAAAAAGCGAGTCAAAATCACTGGGATTTCAAACTCGCCCATTGCCAAACCTTCTTTTTTTAAAAGAATGTTGTTACGGTTTTTACTTACCGGTTTTACGGTAGGCCGTTTCTTTCAATGCTTTTTCAATTGCATCGACAGCATGTACACACGGATTGGTAAGCGATTTGTCACAGTAGTGACAAAAATCATACGAACCGCACATATCTTTGTGAAGTTTTTCACTTTCAAGCCACTTGTTGTAGTCAATTTTCTGTTGGATATTATCACTCATGCTATCTTTCCTCTTTCCTCATTGCCATTATAACGTTTTCACCCGTAAATTACTATACGAAAGCGTTTTACACGTTTCAATTTGTTGTTCTTCTGGGAAATCTCCGCAAGATGCTTTTAAAGAAGCGGCGATGGCACCCAAAAAAACGCTTCTTGATAAGAATATCCTTTTAAAAAGTAGGAAAGAAAAGCGGCTAAATAACAATCCCCGCAACCGACGGTCGTTAAAACAGTTGTCGTTAAAGCAGGAAGCATGAAAGTTTGGTCTGAGCGCTTTAAAAGAGAACCGGAAGAACCGAATGTCGCCAAAACCGTTTCCACACCCTGTGATAAAAAGTAGTCTAGGGAAGGTTCTTCTGGTTCAAAACAGGCCGAAAGTTCTTCTTCGTTGGGTTTGATCAGCCACGGTTTCAAATCCAAGAGATTCCTCAGCAGTTTTCCGTCGACATCCAAAACCGTTTTTCCTATCAGATGCGTCAATAAGAAACGATAGTCTTCTTCTTCGGCTGCCCCGCTTGCGACGACGATGTCGTTTTGAGTTACGTTTTCTTCTAAATAATGCCGCATTTCTTTTAACGTTTCTTTTTCCACCTTCGATTTCAAATCAAACGAAGTTTCTTCCGTAGTCTTTAGTTTGAAATTGATCCGAGTCGGAGTCTTTTGCCAAAACAAGCGAAAATCGATTTCGTTTGTTTTTAATTCCCGAACCAAAAAATCTCCCGTAAAACCACCGGCTGCAAGCAACAGTTTGGAAGGTGTTTTTAATTTTTTCAACATCAAGGCCAAATTGACGGCTTTTCCGCCGCAAACGAACGTCTGCCGATCGACCACATTCTTTTTCCCAAGTTCGATTGTAGGAAGTGTTTCGTAACAATCCAGTGCCGGATTCAAACCAATCAGATAAATCATTCTTCTTTTCTTCCGTAGTAAACATTCAATTCTTTTTTCATTTCTTCCGGGATCGTTCGTTCTACCGGAAAATAAACGGATTCAATCAGACGATCAGCAAAACAGCCAATGAAATCACAAGTGCGGTAATAATTGGCTTGATCTAAAAATTGTAAGACGTCTTTGCGACTATGAATTTCGGCACCGCCTTTGGGGGCAATCCGGGCAAACGAAACAGCCGGAATGCCAGAATCGGCAAACGGCGTGGAATCCGATGAATAAACCCCTTGTTTGGCTTCGATCGCAAAGCCTTTTTCCCGTCCTAAATACTGAATATAATGGACCAGCGAAGAAGACGCCGTACAACAAGCGATATCTTTGCCGATCACAACGCCCGTCATATCGACATTGATGGCAAAAACGTAGTCTTGCAATTCATCCGAATGGGCTTGGATATAGGCTTTCGAACCAAGCAGTCCCATTTCTTCGGAACCGCACCAAATGAATTTAAGCGTTCGTTTGGGATGCGTGCTTGCATAATGGCTCAATAATTCCAACAGCGTCGTCGTACCGGTGGCATTGTCGTAGGCACCGCTTGAAAAACGAACGGAATCGTAATGCGCCGTAAACGCAATCGTTTCTTTAGACTGGCCTGGAATCGTCGCCACGACATTATGAGATCGGGCTTTATATTCTTCCTGAAGAAGCGTCAGTTTGACTTCTTTGGCATTAGAAGCAATCAGTCGCTGTGTATCTTTCATCCGCAGACAGACACCGGGAATCTTGCCGTATTGGTAATGTCTTTTGCGAAGCATGACTTCTTCTAAATCCGTTTCTTCTTTAAGATCGTAGAGGCTGCCGCTGCTGATGATGAAACCGATCGCCTTTTTCTCGCATAATTTTTGATACAACGGGTACCGCATTTTGCCGGCAATCAAAACGATTTTACCTTCCAAATTCCGCTGTTGTTCCAACTGTTCATCCGATTCGTAAACCCATAAATCGCCGACGATTCCTTCAATGGGAGTCGATCCGCTCATGCCAACGCCACGAACTTCATATTGATCGTCTAACGTTTCCAACTGTACTTTTTTGATATCGTAAGCATTGATTTCGAATTCTTCCAAATGGGCTTCCACCTGATATTTTCGGCATTCCGCCATCAGTAAATTCGCCACTTTCAATTCATTTTCGCTGCCGCCGGTTCGTTCAAAACAGATTTTATTTAAAAACTCGAAACTTTTTTTATCCATATCCGTACCTCATTTTTTATCGCTTGTTTCCATTATACAATAAAAGCCTAAAAAAAGACAATGTTTTATCGTAAGCCTTTATTTTTTTGGAAGTAGATCGATAAAATCTCTTTTTCCGTGACTTTTTTTTCACCCACAGAAACGATCAACGTGCGGTACCGATATAAATAACGTTCCAAATGCCGATGAACGCCGATTATTCGCGTTTTTAAGCAAAGAGGATAAAGATATCGACTCAGTAAAAAACGTTGAAATACAAGCCTTCTTTTAAACCACGATGCAATCAAAACAAACACAAGATACGCCAGATTGATTAAAAACAGATAACCGAAGTCGCCAAACAGATAGATCCACAAAATCGCCGCAAGACTGATAAAAGAAAGGAAAAAAGAAATGTAGCGGGTGTGAAAAACCGGGAAAAAGCGTTCAAAAAGTGCTTTTGCAAGGTGAAACCCGTCAAGCGGTTCAAGCGGAATCAAATTGATGAGTGCAAGCAAAAGCGACAACTGTTTGAGTTGCGGATCGGAAAAACAGCCGTAGGCGATGAGATTAAATGCGATTCCGGCGGAATAAAAAACTAAATCAAAGCTGCACGATACCGGTTTTTGTTTCAAATCCATTCCAAAGCCGCACGCATACAGTTCCAACTTTTCGATCGGAATTTTTTTAACGTAAAGAATGAGCAGATGCCCGATCTCGTGAATGAACAAACACAACATCAGTTTTCCGATTATCTGCTGTTTCGGCGATAAAAAAACAAAGATCATCAACAGCCAAAATGTCCAGTGGATTTTAAACTTGTGCATAATCGATTTCCAAACGGGCGATGATGCGATTTAAATCGGTTCCGGTAATCGTATAAAAATCGCCGGTTGTTGCCAAGACGGCTTCTTCTTTTTTGTATTCATAAAGCCGGACACATTTTTTTTCATAATGACCGATGGTATATCGGTACTGGGTATCGACAACATCCATTTGATCGTTTTTTAAGGATGCGATCATGACGCCAAACGGTAGTTTTACTTCCTGATTCAACGGAAAAATATACAAAACATCGCCTTCAAGTACGAAATCTTTTACTTGCAGTTTGGTCGTTGAAACCGTCAGACTGTCCTCGTAGAGGCCTTTGGCTACATACGATGCGATCGCACTGTAATTGATTTCATGATCCAACACCTCTTTACAAAACGGAAGGCCGTAATAAAGCAGCAAAAAAATCCCCAAAAAAAGATACTTGAATCGTTTCATCTGTTCTCACGCTCCTTCCTACTTTATGCTTCTTCGGTTGTGATTAGACCCTTTTCCAAAAAAGAATAGTAGTTTTGATCGGAGACAATCAAATGATCTAGCAAAACGATTTCCAGTGATTCCAATAGATTTTTAAGATAGTCCGTCATGGATAAATCGGCCTTTGAAGGCGTCAAATCACTAGATGGATGATTGTGTAACAAGACCACTGCGTAAGCTTTTTGAAACAAGGCTTCTTCCACAATCAACCGAACCGGAACTTCTATACTAGTCGGATGATAAGAAGAAAGGTGTTGGTGGTAAAGAACTTGCAGTTTGGCATTTAAATAGATGATCATCATCGTTTCCTTTTTTTGCAGCATCATCTTCGGGTAGGCAAACTGATAGATTTTTTGCGCCGAGTCCAACTGTTCTTTTTGACCGGTGATACAAAACGATCGCCTAACGATTTCAAAACAAGCCAATAACTGACATGCTTTGGCCATTTTGATGCCCGGTAGGGCAATCAGTTGCGGGTAAGTCAATTCTTTTAAATCCGAAAAGGGATAGCGCGCACAGATTCTGGCTGCCAATTCCATAACATTTTCCTGCTTCGTTCCGCTTGCAAGCAAAACCGCCAGCAATTCTGCATCGCTTAACGAAGCCGCTCCTTTTTCGATCAAGCGTTCGCGCGGTCGTTGATTTTTTTGCAGATCTTTGATTTTCACTTCTAACACCTCGATGAAATAAATAGCCAACAAAACAAAAAAAAGAAATTTAAAATCAGGTTTTCAAACAAAAAAAACGGTATTGTTAAAATACCGTTTGAAAAATTATTTGAACAGACTGTGATAGATTTCGCTCATTTCTTCGACCGGTTGGATCGTAAGGACATTGCGTACTTCTTCCGGAATATCTTCGATATCCCGTTCGTTTTCTTTCGGAATGAAAATTTTGGTCAGTCCGCTTCGATGTGCCGCAATGGATTTTTCCTTTAAACCGCCGATCGGAAGAACCTGTCCTCTTAACGTGATTTCGCCGGTCATTCCGACATGACAGTCTACGGGCTGGTTGGTCAATGCCGAAATCAGCGCCGTTGTCATCGTTACACCGGCACTCGGACCGTCTTTGGGAACGGCTCCTTCCGGCACATGAATATGAATGTCTGTATTTTCGATTTTTTCTTTGTCGATATGGAAGTCCGCAAGATGGGATTTGACATAAGAGAAAGCCGCCTGAGCCGATTCTTTCATGACATCGCCCAATTTACCGGTCAACTGTAAAACACCTTTTCCCGGGAACGTGGTTACTTCGATATCCAACGTATCGCCGCCGAACTGCGTATAGGCCAGTCCGGTAACGATACCGATTTGGTTTTGTTTGCGGTGTTTGTTGTTCGTAAACCGAATCTTACCTAAAAATTCATGCAAGTTGTCGCACGTTACGGTTACGTGTTCGGCTTTTTCCATTAAAATCCGTTTAACGGTCTTCCGACAGATCGTCGCAATCATCCGCTCCAATTCTCTTACACCGGCTTCCCGGGTATAATTTTGAATGATCGCATACATGGTATCTTCTTCGATTGTCAATTGCGAAGCATTTAAACCGTGTTCGGATAACTCTCTTGGCAATAAATGCTGATATGCAATATTGAATTTTTCGATTTCCGTGTAAGAAGACAGTTCGATGATTTCCATTCGGTCGCGAAGCGGAGCCGGGATATTGGATAAATCGTTGGCTGTCGTGATGAACATCACCTGCGATAAGTCGTATGGTTCTTCCAAGTAATTATCCGAAAAATATTTGTTTTGTTCCGGATCCAACACTTCGAGCATGGCTGCCGCCGGATCGCCACGATAATCGGAAGTCATCTTATCGATTTCATCCAAAAGGAAAACAGGATTGACCGTACCGGCATCTTTCATACCTTTTAAAATTCTGCCGGGTAATGCTCCGATATAAGTTCGACGATGTCCTCTGATTTCCGATTCGTCTCTGACGCCGCCAAGCGATTGTTTGACGAATTTTCGACCCAGTGCCTCGCTGATACTTTTGGCCAGCGACGTTTTACCGACGCCCGGAGGACCTGCAAAACAAAGAATTGTCTGCGGATTATGGCCCGTCATCATTTTAACCGCCAAATATTCGATGATCCGATCTTTTACTTTTTCCAGTCCGTAATGATTTTTATCGAGTTTTTGAGCCACATCGTTTAAATCGGCATTGTCCTTGCTGGCTTTATACCAAGGCAATTGAATGATCCAGTCCAAATACGAACGAATCACACCCGATTCGGCCATTTGATTGTTGGTATTGGCGTATTTCTGCAATTCGCTTTTTGCTTTTTCGTAGACGTTTTCCGGCAAATGCGCTTCTTCAATGGCTTTGCGCAACGCTTCCACATCTTCATCCTGACGGGCCTTATCGCCCAGTTCATTCTGAATGGCTTTCATTTTTTCCCGTAAGTAATACTCTTTTTGAGATTCGTCAATCGACTTTTTGACATCTTGATTGATTTTGTTTTCAATATTGACGATCTGTTTTTCATATTCGATATCTTCCAAAATATACTGCAAGCGTTTGATGACATCCAGTTCTTCCAAATAACGGTATTTTGTCTGAGACGGTCTGGTGCCTTTTAGTTGAAACGCAATGACATCCGATAAAACGTCCGAGTTGCTTCCGTTTTGCAACAGCCGAGCCACTTCCTCACTGTTTTGCAGCAAATGACTTCCAGATGCCGCAATGGCCTGCGCAACCGATTTAACCAAAGCCGGTTCGACATCTATGTTTTCGTAAAAAGAATAAAGTTTTTCGTAATGACAGACAAAATAAGGATCCAGCGAAGTAAATTCTTCGATTTTGATCCGATCTGCGATTTTGAATTTTACTTTATAATTTTTATTCGGTAAAAGAAGTTTCAGCGTGATTTTCGCCAAAACACCGATTGGTTCCACATCATTTTCCGTTACTTCGGAAATCGTCGGATCTTTTTGGATCAACAATAAAATATTGCCGCCGTACATTTTTTCAGCCGCATCCAGCGCCAATACGGAATTGGTTCTTCCGACTTCGATTCTGAATTCATTATTCGGAAGAGGAACAACCCCTCTGACAGCAATGGCCGGCAGAACGATTTTTGTATTTTCTTCCATTGTTACCATCCTTTCCGTTGATAAAAAAAATATCAACAACTATACTATATCTTATTTTTGGCACTTTTGCAAGTACTTTGCCAAAAAAATAAAAAACTTTCCGTACTTTTCTTAAAAGAACATTTCTAGTATCTGTTTTTTTATCTTTAATCATTCGCTGCGGAAGTCGATTAAAAGATAAAAATAATCGGACATGCTTGATCCATGTCCGATTATTACCCATTTTAGTCGATGATCGTTGCTTGTTCCAATAAGAAAGAAACAACCGCTTGATAAGCCAGATCGCTATAATATTTGGAAACGTTCTTTTTCATCATTTCTTCTTTGGTGGAATTCTGTTTTTCGGCATCTTTTAAAGCTTCTTGTTCCAAAGCTTCTTTGGATGGAGCCAAGTTTTCCACTTCGATCAGTTTAGAAAGAACGACGTTGAACAACGCTTGCCGTTTGCCTTGTTTTTCGGTTTCTTCGTCGAATTTTTCTTTTGTGATATTCATCAGTCCCAAGAACGTTTCAAACGGAATGTTGTACATTTTAGCTTGTTGTTCATATTGGGAACGAATCAAATCGATCCGTTCTTTTTCCAAACTGTGCGGCATATCCACAACCGCATTATCTAAAATCTTGTTGATGATTTCATCCGTTTGCCGATCTTTTTCACTGACGGCTTTTCGGTCTTCCAATTCTTTTTTCTTTTTGGCTTTCAGTTCTTCAACTGTTTTGGCATCATCCAATTTCAAATCAACGACATAAGCATCGTTTAATTCCGGGAAAACTTCTTCTTTCACTTCATGAAGTGTTACTTTGAAGACCGCCGGTTTGCCGGCCAGCGTTTTTTCCGCATAATTTTCCGGGAAAGTAACGCAAACGTCTTTGACATCCCCGGCTTTCATGCCGATCATTTGATCTTCGAATCCCGGAATGAATTGACCGGATCCGATTTGCAATTCGTAATTTTCGGCTTTTCCGCCCGGGAATTCAACACCGTCTACCGTACCGACGAAATCGAAATTGGCATAATCACCGGACGCAATCACTTGTTCTTGTTTCGGTTGCATGGAGGCATCTTTTTTCATCATTTGGCGAATGGCATCACTTACTTCTTCTTCCGTTGCTTCCAAAACGGCTTTCTTTACTTCAATGCCTTTGTATTGCGGTAAATGAACTTCCGGATAAACATCAAATGAAAGCGATACTTGAAACGGTTTGCCGGCTTCGATTTTTTCGTTTGTTTCGATATTCGGTTCAAACGGACCGACGATTTCTTTGGCCAGTTCCTGATCTTTGTAGATTTCCGCCGCTTTGGTATTTAAGATTTCATTGAGCGCTTCATCATATAATGATTCCACCCCGTAGTTTTTTTCATAGACATGTCTTGGGGCTTTTCCTTTGCGGAATCCTTTGATGGTAACTTTTTGATTGCAGATTTCAAAGGCCTTATCGAGGGCGGCACTGAATTCTTCTGCCGTTACATCGAAGATAGCCTTTTTCCGACTGTGTTCTAAATTTTCAATTGTCATAACTTCACGCAGACGTTAGAATAAACCGAAGGGAAACGTCTGCTCCTCCTTAAATCATATCTTCTATTTCTCTTTTTAATCCCTTCTGAAATTAAGCATAAGCCAACTGTTATTATAGCATATTTTTTGAAAAAGTAAAGTCCGGGACAACGAAGAAAAAAGCAATTTTTTTAAGGAACGGTCAAAATAAAAGAAAAGATCGTATTTTTTTGAAAAATGCGCTATAATATAAAAAGATTTCGGAGGTTATCATATGAAACACATATTGATTCTTTCTACCGGTGGAACCATCTCATCCGTTCCGTCCAAAAACGGTCTGATACCGGCCGATAAACAAATCCCTTTGGAAAAACTGTTGATTGAAGAAGATACCATCATCCATGTGGAAAGTCTGTTGGTTTTGGATAGTTCGAATATTCAGCCGGAAGAATGGACGCTCATTGCCCAAACGTTATTTGAAAAAATGAAGCACTATCAAGGAATCATCGTCACGCACGGAACCGATACCATGGCCTACACCGCTTCGATGATGTCTTTTATGATCCAAAATCCTGCTGTTCCCATCGTGTTTACCGGTTCCCAACTCCCGTTAAACCATCCGTTGACGGATGCGCTGGATAACCTCAAAGCGGCTTTGGCGATGGCCAAATCATCTTACAATGGCATTTTTTTGGCATTTGACCGGAAGATTATGTTCGCCTCCAGAGCCGTCAAAGTCCGTACCTCCAGTTTTTCCGCTTTCGAATCCATCAATTTAAATCCGGTCGGACGAATCTGTTCTTCCGGTCTTAGCATCGATGCGGCAATGATCCGAAAAACGACGCTTCCTCCTTCGCTTCACTGTACCATCGACACCAATGTTTTTCTGCTCAAACTCACTCCCGCAACCGATCCGGCGATCATTTCGTTGCTGATTCAATCCGGTATCCACGGAATTGTTATCGAAGCGTACGGAGCCGGTGGGATTCCTTTTCAACGGCGGGATTTTACCAAAGAAATCCAACAAGCGATTTTAAAAAATATTCCGGTCGTCGTTACGTCTCAGTGTTTGTACGAACGAAGCAATTTCAATATCTACGAAGTCGGTACCAAAGTTCTTAAAACCGGAGCGATCGAAGCGCTGGATATGACAACCGAAGCGGCCGTAACCAAACTGATGTATGCACTTGGAAAAACAAAGGATCTCGACCATATCAAACAAATCTTTTATACGCCGCTTGCCAATGAGATTTCTTTAAAATAAACGAAAAAACCACAACATCGGATTGTGGTTTTTTTAACGAATTGTATCTGAGAGATAAGGTGCCGCTAAAGTGGGATATAAGTAAGCGACGAATTCTTCATGATCGATAAACGGATTGCGGTTTTTCTGATAAGAAAAAACGACCTCGTTTCTTCTTCGTTCGGCATCATCGACCGGATCCTCATAATGCCAGCGAATGAGCGTAGATAAATCGCCCAGACGTCCGACTTCACCGCTGGTGATCATTGAAGTATCCGTAACACCGTCTACAAGTTCCAAATCCAACTCGCACCGATCACATGAATCGCCATCATAGCGAACCACCATGTAAAACAGACTTCTGGCAATATCGCCTTTGACTTCATCCCGCGGTTCGAAATACAATTGATTCCAGCGATTTCCGAACGCATCGCTTTGAGAAGGATCCGAAACATTTCCGAAATCCAAATTTGACCGCGCTTGGTTGATGTTTTTTTCACTGGCATGTAGATGATGACAATCATTGTGAGCCGGCATTTTTTCACTTTTGAAACCCTTGGCTTTCGGCCATAAATGTTCTCGGTTCCAAAGATAATTTCCCGATAGTCCCTGATCTTGATTGGCAATCGGGATGGATTGACCGGTATAAAGACAGACGATGTGATCGGTTTGATTGGAATCGGCATCGGCTTTTTTTAAAATCTCCCATACCTCGGCATACGTACCTTGATGCGTATGGGTCTGTTCCAATAAGGTATGAAGTTTTTCTTTAAACGTTTGATCAAGCGGCCCGTTTAACGGTTGATAATACGCTTCGTCAAACGAAAGTATGATTTCATTGGAATTGTTCTTTTTGCAGGAGCAAAGTCCTAAAAAAAGAACGATCCAAACAATCCAAAAACTTTTTTTCATGCCATCCTCCCTTATTCAAGCACGTCCAATTGATCTAAAAAGGCTTGAAAGTAAGGCGGAATGGGAGCCGTAAATTCCAAATACGCGCCGGTTTTCGGATGGTGAAATCCGATCCGTTCGGCATGTAAAAACTGACCTTGTTGACCGATGACTTTTCTTCTGCCGTAAACGGCATCGCCGACCAACGGATGGCCGATGTATTGAAAATGAACTCGGATCTGATGCGTCCGTCCGGTTTCCAGTTGACAGGAAACCAAGGTGAAATCCCGGTAGCGTTTTAAAACCGTAAAATGCGTAACGGCCGGTTTGCCGCCTTCGGTGACAGCCATTTTTTTCCGATCGTCCTTATCTCTTCCGATCGGTGCGTTGATCTTTCCTTTATTTTCGGTGATGGTTCCGTAAACCAAGGCAATATACCGACGGTTACAGGTGTGTTTTTTCAACTGTTCCGTTAAGGAAAGTTGTGCCTGATCGTTTTTAGCGATCATCAAAAGGCCGGTCGTATCTTTATCGATCCGGTGAACAATTCCCGGGCGAATGGATCCGTTGATGGCCAAATCTTTTATTTCCCACAACAATCCGTGAACCAATGTATCGTCGGTGTTGCCGCAACCGGGGTGAACCACCATTCCTTTCGGTTTATTGACGACCGCCACATCCTCATCCTCATAAACAATATCCAGTTTGAGATTTTTGGCTTCCAATAAAAGCGGTTTGACCTCTAAATCGCCGCAAACGATCCGGTCGCCTTCTAAAACCAAATAAGACGGTTTCATCTTTTGATCGTTTACCAAAACTTTTTCTTCCTCGATACATTTGACCAAATGCGAACGGGATTGATCCGGTAAACAATGCTTTAAATACTTATCCAAGCGTAGGCCCGCTTCTTCTTTTGTTACAATATATTCTTTCATTTGACGGCTCTTCTTTCCTGGAAAAATAAAATGTCAATGACCAAAAAGATAACTCCGATGACCAAACAAACATCGGCAACGTTGAAAATCGGAAACGAAGAACCGATGATCTTCTCCCACAAGGTATCTAGAGGGGTAAAAATAATCATATCAACCACACCTGGGCGGTATTCCGGGAAAAAAGAGGCAAAAAAACGATCGATGAAGTTTCCGTAAGTCCCGGCTAGCATACAAGTGATGGCAATGGAATAACATTTTTTCCGTTTCCAGTTGTTTTTTGTGAAAAAATAAACCAATACAAGACTGGCAATCAAACTGATGATGGCTAAAAAAACCGTGGCACCGTCGAAACTGGACCAAGCGGCACCTGTATTATAGACTTTGGTAACCGAAAGAACATAGGGAATCAATTCTTTTACGACCGGCCCATTCAAAAACAATTCCGTCAAATATTTGGTCAGTTGATCGAATAACAGCAAAAAGAACAGCAACAAACAAGAAATCAGCATGGCATACCTCCTATAAGAGTAATAGTAAAAGCAAAAGCGACAGCAACAAACAAACGATCGCATCCATCGCGTAAAAAGCGCGCATGGATCGGCGGCCCATAACCAACGCTTGAAAATAGAAAAACCGCGTTAAAAAACAAATCAGGAAAAAACAGCCGGCAAAACCGATTTTGATCCAAACCTGTAAATCAATAAAAATCAAACAGTTGATTAATAAGGTAAGCGGTCCTAAGACGATCAACAACGCAAAAAGAAAAGCCGTCATCGCCCGTACAATCGTTTCTTTGAAGGGCGTTTTCATCGTAGATAGTTCTTTTCTTACGGCAATGTAATTTTTCCAAAGATTCATCGGTTTTCCTCCAAAATCCGCAGAGCGTCTTCAAACGTTGCGACCGAATACAATTTCATTTTTTCAGGATGAGGCAGTCGGTTATAGGCCGTTAACGCTTCTTCGTAATTGTCTTTCGGACAAAGAAAAAGATCGATATCATCGTCGTAGGCTGTATAAATTTTCTGAACGATTCCGCCGATGATGCCAACTGTTCCATCAACTGAAATCGTACCGGTACCGGCAATCTTTTTTCCGCCGGTTAAATCTTCTTCCAGCAGGGCATCGTATAATGCCAAAGTCTGCAACAATCCACCCGAAGGTCCGCCGACATTGGTTGGAAGAATCGTATAATTCGGAAAAGCATTCTCATCATCGATTCGGTAATCGGCATATCCGCCGATGACATGGTTTGTATCGGAAAGCGTGATTTCAAGCAACCGACTATTCCGTTCAACCGTCACGATATCGCCGGTTTTCCGTTTGGAAAAGTGCTCACTAAAAGTAGGATCGGTATAAGAAAGATCGTTGATGGCAACAATTCGGTCGCCGATTCGAAAATCCGATTCCGAACTGTAATAAGAAACCAAATAGCCGTTAAAGGTGTAATCCAAATGAATTTTGGGATCGATCTGTGAGGCTTGACGGTAGGCGACGATTAACGAATACTGAATGGAAGCATTGTGTTGAATTCGTCCCATTGCCCTAGTTTCGGCATCCGTAAAATGTTGGTAACTGTCGCTGATGGTGGCAAGCGTTGCCGTCGTCGAAGCCGATAAGAGCCAGTTCTGTAAAATGGTCGAATGATCGAAACTGATCACGTAAATCGTTGAAAAACTGCCCGATGAGGTAAAGGCCTGATCGATTTCAACAAAATTTTCGACTTTCGTCGTATCGCCTTTTAAAGTCACCGTTTGGTCGGTGCGAATACTGCCGAAAATCAAAATCGGTAAATTGACCAAACATACCAGGATCATCAGCCAACCGTATTTTTTGAATAGATAGATCATTGTTCCTCCTCTTGGGTAGTTAATTCAATCGAAACGGCAGGCATCTTTTCATAGCAAATCCCGGCCGAATCGAACATTCTTCTTGAGGCAATAAAAGAATCCTGATCATGGTATTTATCCGAGGCGTAAACGACGCGTTTGATACCGGACTGAATGATCAGTTTGGCGCATTCGTTGCAGGGGAAAAGCGTCACGTAAAGCGTCGCGCCTTTTAGCGAAGACGTACAGTTCAAAATCGCATTGGGTTCGGCATGAACGACATAAGGATATTTCGAATTGAGATAATTGGTATTTTTTCCCCAAGGATATTCATCATCGCTGCAACCAAACGGAAATCCGTTATAACCGATGCCGATGATTCGCTTATCCGCATTGACCACACAAGCCCCGACTTTGGTATTGGGATCCTTGCTTCTTTTACTGGATAAAACGGCTACACCCATAAAATATTCATTCCACGAAATATGATCTTTCATACAAACCTCCTTATGGATTGAGACGATCGGGACCTCGGAATAAAAACATCGATTCTTTGATTCCTTCATTGAACAACAGCATGGTAATCCGATCGACGCCGATGCCAAAACCACCATGCGGCGGACAGCCGTATTTGAAAAAGTCCAAATAGAATTTCACATCTTCGCCCAATCCTTTTTCCATCGCCTGCTGTTTTAAAATTTCATAACGATGTTCCCGTTGGGCACCGGTCGTAATTTCGCAGCCTTTCCAAATCAAATCATACCCGCACGGAATGCCTTTAGCATCACGCATGTGGTAAAAAGCCCGACATTCTTTAGCATATCCGGTAACAAACAAAAATTCATGACCGTATTTTTCTAAGGAGAATCGCTGGCATAAGCGTTCTCCTTCCGTCGTTAAATCGCCTTTTTCCGATTCGCTTACTTGATAACCGTAGCGTTTTTCCAGTTCGTCGTAAAGATCGTGCAAATCGATCCGCGGAAACGGCAATGTCGGAACGACAACTTCCAAACCGAACGTATTTCGAATGGCTTGGCCGTATTTTTGAGCGACTTTATCCAGCGCAAAAGAAAGCATTTGTTCTTCTAAAGCCATGACATCTTCGTAAGAATCAATATACGAAAATTCCAAATCGAACCCGGTAAATTCGGTAGCATGCTTGCGGGAGGCGAATTTTTCCGCTCTGAAAACCGGTCCGGATTCGAAAATCCGCTCAAATCCGGCTGCCATCGCCATTTGTTTATAAAATTGCGGCGATTGAGCAAGGTATGCCGCGCGGTCAAAATAATCTACTTTGAAAACACCGGCCCCGGATTCCGATTCCGCTGCAATCAGTTTTGGAGTATGGATTTCGATAAAATCGCGTTCGGATAAAAAGGTGCGGCAACTTTCGATGAAATAAGATTGCGTTTGAAACATCAACTGATTCTTGTCCGTCCGCAAGTCGATCCACCGATAATCCAATCGCAGATCCAAATTGGTTTCTTCTCCTTTTGGGGCAACGATCGGACTGGGCAGCGCCACCGAATGCAAAACGATTTTTTCCGGATACATTTCCATATGATTCAATTTGACATACTCGCTTTCCACAACCAGTCCCTCGGCTTCAATGACCGAATCAACCGTAATTTGGTCTAATATCCCCACCAAATCGGGATGTTTTTCTTTTTCGATCGTCAGCTGCAATTTTCCACTGATATCTTTTAAAACGATGAAACACATCGCTTTTTTATTGCGGATGTTTTCCACAAAACCGGCAACTTTATTCGATTGTCCCAAACAAATATTTTTAATCATTACTTTCATCTTATTTTACCTCTTTTTCTTTGCAGGATGCACAAGCAGAACCGGATCGTTCATGGATCTTCTTGAGGACATACGGATAGACATCGTAAAGCGAAATGGTCTCCTGCTCATCGGTCTGATTGTCTTTGATATTGATTGTAAACTCTTTCAACTCATTATCGCCCAAGATACAAGTGAACAAGGCTCGATTCAAATCGGCACTTTTAAACTGAGCTTTTAAACTTTTACCGGTAAAGTCCATATCACAGGAAAGACCGCCCAACCGACAGACGTTCATTTCCCGCAAACAAGCCTCTTGGGCCGCTTGTCCAAGAGCGATAAAATAAACATGGACAAAATCGTTTGAAGAAAGATTTTTTCCCGCCAATTGGCTGGCCAGCAACAACCGTTCCATGCCGAATGCCATTCCGATTCCCGGTGTTGCGGGTCCGCCCATTTGTTCGACCATAGAATCGTAGCGACCGCCACCGCCGATGACGTTTTGCGCACCGAAATCTTTTAAATGAACTTCCAGTTCGAAAACCGTGTGAGAATAATAATCCAAACCGCGGACCAAGTGTTCGTCGATCGTATACGGAATTTTCATCTCATCCAAAGCCTTTAAAACGGCTTCAAAGCGTTTTTTGGAAGCCTCGTTTAAATAATCGTTCATTTTCGGGGCTTGCTTGAAAAACGGTTTTTCTCTATCGATTTTGCAGTCCAAAATCCGAAGCGGATTTTTCGCTAAGCGCACCTGACAGTCCGAACAAAGTTCTTCTTGATGAATCTTAAAATAATCTACCAACACGTCTTTGTAACGCGTTCTGGATTCCGCATCGCCCAACGTATTGATTTTCACCGTTACGTCTTTTAAGCCGAGTGCCTTGATCAGCGCATACCCAAGAGCGATGACTTCCGCATCCAACAACGGATCATCGCTTCCAAGCGCCTCAATCCCAAATTGATTGAATTGGCGAGTCCGCCCTTTTTGCGGCCGTTCGTAACGGAACATCGATCCCATGTAGAATAATTTTGCAACCGTCCGATCGGCATACAGTTTGTTTTCCACATAAGCACGTACCACGCCAGCGGTTCCTTCCGGTCGAAGTGTCAAGCGTCGATCGGCCCGATCCGAAAAATCATACGTTTCTTTGGTTACCATATCCGAGGCATCGTTTTCGTCGCGGTGAAAGACTTCATAGGCCTCAAAAAGCGGTGTCCTGATTTCTTTGTAGTTGTAAATCCGGCAAATTTTGCGGATGGTCGATTCTAATTTCGTCCACGAATTGATCTCTTGAGGGAGAATATCGTAGGTTCCTTTTGGTTTACTGATCATAAGCTACATCCTTTCGTATTCATAGCGGTACAAACTGTAATACATCGCTATTTTTTCTTCTTCCTTCATTTTGACAATACTTTGATACTCATAGTGGTATCCGCATTTTAAAATCACTTGCTTACTGGCGGGATTATCCAGCGTATGACCGATGATGATCTTTTCCAATTCCAAATGGTAAAATCCGATTTTGGTCACTTCTTTTAAACACCGCGTCATAATCCCTTGATTCCAATAATCCCGATGCAACAGATAACCGATTTCGGCGGTTTCAATGGCCGGGTAATACGTGTGAAAGTCAATCACACCGATCATTTTGCCGTCGTTTTCCGTATCCACGATCGCATACCCTTCCGGTAGGCCGTTTAAAGGCCGTTTTAAGAAAAATTCCCGGATGGCGTAAAGGGCTTCTTTCGGGCGGTGAAACGGCCCCCATGACAATTTTTTGACCGTTAGTAAATCCCTTCCGATTTCAAAATAATCCATATAATCTGCTTCACAAATCGTTCTTAAATAATAACGACCCAAATTCAAATCCGGTAAATATGTTTTCACACAGTTCTCCTTCTTATCTTTGATTAAAAAAACGTCCTTAAAAATTTTTTAAGGACGTTTGATGTTCGCGGTGCCACCTTATTTTCCGGTATCATACCGGCACTCGATGTCCGTTAACGCCTGGTACGTCTTTGTTTGGAAGCTCTCCGAAGGGTCGTTCATTGCCTCTATCATAGATGCTTGCACCGTTCATCCTCGCTTACATGATTCAAAAGCAATTACTCTTCTTCATCTTCAATTTCATTATACTGAAATAGTATACCATAAATGTCTTTTTTATTCAAGAACATTCGATTAAGAGATATATTGAACCTGTGTAGGATTACAATAGATGTGTTACAAGTGAGTATAAAAAAAGCGGAGATAGCCTCATTATGTGTTATATTTAAATCCCCAAACCAA
>ERZ506469.4-NODE-4-length-98025-cov-6.9895_pt1 | contig 98025 bp, 92 predicted proteins | sample MGYA00512386_ERZ506469 | MGnify/ENA metagenome assembly ERZ506469 | reverse complement strand
CGATCTATTAAAAAACCGGAAATCCTTGTTTTCGACGACTCTTTTTCCGCACTTGATTTCAAAACCGATAAGATGCTTCGGGAAGGACTTCAAACGCTAGATTATCAACCGACGAAACTGATCGTCGCCCAACGGATCGGAACGATCATGGATGCGGATTTGATTGTTGTTTTGGAAAAGGGACGGATTGCCGGTTTGGGAACCCATGAAGAACTGCTGCGTTCTTGTGCGGTATATCAGGAGATCGCTTATTCACAATTTTCGAAGGAGGAGTTGGAAAATGCATAGAAATAATGCTCAAACTTCCGGTAAAGCAAAGAATTTCAAAGGCAGTTTGGCTAAATTAGGACCGTATTTAAAGCCTTATTTGTTTTGGATCATTCTTGCGATTTTCTTTTCGATTGTCGGATCGTTCAGTTCGCTTTTCGGACCGAAACTGTTGGGTGAAATTACCAAATCCTGCCAAACAGCTGTTGAATTGGAACAGAATATTGATTTTGACTACATTACCAAAATCGGAATTTCTTTGATTGTGATTTACGTTTTTTCGGCTCTGAGCGCTTATCTTGCTTCCTTCTTTTTAACGGGTGTTACGCAGCGGATTTCTTACCGACTCAGAAAAGACATTTCGATTAAAATCAATAAAGTACCGCTAAAATATTTCGACAGTACCTTTTACGGCGATTTGCTTTCGCGGGTAACCAATGATGTGGATATGATCAGCCAGAATTTAAACCAAAGCATGGTCAACACCTTTTCCTCCGTTATCCTTTTGATCGGTGTATTTGTGATGATGTTTACCATTTCTTGGCAAATGACGTTGATTGCGATCGTTACCATTCCGCTTTCGCTTGTTTCCATGATTATCATCATCAAACATTCGCAACGTTACTTCAAAGATCAACAACGTTATTTGGGTGAATTAAACGGTCATATCGAAGAAGCGTATTCGGGACATTCGGTTATCAAAGCGTATCATCAGGAAGAACAGGTTTATGAGAATTTTGCCGATCTGAACGGATCTTTGAAACGGAGTGCTTGGAAGAGTCAATTCGTTTCCGGTTTGATGATGCCAATCATGATGTTTATCGGAAATTTATCGTATATTTCCATTTGTTTGATCGGTGGGTTGTTGGTGATTTCCGGTTCGGCCGGAGTGGAATTCATCCAAATGTTCATTCAGTACACTAGAATGTGCAATCAGCCGCTTCAAACCATCGGTCAGATCGCCAATATTTTACAGTCCTGCGCGGCCGCATCCGAACGTGTCTTTGAATTTTTAAACGAAGAAGAACTTTCCAAAGAAACCGTAACGCATACGTTATCGAAAGAAGACGTGTTAGGCTATGTGACTTTCGATCATGTCAATTTCGGTTATCGGCCGGATAAACAGATTATTTTCGATTTTAGTTGCGATGTCAAACCGGGCCAAAAGATCGCGATTGTCGGTCCGACGGGGGCCGGTAAAACGACGTTGGTCAATTTACTGATGCGGTTTTACGAAGTCAATTCGGGTAGCATTTTAATCGACGGCATCAAAAATACCGATATCAGTCGGGAGAATGTCGCCGCTTTATTCGGTATGGTTTTACAAGATACTTGGCTTTTTGAAGGAACACTTCGGGAAAATCTGAAATACGGTAATGCCACTGCTTCCGATGAAGAAATTTATCAGGCACTGGAAGCCTGTCATATGGATCATTTCGTTCGGTCGCTTCCCAATGGTCTGGATCACGTACTGGATGAATCGGCCAATATTTCGGCCGGGCAAAAACAGTTATTGACCATTGCCCGGGCGATGATTGCCAATGCACCGATGCTCATTTTGGATGAGGCAACTTCTTCGGTGGATACCAGAACGGAAATTTTGATTCAAAAAGCAATGGATGAACTGATGAAAGACAGAACGTCGTTTGTCATTGCGCACCGGTTATCGACCATCAAAAACGCCGATACGATTTTGGTTTTAAAAGACGGCAATATTTTAGAACAAGGCAACCACGAACAACTCATGCGTAAAAACGGTTTTTATGCCGATTTGTATCAGTCGCAGTTTGCCGAAGAATAGTCTTACTTTAAGAGCAAATACCGAATATCTTGGTATTTGCTCGTTTTTATGCTATAATGAAAAGGGTGATGTTCTATGGGAAAAATAACAGTCGGGATTATGTACGATTTTGATAAAACGTTGTGCACGACCGATATGCAAAATTATGATTTTATGAAAAATTTGGCGATCGCTCCGGAAGAATTCTGGAAAGAAGCATCCATGCAGACCAAACGGTATGCCATGGATAAAATTTTATCGTATATGTTGCTGATGATTCAAAAGTCCAAAGAAAAAGGTTACCCGATTACCGAATCTTATTTGACTTCTTTGGGAAAAAGCGTCCTTTTTTACCGAGGTGTTCAAACCTGGTTTGACCGCATCAACGCTTACGGCGCATCGCTTGGGGTTACGGTCGAACATTACATCATTTCGTCGGGGTTGAAAAAGATCATCGAAGGAACGCCGATTGCCAAGTATTTTAAAAAGATTTACGCTTGTGAATACATTTACGATGAACAGACCAAAGAGGCCATTTGGCCGGCCATGGCGATCAATTACACGCAAAAAACTCAGTATATTTTCCGAATATCGAAAGGAACGCTTGATGTAACCGACGAGGAAAAGCTCAATATGGAAACACCGGATCAACAACGGGCCATTCAGTATCGCAATATGATTTATATCGGCGACGGATTGACCGATATTCCGTGCATGCAACTGTTGAAAGATAAAGGCGGCAAATCCATTGCGCTTTATTCTTCCGGCAATAAGCATAAAGTATTGCCGCTGGTTGAAGACGGTCGGATCAATTATGTCTGTCTGGCGGATTATTCCGTTAATTCCACGTTGGAAAAAATCGTGAAACTGATGATCGAAAATATGGCAATCTTGGAAAAACTGAAAGAAAAAGAAAGTCGTCAGATTCAAATCTTTTTAAAGGAGAGCAACGAAAAAAGTGAAAATTGAATTTTTTAATCAAACCCAACAAAATACCAAACCATTTGAAAAACTGATTCGCCGTGTTTTTCGGTCGGTGGACTTGAAAAAAGAATTCAATTTGATTTTCGTTACCGATGAAGAAATCAAGCGACTCAATCAAACTTACCGCAAAATCGACCGTGTGACGGATGTTTTGTCGTTTGCGTTATGCGATGATTTGGAAAACGAAATGAAAAATTCGTTGGGAGATATCTTTATTGCCGTGGATCAAGCCCGTCGTCAGGCGAGTGAATACGGCCACAGCTTAAAACGGGAGATGGCGTTTTTGGCGGTACACGGCTATTTGCATCTTTTGGGATACGATCACCAAACCAAGGAAGAAGAAGAACAGATGTTTGCCAAACAGGAGGCAATATTATTACAAGCAGGATTAAAGAGGGAATCATGATGGAAAAAGAAATCGAACAATTGATCGATCAAGCGATCAAAGGAAGAAGTTTTGCATATACACCGTATTCAAAATTCAAAGTGGGCGCTGCCATCCGTTTGAAAGACGGCACCTATATTACCGGTTGCAATATCGAAAATATATCGTACGGTCTTACCAACTGTGCGGAGCGCACCGCTTTATTTAAAATGGTCAGCATGGGGTATCGAAAAGACGATGTGGACATGATGGCGATTGTCGCCAATACGGCCGAACCGGTCAGTCCTTGCGGGGCTTGTCGTCAGGTAATGGCCGAACTGTTGGCAAGCGATACGAAAATCTGTCTGGCTAATATCCAAAAAGACTATCGGATGACTTCGGTATCGGAGTTGCTTCCGGATGCGTTTGAGGAGATCGAAAATGCCGGAAAATAATTATCATTCGGGGTTCGTTGCAATCATCGGACGCCCTAACGTCGGCAAATCGACGTTTTTAAATGAAATGGTCGGTAAAAAAGTGGCGATTATGTCCGATAAACCGCAGACAACCAGAAATCGTATTTTAGGTATTTTGACGACGGATACGTATCAAATCGCGTTTACGGATACACCGGGAATCCATAAAACGTCAACGGAATTGGGGCGCCGAATGGTAAAGGCATCGTATGAAGCCACTTCGGGGGTCGATTGTATTTTATTTATGACGACACCGCTTAAAAAGGTGTTAAAAGGCGATGAAATCATTTTAGACCGGCTGAAAAAAACGAAGACACCAGTTTTTTTAGTGATCAATAAGGTCGATCAACTTAAAAAATTCAATGATATCGATTTGACGATTGCGCTTTATAAAGATTTGTATCCGTTTGAAGGGGTCTTTCCGATTTCGGTATTGGAAAAGAAAAACCTTCAACCGTTATTGGAAGAAATCAAAAAATTGCTTCCGGTCGGGCCGAAATATTATCCGGAAGAAATGATTTCCGATCATTCGACGGCTTTTTTGATTTCGGAGTTGATTCGCGAAAAGATATTATTTGCGACTAAAGAAGAAATCCCCCACAGCATCGCGGTGGTGACCGAAGAGATTAAACCGTGTGAAAGCGATCCGGCGTATCAGGATATTTATGCGACGATTTATGTCGAACGGGACAGCCAAAAAAAGATCGTCATCGGTAAAAACGGTTCGATGATCAAATGGATCAAAGAACAAAGCCGAAAAGACATCCGTAAATTGCTGAACAGCAAAGTTCATTTGGAATTATGGATCAAAGTGAAAAAAGATTGGAAAGACCGACCGATGGATTTGCAAACGCTCGGTTACCGGCAAGACGGTATGTAAACAAACCACTTTGGTGGTTTGTTTTTTAAAAGGAGAAAGAATGGAAAAGTATGTAGAAGGAATCGTTTTGGATGCCCTGGATTACAAAGACAAATCGAAAATCGTTCATCTTTATACGCCGTTTGGAATGGACAGTGTTTTGGCCGTTCATGCCGCTGCTTTAACGAGCGGAAAAACGGCTTTTGCCCAAACATTCAATGAAGTTGAGTATTTGAAAAGCAAGTCCGCCTTGCCGAAATTAATCGAATATCGCCTTCAAACAAGTCATTACGATTTTTCTTCGGACCTTCGGCTTTTTCCGGTTTTATCGGTTTTTCTGCAAGTTTTGAAAAATTTGGATCCGGCTTCCCCGCATCATCGCATTTATCCTTTTTTCAAATCCTGTTTGGCAGCGCTTGAGGAAAAACGGAATCCTTTTTTCGTCCTTGCGGTTTTTTTGGTGAAGATGCTTGCGGTATTCGGTGTGAAACCGGAATTGAGGCACTGTGTTGTTTGCAAAGAGGAACCGATCGTTTCTTTTTCCGTTTTACTGGGCGGGGCGTTATGCCCTGTTCATCGGATAAAAGAGGATACCGACTCAAATACGCTTTCTTTTTTTCAAAAACTTTATTATTTTCACGCTTTTGAAGAAGATTCTTTTGCCATCCCGCAAGAATTTTTTTCCGTCATTTACCGGTATTATCAAGAACATGTTCACTTAAAATTAAAAGATTACCGACAACCTTTGGTAAAATAATCGGCAAAATACGTTCATCTCATAGAAAAGCCGGTCGGTTTATGCTATAATAAAACACAAGGTGGTGGAAAAAAATGGAATTACAATATTTTTTGGATTGCATTCCCAATGCATTATTCATCGTCCGTCCGATTTCGGATAAAGATTTCGAATACGTTTACGTCAATAAAGCATTTTGTCTGTTGATCGGCCGCGATAAAGAAGAATTGGTTGGCAAGACTTATTCGACTTTTTTCGATAGCGGAGAAGAATGTTGGTTTAAGGCTTTCGTTCAAACGGTAAAGACCAACCGCATCTCTTATTTCGAAGCCGACAGCAACGTAATCAAAAAGCATTTGTTTGCCCAACTTTTTCCGGTCGAAGAAGATTGTTGCGGCTGCATGATTCACCATTTTGAAGAAGTTTCGGTCAAAATCAAATTTTTACAGGAACAGGCAACGTTATTACAACATGCTTATAAAGACGATTTGACCGGTTTTTACAATCACAATTCCTTAAAAGAGTTTGCGAAGACGTTAAAAGAAAACCAAAACATCGGCATTGCTTTTTTGGATTTGTACAATTTAAAGATCACCAATAATCTTTACGGACATCATACCGGCAATCTCAAGATCAAAGAATTGGCGACCTTGATGCAAAAACATTTTAAACGTTATACGCTGTTTCGGATCGGTGGCGATGAATTTTTGGCAATCGGATTAAACAGCAAAGCCAATGTCTTTTTGAAAACGTGCGAAAATGTAAAAAAACAGTTGGAAAAAAACCATCTGGCAACCATCGGTTATGCGTATTTTGAAACACTGAAGAATTTAAACGAAGGAATCAAACTGTGTGAAAACGAAATGAATCAGCATAAACTGAAATTGGATGCGGAAGGTTCGATTCGTTAAATCTTGACTTTTGATAAGACATACGCTAAAATAGGAGAAAGCGAAGAAGCAGAGGAGTAACTCATGAGTCCTTTTTGACAGAGAGAATCGGTTGGTGAAACGATTTAAAAGGCAATGAGCGAAGGTAGCTGCCGAGCTAAAAGGCGAACGACAGTAGCCGGATCGTAATTCTTGCGTTAAAAGAAAAGAGTGCCGTATGCAAATACGGAATTAAGGTGGTACCACGGGAAAACTCGTCCTTAAGTTTTGAAAACTTAAGGATTTTTTTATTGGAGATGATTGCAAAATGCATTTAGAAACAAAACGGCTGATTCTGCGCGATTTGGATTTTTCCGATCGGCATAGTTTTTTCGAATACGGTCGTTGTCCGAAAGTCGGGCCGAATGCCGGATGGAAACCGTTTTTGTCTCAGGAAATCAGCGACCGGGTTTTAAGCGGCTTGATTTTATCGAAAGAAACGTATGCGATTGCTTTAAAAGAAACCAATCGCTGTATCGGCACCATATCGCTTTACCATACGACCCTTCGCAAATACAGTAAAGTCCGTTCACTCGGTTTTTCGCTTCACGAAGATTACTGGAATCAAGGGTTGATGACGGAAGCCGTAAAAGCGATCGTCGATTACGCTTTTACCAAAACGGATTGCGAAATTTTGGAAGCGGGTCATCATATCGGAAATACGGCCAGTAAACGGGTGATCGAGAAGTGCGGTTTTCTATATGACGGAACGTTTTGTTCCTATAAAAAATTATACGACGGTCGGTTAATCGACGCCGATTTTTATTCTCTTAAAAGATCAGAATACGAAAGGATGAAAGAACAGTGGAAAACGAATTGAACACCAAATACGATTTTAAAAAAGTAGAAAAAGAAAAGTATGATTTCTGGAAAAACAGCGGATTTTTCGAAGCCGGGGATTTATCCAAGGAACCGTTTACCATCGTTATTCCGCCACCCAACGTAACCGGAAAACTGCATTTGGGTCATGCCATCGATACGACGATGCAAGATATCATTATAAGAAGAAAACGGATGCAGGGATACGATGCGCTGTGGCTTCCGGGAATGGATCATGCCGGGATTGCCACGCAGGCTAAAGTAGATGAAAAATTACAGCAACAAGGGATTTCCCGTTACGATATCGGTCGGGAAAAATTTATGGAAGTGGCTTGGCAGTGGAAAAAAGAATACGCCCAAACCATTCATTCGCAGTGGAAAGCATTGGGACTTTCACTTGATTACAGCCGGGAACGTTTCACGCTAGACGAACAGTTGAATCGCGCGGTCAATTTTGTTTTTATATCGCTATATAACAAGGGTTTGATTTATCAAGGCGAACGCATCATCAACTGGGATTGTCAAGCCAAAACGGCCTTATCGAATATTGAAGTCGAACATAAAGAAACAGAAGGAGCCTTTTATTATTTCAACTATCCGTTCATCGGAAAAGAAGGTGGTATTCTTATTGCCACCACCAGACCGGAAACCATGTTTGCGGATCAGGCGATCATGGTTCATCCCGAAGATGAGCGGTATCAAGATTTAATCGGCCAAATGGTTTTGATTCCGGGTACCGATACGGCGATTCCGATTATTGCCGATGCGTATGTGGACCGACAGTTCGGAAGCGGGGCGGTTAAAGTAACACCGGCACACGATCCCAATGACTTTGAAGTCGGAAGACGGCATCATCTTTCCATGCCGCTTTGTATGAATGAAGACGGCACCATGAACGAACTGGCCGGAAAATATCAGGGAATGGACCGATTTGCCTGCCGCAAAGCTTTGTTGGACGATTTAAAGAAAAGCGGGTTGTTTATCAAGCAGGAAACGATCGTTCATTCTGTCGGGCACAGTGAGCGAACCGGCGTGGTTGTTGAACCAAGATTATCCAAACAGTGGTTTGTTAAAATGGATGTCCTAGCCAAACAAGTTTTGGAAAACGACGAATACCGCTTTATCCCCGAGCGTTTTGAGCAGACACTCAACCATTGGCTGACCAACATCCAAGATTGGTGTATATCCCGTCAGTTGTGGTGGGGACACCGGATTCCGGCTTGGTATAAAGACGGGGCTGTTTTGGTTCAGGAAACTTCGCCCGGTTCCGGTTGGAAACAGGATGAGGATGTGTTGGATACTTGGTTTTCCAGTGCGTTATGGCCGTTTTCAACGTTGGGTTGGCCCGATCAAAGTGCGGATTTCAATCGTTATTATCCGACCAATGTGTTGGTAACTGGATACGATATTATCTTTTTCTGGGTTTCCAGAATGCTTTTTCAGGGCATCGAATTTACCGATCATGCCCCATTTAAAGACATTGTCATTCACGGTTTAATTCGCGATAAAGAAGGGCGGAAGATGTCTAAATCGCTTGGAAACGGAGTGGATCCGTTTGACGTGATTGACAAATACGGATGCGATGCGCTTCGTTATTTTCTTTCGACCAACGGGGCGCTTGGGATGGATTTGCGTTACGATGAAACGAAAGTGGAATCTTCTTGGAATTACTTAAACAAGTTATGGAATATTTCCCGATATGTGTTATTGAACTTAGATCAAGACTTCACACCGGTTCCGATTGTTTTTGAACGCTTGAATTTAGCATCCCGTTTTATCTTGGCGCGCCTGAATCAAGTGATTGAAAATGCCGATTACAATTTCGATAAATACGAATTCGGTGAGGCAGCCAAAAGCATTTACAATTTTGTTTGGGATGATTTTGCTTCTTGGTATATCGAGATTTCCAAAGTGGATTTAAACGGATCGGATGGTGAAAATGCCGCTCTTACGAAGAGTGTTTTAGTTTATGTGCTTCAAACGGTTTTGAAGTTATTGCATCCGTTTGTGCCGTTTATTACCGAAGAAATCTATCAGGCTTTACCGCATTCGGCCCCGTCGATTATGATTTCCGACTGGCCGAAGAAAAACGCTACGTGGGATGATGCAGAAGCGTTGGAAGCCTTTTCGGATTTGACTCAGATCATCACGGCGATCAGAAACGAGCGCGCCAAAGCCGGCAAAGCTCCATCGGCTCCGATTGATCTTACGATTGTTGCCAAAGATCAAGGAACGCTTTTTAAACTGAAAGAAGCGGAAAATTACTTGGTTAAATTTACCAATCCGAAACAGTTGACATTGACGCTAAAGGAAGTTTCTTTGGAACAAATGGTCGTTGTCGTTTTACCGATGGCTACGATCGTGATCCCGTCTTCGGATTTAATTGATATGGCGGCTGCCAAAGAAAAACTGTTGCAGACAAAAAAGAAATTGGAAAGCGAATTGAAACGCAGTCAAAATCTTTTGCAAAATCCGCAGTTTTTAGCCAAAGCGCCACAAAGCAAGATCGATGCGGAACGCAAAAAACAAAAAGAATACGAACAGCAGTATCAAGATGTCTGCGATGCGCTGTTGAAATAGGAGTTATGAAATGACATCGGTAGAAGAAGCCATCGATTGGTTGCAAAATCAAAAAAAATCAAGCCCCAAAAAAGATCTGAATCGGATCAGGCGTTGTCTTTCTTTATTGAACATAAAGACGCCCTATCCCATTGTTCACATTGCCGGGACCAACGGCAAAGGCTCGACGGCGAGTTTTTTAAAGGCTTTGTTTATGGAAAAAAAACAAAAAGTAGGTTTTTTTATCTCGCCGTATGTTCTTTGTTTTAATGAACGCATCCAAGTTTCGTCGACTATGATTCCCGATGAGGCGATCATGGCGTATACCGAGTTTTTAAAATCGTTTGCGGAAGACTATGCTTCAACCTATCAAGATACGATTCCGTTTTTTGAATTGACGCTGTTGATGGCCTTGCTTTATTTCGAACGGGAAAAGATCGATGTTGCGATCATCGAATGCGGCATCGGCGGTCTTTTAGATGCCACCAATGTCTTAGATACGACGGTTTCGGTTATTACCAATATCGGATATGATCACATGAAGCAACTGGGACAAACGTTAAACGAGATTGCCGCTCATAAACTGGGCATCACCCGCCCGCATCATCTTTGTTTTACCACCGTCGATTCAAAACTGAAAAGGTTATTTGAGGAGTATAGTTTCCATCATCAAGTTCCGATGGTCTATCTAAAGGAATCCGTACAAGATATTTATTTGGATCAAGAAACGCATTTTGCGTTTCAAAACCAAGCGTATCATGTTCCGCTGTTGGGGCTTCATCAAGCGTACAATGCCGCGCTGGCGATTGCGGTTTTTCAAACTTTTTTTCCCGATGAATCGCCCTTATGCATCCAGCAGGGATTGTCCAAGACAATTTGGCCGGGACGGTTCGAACAGGTTTTGGATCGGCCTTGTGTCATCTTAGACGGGGCGCATAATCTGCATGGAATCGAGGCGTTGGTTCAAAGTCTTCGTTTTCTTTATGCCGATCGTAACATCAACATTTTATTTACGGCCTTAAAAGAAAAAGAGTATCCTAAAATGATTGAAAAATTGGATGAAGTCGCTTCTTTTTATTATTTTACGACTTTGGACGATCGACGGTCTTTGGACAGCAGTTGTTTTGCCAAGTGGACAACCAAACCGTTTCGAATCGAAAACGATCTTCATACAATCCTGCAAGAAGCCATCCAAGCCTGTCAACCATCCGATGTTTTGGTCATAACCGGATCGCTGCATTTTATTTCGTTGATCCGTCCGATGGTTCAATTTAAAAAATAAGGTATGTTTTTACCCGAACATACCTTTTTGTGTTATAATAGAAAACGAGGTAAGAACATGGATTTTGAAAAAGAAGTACAACGATACAAAGAAAAAGGCATCCCGACGCCCAGTAAAAAGATGATCAAAACCGCCAGTCAGATCGAAGGAATCCGTGAGGCCGGTAAAATCAATACAATGGTTTTAGACGAAGTGGCAAGAAGGATAAGCGTCGGGATGACGACAGAGGAAATCGATGAAATCGTTGCGGCTAAAACGAAAGAGTTGGGCGGGATTTGTGCCCCGCTTCATTATGAAGGTTTCCCAAAAAGCGTCTGTACATCGATCAACGATGCCGTCTGTCACGGCATTCCTTCTAAAAGCGATGTACTCAAAGAAGGCGATATCGTCAATGTCGATTGCACCACGATTTACAAAGGCTATTATGCCGATGCTTCCCGAACCTTTTTAATCGGAACCTGCGATCCGGTGGCGAAGCGTTTGACAGAAGTGACCAAAGAAGCGTTGGATCAGGCCGTTTCGAAGTTAAAACCGTACAGTCGGTTGCGCGATATCGGCCATACCATCGAAACATATGTCCGCGAAGCCGGTTTTTCGGTCGTTCATGAAATCGGCGGTCATGGGGTCGGATTGGAATTTCATGAAGATCCGTTTATTTATCATTACGGCAAACCGGGAAGTGGAATGGTGTTGTTTCCCGGCATGGTATTTACCATTGAACCGATGGTCAATGAGGGGAAAAGACACGTCTATTTGGATGCTTCAAATAACTGGACGATTTACACCGAGGACGGTAAACGTTCGGCACAATTCGAATATACGGTTTTACTGACGGAAACAGGTGCCGAGATTCTGTCGTATTAAATAAGGAGGTCGCATGAAAATAGATGAACGCATCCAAGCGTTGCTTATTTATTTGGATGAACAAGGTTATGAAACGTATTTGGTGGGTGGTGCGGTAAGAGATGCTCTTTTGAACCGTCCGATTCACGATTACGATATTTTAACAAAGGCTCCTTTTGCGGTTGTTCAATCGTTTTTTCCTAACGATTGTTGGGTTTCTTTTAAAAAGGGCAATACCGTTCGTTTGGCTTGTGCTACCTTATCGTTGGATGTTTGTTTTTTGGAAGAGGATCTGATCGCTCATTTGAAAAAGCGGGATTTCACGATCAATACGATCTTATACCACCCGACTAAAGGCTACATCGATTGGTTGGGCGGTCGGATGGATCTAGTGAATCAACAAATTCGACCTGCCGATGTGGCTGAAGTGGTTTTGGATCGCGATCCGATCCGAATTTTAAGAGCCATTCGTTTCCAAGCCGAATTGAATTTTTCTTTGGATCCGGTGCTAAAAGAAGCCTTGTTTTTAAAAAAAGATCGGCTTTTGACGGTTTCCAAAGAACGGATTCAGCAGGAACTGAACCGAATTTTACTTTCGGAAAAACCGTCCGGCGTTTTAAAAGAATTTTTACCGGTCTTTGCAACTTTTTTACCGCCGCTTGATCAAACACTAGATTTCCCGCAGGAAAATCCTTATCACAGTTACTCGGTGTTGGATCATATTTTAAGAGTTGTCGATGCGACACCCCCGCAATTGGTTTTGCGTCTGGCGGCTTTATTCCATGATATCGAAAAACCGGCTTGTTATAGCAAAGACGAAAAAGGGATTGCGCATTTTTACGGTCATGACCGTCTGTCCAGTCAAACGGCTTTTTGTCGATTAACCGAATTACGGTATCCCAAAAGAATCATATCCTCGGTGGTACGGTTGATTGCATATCATGATGATCGTCCTGCATCGGATGATTTAAGTCTAAGGACTTTTTTATATAGATTCGGAACAAAGGATTTGGATTTGCTTTTTTTACTGAAAAAAGCCGACATCATCGGTCAAAACCCGGCTTTGCAGTACCGTCTTTGTTCGCTAGATGAAATCCATCGGCGTTTGCGACATTTCATTGAAACGAAACAGTATGTAACTAAAAAAGATTTGGCAATAAAGGGAGAAGATCTGTTGCGGCTTGGTTTTTGCGGCAAAGCCATTGGACAACTTCTTGAAGAACTTCGGAAAAAAGTTTGTTTGAACGAATTGAGCAATCAAAAAGAAGTTTTATGGCAAGAAGCGAAAACCTATAAAAAAACTGGTGTTCGCTTCGGTTAAAATGAGTTTAAATCAGTCACTGGTAAACGAAATAAAAAACAAAAAAGAAATCAATTATTATGTTTATGAATTTACATGTTTAAATAATAAAATAAATTAAAAGTATTGGAACGATCGCCCGAAAAAAATGGGCGATTTTTTTTTACGTAAAACAGCCGAAAAAAACGAGATAAAAAACGGCTTTCTTTTAAAAGGAACAAACCAGTAGAAAACGTTGAGTTAAAAAAATATAAGAAAAAAAAGATACACCGAATAAGATATTCCGTGAACAAATCTTATTCTTTTTTATCTAAATCAGTACAAAAGTAAGACTTAAATCGACTGAAATACTTGTTTTTCAGCAATATCCATGTTAAAATATGATAAAAAGATACACCAATTATCTTATTCGGTGTACCAATTCTTTGACTTGTAAAAAACATAAAAAAGGGGGAGCGTGAGGAAAACGATGACGAAAAAAAGAACGTATGTGTTGTTGTTTACGCTTGTGGTGATGGTCATTGCCGGAATCGCAATCGGCAGTATGCTTTTGGTGCGGCAAAATAATTTCACTAAAAATATTACGCTTTCAGAAGACGGTATTGTAGAAGAAGAAATCAAGTTCAGTTTGGAAGGAATGTATCCCGGCAAAGAAGCCGAATATTCAATCCATATTGACAAAGAAGCCGTCAGTGATTTTCGGTTTTCCCTGACTTTTGAAGCAAGTGGGAATACCGATTTGGCACCGTATGTGGACGTCGCTTTGGAAGTAGACGGTGCGGTTGTATCGGAAGGACGCTTGAGTGAATTATTGCTAGAAGAAGCGCTTGGGTTTACGTTATCCGGCGGAAAGGATGCGTCGGTATTGACAATTTGTTATACGATGCCGATGGAAGTCGGCAATGAAGCACAGGAACTTACAGCCGATTTTATTTTAAAAATCCAAGCGGAATCGGCGAGGTAGACGATTCGCATGAAAAAAAACGGTAAACGAGCTTCCGCAGTCGAAAAAACAGTCGGCATCGTCGTTCATGTTTTATTGGCTTGTTTTTTCCTGTTTTGCTTAACCGGATTGTTTCTTTCGGTGATGGCAAAACAAACCAGCGACGGAGCAATCAAACTATTCGGTTATGAAATGCGGTTGGTGGTATCCAACTCCATGGAAAAAAGCGAGACGACGGATGTAAGGGAGTATGCGATTCAAGACATCCCCATTCATTCGTTGATCTTTATCGAAACGGTTCCGGAAGGAAAAGAAAAGGCGTGGTACGATGCCTTAAAAATAGGCGATGTTTTGACATTTCGATACGTCTATACCAAGCAGGAAACGATCACGCACCGGATCGTCGAAATCAAGGAAAACGAACAGGGCGGCTATACGATTGTTTTGGAAGGAGACAACAAAAACGCAACGACGGGAGCATTGCAGCAAGTGATTGATACAAGTCAAACGAACAGTTTGAATTATGTCATCGGGAAAGTAACCGGTAAAAGTATAGTATTAGGCTATTTAGTTACCTTTCTTCAAAGTACATGGGGGATTATTTTTATAGTAATCGTTCCGTGTTTAATCATTATTGTCATTGAAATTAGCCGGATCATCCGGGTGATTAGAGAAAAAGACGGACAAGAAGAAACCGCAACAGAAAAATAAACTAAGAAACGAGGTGTCGGAAAGTGAAAACAGCATTAATCATCTTTATGGTATTGGCGGGATTGGTGAGTCTATTTACGATTGTTGTCGTAATCTGTGATATCGTGCGGGAACGGAAAAACAAAGATCAAACAAAGGGAAGTCAATTGCAGACGGAAAAAGCGGTTGTTGAGCAGGAAGAAGAATTACCGATTGCACAGACGGAAACAGACGGCAACGAAATCATGTTTTCTGCGGGAGACATGCAAAAGACATTGGACGAAAAATTTCAGGAACTCTCCGAAACGCAGCAACGGTATTATGTGGAAATCGTGCAGTATGCGATGAGTAAGCCGAATGCCAAACAGTTTAAGAATCAACGGTACGAAGAGTATAAGATCGGCAAAACGAGATTGGTTCGGCTGCAAATCAAGCGTGGGGTTGTTGTATGTGAATTTATTTTGCTCAATACGGATTTTTACAATTTCATTCGCAGTAACAAAGTTCGGGTAAAGCAGTCGCCGACGATCTTGCGTGTAGAAAATGACGAAGCGGTTGTTATAGCCAAAAACAGCATCGACATAGCGGAAAAAGCCGCACTGGCAGAAATCGAATACAAAAAGCAGATGCGCAAAGAAAAACGGCGTCTTGCCCGGCAGCCGCAACAGTAAGATATATACCTACGGATAATGAATCGAATTAAAAGGTTGAAGCCTTTTAAAAAAATGAAAGGAGGAAAGACAAATGAGTAAAAAAAGTCGGACACTTCTGTTGTCAATGGTAACGGCCTGTTTGTGTTTGGTCTTGATTGTCGTGGCAACTTACGCGCTTTTTTCCGATACGGTTAGCGTCAACAACCATTTGAAAGCTGGGAAACTGGAAGTCGGATTGGAACGGATCGGTTATACGACTTGTACGCTTGATGATAACGGAACGTTGGTCGTCCGTCCAAAAGACGAAACGAAAATCAATTTGGCGGAAGATGCGAGTGTGTTGTTTGAAATGGATAGAGTCGTACCGGGATGTTGGTATGAAGCAGAACTGGAAGTCAGCAACAACGGGGACGTGGCTTTTGATTACGGCGTAAAAATTCTTTGGAATGAAAGCGGTACTGCAACGGAATTGCAATTGATTTTGGCATCCCAGATTCAAATTACCGTAACACAAGGCGACAAACAAACGCAGTTTATGCTCAATGCCGCTAAAGATGTGAATTTCGACGAACCGCTTTTGGCCAAATCGGAACACAATGCGACCTCATCAAAGACGTTTACGGTTCGGGCAGAATTTGTGGACGATGAAGAAAACAATCAGGTGCAAGATACGGATTTGTATTTTGACTTACAAGTGTATGCAACACAAGTGACCAAGCAGGAATAATCAAAAACAGATTATCATGAAAATAAAAAAGGGGGATTAGAAAAATGAAAAAGACGAAAATATTAGCGACTTCGTTCTTTTTAGTTGCCATTTGTTTCGTCCTGATCATCGGGGCGACATTGGCATTATTCACGAGTAAAAGCAATGTGAATATCGCCGCAACCAGTGGTAAAGTGAATGTAGAAGCCTCTATTGTCGGTCTGAAGACCTATTCAGACGGGCAAGAAACTTCGGTAAACGGTACGTTTGAAAACAACGGAACTGCAACCATGGAAGAAAACAATATCATGTTAAGAAATATGACGCCCATGGATAAAGTCGTTGCCGAAATCGAAGTGAAGGATTCTTCTACGGTAGCACATTTGCAAAGAGTATCGCTAAAAGCCGAAGCGGAGGAAGCGGAAGCGAATCTTTTCGATCAACTGATTATCGGTCTTAGCGAGGACAATATGTCTTATTCTTATTATGGTGATTATGCGACAGCGTGGGAAAAGAAAGAAGCCGTAAGTGGAGAGGCGACGACAACGACGTTATACGTATCCATCGAACTTCCGGGATATGTCGGCAATGATTGGCAGGAAAAACAATGCCGTCTTTCGCTGACGGTAGAAGCCGTTCAAGGCAATGCGCAAATGGCGGATGAAGCATCGGCAAAAGCGGTGCATCTTGTTGAAGATTCAAGCGCTTTGGCTGCCACATTAACGGTTGCCAAGTCCGGTGATGTCGTTGTTTTATACGATCCATCGTTTGCAAACAGCGATGTTACCATTGCCTTTGAGGATACCAAAGAAATCACCGTACGCGGTTGGAATCTGGCAACGGTAACGGTCAACGTACCGAACGGAACACTTCATATCTACAATGAGTATATTGAAAAAGTAGATGTACAAGCCGTGGCAAGTGATTCCTTACACCTTTACGGAACAGTCGGACTTCTTAACGTTTCTCAAGGAAGAGCAGTCATTGAAGAAAATGCAGCGGTTGAAACGGTCAATGTTGTTCCGCAAGCAAGCACAACCGCCAAGGTAGCGGTTACTGCCAATGCCAAAGTGGAAACGATGAACGTGGATACTGCCGAAGGTTCTATGGCGGAAGTAACGGTTTTAGAAAACGCAACTGTTTTCGAACTGAATCTTTCCGGTAGCGGAGAGGTTACGATTGATAATAGTGGAACGATCATTGACCAAAGTGCGGATGCCGGAACGGTATTTAAAAATGTAGTATCGGACGAAAATACTTTGCTTGCAGCGTTAAAGCAGGACGGTGCGAATATTGTATTTACAACGGATATTACCGTTTCGAAATCGACTCCGCTTGTTCCGGAAAATGTAACGGTTTCCATTGATTTAGGCGGTTATACGCTCACATCCAATTTGAACAGTGGTCTTGTCAACAAAGGAACAATTCTCTGTCTTTCAAACGGAAAGATAGAGGGATTGGCGTACGGTATTGCCAATTACGGACACATTAAAACACTGAATGTCGATGTTCAAACTTATGCTGTAACAAAAGAACTCGGTGCCGGTGATGCTATTTATGTGTTTAGTGGCGGTGTCATTGATGAAATCAAAGGAGGAAACTATATCGCTCATCCTGATGTGTATGCAAGTATAAGATGGAGTTCAGTTGGTTTATATGTTGCTTCCAATGGTCTCGTTAAAGAAATTTCGGGTGGGTATTTCTCGGGTGCATCAGTGGCTTTTAGAAGTTATAATCCAAACGGAATCGAGTTAATCTCCGGTGGTTTTTTTGACAGTCCGTATATGGATGAAAACGGAGTAACGTACGGTGACAAAACGACGATCGGTAATCTTTATTACAATCATGACCCACTTCGGGTAACGGGTGGTACGTTCTACAATGTAGGAACCAAACTCGATCAAAAACTTGCCGAAGGTTATACGATGATAAAGGGCGAAATTTGCGAGATGACCAGTTATAAAACTTATATTCCTTATAACAGCGAAACTCAAACTTCTGCTCATTGGGAAGACGATCCCGAAGGAAAAGTATATTATTACTATACCGTAGTTGCGGTTCAAAGTGTATCGACGGCGGAAGAACTGGTAAGTGCGGTAAAACAAAAAGGTGTGTTAAAAGCAATCCAATTGAACAATGACATCAATATGGGCAACACCCTCGTTGAAGTTCGAAACGGAAAAGGAACTTATCTTGATTTGAACGGCTTTACTCTTACGGGTACAGGAGCCAATAATTGGGAGGCCATTATTAAAACTAACGAATCCGTTTTAAATATCAGCAATGGTACCGTAAAAGGAGGAACTTCAAGCGATGTAACGTGTGTGTATGCTTACAATAATATTACCAATATGTACGATGTCAACGTTACAGCTGAAAACGGTTCTTTAGCCGTATGGGCTGAAACCGGCGCAACGGTAAATATTTACGGGAACGGAACAATCAAGCACGCTGATTTTGAAACAAGCAGTTCACATTACGACTTGGTTTATGCAACCGGTAGTAAATGGGGTGCGGCATATATCAACATTTATGGCGGTATGTTTCAGTGTGCCACTCCGAAATGGACGCTCAATCGGTTGGATTCCGCATCAAACGGAAACGGTAAAATAACCGTATACGGCGGTCGTTTCTATCAGTTCGATCCAGCCAATGCCGAAACCGGTGCGGACGAAATCGTTGTGGCTGAAGGTTATGTTTCCGTTTCTTCGGGTGACTATTATACCGTTTCTGTACAATCGAATTAAAAAAGAGGTAAGACGATGAAAAAGAAAATACTGATTACGTCATTACTCTCAATAGCCGTTTGTTTCAGTTTGATCATTGGGGCTACGCTGGCTCTGTTTACGAGCAAATCCAATGTGAATATCGCCGTTTCAAGCGGGAAGGTGTCGGTTGTTGCTTCCGTGGATACGGAAAGTATCCAAACCAAACAGTTGAATACGAACTATGTAAATGGTGTAGAAGGAATGTTCGGTGGAGCGGAAAGTCTTGATATGAGTGAAGCGGGAACCGTTTCTCTTGAAAATATTCTTCCCGGTGACGGCGTGCGATTCGATATCGTCGTAACCAATGATAGTACCGTAAACGTTCAGTATCAAACGGTCGTTACAGTCGAAGGCGACATTGATTTGTTTATCGGACTGAAAGTTACTGTAGGCGATAAAGTGTTTGACGGTATGTCGGCTTACAGTACTTGGCAGCACCTCACGACGGAGCAAAAAGAAGTTTCTAAAACGACAGTATCCATTGAACTTCCCGAAGATGCAGGCAACCAATACCAAGGAAAAACTTGCAGCATCGTTTATCGTGTCAATGCCGTACAGGGAAATGCCGAGGTAGAAGAAGTTCCAGGCGGCGAGAATATTATTCCCGTTTATACGGAAAATGATTTGCGTCTGTTTGCAAACTCCGTCAACATCGGTAACAGTTTTAGCGGTAAAACGGTTCTTTTGATGGATGATATTGATCTTAAAATGGAATCGTGGACGCCGATTGGAAATTTATCGAACGCTTTTAACGGTACTTTCGACGGCAACGGCAAGACGATCTCCAATGTTTATGTTGATACTCCGCTGGTTGATGCGGTTGGTTTGTTTGGCCATGCTGTCGGTGCAACACTTAAAAATCTTGTGATTTCCGGTGCGGAAATTACAGGACGGGATAAAGTCGGTGCGTTGGTCGGCGATTTATATACAGGAAGTGCGGAAAACGTGACAGTGGACAACGCGAACTTAAACGGCGGTCACTATGTTGGCGGGATTACGGGGTATACGTACGGGGAAATTAAAAACAGTACGGTCAAAAATTTGACGGCAAAAGCCGTACCCTATCTTGTAGGGGACTCTTACGATAACGGCGATAAGGTCGGCGGTCTTGTCGGTTGGGCTTATTCGTGTGAATTGATCGAAAACAGTGTGACGGATGTTTCTCTGACGGCTTATCGTGATGTGGGCGGCATTGCCGGCTGTGTCGGTAAAGACGGTAGCGATCCTGTAGTGGCAAACAACACGGTAAACAATGCAAAGATTTTCGTCGATCAAGGAACAAATGCCTACGGCGATAAGGACATGAATGCCGGTTTGGTCGTTGGCAGACAGGCTAACTTTACATTGGATCTTGACAGTAACACCGTTAGCGGAGAAAATACGATCGAACAGGTTATTGCCGAAGGATTTCATATTGATCTTGTAAGTGAAAACAAAGAATACCTAATCTATAATATCGAAGGATTTAAAAACTTCCGTGATTTGGTTAATGACGGCACTTCGTTTACAGGTAAGACGGTTCTCTTAGTAACTGATATCGACCTTGAAAACGAAGAATGGACACCGATCGGAAATGCTTCTAATCCGTTTTCAGGTACTTTCGACGGAAACGGTAAAACCATTTCCAACTTGTATATAAACAAAAAACAAAATCAAAATATCGGTCTTTTCGGATTTACGACAAACGGAGAAGTAAAGAATTTTACGCTTCATAATGCCGATGTTACAGGATATTTAAATGTCGGCGCGATTGCAGGATCTCCTTATACTTCTAAAATGACAGGACTTCAACTGACAGGATTGGTTAAAGTAACCGGTTATTCTTACGTGGGGGGGATGTTTGGAAAAAATGCGTATAAAAATCTTAGTGATTTAACGATAGCAGTTTCCGATGGCAGTCTCGTTAAAGCCGACTCGGAAGGATACCGGACCTATGTCGGTGGTGTCGTTGGCTTTATGGGCGAAGGAAATATAACGGTTTCCAATGTTACATCCAATATCGATGTTATAGGTTCTACTTGCGATGTCGGTGGAATTACCGGAATCGCTCATTACGGCAACACATTTATAAACTGTTCTTCTTCGGGAAAGGTGTCTTTGATTGGATGTCGTTTTGAAGAAAACAAAATGGAAATCGGCGGCATCGCAGGTGTTTGGATGAATAGTGCAAGTGGCAAAGTTACTTTGAAAAACTGCTCTTTCACTGGAACGCTTTATGCGACCATGTCCGATGGTAGTGATTACAGTTCGGAATTGACCGAAAATACCTTAACAGGAGCAAAATATACTCCGAGTAGTGATGCCGGAGAACTGATCATCGAATAGTTTTTAAAAGACAAAAGAAGAAAATTGGCTTTCTTTGTCAACAGTCTAAAGCGCTTAAAATTAAGCGCTTTTTTAATTTAATAGATGAAAAACAAAAAAAAATAAAAATTTTATTAAAAAAAACTATAATTTTTTATTTGGTTCAGGATAACGCATTTTTTCAGCTTTACTCCTGTTTTTCAAAAGATATTTATCATTTCAAGAAAAAAATCGGACGATCAAGCAAGATTTCTTATTAAAAGAAAACAAAGCGTCTTTTAATAAGAACAGGCAATCATTGACAATATTCGACTTATTGATTAAAATAAGTTGTCAAAATAGGATCATTGCAAAAAAATTAAACAAAAAATATTCGTAAAAGGTTGGATTATTTATCTTTTTTCAAAAAGCATTTCTTACCATATTTTAAAAAGAAGGAAGTGGAGGCTTATGAAAAAAACGATTATACCATTGACTTTTATAGCCATTTGTTTGGGTATCTTTCTTTTTTTCGGTGCATCAAACCGATTGGTAGAGGAAAAGTCGGTAGAAACATTAAGGATTGCGGAATCTAAATCCAATCCGGAAAGAAGCTTAGATGAGGAGGACGAGGATAGAGCAAAATATCTTCCTTTGTATCCCGGTACAACCATGACGATAAAAGACAATTATAATATCTATTGGGATATAATACCGTCTTATGATGATTATCGTATCATCTATACCATGCAGTTTTCTACCAAAAACGATTCCGATATTGATACGGTTTATATACCTGCTACGACAATGTATTATGCAAAGGATGTGAATACAGGCGATACGTATTGTTTTTGGTTGGCTTGGGACGATGGTGCTACTGCAGTCAATCCAACCGGAAAAACGATTTCTAAAGTGATAATGGATTCTGATGTTAAACCAAGTTGCTTGAATTTCACCTACGAATCATATGAACAGGCTTCTGTTGGAAACATTAAAACTTATCAATATCCTTGGTATGCCCAACACGATCATGAATGGCAGAAAACGGAAGAAGTATTTGCGGCAACTTGCACGACCCCGTCTTATTACGGTGATCGGGATTGTCTGTATTGCTGTGCCGAAGGACCTATTCATCCTTCAACAGAGGCATTGGGTCATGGTGAGGATGTTACGGGAACATACAGAATATTCAGTTATTCAACTTGTTCTAAAGACGGTTGGACAGAGTCAAACGGCACTTTTACTTCCGGTGAAACGATTAGAAATACTGACCAATACCGTGATTATGCCGATGGTTGGGAATCCGTTATTACATTGAGGTTTTCAGTAAGTGTAATTTCGAATATCAATTTGCATTATTATGTTTCATCGGAAAAAAAAGATTCTTTACGGATCTTATTTGATGAAAGTGAAAAACTTTGTGTCAGCGGAGAAGAAAAAGATTTAACCTTACCGAATATCCGTCCGGGAAAGCATACCTTGGTTTTTAAATATACAAAAGATAGTGGAACAGACGGCGGGGAAGATTTAGCGAGAATATCCAATCTAAGCGTTACGACTAAAAAAGAAGTCTATCTCAAATTGCCTTTTACAAACGGAAGGATCCCCTACGGAACGGATACGGTTTCTGTTGCTTCCGGCCCATTAAGTGTGGCTACAGATAACCAAACGGTTGTGGCTTCTATTCAAAAAAGAAGTGAAGAAGAAGACGTATATTCTGTCAATCTTTCCAATTTATCAACGATTCTGGCCGGTACTACCGCTTCCTTGTTGTTGGGAACCGTCTTCCTGGTGCTTATGAAACGGAAAAGAGGATGATGAAACGATGAACAACGAACAAGTATTTTACAGTGTATTGGATATTGTCCACTTACGGATATCACTTATAGTGGCACAATAGAAGAATGGAACAGGATTGAAAAAGATTCTTCCTGGGATTATGAAACGTTTATCTATACAATTCATTGCACAAATGGAAATATAACGAAATGGTGAAAATTGAATAATAAAATAAAGGCGTTTGCGTGATTTTACGTGAACACTTTTTATTTTCTGATGCATAAATGATAAAGTGAAACTTTGAGAAGGGTTATAAAACTTATTGTTGATACTTGATAATATAAATATTTAAAATCTGTATTTGAAACGTATTTAATCAGCACCATCCATCAATAAAATTCCATGATGAATCTTATTTGGAAAGTAATTTGATTGTAACCAATCATGTTATTGGGAATATGATGTAGAAAGACAGAAAACATAAAAAGGAAATAAGGTACTCGTTAAGAAAATGGGAATTGTAGATACTTTTACTATGTATTATATTCCCATCTCTGATCTGGTAAAAACTGAAAAATTTTTTTAAAATTAAAAAATCTTTCAGTATAACTGAATAAATCCATCGACAAACGAAAAAAATTGCAGTATAATATGGTCGGAGTGATAAAATTGATTCAAAGAGAACACTACATTGAGCAAGTTCGTCCATTTTATGAATCCGATTTAATTAAAATTATTACGGGCATCCGTAGATGTGGTAAATCGGTCATTATGGAACAAATCATTAAAGAGATTAGAGAAGAAACTGATAACATAATTTATCTTAACTTTGAAGATAAAAAGGTGTCTGCCAATATAACGACGGCCATTCAGTTAATTTCCTATGTTGAGGAAAATAAAAAGGCTGGGAAATGCTACTTGTTTTTCGATGAAATACAAACACTTGATGGTTGGCAAGATGCCTGTAAAACATTAAGATTATACAATTATTCTTTGTTTATTACAGGTTCAAACTCCAAACTTTTGTCGGGTGAATTTGCAAAAGAACTGTCGGGAAGATATGTTGCATTTCGTGTCAGACCTTTTATATATAAAGAAATAGTTCAATATTGCAAGGAACTTGGAAAAGAAGTTTCGGTTACAGACTATCTTGTTTGGGGAGGTTTTCCTAAACGATTTGAATTTGATTCTTTTGAAGCACAGAATAGATATTTAAATGATTTAGATGATACAATTGTTATCAATGACTTAATCAGACGATATAAGATACGCAAAGAAAGTTTGTTTAAAAGCTTGGTAAATTTCATTTTGCGTAATAATAGCCGTATTTTCTCTGCAAATTCTATACGTGACTATATTAAGCAAGAACACACGAGTTGCTCCGTTAACACAATAATGAAATATCTGGGCTATTTAGAAGAAGCGTATATTATTGAGTCGGTCAAGCAGTATTCCCCTAAAACGAAAAAAGAACTTTCATATTATTCTAAACTATACAATGCGGATGTTTGTTTTAATTCTATTCGTTGTATGAACAATCGCTTCGATCTTACGCATAATCTTGAAAATATCGTTTATAATGAATTGATTTATATGGGATATGAGGTATATGTGTACAATAATAACGGCAAAGAAATAGACTTTTTGGCAACAAAAGATACAAGGCAATATTACGTGCAAGTGGCTTATAGTATAGCCGAAGAAAAAGCGTATCAAAGAGAGTTTGACGCATTTCGAAACATAGATAATCTTTCTCAAAAAATCATTATCACAACCGATGATATTGACTATTCTACGAGCGTTGTGAAGCATATTAAGTTAAAAGACTTTTTGACAATGGAAAGTCTATAAAACAATTTAATTTGTTGGATAATTTAAAAGCGTTTAATCTGGTTTAAAAAAACAAACAAATCTCTATTTTTATTTTTTCAGATGAAGAAACAGAAAAGTTAAATTGTCAAATTGTGCCGTTAAAAAGGTGATGAAAAAGTGAAAACCGAATAATAAAATAAAGGCGTTCGCGTGAATTTACGTGAACGTTTTTTATTTCATGAACCATAGAATCCTGAAACGGATTAAATGGGAGTTAGAAAAAGACAAGTGATTTTAAGATTTTGAAAGTAAAAAAATAAAACAGGATTTTGCTTATCCTGTTTTATATTGAAATCTTCATTTTTTTTAAATGGTGGACCCTTGGAGACTCGAACTCCAGACCCACTGATTAAGAGTCAGTTGCTCTACCAACTGAGCTAAGGGTCCGTATCAAACTGCGATAATAATTATACCAAAAAATAGTTTTTTGTCAATTGTTTCTAAAAAAATAATTCTTATTTCGGATTGTTAATGAATCGGATTGAAATTGCATAAGATGAAATGGTGAAAGTCTATGAGAGTAAATCGTTTGTTGGCTTATGCGGGGTTGAAAGAAGCGGGTGTGAATCATCCGGTTCATTTGATTGCCGATGACAGTCGGATTTGTTGTTGTAACTGTATTTATGTTTGTTGCAGTAAGGATGAATCGGATCAGAAAAAATATGTGGAAGAAGCGATTTTAAATGGGGCAAGGACGATTGTTTCGGCGGCCTTTTTTTTACCTAGAAGCGGGATTAATTTTTATCAGGTCGAACAGCCTACTCGGATTCTTGCGAAACTGTTGCGCAGATATTATGGACCGATTGTGAAAAGAATCCATTTGATCGGTGTAATTGGCACCAACGGGAAAACGACTACATCGACACTCGGATATGAGTTTTTTCGTTTTATCGGGAAAAAAGCGATGTTGATCGGTTCTAATGGGATTTACTTTGGAAAAGAATACCGAAAAACGGAAAATACCACGCCTTCGCTGGCTACGATTTACCGTTTTTTGGTAACGGCGGCAAAAAACGGGATTCGGTTTGTTTTTATGGAGGTTTCCTCGATTGCGGTTGAGCAGTTGCGGGTCTTTTTATTGCCGTTTGATTGTTTGATCTTTACCAATTTCAGCGAAGATCATCTGGATTATCATAAGACGATGGAACAGTATCTGTTTTGCAAACTGATGCCTTTTTTAAGTCTTTGTGAAAAAGCGAATGCCGTTGTCAATGCCGATGATCCTATTTCGAGAATTATTTTAAAATACACGCCTTCTTTTTGTTATACGATCGGATTAAACGGTAAAACCGATTATACGGTTTCGAATTTGAAATCCGATTGGGAAGGACTTACCTTCACCTATCGGCATGAAGAATATCATTCTTGCTTAATGGGGCGGTTCAACATCTATAATCTGCTGTCGATTTTACCGCTTTGCGAAATTTACGGTGTGGATGAAAAACGCTATTTCGATTTTTTGAATCAATACCAGAAAGTCAGTGGTCGGATGAATAAAATCAAATGGCAGGAAAAATGTATTTTATTGGATTATGCCCATACGGAACAGGCGGTTCAACAGGTTGTAAAAGAGGCTCAAAGTCAGTGCCGGGGACGGCTTTATTTGGTGCTTGGTTGCGGCGGAAACCGGGAAAAAGAAAAACGTTATCACATCGGCAGGTATTTGAATTCGGTGGATGCCGATATTATTTTGACGACGGATAATCCCCGTTATGAAGATCCGCTGGATATCGTTAAAGATATCCAAAAAGAAATGGTCAAAGATACGGAAGTGATTTTGGATCGGAAAACGGCGATTGAAACGGTACTTAGTCGTTTAAAACCAAACGATTGGGTGTTGATTTTGGGTAAGGGTGCGGAAAAGACAATGGAAATCAGAGGAATCAAATATCCTTTTAACGACGAGGAGGTCATTTATGAATGGATTTGCAAGCATTGATTTGGTTTGGTTGATGATGGCATCCGTTTTTTCCTATGCCGTTTACGTGAAAGTATTTAAAAAATTGGGGCAAACCGAACGAAAAGAAGGGGTGGCTTCCCATCAAAAGAAAAACGGAACCATTACGATGGGTGGCATTCTTTTCATCGTTTTGCCGCTTTTCTTTATACCGATGACACCGGCTTGCCGCTTGATTGTCTGGGTGGTGTTGGCATTTGGGATACTAGGTGTGATCGATGATGTTAAAATCATTCTGTTAAAGAAAAACGACGGTCTTTCGCCGACGATGAAACTGCTTTTTGAAGTTCTGCTATCCGGACTCGTTTTTTATTTGTATCTAAAAGAAGATTTACCGACCAGTCTTTCTTTGTTTTCGTTTTCGTTGGAACTGAAATGGTTTTACGGCTTGTTGATTTTATGGTTGTTGACGGCTTCGGCCAATGCTTGGAATCTAATGGACGGGATTGACGGTTTATGCAGCGGTTGCAGTCTTTTGATCGGAATCGGACTAATGGTGATTGCCGTATCCAAACAGAAGTGGGATGTTTTTTATTTGCTGCTGTGTTTTCAGTTGGTACTGTTTGTCTTTTGGTGTTTCAATCTTCCGAAAGCCTTTTTGTTTATGGGCGATGTGGGATCGCTTGCACTGGGCGGAATGTATGCGATGACCAGTCTTTATTTGGACTGTCTGGGACCGTTTATCATTATGTCGGGTTTGTTTATTTTCGAAACATTGTCGGTCATTTTGCAAGTTTTTTATTTTAAAAGAACCAAAGGCAAACGTCTTTTTAAAATGGCGCCGTTTCATCACCATTTGGAGTTGTGTCATTTTCCGGAAATCGGTATTGATTTGCTGTTTTACCTGATTCAGTTTTTCCTGATTTTTTTAGGATGGATGGCTTATTTCTAAAGGTACTTTTCTTGACTTTAAGGTGATTTGTTTTTATAATTAGGGTATAAAATCTTGGAGTTGATGGTATGGATGATCCGCGTTTATTGACACTTTGCACACTTGTCAGAATCAAAAATTATACGAAAACGGCCAAACGCCTTTTTATTACGCAACCGGCTGTTACGCACCATATCCAATCGTTGGAAAAAGAATACGATATCAAAATCTTTTCCGATTCGAAAACCTTCACGTTATCTTCCCAAGGAAAAATCATGGTGGAATATGCCAGAAGAATGATCAATCAATCCCGTCTTTTAGAAATCACATTGGAAAAGTCCAAAGACGAGGGGAAAAAAGCATCGTTTGCGATCACGAGTTCGGTTTCGTTTCTCTTGAAAAAAGACGGTTTGTTGTCGTTTTTTTTGAAACAGTTCAAAGATGAAGTTCGCCTGTCGGTTGAATCGTTGCCGCTGATCTTGGCCAAACTGCAGGAAGGACAACTTGATTTTGCCATTATCGATGCCCCGTACAGCGATGATGTTTACGAAGGATTTTTGCTGGATACCGCATCGATCGTTCCGGTTTGCAACAAAGAAGGAAAATTCAAAGAAATCAAACGGATCACGCGGGAAATGCTTAAAAACAATCCGCTTATTTTCGGTTGTGAAAGTGAAGGTCTTTGCACCCAAACACAGTATTTTTTAAAAGCCGCCAATATTCATCTTGGTCATACGGACCGCATTTACTGTCAATCGTATTTTTTGATGGAAGCGTGTATCGCCGCAAAAGACGGCATCGGTTTTTGTTATCAGGAGGCGCTTAAGGACATGCCGTCTTTGAAGAAAATGGAGTTGACCAACTTCAAAGCCGAACAGTCGATTTATTTGATCTATCATCAAAACAGTTTTGAAAAGGCAATGCTCAAAGAATTATTAAGCGATCTATCTTGCTGGAAAGAGGCTTTGAAATGACGATCGATGTGCTTTATGAAGACAATCATCTTTTGGTCGTCTATAAACCAAGAGGAATTTTATCTCAGGCCGATGCTTCTGAAAAAGAAGACATGCTGACGCTTTTGAAAGCGTATTTGAAACAGAAATATCAAAAACCGGGCAATGTTTATGTGGGGTTGGTTCATCGGTTGGACTGCAATACTTCCGGTGTGATGGTTTTTGCCAAGACCAGCAAAGCCGCTTCTCGTCTTTCTAAGGATATTTTGCATCATCGGTTTGAAAAAAAGTATCATGCCCTTTTAGAAGGATGGTTGCTACACTCCGGATGCCTCAAGACGCATTTGAAAAAAGACGAGCGATTGAAAATGAGTCTAGTCGATCCAAGTGGCAAAGAAGCGGTGCTGGATTACCGAGTTGAAAAAAAAGGATACTACAACGATCGAAAAGTAACGTGGGTCGATGTTGATTTGAAAACCGGTCGGTTTCATCAGATTCGCTCTCAGTTTGCTTCCATCGGTCATCCGCTTGCAGGAGACCGCAAATACGGAAGTACCTATCCTTTTCCTTACTGTTTGGAAGCGTATCATTTGGGGTTTTATCATCCGGTTACCAAAGTTTGGTTGATTTTTGAAAAGAGTCCTATGCAGGAAGAATTGTTGCCGCATATAGTATAATGGTGATGTGCCTTGGATTTAGAATATCATGATAATATTTTGTGTATCGACAATTATAAGCAAATTAAACACCTCTCAAGTGATTTAATAGTATTAGAGGGCATTGAAATCCGAGGCGAAAACATGCATGTGCTGCGGTTGGATGCTCATCAAATAGTTGTTCGTGGTTGTATGAATCAATGGATCTTGAGGGCAGAAAAACATGATATACAAAATCAAAATGAACAAGGAAGATTATTTTAAACTGAATAACAAAATCGTATCCGCCAATTTGGAAATCGACGGGGAAGAAGTTACGTTTGATGTGGAGGGCGGATCGTATCATATTCTGAAAAAAAGCAAATACAAATACAAGTTGATCGAAAGTTTCCAGACGAAAGTCATTCGTTTTTTATCTAAAAATATTTTATTGATCGTCGGTGTTTTGTTTTTGCTGTCGATTCTTTATATCAATACGTATCGAGTTGAAAAAATCGCATTCAATCGACAAACGCCGATTAATGATGAAATCGAGTATCGGATTTCTTCTAGTTTCAAGCGGTTGTTTTGTTTTGACTTCTGCAATTTGGATTACGAAGATTTTTCCAAACGAATGCGGCTTTCTTACCCGGAATATCCTTATATCAGTGTGACGTGTGCCAATAATATCATTTCGGTGGACATTTACAATTACGATGATGTCAACTACCCCAGCCATGATGATAAATGCGGCGATATCATTGCGGTAAAAGACGGGATTGTGGATTCTTTTTATGTCTACAATGGACAAAGTAACGTAGAAAAAAACAAATACGTCAAAGAAGGAGACGTATTGATCAGCGGCAATTTGGAGACGAAATTCGTTAAAGCCGGTGGGTTGGTGATGGCGACTACCTACGATAAAGTAACGCTTTCGATTCCGAAAAAAGAACAGACGGAGATCTTAGGGGATGAAACAGACGACTACTACCAATTCAAATTATTCAATATGGAACTGGATATCGGAAAAAAGAATCGCTTTTCTTTGCCGAAACGAACCACTTCAGTTTTGTTTAATATGTTCGATTGGTTTCAAGTGAAAAAAATTGAAGATGTCGAAAAAAATGTTATAATAAAGACGTACACACTAGAAGAAGCCGAACAGGAAGCCAGATGCCGGATCGAAGATGCTTTCAACGATCAAAAAAGCAGCGATTTGGAAAAGATCGTGGCGATGGCTGCCACCAAACAGGAGGAAACGGAGGATTCTTATGTTTTTACGTATATTGTAAAGAAATACGAATCCATCGGTGTGTTTCAAGAGTATGAGGAGTGAATGAGTTGAAATTGGCTTGTAAGATTGAGGATGCGACTCAAGCGAAAAATATCGTGGGAATCCAAAATGCGAATTTGAAGATTTTGGAAGAATTGTTTGCCTGTCAGATCGATCTTTGCGGGGATGAAATCGTCTGTGATTTAAAAGACGAACAGCAAGCGCATCGGCTGAATGCGATGATTGCGGCCATGCTTCAGATCGCATCCTACGGGATTTATTTAAAGGGGCGCGATCTGATTTATCTCAAAAATATGATAGATACCGATCGGTTGGACGCGTACGATGCGTTTTTAAAGAACCGCAAACCGATCGCTTATACCGTATCGAATAAACCGCTTTATGCCAAAACACTGAAACAGAAAGAGTATCTTTCCAAACTAGATCAACACGATTTGATTTTCGCTTTGGGAGCGGCCGGTAGCGGAAAGACATATTTGGCGGTAGTCTATGCGGTAATGATGTTAAAAAGCAATCGTATCGGTAAAATCATTTTGACCAGACCGGCTGTGGAAGCGGGAGAATCGTTAGGGTTTTTACCGGGCGATTTCAAAGAAAAGGTCGATCCTTATTTACGACCGCTCTACGATGCGTTATACGATTTATTGGGGATGGAACAAACCAATCAGTTGATTGAAAAAAATATTTTGGAAATCGCGCCGCTGGCTTATATGCGAGGACGGACGCTGGAGGATGCGATTGTCATTTTGGATGAGGCACAAAACGCAACGAGCGAACAGTTGAAAATGTTTTTGACCAGACTGGGCTTTCAATCGAAAATGATCGTGACCGGAGATCCTTCGCAAATCGATTTGCCGAATCGGCGCTCCGGGTTGAAAATGACGGCTGATTTGTTGGCGGACTTAAAAGAAGTGGCGATCGTCCGATTCGATACGTTTGATGTGGTTCGGCATCCGTTGGTTGCCAAAATCATCGAGCGGTTTGAAAAAATAAGTTAGGATAAAAAGATGCTTGGCTAAACCAAGCTTTTTTTGTTTATCGAAATCTTTTTTTGTTTTCAATTGATTGAAAATGGAATATAATGAAAGAAAGGTGAAGAGTATGACAGAGCGTTTTGAAGAATGGAAAAAAGAAAAGATGAAACAGTCTGCGATTCAAGCGTTTGAAACCAAACGGGTCAACCGGTTTTTGAATTTGGTCAAAAGCGTTTTGTTTCCGCAGATCCTATTAGAAGAAGAGGAACACCATTCATTTTTGAAACGGTTGGAAATGATTCAAAAAGAATTGATGTTGTTATTGAAACAGACGGAAAAACTGGCAGGGGTTTGTTTGGATAAACCGGCTGTTACAAAGAATTTTATGGAAGCGTTGCCGCAAATCGAAGAAGATTTGAAATTGGATTTAAAAGCCATTTTCGATCAAGATCCGGCTGCCCATAATCAAGAAGAAATTATTTTGTGCTATCCGGGTTTTTTCGCTATTTTTATTTACCGGGTTGCGCATGTATTGGTTTTGAACAACGTTCCGTTGTTGCCGCGTATTTTAAGCGAACAGGCGCATAGCCAAACCGGCATCGATATCCATCCGGCGGCACGCATCGGAAAACGGTTTTGCATCGATCACGGAACCGGCATCGTCATCGGCGAAACGACGGTGATCGGCAACGATGTCAAAATCTATCAAGGCGTAACGTTGGGGGCGCTTTCGCTGAGCAAGGGGCAAGAATTGAAAGGTACCAAACGGCATCCGACGATCGAAGATCGGGTAACCATTTATTCCGGTGCGTCTGTTTTCGGCGGGAACACGACGATCGGATTTAATACGACGATTGGCAGCAGTACGTTTATTGTTGAAAGCGTCGGACCCAACCGAATCGTAACGACAAAAGAACAACGGCTTAAAAAAGTCTAAAAGGAGGAAGTTTATGAACTATTATTTAGGAATCGATATCGGCACCAGTTCGACCAAAGCGGTTTGTTTCGATACGAACGGCCATGCGGTTGCAAGCGCCAGCAAAGATTACGAACTGTATGTTCCCAAACCGGGCTATGCCGAAGAAGACCCAGAGGATTGGTTTGATGCGGTCTGTACGGTCATTCGCACACTTGCTTCAACGTATCGGATCAAAGGCATCGGGCTTTCCGGACAGATGCACGGACTCGTGTTACTGGATCGAAACGATACGGTTTTAAGACCGAGCATCATCTGGTGTGACAATCGGGCAACAGAAGAAGCCAAAGAGATTCAAAGAAGATTGCCGGGCAAGATTAAAAAAATCACCAAAAACGAGGTGCAACCGGCATTTACGCTGGCTAAATTGCTGTGGGTTCAAAACCATGAAAAAAAGATTTACGAGCAGATTGATAAAGTTTTGTTACCGAAAGACTATATTGCGTACCGGTTGACCGATACGTTTAAAACAGAATATTCCGATGCGTCGGGAACGCAGTGGCTCGATTTGGAAAAAAAGACGTATTCAGATGAGATTTTAGAGGCTTTTGCGATCAACCGGGCTTGGTTGCCGGCGTTGCAGGAATCCTCCGAGATTCGGGGTGTGGTTCAAAAAGCGCTGTGTGCGGAATTGAATTTGCCACAGGATTGTTTTGTCGTCGGCGGTGCCGGCGATCAGGCCGCGGCGGCCATCGGAAACGGAATTTTGAAAAAAGGCGATGTGAGTCTTGTTTTGGGGTCGTCCGGTGTGGTATTTTCTCCCGTTTTTCGAAAAGATTTGAATCAGGATACACCGTTACAAGTCTTTATGCATGCCATACCCGATACGTATCATGTCATGGGAGTAACCAACGGCTGCGGTCTTTCTTACCGGTGGTATAAAGAAACGTTGACCGATCGGACTTACGATCAGTTAAACGAAGGAGCCGCCCTCAGTAAGCCGGGCGCTCACGGCTTGATTTATTTACCGTATTTGAACGGAGAACGAACGCCTCATTTGGATCCTTATGCGCGGGGCTGTTTTTTGGGAATTGCCCAAGATACATCGCAAAATGATTTTACAAGGGCGGTTTTAGAAGGCATTTCATACAGTTTAAAGGATTGTTTTTCTTTATTAAACCTTCCTGATGCTTCCATTCGGATCAGTGGGGGCGGAGCCAAAGGCGATCTTTGGCGAACGATCATCGCCAGTGTTTTCAAGCGGCCGGTTTATCGGATTTGCCAAGAAGAAGGCGGTGCGCTTGGTGTTGCCATTTTGGCGATGGTTGCGGGAAAAGACTATCAAAGCGTGGACGAGGCTTGCGAAAAACTCATTCGGCTGCAAGATGAAACCAAACCGGTCAAAGACTGGGAGGCTGTTTACGAAAAAGGATATGATCATTACCGCTTGGCATACCGCAGTTTGAAAGATTACTTTGTAAAGGTGCAAGATCAATGAAAATCGAATACGTCCGTTCTTACAGCACCTATTTGAAGCGGGAAATGGAATACAAAGTGTACGGTCATGACGGGCTTTCCATTCTTTCGTTTCCGACGCAAAACGGTCGTTTTTACGATTATGAAGATCGTGGTTTGATTGCGATGTTTTCCGATTGGATCGAAAAAGGAAGACTGCGTTTTATTTGCGTGGATTCGCTTGATTTGGAATCCTGGAGTGCAACAGGCGATCCTAAATCCCGCTTGATGGTTCAGGAAAATTACTTTCATTATATCGTCGATGAACTGATCCCTCACTTTAAAACGACAATGCCGCAGTCTTTTCTTTATGCGTTTGGCTGTTCGATGGGGGCTTACCATGCCATGACTGTTTTTGCCAGGCGCCCGGATTTGCTGGATGGTGTTTTTTGTCTTTCCGGGATTTATCATTCCGGTTTTTTCATCAAAGATTACGCCGATGATTTGTCTTTTTTAAATTCTCCTTTAGATTCGTTTTGCCACTTAAGATGCGATCATCCTTATCTTGCGCTTTACCGAACGAAGCGGATTTTGGTTTGCGTCGGAACGGGCGCTTATGAGGGGGAATGTCTTTGGGATACCCAAAGGTTAGAAGAAGCTTTTTTAAAACTTGGAATCCAAGCGTCTGTATATTACTGGTCCGAAGGGTATTCCCACGACTGGCCGGCCTGGTTCGAACAGATTTCTTATTACCTGCCGCATCTTTTGGAAGAGGTTGAAAAGGGTTTGTGAAGAACTTGAAAAAAATTGAGATTTTATCTTGTCAAAAAAAAGAATTGTTGTATAATTATTTCGTCTATTATGCATGAAAGAATGTAAATAGAAAAAGTCATAGGAATAATCAAGGAAAGGAAAAGAAAGATTTGTTTCTTTCATTCGGTAAACTGCGTTGGCTAAACCAATTATCGAATTGCACCAACTGACCAAATCGTACGGTGCACAAACGATCGTCGACCATTTGGATCTGACGATTTATGAAAATGAGTTTATTACTCTTTTAGGACCTTCCGGTTGTGGAAAAACGACTACTTTACGCATGATAGGTGGTTTTGAGCATCCCGATTCCGGGGATATTGTCGTCAATGGAAAAATCATTACGGATCTGCCGGCTTATGCCAGACCGATCAATACGGTTTTTCAGCGTTATGCGCTTTTTCCGCATTTGAACGTTTTCAATAATGTGGCATTCGGACTGAAAAATCGCGGGAAGAAGTTCATGATGGCTTTTTTCGGCGGAAAAGAACAGTTGAAACAGGAAATATTGACGGAAAAAAATGCTTTTTCTACGAAAAAAAAGAAACGCGTTTCTTTTTGGGATATGAAGCGTAAACTGAATGAGAAATTGACTTACGCGGTCAAAGAGGCGCTTAGAATGGTAAATTTATCCGGTTTTGAAGAACGGAAAACCGCATCGATGTCCGGCGGGCAGATGCAGCGGGTGGCGATTGCCCGTGCGATCATTTTAAAACCGAAAATTTTATTGTTGGACGAGCCGCTTTCGGCCCTTGATTTGAAATTAAGACAAAACATGCAATACGAATTAAAGGAAATGCAACGGAATTTGGGCATTACGTTTTTATTTGTAACGCACGACCAAGAAGAAGCGATGGTCATGTCCGATCGAATTGTCGTGATGAAAGACGGGCTGATTCAGCAACTCGGTACCCCGAAAGACATTTACAACGAACCGATCAATCGCTACGTGGCCAATTTCATCGGGGAATCCAATATCGTTTCGGGGATTTATCTGAAAAAAGATGTCGTTCGATTTTTGGATGTGGATTTTCCTTGTGTGGGATATGTTTTTGAAGACAACGAACCGGTTGATGTGGTGATTCGTCCGGAAGACTGGGATGTGGTTCCGCTTGATCGGGCGAAATTGATTGGAACGGTTCGATCCTCTATTTTTAAAGGCGTTCATTATGAATTGGTGGTCGACCTTTGCGGAATGGAATTCGTTGTCCATACGTATGAAGATATTCAACCGAACCGATCGGTCGGACTTTCGGTCGATCCGTATGAAATCTGTTTGATGAAGGTGGATGGCTCATGCAAAACAATCGTCAACGTTTAAAGGCCACCCCGTATCACGCCCATCATTTGGATCGATTGTCCAAACCGTATTTTTGGTGGCTGTATATCTTTGCGTGTTTTCCGGTTTTGATTATGGTCTTTTTGATGTTTGTGGATACGGAAGGCATCCGGTTGGATGAGATGGAATTTACGATGTACAATTTTACGTTGCTTTCCAATCAATCGGTATTGATAGCCTTTTACAATTCTTTAAAATACAGTCTTTTGACGACCCTTCTTTGTATTTTTTTCGGTTATCTGTTGGCGTATACGCTTTTTAAATCGAACCTTAAAAACAAATATCTGATTTTGTTGTTGCTGATTTTGCCGATGTGGACCAATATATTACTGAGGATTACGGCGCTTGCCAATATTTTCAAGCCCAATAATATTTTAACGGATTTACTGGGGATTCCCGGATTGAATATCATCGGTACGGACTGGGCGATTCTTTTGGGAATGGTTTTTACTTATTTGCCGTTTATCGTTTTACCGATTTATACGTCGCTGGAAAAAATCGATCCGTCGTTAGAAGAAGCGGCCAACGATTTGGGAGTAACCGATTTTACGAAATTCTGGAAAGTGATTGTGCCGTTGTCGTTAAAGGGGGTCTTTTCCGGCTCTTTGATGGTTTTTCTGCCGTGTTTATCCGGTTTTGCCATCCCGAAAGTCTTGGGAGAAGGAAAAATTTTATTGATCGGGAATATCATCGAACAAAACTTTATCAATATGAGTTACAATTACGGTGCGGTTTTGGCGGTTCTCATCCTGATCATTATTTTAGGGGCGATTGCCGTCATCAACAAAATCGATAAAGAAGGAGAGATGCTGTTATGAATTCGATTCATCTTCCTTATCCGAAAGCCACGCTAGAAGAATACGGGTATAAAAACCATGTGATTTTAAAAACGCTTTGGCGGATCTTAAAAGTCTTGTTGGTGGCATTCAGTGTGTTCATGTTGTATATTTCGATCGTTTTGATTGCCATTCAATCGTTTAATTCATCGGCTTCGACGACGGAGTTTACCGGCTTTACGTTTCAAAACTATGTGGATATGTTCAGTAAACGTTCGTTAACCAATGCCATTTCGAACACCTTTTTGGTTTCGATTATGGCGACATTGATTGCGGCGGTTGCCGGAACGTTTATCGCGATCGGTATTTTTTACTTGCCGCCGAAATTAAAGGGACGGATTTTGTTGTTGAACAATATTCCGCTTTTAAATGCCGATATTGTGACGGGAATTTCTTTGATGTTGATTTTCTCGTTGTTTTTACCCCTTCATCGGCAGCTGTTTGGCTTTACGACGATTTTGATCGCGCACATCTTTTTCATTTTGCCGTATATCATTCTTTCGGTTTTACCGAAAATGAAGGAAATGGATCCGAATTTGATGGATGCGGCAATGGATTTGGGAGTAAGACCGTTCCGTTCGGTTTTGAAAGTCGTCTTACCGGCGGTGGCGGGCGGTGTTTTTTCCGGTGTCGTCTTGGCCTTTACGATTAGTTTCGAAGATTTCGTCGTCGGGTATTTTACGACCGGAAACGGATTTAATACGCTTTCGATTTGGATTTATACATCGATCGGCCGCAAATCGCTTTTCCCGGGTGTTTATGCTTTTTCAACGGTTTTGACGCTCAGTTTCATCGTCTTGGTGGTCGTCTATTATTTTGCAAGAGGAGGACACCGTCGTGAAAAGAAGAATTAAAATATTCGCTTTGTTTTCTTTGATGGTGCTTTTTCTTTGTTCCTGCCGAACAAGAGCCGTTTTATTGTTTTTGAATTGGGGCGAATATATTGACGAAGACATGATCGCCGAATTTGAAGAAACCTATCATTGTGAAGTGATTATGGATTTGGGCGATTCCAACGAAATTTTCTATTCGAAAGTTCGAGGCGGAACGACGTTATACGATGTCGTGGTTCCTTCGGATTATATGGTGGAAAAAATGGTTGAAAACGACCTGTTGGCGCCGATCGATTTCGATAAACTTGCCAATTATGATCCCGAGGCTTGTTTAGAAGGTGTACAAGGGATTTTAAAAACGATGGAACAGCATCAAGCGGGGATTTCCGATTATTGTGTTCCCTATTTATGGGGAACTTGGGGGATGATGTATTCGACGTTGAAAGAGGGGTTGGAAGAAGCCGTAACAACGGCCGATAATCCTTGGCGGGCGTTGTTTGACCGGTCGATTTTACCGACTGCTACGAAAGTGGCGATGTACGATTCGCATTTGCACGCGTATGCCGTTGCCTGCAAGTATTTGGGACTGGACAGTACGACCGAACTTACCGAAGATTCGCTTAATCGAATTTACGATGCCGTTCAAACAATGGATTATGATGCGTGGGGAACCGATTCGATTAAAAAGGATATTGTGGCTCAAAATCTGGATTTGGGTTTTATGTGGACCGGCGATTTCCTTTATTATTATTGTGAGAATGTAGCCAAAAAGGTTTTGGAAGCGTATTTGGCAGGCGATGTGGCGATTGCTTCTTTTTCGGAAATGATCGAAGTCCTCACCGGCGATGAACGCATCTATACGGCAAACGGACGAACGTATCAAGTCGGGTTTGATATTTATATTCCGGATGATACCATTGCCTTTTGCGATCATTTCGTTATCCCGAAAGATTCCGCCCACTACGATTTGGCCTTGAAATTCATTGATTTTATGTGCGGAAGAAAACCCGTGGATGCGGCTTTTTCCAATGCGTATTACGTCAGTTACAATACGCCTTTCATCGATGTTTATGAGGATATGGTGGCTTTAGCAACAACGCAGTGGGATGAAGATGAGGCGACACTTTTCGAAGAAGAAGTGAAATTGGGAACGGATCCTTATGATTCTTCGCTGTTTTGGAAAGTCTACGATCAGGCGATCGGGATCGCGTTTGAAAAATATTATCCGAAAGAAGAACAAGTCGAACTTCCGGATGGTTCCATTCGGCATTACAAAGGCGAAATGCTGAGTAATTTCAATCGCAAATATGTCAATACCATCAACAATCTGTTGAATAATGCACGTTCTTAAACTCGGCAGCAAAAAACTTGCCGAGTTTTTTCTTTTTTTTGTTGTATTTCCTGTATAAAAAGATTATAATGTATCTATACTTGTAATGTTTAGGAATTTCTAACTTAAAGTTTAGCATTAAGTTACAAAAAAAGGAGGGGAAACATGGAACTGGGAGAAAAAATAAAACAGCGGCGAACGTTATTGATGCTGACGCAAGAAGAACTGGCCAATCGGTGTGAATTAACCAAAGGCTACATTTCCCAACTGGAAAATGACAAGGTTTCTCCTTCGATCGAAACGCTTTCCCATATTTTGGAAGTATTGGGTACGAATTTATCCGATTTTTTTTATGAAGAAAAAGAAGAAATGTTGGTTTACGATGAAGAAGAACAATACGAAAAAAATTTCGACGGTTATCTTCAAACCTGGTTGGTTCCGACCTCTCAGGAAAAAAGCATGGAGCCGATTTTGGTCCGTCTTTTTCCCGGAGCGACGACTTTTAAAGACGATCCGCATACCGGAGAAGAGTTTGGGTATGTCATAAAGGGCACAATCAAAGTCGTTTACGGCAATTCGGAAAAAGAATGTCGGGAAAAACAGGCCTTTTATTTTCCGGCTAATAAAAAACACTATTTGAAAAACGATTCTGCTATGGAAGCGGAAGTTCTTTGGGTTTCGAGCCCGCCTTATTTTTGATGGTTCAAGGAGAGTAGTATGGAAAAGAAAAAATTGATTGAATTAAAAGGCATTCATAAAGAATACAACGGTAATGTCGTGATCGATGATTTGAATTTGTACATCAACGAAAACGAGTTTATCACGTTGGTCGGTCCGTCTGGCTGTGGGAAAACGACGACTTTACGAATCATCGGCGGATTTGAAACACCAGATTACGGTCAGGTTATTTTAGACGGCATTACCATCAACAATACGCCGCCTTACCACCGACCGATCAATACGGTTTTTCAGAAATACGCGCTTTTTCCGCATTTGAATGTATTCGATAATGTGGCATTCGGTTTAAGAAATTTCAGTCGAACGATGTCGGATTTGAAAAATCAAGTCGCGCTTCGGTATGAAAAAGAACGAAGAGAACTGGCGCTATGCTTGCAAAATAAAAGTTTGACGGCATCGGAAAAAAAGGAAATCAAACAGCGACTGGTTGCCATCAAACGCTTGGTCAAACAAGAAATCGCTTCCGAAAAGGAAAAACTGATTGCGGTGAAAGTAAAACAAGTCGAAGAAAAATATGCGACTATGATCGCTGAGTTGGACCGGAAAATCGATATTGAATGGGAAAAAGACGATGAAGTGAAAAAAGCCAAAAACCGCATTAAAGAAATCAACGAAGAAATCGAACGGGCGCTTGCTTCGGGTCAGTCTAAATCCAAAGCGACCAAACCGTATGAAGAAGAGTTGAAAATGCTTCAAAAAGTGGCGGTTTGGGAGGAATTGGTTTTACTGGAAAAGGCCAAAAAACAGGCCTTGAAAGACAAGGCGATGGAACTGAAAGCCAGTCGGTCGTTGATGCTTAATAAAAAACAGATTGCCGAAAAGGTCAAAGAAGCGTTGAAACTGGTTAAATTGGAAGGCTATGAAGATCGGAAAATCGATTCGATGAGCGGCGGACAACAACAACGGGTGGCGATTGCGCGCGCAATCGTGAACAAACCGCGGATTCTTTTGCTGGATGAACCGCTTTCGGCGCTGGATTTAAAACTGCGACAGGAAATGCAGTATGAATTAAAGGAAATGCAGCGCTCGATCGGAATCACGTTTATTTTCGTAACGCACGATCAGGAAGAAGCCTTGACGATGTCCGATACGATTGTCGTGATGGATAAAGGAATCATTCAGCAAATCGGCACACCGATGGATATTTACAATGAGCCGAAAAACCGCTTTGTGGCAACTTTTATCGGCGAATCCAATATTATCAGAGGTGAATATATCGGCCATAAAAAGGTGCGGTTTATGGGTCAGGAATTCGATTGTGTGGATGAAAATTTCACCGAAGGCGAGGCTTGCGATGTGGTCATTCGACCGGAAGACTTCGATCGAGTGGATCCGTCTTGTGCCAAACTGGTCGGAGTGGTAACCGATATTGTTTTCAAAGGGGTTCATTTTGAAATTTGCGCGGATGTTTGCGGAATGGAATTTGTCATCCATGATTATGAAATTGCCAAAGTGGGGGAAAAGATCGGTCTTAATGTGGACCCATATGAGATCCATCTGATGAAAGTTCATGACGCAGTTTAAAAAATATTCATTGCCCTATTTGGTTTGGATGCTGATTTTTACGGGGATTCCGCTTTTGCTGATGGTTGTTTTTGCTTTTTCGACGGTCAAACGGTTTTCCGTTTACGATTTTGATTTGAGTGAATTTTCGTTTACGGCCTCGAATTTGCCGAAATTGGTGGATCCTTCGTTTTTAAAAGCCTTCGGTCGGTCAATGCTTTATGCGCTGATCGCAACCGTTTTGTGTCTTGTGATCGGTTATCCGATCGCCTACTTTATTTCAAAAAGTCGGATCAAAAACAAATATTTGTTTTTATTGATCTTCATTATGCCGATGTGGACCAATATGCTTCTTCGGATTTCGACGATCAATAATTTATTGTCCAAAAACAGTTTTTTATCGAATGTTTTTCATATATCGCTAGACTTAAGCGCTTATCCGGAACTGAAAATCATCATGGTTATGACGATCGTTTATCTGCCGTTTATGATTTTCCCGATTTATACGGTTCTGGAAAAAATCGACCGTTCCTATACGGAAGCGGCCAATGATTTGGGAGCCGGTCACGTGAAAAGCTTCTTTAAAATCACTGTTCCGCTGTCGTTAAAAGGAGTTACTTCCGGTGTCATGATGGTGTTTTTGCCGGCGGCAATGGGTTTTACGATTCCGCAGATTGTAACCAGCGGCAATTCCAAATACACCATGGTCGGTCAGTTGATCGAACGCCAGTTTAAAAGTTCGTCGCCGTCTTTTAATATCGGCAGTTTGTGGAGTTTGATTATTATCGTGTTTGTTTTAGGTAGTTTGTATATCATTTCGAAAGTGGATGCGGAAGGAGAGACGTTATTATGATGGAACAACGAATCAAAGTCGCCGTGCCTTTTTCGGTCAAGGCGAAAAAAAATTCCTTCCGGATTTTCGTTATCTTATTTTTGGGCGTCGTTTTGTTTTTGACGTATCTTCCGATTGCGGTGATTGCTTTAACTTCCTTTTCCACGCATCCGAGTGGCTATGAAATGCCGGGGGTGACGATGAAATGGTACGGCATGCTGTTTACCAATCGTAGTCTTTATACGGCGATTGTATTTACACTGGAAATTACGTTTTTATCGACGATTCTTTCGACGATATTCGGAACTTTTTCGGCCATCGGAATCAATGCGCTTTCGCATAAAATGAAAAAAAGAGTGATTATGCTAAACAATGTCCCCATTTTGAATGCCGATATTGTCACAGCCGCTTTGTTGTTGATTTTGTTTCAAGGTATCTCGGTTCTCATTCAGCAGAATCTGATTGCCAACTACAGTTTGCTTACGACCTTGATTGCGCACGTTTTGTTTTCCACACCGTATGTGGTGTTATCGGTTTTGCCGAAACTATCCAAAGACAGCGATTTGTTTGATGCGGCTTTGGACTTGGGGTGTTCTCCGAAAGGAGCCTTGATGAAAGTGGTATTGCCCAATATCCGTTCGGGTATTTTTTCCGGCGCCTTATTGGCGTTTACCATGAGCATCGATGATTTTATCATTACGTATTTCGTAAGCGGCAGCAGCCAAAATTTTTCCACATGGTTATACGGCAATTTGAAGACAATGAAAAACGGTCAGTGGAATCAGGCTTGTGCGTATAATACGATTTTGATTGTCATTACGTTTACCGGCATCATCGGGTATCAATTATTGAGTTATCGAAAAAAGAAAGGAAGAAAGATATGAAAAAATATACCTTATTATTGAGTTTATCTTGTTTGGTTTTACTACTTTGTTCTTGTACGGGAAAAGGAGCCGATCTTTTGATTTTAAGTTGGGGCGATTACATGGCCGAAGATGTGGTTTCTTCGTTTGAGGAAGACCATCAAGTTAAGGTTTCGGTTGTTACGGTTGATTCCAACGAACAAATGTATCAGAATATTTTAAATCGTCAAGCCGAATACGATTTGGTGATTCCGTCGGATTATATGTTGGATCAGATGAAAGAAGACGGACTGATCAAAAAATTGGACTATACGCGGCTTTCCAACTATCAAGAAGGGATGTTTGTCGATGAACTAGAAACACTGATGTCCAGTGCGGATTGCAGCAACTATCAAGGCTATTACATTCCTTATTTCTGGGGTTCGCTTGGCATTATGTATTCCAAACGAAAAGCCGGTGTGGAAGAAGCGGTTTTGGAACACGGCTTCAAAGTACTGTTCGAACATGATTTGCTTCCTTCTGGAGCAACGGTCGGCATGTACAATGTTTCACGGGATGCGCTTGCGGCTGCGGAAATGTATTTGGGATATTCGTTGAACGAAACGGATAAAACAAAGATCGACGAATGTATGGATTTGCTTAAAAATACGGCCTTTGACGCATGGGGAACCGACGATTTGAAAATCAAAGTGTCCAGCGGTAATTTGGATGTGGCACTCGTTTATTCCGGCGATTTTTTCGATGCTTACTATGCCGACATCGAATCGGGATTGGAGGATAAAGCCGCTTTATATTCGATTTACGCGCCGACCGATCACAACAATGTGTTTTTCGATGCGATGGCCATTCCGGTTACCGCGACGGCCGAAGATTTGGCCTATGAATTTTTAAATCACATGCTTGATCACGACCAATCGTATACCAATGCCGAATTTGTCGGATACTGTCCGACGCTTGAAAGTGTGTACGATGAAATCAAATCAAGTGAAGACTGGGAAGAAACGCTGCAAATCGAGGCGTACGATCCGGTTCGCATTTTGACGACGCCGGGCAGTGTTGCCGAAGTATACCGCTATTTGGGAAGCGATATTTACGAATATATGGAACAAAAATTCATTGAAGTCATTACAGGATAGGGTGCAAACCCTATTTTGTTTTTAGTCTTGTTATGCTAAAATAGAAGAAAAGGGAGGAAAAACCGTATGATTTGGGACTTAGAAAAAGAAAATCAATCCCTTAAAGACGTTCTTGATCAAGTTCAAGAAGGCGATCTGATTCTTTTAGCGGATCAAACGTATGTCGAAAAAGTCGCAGTAAAAACCAAGAATATCACGATGATCGGCAAACCGAATACGAAAATTTGTTTTCATGCATCGCACGGGACACTTGTCCCAAAAGAAGAAGGCGGTGACGGAAAAAAAGTGTACGGAACAACCGGCAGTGCGACGTTTACCGTCTGTAAAGAAGCGTCCGGTTTCAAAGCCTTTCAAATCACGTTTCAAAACGACTTTGTAAGAAACGGTCGGAAAAACGGTCAGGCGGTTGCGTTCAAATCGGAAACAAGCGATGTATTGCTTCAAAATTGTCGTTTTTTAGGATATCAGGATACGCTTTATATGGATGGCGGTATCCGCAACCACATCGAAAATTGTTACATCGAAGGCGATATCGATTTTATTTTCGGCAGTGCGGATTGTCTTTTTGATTCTTGCTTCATCGTTGCCAAAACAAACGAAGCCAAAGAACTTTATTTTACGGCACCCAATACGCTTAAGACCAATTCTTCGGGGTTTGTTTTTCAAAACTGTGTGTTTGAAACGACGGAACAAACCGTTTATTTGGGGCGACCGTGGTATCCTTCTAATGCGGTGGATCAAACGTATCCCAAAATTGCTTTTTACAACTGTCGTCTTAAAAAAACGATTTTGCCTTATTTGAAGAAAATGCACGAACAGGATCCAACGGAGTATTCGTTTCGCTTGGAAAACTGTACGTTTGTAGGAGGAACCGATGAAGAAAAGTAAAAACCGATTTATTTTTTATGTGATAGCGATTGGATGCCTGTTGTTGTTTTTGTTGATGGTTCTCAGTGCGCTACTTAACATCGGCGAAAAACTACGGGTGATTCATCCGTGGTTGGAATACGGATTTTATATTTTGTTCGCTTTGATTTTTTATCTGGCCATTCTTCAGCCGATCATCTATATCGTTCGTTCCCCGTCGCTTTCGATTGCGACCTCCTTAGAACCCACCGATTCCAAAAGAATAGCCATTTATAAAAAAGTGGCAAAAAATATCGTTAAAAGCAATGATCTTCCGTATGAAGAAGTGATTTTGCTGACAAAGTATCAAAACAAAGAAGAGTTGCTGTTCAATTTGCAATATGTTTTTGAAAAAACCGTGAAAAAACAACTCAATCGGATTATCATCCACGATGCGAAGACGGTCATGATTTCAACGGCGATCTGTCAAAGTGCCCGTTTCGACATGATTACGGTCTTTGCCGTCAATTTGAAAATGATCAAACGTTTGGTTATGCAGTGCGGTTTTCGCCCGTCGATGAAAAATTTGTCGAAATTGACGATCAACGTGTTCGGGACGGCTTTGATAGCCGAAGGGCTTGAGAATCTGAAATTGGAAGACATCGTGCCGAAAAGTTCTCTCGAATTTTTAAATTCGGTTCCGTATTTGGGAACGGTACTGGAAAGTATTTTACAAGGAGCGGCCAATGCCATGATGACCATTCGGATCGGCTGTGTATGCCGTCGGTATCTTTTTTTAGATGGTTCGGTGGTAACCAAAGAAGATATCCGCAAAGAATCGTATAAAGAAACGCTTAAAATTTTGCCGCTGGTCGTCGCGCAGACCATTTCTTTTTTTCCGAACAAAGTCGTTCGTTTTTTCACGAAGAAAAAAACAACGGATGATTTGGCAACTTAAAAGGAAGGGAGAGTAATTATGGAAAAGAAAATAGTCGAATCCATTTGGGCTGATGGGATTCCCGCAAAGATCGATCCGAAAGATCGGATGACGGAAGAAGATGTGTTGAAATTGGCGATCAATTTTGCGTTAGACCACGTCATTCCCAAGCATTATCGGTTATTGGGTGTGAATGAAGATACGCATTCGTATCCGAATATTTTGGTTGAATACAATCTGAATCAGTACGCGGTGGCCGTCGTTCCGTCGGTTTTCCCTTTTTATCGTCGAATGGATGTCGCACTTGCCTGTCGTTTTGCGGCCGATTGCAGAAAAAAAGATTTTATTCCGATTTTTTTGGGCATTTTGGTTGCCTCAAACGATCCGCAAAGAGGGGAAAAGTCCGTTTTATTAAAAGGGGATATTTTCAAGATGCGGTTGATCGGTGCCAAACGAATTACCGAAGCAGCCGATCAAAGTTTTGATGTTTCCAAACTGGATTTTACGTTTTAAATGAAAAAGAGTTTACAAAAGAGATTCTTTTGTAAACTCCGATTCTTTTTCTTTGCTTAATTTTTTTCGGATGCGGATGGTTTTGTAGTCGGCTCTGGCCGCTTTTTTATCGCAAATGCAGATGACCCATCCTTCTTTGGTCAACGGCGGAATGGGCGTTAAAGGAAACATATGGTGTTTCATATGCCTTGCTTCCCGTTTGGAAAGATGATAGTGGATTTGCGCGTTGCGGATGGCTTTTTTGGGATGAAACAAACCGTGCAGATGAACGCCGTTGTTTTTGTCGTGCCAATCGTAAAAATAAAGGTCATGGAATAAGGCCGCTCGAATCAGTTCGGTTTCATTGACTTTCAAATGATGCTTTTTGACAAACTCATACGATAAATAAGCGACGCGGATGACGTGTGTATAAGTGGAGATATGGGCATGATGCCGATATTTTTTTAATTGGAGAAACGGTTCGGTATGGATGATCGAACGGATTTGTTCTAAAAGAAAGTTCCGATCTTCTGTAGTCAGTTTAAATTTTGTTTTCATACTTTTATTATAGAACAAAAAAAGAAAAAAAGAAAGAAAAAGAATCAGAAAGGAATGCGAGATGGTAGAAGAACTGTTAAGTTGGTACGATCGATGTAAGCGCGATCTGCCTTGGCGAAAAAATCGGGATCCGTATCGGATTTGGATTTCGGAAATCATGTGTCAGCAGACCAGAATCGATACGGTCATTCCGTATTACCACCGGTTTATGGAAACTTTTCCCACTGTTTCGGATTTGGCTTCGGCCGATGAGGCGGTCTTGCTGAAAGTATGGCAAGGATTGGGATATTACAGCCGAGCGCGCAATTTAAAGAAAGCGGCCATTGTGATTCAACAACAATATCAGGGTGTTTTTCCGAAGGACTATGAAGCCGTAAGAAGGTTACCCGGCATCGGCGACTATACGGCATCGGCCATTCTTTCGATGGCCTACGATCAGAAATACGCTTCGGTAGACGGCAATTTTTTAAGAGTTTTTTCCAGATTGTGGTGTGACGGATCCGATATTTCGATATCTTCCACCAAAAAAGCCTATCAAAAGCGAATCGAGGAAATCTTACCGCAACGTAGCGGTGATTTCAATCAGGCAATTATGGATATCGGTGCGACGATCTGTCTTGCAAACGATTTACCGCTTTGCGATCGGTGTCCGCTTCGAACAAGTTGTCGGGCTTTTGCCGAACACTGTGTTTTATCCTATCCGGTAAAAGGTAAAAAAACAGCGAAAGAAGAAACGTTATGGACGGTGTTTTTAGTCGAACAAGAAAAAAAATTGTTGTTACATCGGCGTCCCGAAGAAGGCCTTTTGGCGGGATTGTATGAATTGAAAACCATGCCGGGGTTTTTATCCGAAGAACAAATTCGGCACGTTTTTAAAGATTCGCTGGTTTCTTTTGAAAAAGGACCCACGAAACAACATATCTTTACGCATAAAAAATGGCGGATGCAGTCGTATTTCGTTCAAGTAAAGGATTACCATTTGGAAGAAAACGAATGTTGGGCCACCAAAGAAGAAATCGATACGCGCTATTCGATTCCGAAAGCTTTTTTGCAATTCTTATAGAATTGCTTTTTCTTTTTTTAGGGTTTTTCCTATTCATTGGAACAGGGGGGTGAAGAAATGCGTTGTTTAAACTGCGGGAATCCGTTTTATCCCAAACGGCTGCTTAAAGATTTGTTTCAGACCAAAAAAGAATATTTATGCGATTTGTGTCGGAACAAATATCCGCTTTTTTTGCAAGCCAAAACCGTTCCGTTATTCGATAAAACACTCAAAATCCTTTCTCTTTTTGCCGAAAAAACATGGGTTTGCTACGATGCCTATTTTTGGGAAGTATCACAAATCGTTCGCTATTTTCTTTTTAAACCGAACTATTTTGTTTTGTTTTTAGATGAAGTTTATATAAGCGATTGGCTGATTGCCGTATTCGATTGGCTTTCTTCCTGCGTTGAAAAACAGGTGCTTCTTATCACGTTTTATGTAAAAAATTAGTCGATTTTTTACGTATCGTTTTTGTTGAAAGAAGGGTTTGAAAAGAGGTATGATAGGAGTATCGACAAGGAGGAAAACAAAGATGTTAGTAGGAAAAGTAAAATGGTTCAATAACGAGAAAGGATACGGGTTCATCGTCAAAGAAAACTATGATGATATTTTCGTTCATTATAGTTCGATTTTAGATGACGGATTTAAAACCTTGAGTGAAGGTCAACTGGTGGAATTCGATCTTGTTGTCGGGGAAAAAGGACTGCAGGCTCAAAACGTTTATAAGTTGTAAAGACGGATTGAAAACGTTTTTATCTTGTGCTATAATAAAGACAGAAAAGGAGTGATATTGATGAAGGTAGAAATTGTAGGAAAAAACGGTTTCTCACCGTCTGATGCGAACAAGGAATATGCCTTGAAAAAACTGACGAAATTAGAAGGGCTGTTGCCGGATTACGAATCCGTTTCGGCTCGGGTGGTTTGCAAGGTGTACAAAGCGTATCATAAAGTGGAGGTTACAATTCCGACCAAAAATATTATACTTCGCGCGGAAGTACAAGACATGGATATCTATGCAGCCATCGACGGCGCGATTGACAAGTTGATGAAACAACTGCGGCGCTATAACGATCGTATGAAAGATAAACTGGGTAAAAAAGGCATTCGCTCGGTGGATGTGGAAGTGACGCCGAAACGCGATGAACGAATCGTCCGCGACAAAAACGTTGAGTTAGAGCCGATGACTTCGGAAGAAGCGATCGATCAAATGGAGTTATTGGGGCATGATTTCTTCGTTTACTTGGATAAAGAAACACGGAAAACCAACGTCATTTATTTAAGAGATGACGGCGATTATGCGATTATCGAAACGCATACAAAATAAGAATAAGAGGAAAAGCGGGACATGCGTCCCGTTTTCTTTTGTAGGCGGATGGGCTTGATAAAAAGTTTTCTTGAAAATTTTGGAATTTTATTGTATGATAAAAACGATATAATGATTTTATTGTGTAAGGATTAGAATATCTCAAGAGAGGATAAAACAGATGGGTTTAAAGAAATTATTTGATTCCGGATATCAGGAAATGAAACGATGTGCCAAGATCGCATCTAAAATCGAGGCATTGGAACCGGAAATCCAGAAATACAGCGATGACGAATTAAAAGGAAAAACACTTTATTTCAAACAACAATTAAAAGAAGGAAAAACGTTGGATGATCTTTTACCGGAAGCCTATGCGGTTGCCAAAGAAGCGGCTTTTCGGGTTACGGGAATGAAACCGTATCATGTCCAGTTGATCGGTGCCGTTGCCATCCACGGCGGAAATATCGCCGAAATGAAAACCGGAGAAGGAAAAACGCTGACAGCGGTTTTACCGGCTTATTTGAATGCGTTAACCGGAGAAGGGGTTCACATTGTTACGGTCAACGAGTATTTGGCTCGGCGTGAAGTTGAAGGACCGATCGGTGAAATTTACCGCTTTTTGGGCCTTACGGTCGGACTGAATTTAAGGGAACTGTCCAGCGAACAGAAAAGAGAAGCGTACGCTTCCGATATTCTTTACAGTACCAACAGCGAACTCGGGTTTGATTATCTACGCGATAATATGGTGCATAACGAAAAACAGATTACGCAGTGTAAGGGCTTGAATTATGCGATCATCGACGAGGTGGATTCCATTTTAGTCGATGAAGCCAGAACGCCGTTGATTATTTCCGGCGCCCCGAAAAACAATTCTTCGCTTTATTTGCGGGCCGATACGTTTGCCAAGCGCCTGCAGGAAGAAGACTATGAAATCGATATTGAATCCAGACATGTCCAGTTGACGCCTTCGGGAATGGAAAAAGCCGAAAAAGTATTCGGTGTCAACAATATTTACGACATTCAGTATGTGGAGTTGGTTCATGCGATCAACAATGCTTTAAAGGCCAATTTCATTTTCAAAAACGGGAAAGAATACGTCGTTCAAAACGGCGAGGTATTGATTGTCGATTCGTTTACCGGTCGTATTTTAAAAGGTCGGCAGTATTCGGAAGGACTTCATCAGGCGATTGAAGCCAAAGAAAATGTCGAAATCAAAAAAGAAACGCAAACGGTTGCGACGATCACGTATCAAAATTTTTTCCGAATGTATAAAAAACTTTCCGGTATGACCGGTACTGCCAAAACCGAAGAAGAAGAATTCCGCAACATTTACAATATGTACGTGGTTGAAGTTCCGACCAATAAACCGGTCATTCGGACGGATTTACCGGATTTGATTTTTATCTCTCAGGAAGCCAAATTCAAAGCTTTGGTGGAAAAAATCAAAGAATGCTATGAAAAAGGACAGCCGGTGCTGGTCGGTACGGCCAACGTCGAAACATCCGAACTGGTTTCTTCCATGTTGCAAAAACAAGGGATTCCGCATGAGGTTTTAAATGCCAAAAACAATGAACGGGAAGCCGAAATCGTCGCTAAAGCCGGACAACAGAAGGCCGTTACGATTTCGACCAATATGGCCGGACGCGGTACCGATATCAAATTAGGCGAAGGAGTCAAGGAATTGGGCGGTTTGGTCGTTCTCGGAACGGAACGCCACGAATCTAGACGAATCGACAACCAGTTAAGAGGTCGGTCCGGTCGACAAGGAGATCCCGGTTTTTCCCAGTTTTATATTTCCACCGAAGATGATTTGATTCAGCGGTTCGGTGGGGATACGTTTAAAAACCGGTTGGCTATGATCATCAATTTAATGAATAAAGGAACCGATCAGGCGGATGCTCCGATTACATCCAAAATGGTCTCCAGAGCCGTTACATCCGCTCAGACCAGAGTAGAGGGAAATAACTTCGATTCCCGTAAAAACGTCTTGAAATACGATGATGTCATTCGGCGTCAACGGGAAATTTTTTACAAGCAACGGATGCAAGTTGTCAAAGTCGATCATTTGGAGGATTTGGTTCGGCAAATGATGCGGCGGGCCATTGAAGAAATCGCTTCTGCGCACATGCGGCAGATCAGTTCCAAAAAATTCGAAATCGACGATGATGCGATTGCGCAAAGTTTCAACGGGAAATATTTACCGCCCAATACGATCGATGTCGAGGTTTTGAAAACGCTGGATGACGAACAGATCATCGACTATATTTGTTCAAAAGCTTACGAACGGATTGATCAAAACAAAGAGGCGGCAGAACAAGCCAAAATCCAGTATCAGTTGGATTTGCCGGATAATTTGTTCGATATGTATTTAAAAGATATGCTGTTGCGGATTTTGGATCAATTTTGGATGCGGCATATCGATGATATGCAGGGCTTGCGACAAGGCGTTGTTTTGCAATCGTATGCACAGACCAATCCGCTTGAGATTTATCAGCAGGAAGGCTATGCGCGCTTCGAACGACTCAATAAAAATATCAATGCCCGCGTGCTGGAATACGTGACGCATTCGAAATTGCAGATTCGTTTGAAAGAACCGGAACAAGATCCGATGAAAGGTCTTACGACCAACGATGTCAAAGAGCCTTCGAAGAAAAAACCGGTGGAAAAAAAGCAGCACGTCGGACCGAACGATCCGTGTCCGTGCGGTAGCGGTAAAAAATACAAATATTGCTGCGGACTTAAAAACAGATAAAGAAAAGGCGTCAACCGTTTGCGAAACGGTTGGCGCTTTTTGTTGTTTTTTTGATTTTGGTTTATTTTTACGGTTTTCTTGCGGATTTATGTAAAGGCTTTCGTTGACAAAAGCGCCGTTTCATTTTATAATAACTATGAACATTTCATTTAGAAAAATATGGAAAAAGAAAGAGGTATTAAGTGAGAATGAAAAAGTTTGATGTTTTAAACCGCATTGCCGCAGTCGGTGTTGTGGCTGTTGTTCGGGCAGAAAACGAAGAAAAGGCCACTAAGATTGCCGAAGCCTGCATTGAAGGCGGTGTTCCGGCCATTGAAATGACGTTTACGGTACCGGGTTGTGCAGACGTAATCAAATCGTTAAAAGCGACTTTCCCTGCCGATAAACTCATCGTCGGTGCCGGTACGGTATTGGATGCTGAAACGGCTCGTGCGGCTATTTTAGCGGGTGCGGAATACATTGTTTCTCCGGGATTTGACGCAGAGACGGCAAGATTGTGCAACCGTTATCAAGTACCTTATATGCCGGGTTGTATGACGATTACGGAAATGGTTCATGCGATGGAAGCCGGATGCGATATTATTAAATTGTTCCCCGGTTCGCTTCCAGGACCTTCTTATGTCAAAGCCGTTAAGGGTCCGCTTCCGCAAGTAAATATCATGCCTACGGGTGGTGTTTCTTTATCGAACGTTGCCGATTGGATCAAAGCCGGCGTTGTTGCGGTCGGAACCGGTTCGGATTTAACGGGTCCAGCTAAAAAAGGCGATTATGCCGGTGTTACGGAACTGGCTAAACAATTTGTTCAGGCAGTAAAAGACGCAAGAGCCTCAAAATAATATCCATTTTAAGGAGAATTTATGGAGAAAATAATAACACTCGGTGAGATCATGCTCAGGCTTTCCACACCGGATTATTCAACCATTAATCAAACGCATTCTTTTATGGTCAATTACGGCGGGGGAGAGGCCAATGTGGCGGTTGCTCTTTCGCATATGGGTCATAATACGTATTTTATATCCAAACTGCCGCCCAATCAGTTGGGGGACGGGGCGGTCACGCATTTGCGTTCTCATGGAGTAAACACCAAATACGTCGTACGCGGTTCCTCGACCATCGGTATTTATTTTCTTGAAACCGGCTTCGGCGGAAGACCGTCGAAAGTCATTTACAACCGAAAACACTCGGCTATTACCAGAATCCAAGAAGATGAATTCAATTGGCAGGAAATCTTTGAAGGAGCGACTTGGTTTCATTTAAGTGGAATTACGCTTGCGCTTGGAGAAAGAGTTCGCAAGGTTGCTTTTCGAGCGGTAAGGGAAGCCAAAAAATACCATGTGCCGATCAGTTTTGATTTCAACTACCGAACCAAACTTTGGACGGTTGAAGAAGCACGGCCGATTTACAAGAAAATCATGGATTACGTCGATATTGTATTCGCGTCTTTTTGGGATGCCAATACGATCTTGGAAATTCCTTTGGATGAGGAATTCAAAGACGGAACTTTATCGGAAAAACGCCGTAATGTCTTCCCGAAGATGATTGAAAAATACCAGTTGAAGTATATTTTCGGAACCGATCGAGTTGTTTATTCGGCTACGGAAAATTCATTGGCTGGATATTATTTCAGTTTGAATAAAAACGAACTGTCGATGGAATTGACCGAACCGATCCGTTTCAATATTTATGATCGAATCGGCGGCGGCGATGCTTTTGCTTCCGGTGTCATCCACGGTTTGTTGAAAGATTTTTCCAATCCGGCTTATGCCGTTCGTTACGGATTAAATACCTCTGTTTTAAAACACACGGTTTACGGGGATGCCTCGGTTCTTTCTTGTGAAGATATCGAGACGTTTATGGCCGCAAACGGTACAGCCGAAGTGGTAAGATAGAAGGAGTAAAACAATGATTGTCGGAAAATTAAAAGATATCAAACGTTATAAAGGTCTCAGTAAAAATATTGATACGGCCATTGATTATGTTTTGACACATGATTTATTGGCCTTGCCGAAAGGAAAAACATCAATTGACGGCAATGCGGTTTATGTCAACCGCGATACGTATGTTGCCCGTCCTTTGGAAGAATGTTTTTTCGAAAACCACGAACATTATTTGGATTTGCAGATTGTATTAAAGGGCAAAGAATCGTTCGGTTATACGGATCTTTCCAATCCGTCTTTGGTGGTGACGACACCGTACAACCAAGAAAAAGACGTTACGAAATATGCGGCAACAAACGATACGGTTTATTTCGTTTTGGAAGAAGGTTTTGCGCTTGTTTATCCGGAAGATGTTCATTTGGCCAAAGCGAAGGTCGATGATCATTTGGTGGAAAAAGCAGTTATTAAAATTAGAATAGATGAAGGAGAAAATTAAAAGTATGGCAAAAGTAGTAACATTAGGGGAAATCATGTTGAGATTATCCACACCGGGTAATTCCCGGTTTGTCCAATCGGACTCATTTGATGTTGTTTACGGAGGGGGCGAAGCCAATGTGGCGGTATCTTGTGCGAATTACGGACACGATGCTTATTTTGTCACCAAACTTCCGGAACACGAAATCGGTCAATGCGCTGTCAATGCGTTAAGAAAATACGGCGTTCATACCGATTATATCAAACGCGGCGGAGACCGTGTCGGTATTTATTATTTGGAAACCGGCGCATCCATGCGTCCTTCTAAAGTTATTTACGACCGGGCTAATTCGGCGATTGCTTTAGCCGATCCGGAAGATTTCGATTTCGATCAGATCATGGAAGGAGCCGATTGGTTCCACTGGTCCGGAATCACACCGGCTATCAGCGATAAATCGGCTGAATTGACTCGTCTTGCTTGCGAAGCGGCAAAACGTCACGGAGTAACGGTTTCGGTTGACCTCAATTTCCGTAAAAAATTATGGACTTCGGAAAAAGCGATTTCCATTATGCGTCCATTGATGAAATACGTGGATGTATGTATCGGTAACGAAGAAGATGCCGAATTGTGTTTGGGATTCAAACCGGATGCCGATGTAGAAGGCGGTAAGACCGATGCGGCCGGATATGAAGGCATCTTTAAGGCTATGGCTAAAGAATTCGGTTTCAAATACGTCGTATCGACGTTGCGTGAATCGTTCTCGGCTACGCATAACGGCTGGAAAGCGTTGATTTACAACGGCAAAGAATTCTATCAATCCAAACGCTATGACATCAATCCGATCATTGACCGTGTCGGCGGCGGTGATTCTTTCTCCGGCGGTTTGATCCATGGGTTACTTACCTATCCTTCCGATCAAGGCAAAGCGCTTGAGTTTGCTGTTGCGGCATCGGCATTGAAACATACGATTCCGGGCGATTTCAACTTGGTTGACAAAAAAGAAGTTGAAAATTTGGCTGGCGGCGATGCTTCCGGTCGTGTTCAACGCTAAAAAACAAAGAAACGGTGCTATCTTAGCACCCTTCTGTTTTGTTTAGATCCTACGGAGGGTATGATGAAAATCGGTGTAAGAGTTCACGATTTCGGGAAAAGCAATCCAAAACGACTGGCAGAGTTGGCCAAAGAAGTCGGTTTTTCCGGTGTTCAACTGGTTTTAAATAAAGCCATTGAACACGAAACGGGACTTCCCGGAACGCTTTCTTTGGAAAAAGCCGAAGCCATTTCGCAGGCTTTTTCGGAACAAGGCCTTTCGATTTATATGTTGGGGGCTTATTTTAATCCGGTCCATTCCAATTCGGATTTGGTTTTGACCAATATTGCCAAATTTAAGGAGCATTTGCAATACGCTTCCGCTTTTAAAGCCGGTTATGTCGGATCGGAAACCGGTTCGTATAACGATGATAAATGGACCTATCATCCGATGAACCGGACGGAAGAAGCGTATCAACGCGTTAAAACCGTTTTTAATGAACTGGCGGTTTATGCCAAAACCGTCGGGGCGAAAATCGCTTTGGAAGGGGCTTACGGGCACTGCATGTACGAGCCATCTTTATTAAAGCGTTTGGTCGATGAGATCGACAACGGGACGGTTTTTGTTACAGTTGATTTGTACAACTACTTATCAAGTGATAATTACCTACGGTATAAAGAAATTTTCGAAGACTGTTTGGAATGTTTCAAAGGAAAAATCGTCATTTTCCATTTGAAAGATTGTGTGGTAGAAAACGGTGTATTAAAACAAGTGGCCATCGGTAAGGGAATGTTTGATTACGATTACCTTTTAGGAAGAATCCAAGCCACCAATCCCGATGCGGTTTTGATTTTCGAAGGGTCGAAACCGGAAGACATGAAAGAAAGTTTCGATTTTATTCAAAGTAAAATTCAAAAGGAGAACATATGAAAATACAAGTAAGATATGCCAATCATCCGGATGATTCGATGTATTATACGACCGAAGAATTGCGCAATCATTATCTGATGGAAAAGGTATTCGAAGAAGATGAGATTCTATTGGTTTATTCTCATCAAGATCGGATTATTTCCGGCGGGGTAATGCCGCTTACGCATCCGCTTGCCCTTGAAACATCGGATGAACTTCGGGCCGCTTATTTTTTGGAGCGTCGCGAATTGGGCATCATCAATATCGGCGGCAACGGAACCGTAACGTTAGACGGGAAAGTTTATCACGTGAAATCCAAAGACGGAATGTATGTGGGAATGGGAACCAAAGAGGTTGTTTTCGCATCCGATGATGCATCCAATCCGGCGAAGTTTTATATTTCCTCTTGTCCGGCCCATAAAAGTTATCCGACGTATTATATTGATTTTGAAAAGGCCAATCACCGTCCTTGCGGCGATGCCAAGACATTAAACAAGCGTATCATCAATCAATATATCCATCCGGATGTATGTCAAAGTTGCCAACTTGCGATGGGGATGACGGAACTTTCGGAAGGATCGGGTTGGAATACCATGCCTTCGCATACGCATGAGCGGCGGATGGAAGTGTATTTTTACTTCAATATTCCGAACGATAACGTCGTTTTCCATATGATGGGACAACCGCAGGAAACAAGACACATCGTGATGCAAAACGAACAGTTGGTGATTTCACCGAGTTGGAGTATCCATTCCGGTGTGGGAACATCCAATTACAGTTTTATTTGGGCGATGTGCGGTGAAAACCAAGAATTCGACGATATGGACAACATTCAAACGACAGATTTAAGATAAAAAAGGAGATCAAAAACTATGAATATGAATGATTTTAGATTAGACGGTAAGATCGCACTTGTAACGGGTGCTTCTTACGGAATCGGTTTTGCGATTGCGTCCGGTTTTGCCGAAGCCGGTGCGACGATCGTTTTCAATGACATCAATCAGGATTTGGTTGATAAAGGATTGGCTGCTTACCAAGAAGCCGGTATCAAGGCTTACGGTTATGTTTGCGATGTAACCAATGAAGATCAAGTTCAGGAAATGATTGCCACGATTGAAAAAGAAGTCGGTGTTGTGGATATTTTAGTTAACAATGCGGGAATTATCAAACGGATTCCGATGTGCGAAATGACGGCCGCTCAATTCCGTCAGGTAATCGACATCGACTTAAACGGACCGTTTATTATGGCCAAAGCCGTTATTCCTTCGATGATTAAGAAAGGTCACGGAAAAATCATCAACATCTGTTCGATGATGTCCGAATTGGGGCGTGAAACCGTTTCGGCGTATGCTGCCGCAAAAGGCGGATTGAAAATGCTGACGAAAAACATCTGTTCGGAATACGGCGAATACAACATTCAGTGTAATGGTATCGGACCGGGTTATATCGCAACACCGCAAACCGCTCCGTTAAGAGAAGTACAACCGGACGGAACACGTCATCCGTTCGACCAATTCATCATTGCCAAAACACCGGCTGCACGCTGGGGAGAAGCGGCGGATTTACAAGGACCGGCGGTTTTCTTGGCATCGGATGCATCGAATTTTGTAAACGGCCATATTTTATATGTTGACGGTGGTATTTTAGCTTACATCGGTAAACAACCAAAGTAAAAGAAAGGCTGTTTTTACAGCCTTTTTTCCGTTTGAATGGAATCAAAAAACAGTGAAGGAGCGTTTAGAAAATGAATTATTTAGAAAAAGCGGAATTATGGAAAAAGAATCCTCATTTGGATCCGGCTTTGAAAAAAGAGTTGGAAGAAATGGATGATGCGGCTCTAAAAGAAGCGTTTACAAATGATTTGGAATTCGGTACCGGCGGTTTGCGCGGTATTTTGGGAGCCGGAACCAATCGGATGAATATTTACATCGTTTCAAAAGCGACACTTGGGTTCGGGCGTTATTTATCCGTTTTTCCGAATGCTTATCAACGAGGGGTTGCCATCTCGCATGACAACCGTCATCAATCGAAAGAGTTTGCCCGAATTTCGGCTGAAGTTTTGGCGACATTGGGCTTTCATGTTTATCTATTCGAAGATTTAAGACCGACACCGGAGTTGTCTTTTGCCGTTCGTCATTTCGGTTGTGTGGGCGGAATCATGATTACGGCCAGCCATAATCCGAAAGAATACAACGGCTATAAAATTTACGATGAAAGCGGCTGCCAATTGGTACCGAAAGATGCGGATCAAGTGATTCGCGAAATCGAACAGATCGACGATTATTTTACCATCGATCATTCGAAGAATCACGACCGAATCGAATATATCGGCAAAGAAGTGGATGCGGCTTATATTGCGGAAGTCAAGAAAATCATTTTACGTCCGAACTTGAAAAAAGATTTTAAGTTGGTTTATACACCTTTACACGGAACCGGTCAGGTTTTTGCCGCCGATGTATTAAAAAGCGTCGGCTATGACGTTTATCCGCTTGCCTGTCAAATGACCAACGATCCGGATTTTTCCAATGTGAAAACATCCAATCCGGAAAACAAAGAAGCCTATGATGAGGCGATCGAGTATGCCAAAGAAATTGGTGCCGATATCGTTCTTGCGACCGATCCGGATGCCGACCGTTTGGGTATTGCCGTGAAACACGACGGAACGTATCGTCTTTTTACCGGCAATCAAACTGCTGCGTTGATTTTGGATTATATTTTAAAAACACGCCGGGAACTTTCGACGCTTCCGAAAGACGGCTATGTTTTCACGACCAACGTTTCATCGACGTTGCCGGTGGCTATTGCGTTAAAATACGGTATGAAAGTGGAAATCACGCTGACCGGATTTAAATTCATCGGCGAAAAAGCAAGAGAAATGGAAAACGGAAAAGGTACCTATGTGTTCGGTTTTGAAGAATCGTACGGCTGTCTTGTTTCCGACTGTGTCCGCGATAAAGATTCCATCCAAGCGATTTTGACGCTTTGCGAAACAGCAGCCTATTATCGCGAAAAAGGAATGGATCTAGTCGATGCTTTGAATGCGATTTACGAAGAATACGGCTACTATCAGGAAGGAATTACCAATATCGGCTTGCAGGGATTGGAAGGGGCTGCGAAAATTCAACGGATTATGAATTATTTCCGTACCAACGAAATCCGTTTGAACCAATTCGACATTTTGGCCAAAGACGATGTCAAACTGTCTCTTCATACCGATTTTAAAACAAACGGACAAACTGAGATTCTCCTTCCCAAAAGCAATGTTATCAAATATTACCTCAATGATAACATGTGGTTTGTTTTAAGACCGTCCGGAACCGAACCGAAATTGAAGGTTTACTACGGTGTTGTCGGTAAAACCGCTCAAGCAGCCGAAGAAAAACTTCAGGCATTGACCAAAGAAGTATTACAGATCGTTCAGTCTATTGCTTAATCGATTTTTAGTAAAATCACTGTCATTTTTTGGCAGTGATTTTTTTTATCGTCTGCTTTCTTTCAACATTTTTTGGAAATGCTTTTCTTTATACTGAAACCATGAAATATATAGAACTGATTGTCTTACTCAATTTGGCAATCCATCTTTCGCTTGTTCACACGGCCTATTTCCTGCTTCATATGAAAGGAAATCGGATTGCCACAGGTATTTCATGCGTATTGGATACCATTTATATCTTATTGTATCTTTTTTATCCTTACGAACTGGAAGATTATCGGTATTTGTTTATTGTCGTGATTGCCGCCGTTCCGTTTGTAATAAAGGGGATAACAAAGTGCCTGATGCTATGTTTGGTTTATCTGATGCTTAATTTTACTTTAGGAGGGAGTGCTGGGATCTTGTTTCACATCATGAATCATTTTAGTTCTGTCATCATTTCTTTGGTTGTTTTGCTTGTTTTGGTGAGTATCTACGGCTTGTATAAAAAATTTCATTTTCATCCGGAAGCGTTGGAGTATGATATCTTGATCGAAGATGAAAACCGCAAAATTTATTTAAGCGGTTTTTGCGATACCGGCAATTTTTTATCGACCGATGACAACATTCCGATTGTATTTTTAAAAAATAATCTTAAAATCGGCCATTACTGTAAAACCATTGAGATGCAAAGTCTTTCCACAGTACGGATGATTCCTATTTTCGAAGTAAAGAGTTTCAAAATCAAAATTAAAAACAAGTACGTTCAAAGAGATGTCTATCTTGCTTTTGGCGATATTGCTTTTAATGTGATGTTCGGATCGAATTTATTAGGAGGATAGAAATGATTTTAATCAAACTGCTTACAAAGTTCTTTAAGAAAAAGGATGATGTATGTTATTTGTTTAACCAGATGTCGCTTCCGGAACCCTTAAGCGAAGAAGAAGAAAAAGAAGCGATCGAGCGGCTTTTGAAACACGATTTGGCCGCCAGAAACAAACTGATCGAACACAATATGCGTCTGGTTGTTTTTATTGCGAAACGATTTGAATCGCCGAAAGTTCTATTGGAAGATTTGATTTCCATCGGTTCCATGGGATTGATTAAGGGCGTGGAAACGTTTCGTTCGGACAAAAACATCAAATTGGCAACGTATGCATCGCGCTGTATTGAAAACGAAATTTTAATGTTTTTGCGTAAAATCAGTCGCCAGAAAAACGAAGTATCGTTGGATGAAGCTTTGAATGTGGATGGTGACGGCAATGAGTTACTGCTTTCGGATGTGATTCCCACGAATCAGGTTTTGGCATTGGATGAGGCGATTGCCGATGAAAAACAGCGCTTGATGTACGAAGCGGTGGAAAAGTTAAGGCCTCGGGAAAAAGAGATTATCGTTATGCGGTTCGGACTTTATAAAACGACGGAATATACGCAAAAAGAAGTGGCCGATAAACTGGGGATTTCGCAAAGTTATATTTCGCGTTTGGAAAAGAAAATCATTGATAAATTACGAGTGGAAATGGAAAAAAGGTTGACGATTGCTTCTAAGTAGTGAATAGAAAACGTAAAAGTCTTCCATATTATTTATTGAAAGGAAGATTTTATGCACAAAGTGGAGATTACTGGAGTAGATACTTCAAAACTTCAGACACTGTCTAACGAAGAACAGCAAGAATTGCTTAAAAAAATCAAAGACGGTGATATGAAAGCAAGAGAAAAGATGATTCAAGGGAATCTGAAGTTGGTGTTGTCGGTGTTGAAGCGGTTTAACGACCGCAAAGAGAGTATGGATGATTTATTTCAGGTGGGATGTATCGGGTTGATGAAGGCAATCGATAATTTTGATTTATCGCATCAAGTTCGCTTTTCAACGTACGCCTGTCCTATGATTATCGGTGAAGTACGAAGACATTTACGGGATAATGGTTCGATCAGGGTGTCTAGAAGTTATAAAGATATTGCGTATAAAGCGATTGCGTTTAAAGATCGGTTTATTGCGCAGCATCATCGGGAACCTTCCATTAACGAAATTGCAGAAGAAATCAAAACCGATAGTGTCGATATCGTTTTGGCACTGGAGGCCATTCAAGATACGATCAGTATGTCCACTCCGATTTACGATAACGGCGGCGATGTGATCGAATTAGAAGATCAGATCGGCGGTGGGGATTATATCACCGAAAATTGGTTGCGGAATCATTTGATTCAAGAAGCGTTTTCCAAATTATCCAAACGGGAACAGGCGATCATCTACGACCGGTATTATCTGGAAAAAACACAGATGGAAATCGCCAATGAGTTGGATATTTCGCAGGCCCAAGTTTCCCGGTTGGAAAAGAATGCGTTGAAGATCATGTACGATAGTATGAAATAAAGCCACATCGGTGGCTTTTTGTCTTTTATTGTCTTTTTGATTCAATCATGGTATAATGTCTTTACGAGGTGAGACAGATGAATATTTGGCACGATATTGACAATGACCGTATTCATGCAGACGACTTTATCGCCTGTATTGAGATACCAAAAGGCAGTAAGAAAAAGTATGAACTGGACAAGGAAACCGGATTGATCATTTTGGATCGGATTTTGTACACATCCACGCATTATCCGGCCAATTACGGATTTATTCCCAGAACGTATTCCAAAGATAAAGATCCTTTGGATGTTCTTGTTCTTTGCAATGAAACCTTTGACCCACTTGTACTGGTTAAATGTTTTCCCATCGGTGTTGTTAAAATGGTCGATAATCAAGAAAGCGATGAAAAGATCATTGCGGTTTGTCAAAACGACCCTTCGATGAACGGTTACAAAGACATTACCGAACTTCCGAGTCATTACTTTGAAGAAATTTCGCATTTTTTCAATGTTTACAAGACATTAGAAGGTAAAGAAACCGTAGTAACCGAAGTCTTGGGGGCAGAAGATGCCCGCAGGACCATTCAAGAAGCCATTGATGCTTATGATGAAATGTTTTTATAAAGTAAGGAGAAAAAAGGAGTATGGCCTTAACAGCAGGAATCGTCGGTTTGCCCAATGTCGGTAAATCGACACTATTTAATGCGATTACCAAAGCCGGGGTGCTTGCCGCGAATTATCCGTTTGCCACCATTGAGCCCAATGTCGGGATGGTTTTGGTTCCGGATGAACGCTTGACGGTTTTAAGCCGGATGTATCATCCGAAGAAAACGACACCGGCAGTTTGCGAATTTACCGATATTGCGGGTCTGGTCAAAGGGGCTTCCAAAGGGGAAGGTCTCGGAAATCAATTTTTGGGGAATATAAGAAATTGCGATGCGATTTTGGAAGTGGTCCGTTGTTTTGAAGACGGAAATATCACGCATGTGGAAGGAAAGATCGATCCGATCCGCGATGCGAAAATCATCGAATTGGAATTGATCCTAGCCGATTTGGACGGTGTTACCAAACGTCTTTCGAAATTGGAGAAGAAAGCGCAGTCCAAAGTCGAGGATGCACCTTATGAGTACGCGTTGTTAAAAAAGATCGAAACGCAGTTGCTAAACGAACGGCCGATTCGTTTGTTGTCGTTTGACGAAACGGAAAGCAAGTATTTGAAAACGTACGGTTTTCTTACAGCCAAACCGTTTATGCTCGTTGCCAACATCGCGGAAAAAAACATTTCCGCGTTGGATCAAGATAAACATTATCAAGATCTTTTGGCCTATGCCTTAGAAAACGATTGTAAAGTCATTGCCATTTCGGCGGAAATCGAAGCGGAATTGGCGGTTTTGCAAGAAGAAGACAAGGCTTTGTTTTTAGAAGATCTGGGGTTGGAAGAACCCGGATTGAACCGGTTGGTACGGGCAACGTACGATTTACTGGGCTATGCGACTTTTTTTACGACCGGTCCGGATGAGTGTCGGGCCTGGACGTTTCAAAAAGGCATGTTGGCCCCGGCATGTGCGGGCATCATTCATTCCGATTTTGAGCGCGGTTTTATCCGGGCCGAAACGGTTTCTTATGAGGATTTGATCCGTTGCGGCAGTATGGTAAAGGCCAAAGAAGCCGGACTGGTTCGTCAGGAAGGCAAAGATTATGTCGTCAAAGACGGCGATGTCATGCTTTTTAAATTCAATGTTTAAAAGATTGAAACCCATTGGATTTCTGATGGGTTTTTTCTTGTATTACGACGTTTTATTTGATATAATTATTTTATAAATTTGTAAAAAGAGGAGACGAAAACGAATGGATTTTTTCAGAATGATACCAGACAGTTTTTTCTCTTTGCTTTCCTCAAAAAATAAACGTATTTACTTGGCTTGTATTTTGGAAAGTTTTAAAACGTACGAGACAGGGTCGATTCTTGGAATTGATAAAAAGATCATCGTGGATGACTTGGTTCATTTTTTGGACGAGAATACGTATTTATATGATGTAGAAGATGAAGAGGATGAAGAATCCAATCCCAAATCCAAACGGGAATTGGCCAATTATATTTTAAGACGGATGGAAGAATGCGGTTGGATCGATATCGACGTGACCGATGATTATGAAGAATTGCTCAATTTTACCGATGTGGCCATCATTATATGCGAAGCGTTTTTAAACGCGTTTCCGCGCTATTATTGGGATGACTCGATGGAAGAAGAAAGCTATGAAGTCCATGCCAACGAATACCAAGGGTATATTTTTACGATTTACTCGTTATTGATGAATACGGAAAATACGGATTATGCGATGTTGTTCAATTTGGTTTACAATTATACTAAGCAGTTGATTCGAGCCCTCAGACGCTTAGACAGCCGCTTGAAAGATTATATTTCTTCGGTTGTGGAAACATCGGAAGTAAAAGATTTGTTGGAACGTCTGATGTCTTTTAAAACGGAAGTCTACGACCGCAGTTACCTCAAAATCAAAACGTCCGATAACATCAACCGTTACCGATTGTCCATTGTTTTGAAATTAAGCGAACTTTCTGCCAATGAATTGGCCATGAGCATGATCGTAGGCGATTTTCGCCATCGCTATCCTTCTTTGGAACTGGCCAGTCAAAAGGCCACGGCGGCGATCGATGAGATCATCGATGTCTTCAATTCGATCGATGCGTTTGTATCGGAAATCGATAATAAAAACAGAACCTATATCAATTCGACCATCGGGAAGATCAAATTTTTATTAAGCGAAGACGATAACGTCATCGGCAAATTGAACCGGATTTTAAAATATGTCAAAGACGGTGCTAAAGCAGACAAACTGGACAAATCCATGCGGCTGGTGGATTCGTTATACGATTTGAATCAGTTTAAATTGTATTCGGCGGAAAATTCGCTATATACACCGCGCGGAAATTACAGCCGAAACTATAACCAACTTTTGGATTCGATCGGCTTAGACGGATTTGAACTGACAGACGAATTTTTAAATCAATTCAAAACGGCTTATAACGAAGTGGAAATCGATCGGTTTTTGACGGAGCATTTGGTCGATCATCGTCTTTGTGCGAGTCAACTGATTTCATACGATTGTCCGTCTTCACAGGTGCTTATGACGATTTATGCTTTGATGTATGCATCTAATTTAGACTATACCATTACGATTTTGGAAAATGAAATCTCTCATCGGTTGTATCGGTTGAAAGATTTTATCATTGAAAGGAGATCTTAAACATGTTAGATGCTTATGAAAAAATGAATGTGACCCAACAAAATCAGTTTCGGGATACGGCCAACAAATTGCTTTCTTCTACCTTTTTGTGTCGGGATAAAAAAGATAATTTGGGCAGTTACTATTTTTTGATGAGTTACAAAGAATTGTTCGATGAATTTTTCACCATTTTGGGCTATGAACTGACGCTGGATACCGCATCCGGTTGTGCCATGCTGTCTGGAGCAAGCGCTTCTACGACTCTTAAATTAAAACGAGATGAGTCGTTGATTTTACTGATTTTACGATTGTTGTATCATGAAAAGATGAAAGATACCTCCCTCAATGAAAACATCGTTTGCTCGATTGCCGATATCCATACCAAATACGATTATTTGGAGATTAAGAGAAAATTGAATAAGACCGATTTGATTTCGGCCGTTCGGTTGTTCAGAAGATACAATTTGATCGAAGTGACGGGCGATGTAACCAGTTCGGCGTGTCGGATCGTCATTTTGCCGACGATTCTAATGGCCATTCAAAGTGAGGATATCAACGAAGTTTATCAGACGATTCAAAAAATCAGCCAGGAGGAAGTAAAAAGCGAATGAAAAAGTTAGTGAAAATACGATTGATCAACTGGCATTATCTGTCTAATGAAACGATTGAATTGGATGGCAATGTATTGCTTTCGGGACCGAATGCTTCTGGTAAGTCGACGGTCATGGATGCGATTACGTACGTTCTTACCGCCGGCGATACGATGTTTAACTTGGCGGCCAATGAAAAAGGCAAACGGGATTTAAGAGGGTATGTCAAGTGTAAACTGGGGATGGACGATAAAGAATACTTGCGCACCGGTGATGTTTCCGGACATGTGGCTTTGGAGTTTTACGATGAGAAAACCGGCAACTATTTTGCGGTCGGCGCGGTAATCGATGCGTTCGGCGATTTGCTTCCCGTTAAAACGCTGTTTTATCGTACGTTTGAAAAAATCAATGATTCGATGTTTGTTTCCGCCGAAAACCGAATTTTCGGTACGGTGGAATTCAGAAAACACAATCCGTCGTTTGAATATTTTTTAACGAAAAAAGAAGCCAAACGGGGCTTTCGGACGGCGTTTGGGTCGATCAACGAAGATTTTTATCGTCTGATTCCCAAAGCGCTCGCTTTTAAGCCGATTTCCGATGTAAAAGAGTTTATTTATCAGAATATCTTAGAGGAAAAAGAAATCGATGTAACGGCGATCAAAGATGCGATCCGTTCGTATAAGGAATTGGAAGATACGTTGCGTTTGATCAATCGGAAAATCAACGATCTAAAAGAAATCGATACGATCTATCAAGAATTAAAAGGAATCGAAGAACGAAAGAACTATATTGATTATTTGATGCGTTTGTTCGATGTGGAAGCGATCCGCTCGGATATACAAGATGCGAAGATCCAAATCGAAAAACAAGAAGCGATTCGTTCCAGAAAAGAAAAAGATATCTTGGAGTTAGACAGTGAATTACTGATGTTAAACGAACGTTCAAGAGATCTTTACAATGCGTTAAGCAGCGATCAGGAATTCAAAGCCGAAGAATATATTCATCGGGAAATTTTGAAATCTCAAACGAATATCACGGCTTTGGAGGCCAATCAACAATCGTTTTTGAAACGTTGTACGCAATTTAAAGAAGCGGTTGCCAATTTACGGAAAATCGCCAATGAGCCGCTTTTTACGGAAATGGCGAATTTACCGCTGGTCCAGATCAATCCGATGGATGTGGAAACATCCAAATTGAAACTTCAGGATATCGAACGGCGGTTGAATACGTATAAAAATCAAACCAATCAGGAATTGGGATCGCTCAATGCCGAGAAAAAAGAGTTGCTTCAGCAGATTAACGAAATTTCTCTTTCTTTGAAATCGTTGGAACAGAACCGCGTCCATTTTCGGGCGGATTTGTTGCAAATCCGTCTTGAGATAGAAGAAGGATTGAAACGGATTTACAATTACGATATCCGCGTTCATATTTTAGCGGAAATCTGTGAAATCACCGATTTGAACTGGGCGGATACCGTTGAGATTTTTTTGGGGAACCGCCGGCTCAATATGATCGTAGAACCCAGATATTTCGATCAGGCATTGCAGATTTTCACCCGTATTAAAAATCGGTATCATCTTTACGGCATCGGGTTGATCAATACCAAACAATTGACCAGATACAAAACCTATGAACCGCGTTCTTTGGCTTCCATTCTTTCTACGGAAAATCAAGATGCCAGAAATTATCTAAATTATGTCTGCGGCAATGTGATCATGTGTGATGATGCGATGGAACTGGAAAAATATCCGACCTCCATTACCAATGACTTATTGATTTATCGCGGTTATACCGTATCCAGTTTGAATCCGAATGTGGAAAAACCGTTGATCGGTAAAAATGCGGCATCGGAACAGGCTCAAATTTGGCATAAAAAAGCCGATCAGGCCAAACAACAGTATTTGGCTTTGAACGATCGGATGGAAAAATTAAATACGATGGTCGAATGGATGGAAAGTTTCGATCTTCGACCGATTATCGAAGATTTGGATAAAGCGCTGTTATTGGAAAAAGAAAAGGCATCTTTGGAAGATTTATCCAAACAGGCAATCCGTCAGAAAAACGCGACACCTTCTGAATTGCAACAAGACTACGAAAAAGTCTTATCGAGCATTAAAGCGGGCGATGCCAAGAAATTATCACTCAGCAAGGATATCGGCGGAATCGATAATGCCATCGATGCTTTAAGCAGCATGATCCAAACCAAAAACAAAGAATTGTCTTCTTTGGAAAGCCAGTTAAAAGAACTGGCAAACGGCAATGTCGTTTTAGAACAACAAGCCAAAGACGAATACCAAGCTTTACTTGCCACCAAAAATTTCAAAACGGCTTTTGCCGACTATCAAAGCAAGTATCGACTGGAAGAAACCAATTATACCACGCTTTCGGATTCTTTGGTTGCCAAACAGTACAATTATATCAATGCGTATAATTCCACATTTTCCATCGGTTTATCGGAAATCGACAAATTCGAAGCGGAGTTGTATAAACTGGAAAAGATGGAATTGGTTAAATACGAACAGAAAGTTCGTTCAGCCAGAGAATCGGCCGAAATTGTCTTTAAAGAAGATTTTATTGCCAAGTTGCGGAATAACATTTTGACCGCCGAACAGGAAATCAGTAAGATCAACGAGACGCTTTCTTCCATTACGTTCGGGAATGACCGCTATGAATTCATTTTCCCACGCAGCAGTGAATATGCTCAGTTCTACGAAATGGTAACTTCGGATTTGGAAGACGCAAACGAAGGACTGTTGACGTATGCTTTCCAGCAGAAGTACGACGAACAGATAAGGGAGTTGTTCGAAACGTTGTCGGTCGATGAGGTCAACAGCAACGGTGCCATCAATAAATTTACCGATTACCGTACGTACATGGATTATGATATTCGGATTATCAACAACAACGGCGATACGATGAGTTATTCCAAAGTGTTCAAAGAAAAATCCGGTGGAGAAACGCAAGTACCGTTTTATGTGGCGATTATTGCGTCGTTTGTTCGGGTTTATACCAAGACCAATGTGCTGGGCGGCGATCCGATCGGGTTGGTTTTATTCGATGAGGTTTTCGATAAAATGGATGCCAACCGTATGCATGCGATGATGAACTTCATTCATTCCATGCCACTGCAAGTGATTATTGCCTGTCCGCCGCAAAGAATGGATATTTTGCAGAAGTTTGCGGATACAACGTTGATTATGGTTCGTCAAGGCAACAAAGCATCGGTTTTGCCTTTGATTAAAAAACAAGGACAGGAGGAGATGATTTAATGGCTTTATTCGGTAAGAAAAAAAATGAGTACGAAGAAGCTTCGAAAAACCTCAGCAAAGACATTCCCGCCAGCGATCGGCTGATTATGGAAAAATTAAACGACAATGATGAACGGGCGGCTCAACTGGTTCAGGAGTTGAAAAAAGGAAATCCGTTGATTTTGAATTTCGAAGATTTGGATGCGCTTGCCGCTAATAAACTTTTGGCCTTTTTCGCCGGTGCTTGTTATGCGCTAGAGGGGCGAAATGTAAAAATCAATGAAAAAACTTATTTGTTTGCCCGGAAAGTTGATTTTTTTGACGGTACGCTGCAAGCGTTTATCGATCATCTTCCAAGAGGCTAACCATACTGCAAAAGAACGGTCTGAAAATAAAGACTGTTCTTTTTTTGTTTGTAAAATAAGTTTTAAGTTTGTCCGCTTTTTTAAAATGGTCGGCCAATCGGTGCCGAAATCGAACGAACCGCTTGAGATTGGAAAATACTTTAAATGATATCAAGAATTCTTTATTTCTTGTCAAAAATAGACAGTAATGTCGCTTTTTGTTGTATTTTCAATTGTTTTGTAGTATAATTAGGACAATAGGAGCGTGATATAATGAAGTATTGCAGTCATTGTGGGGCAGAAGTGAAGGATGAAGCCGTTGTTTGCGTTCATTGCGGATGTTCGTTGGAAACGGAAAAAGAAGAAAGTTCCGTCTTTGCTATTTTGGCCATTGTTTTCGGGGCTTTAGGCGGTTGGCTCGGTTTGGTGTTCGGTGTCATCGGACTGGCGACTTATAAAAATCCGTCCAATAAGACAAAATGTAAAATCGGGATTGCATTATGGGCGGTTTGGTTGGTTATTTTAGTGATTCTTTGGTTTAGCACATTGATGATGTTTTAAAAAGGTGGATGATTCCACCTTTTATTTTGATTCATTTTTTCACTTATAAAAATAGAACGAAATGATTTTTTTAACTTGTATTTTCTGTTATAATATTGAAAATAGATGGAAAAACGATTGAAATTTTCCGTCCTAGTTTCAAACGAAAAAATTAAAAGGAAGTGATCTGATGAAAATTGCCATTATCGGGTACAGCGGTTCCGGAAAATCCACTTTGGCGAATCGCTTGGGTGAGTATTATTCCTGTGAAGTACTTCATCTTGACCGTATTCACTTTTCTTCTGACTGGACAGAACGAGCCGATGAGGCGATGCTTGCGGATTTAAAATCGTTTTTGGAGAAAGAAAGTTGGGTTATCGACGGAAATTACAACCGGATGCTTTATCAAGAGCGTATGAAATCATCCGATTGCATCTTATTTTTAAATTTCAATCGGTTTACTTGTCTGTTTAGAGCCTTTAAACGGTATCAAACGTATAAAGGTAAGGTTCGTCCGGATATGGCAGACGGCTGCCGGGAAAAACTGGATTGGGAATTTATTCGTTGGATTCTTTTTGATAGTCGAAAAAAGAAGAGAAAAGACAGCTACAAGAAACTCCAAATTGAGTATTGTGATAAAATGAGGATATTCAAAAATCAACGACAACTGGATCGCTTTTTACGCACGTTAAAGAATAGCCAAACAGACGGATCGCAAATTAAATAGATTGCGCAACAATTGTTTTTTAGTAAAATTCTTAAGATGATAACAAGATACCCGTTGGTTTTCAAAAGAAAGAGTCGCTTTAAAAGCGACTTTTTATCATTGTGAAAGATTGTATGGATGTTTTTTTAAAGAAAATATGATACAATGACAGTAAAGTCGATCGAATAACTTGATAAGGATATTCGGGTCGAATTTCTCGCAAATGGCAAAACGGTGATGAATGAAATCAAAAGATAAAAAAAATGCTCTTTTAAAGAGGAATATAAAACAAATCAAGAGGAGGGATTTTATGAAATTGATCCATGCTTCAGATATTCATTTGGGATCGAAAATCGATTCGACATTTCCCAAAGAAAAAGCGAAACAACGCCAACTGGAGATCCGAAATACGTTTCGGAAAATGGTTGAATACGCCGATGAAAAGGGTGTTGAAGTCATTCTTTTATCCGGAGATGTGTTTGATTCGGATCGTCCGTTGAAAAAAGACAAAGATTTTTTTTACAGCATCATCAACAGTCATCCGCATATTGATTTTATTTATTTAAAAGGGAATCATGACCAACAAATCGAAGAACAAACGTCGGCCAATTTAAAATGCTTTTCTCCTGTTTGGCAATCGTATCGTTATGGAAAAATCGTTATCAGCGGAATCGAAATGACACCGGAAAACTGTACGTCTTTCTATTCGACCCTTTCTTTGCAAAAAGAAGATAAGAATATCGTCTTGCTGCACGGTCAAGTGAGTGATACCATGGGCATGGATCGGATTTATTTACGGCGGCTTAGAAACAAACAGATCGATTATTTGGCTTTAGGCCATGTGCATAAGCATCAAGAGGGAAAGTTAGATGACCGCGGCAAATACGCTTACAGCGGTTGTTTGGAAGGTCGCGGCTTCGATGAAATCGGCGAACATGGTTTTATTTTGCTTGCGGTTGAAGATGAGATCAAAACCGAATTTATTCCGTTTCAGGAACGTCTGATCGTTGAAGAAAAAGTGGATATCAGCGCGGCTTCGGATGCCTACAGTGCCGCGCAATTGGTCAAAAAAATTCCGTTTGTCAAAGAATGGATTTATCGTATTGTTTTGGTAGGCGAAACGGAAACCGATGATGAAACGTTGGCGGAGGATGTCTTGAAGTATTTGTCGGATCAATGTTTTTTTCTTTCGGTCAAAGACCAAACCAAACGGAAAATCAATACGGCCGTTTATCAAAAAGATTTGTCGCTTAAGGGGGAATTTGTCCGAACGGTCGAGGCGGATTTAACGTTAAGTGACGAAGAAAAAAACAAAATCATCCGTTTGGGACTAAAAGCGTTGGCAAATGAGGAGGTGGATCTATGAAATTGATTTCCTGTACGATTGAAAATTTCGGTAAAATCAAGCACCGTCATTATGATTTTTCCTCGTCTTGGATCGAACAATGCGAACCGAATGGTGCCGGTAAATCCACGCTGGCTGCTTTTATAAAAGCGATGTTTTACGGGATGGAAACCGTCAAGAAAACCAATGTCAAAGAAAGCGATCGAAAGCATTTTTATCCGTTTGACGGCGGTCTGTTCGGGGGAAATCTTGTCTTTTCCCATCAAAACCAAGAATATCGGATCGAACGGGTGTTCGATGAGAAGAGCCAAACAAAAGATACGGTCCGTATTTTTAAAAACGGCCTTTTATGGGAATCTAGTGATGAGATCGGAGAAGTCATCTTCGGGGTCGACAAAGAATCGTTTGAACGAACTGTTTTTATCACTTCTCAAGATTTTGATTTTGCTACTACCGACCGGATCAACAGCAAATTGAATGATTTGGTGGAAGGCGGTAGTAAAGAGGCTAATTTAAAAACGGCTGTAACGAAATTGGATCAAGCCATCAGCCGATACAGCAATCGGTCAAGTGGCCACTTGAAAACGGTAAAAGACGAAGTGACGGAACTGAAAAGAAAGGCCGACAATCTTCAAGCGCTTGAAAAAAGTCTTTTCAGTCGGGATGCGGAATTGAAAAACGTTCGGGATCGAATTGCCTTACTTACCGAAGAAATCGAATCGGCTCAACAAGAACAACTCGACTTAGCGAATTGGAATCACTTTGAAACGCTTTTTAAAAATGTGAAGGAAACGGAAGAAAAAATTCAGGAAATATCCGCTCGGTATCCGCTTGGCTATCCACCTTTATCGATGGTCGAATCGGTTTTAGATGCGGCCTCGAAGCAAACAAGGTTAGAAGATTTACTGAAAAAAGACATTTTTACGGCGGATGATCAAAAAGATTTGCAGTCGTTGACTTCGCTTTTTTCCGAGCATATTCCGGATGAAGACGAACTGAAAGAAATCGATGAGACAATCAAAAAAACGGATTATTTATCCTATCAAATCGATTCGCTGGAAAACAAAAGGACCCGTTTATTTGAACATTTGCCAACGGACAACGATCGAAAAGAGTTCGGTGATTTGTGGGAACAATATCAAAAGCAAGAAGAACAACTGGATCAATTGACAAACCAATCCCAAACCCCACCACAGAAGATAAGTCTTTTTGGTTTGTTGGTTTTTCTTTCACTCGGATGTTTTACGGCCAGTGGCTTCAGTTGGGGTTTCAAGATGAGTTTGGGGATCGTTTTTCTTGTTTTGGGGTGCGTTTGTGCCGGTCTTGCCATTTGGTTTGGCGGATCCGTCAGACGGAAGAAGCAAGAAAAGACGCACGCTGTTTTGCTAAAACAAGAAGAAAAAAAGAAGATACAACAGGAAATGGAAGCGATTCTTTTACGAAGTTTTATTCCATCTGGCGGTGATCTTAAAACCGATGCCGAGCGTTTTTTTAAAATTTGCTTAGAAAGCGATCAACTGTTAGAAGAAAAAAAACGTTTGGAAGCAGAACGGACACCGCTTAAAGAAAGACTTGCAACTTATTTTACGAACGACCAAGTACTTGGGTCTTCGTACCAAGAGCAATTGTTTTTTATCAAATCCGCTAAAGATCGCTATCAACGGTTGTTAAAGCGTAAAGAAGAAAGCGATCGTGAAAAAGAAAACAACAAACATCAATACCTTCTTTACGAAATGGCGATTGAAAAATTTTCCAGGCAATATCAAATTTCTATCGATCGGTTTTCTTCGATCAAAGAAGATTTAACGAATCTTAAACAATGGAAAGAAGAACTTCGAAAACGGGAAGAAGCCTATTCAGAGTTTCAAAAACTTCATTCTTTAAAGGAAAAACCGACGCTACATCATCGGGATCTTTCTTCTTTGCAACAACAACTGCAACAATACCAAGAGGAAAAAAAGAAATTGGAATTGGAGATTGCCGAAGACGAACGGACATTAGAAGAAAAAGACGAGGTTTTAAATGCCTTGCAAACGGCTCAAGACCGATTGGTCCAGTATCAAAACAACCACCGTATTTTAAGTAAAACAAAAGATTTTTTATTGCAGGCAGAAACGCAGCTGAAAGAAAAATACATTCATCCGATTCGCAGTTCTTTTGAGGCGTATTCCGGTATTTTGGAAGAAGTTTTCGAAAAAAAAGTAACCATTGATCCGGATTTGAATGTGAAATTCGAGGCCAATGGCTTGATGCGGTCGGATCTTCATCTCAGTTTGGGCGAACGCAGTATCTATGCGCTTTGTTTTCGACTGGCTTTGATCGATAATATGTATCGCAAGGAAAAACCGTTTTTGATTTTGGATGATCCGTTTGTTCATTTGGATGCCGATCATTTGAAAAAAGCGGAAATCATAATGAAAGAACTTTCATCAAATCGGCAAATTCTTTATTTGACGTGTCATGAGAGTCGTCTTTTGAAAGCCGAATAACGGATTAAGAGGTTTTAAAAACCTCTTTTTTTTCATAAAAATTGTTTTTCCGACAACCTTTTGTAAAAACAATTTCCATTTTATGACAAAAAAATTGCTTTAAAATTGGAAAAATATGGTAAAATTGAATTATTATAAAAAGAATAAGGGTTTACTATGAAAAAAAAGTTGTTGGAAAAAAATGTGTATGAAGCTTTTTTAGAGCGAATGGATTTTATCTTCGAAGAATTTGAGAATATCTTTGTTTCTTTTTCCGGCGGAAAAGACAGCGGTCTATTGCTGGATATGGTGTTGGATTTTCAAAAAAAGTATTATCCGAATCGAAAAATCGGTGTGTTTCATCAGGATTTCGAGGCTCAGTACAGTTATACAACCGACTACGTCGAACGAACATTCGAACGCATCAAAGACGATGTCGAACCGTATTGGGTCTGTTTGCCGATGGCAACCAGAACGGCCCTCAGTAATTACGAAATGTACTGGTATCCGTGGGATGATAAGAAACAGGATCTGTGGATCAGAGAGCGTCCGCAACACGATTATGTCATCACATTGGAAAACAATCCGATTACAACTTATACGTATAAAATGCATCAGGAAAATTTGGCCAAACAGTTCGGTCGTTGGTATAAAATCGCCCATGAAGATACGGCGACGATTTGTCTTTTAGGGATTCGGGCAGAAGAATCGTTACAGCGTTACAATGGTTTTGTCAATAAAAAATACGGGTATAAAAACAACTGTTATATCTCTCAGCAATTCAAAAACGTTTGGGTAGCCTCTCCGCTATACGACTGGAAAACAAGCGATGTTTGGCATGCGATTGCCGAAAACGGATACGATTACAATCGTTTGTACGATATGTTTTATTATGCGGGGGTCAGTCCGGCTACCATGCGGGTAGCCTCACCTTTTAACGACTACGCCAAAGAAAGTCTTAATTTGTACCGGGTCATCGAACCGGAAACGTGGGTGAAACTGTTGGGGCGTGTTCGGGGTGTAAATTTCGGAAATATTTACGGACGCAGCAAAGCGCTCGGTTATCGAAACATTACGTTACCGGAAGGTCATACGTGGGAATCATATACGAAATTTCTGTTATCGACTTTACCGACTAGGATCAGAAACAACTACGTTAAAAAATTCAATACTTCGATGCATTTTTGGCATCACGTCGGGGGTGGTTTGGTAGAAAAAACCATTCGTGAGTTGGTGGAACGGGGCTACCGAATCCGCCGCAACGGCGTTTCCAATTATACGCTTTTAAAAGAAAGCCGCATCATTTTTTTAGATAAAATTCCCGACCATACCGACGATATCAAAAGTTCTAAAGACATCCCTTCTTGGAAACGAATGTGTTATTGTATTTTGAAAAACGATCATATTTGCCGATATATGGGATTCGGTCTGACGCGGGAACAACAGAAAATGATCGCAACGATCAAAGAAAAATATAAGAAATTGGAGGAAATGTAACATGGCTTTTATCAGTCCGGTTTATCATGTGATTGCCGTACCGATCGAAAAGATCAGTCCGAATCTTTACAATCCCAACAGTGTGGCTCCGCCGGAGTTGAAACTGCTTTATGACAGCATCAAAGAAGACGGGTATACCATGCCGATTGTTTGTTATTACGACAAACAAGAAGATAAGTATATTATTGTCGATGGGTTTCACAGGTATCGGATCATGTTGGAACATAAAGATATCTACGAACGGGAAGAAGGAAAACTGCCGGTATCGGTGATCAACAAGTCGCTTGATAACCGCATGGCCAGTACGATTCGCCATAATCGGGCCAGGGGAAGTCACGATGTGGATCTGATGAGCAATGTCATTCGGGAACTTCATGAACTGGGTCGATCGGATGCTTGGATTTCCAAACATTTGGGAATGGATAAAGATGAGATTTTACGGCTCAAACAATTGACGGGGTTGGCGGCGCTGTTCAAAGATATCGATTACAGCAAAAGTTGGATTCCTGCCGAAGAAGAAGTCGTTGCGCTGGATGAAGATGTAGCTAATCTGGCTAAAGAAAAAGTAAACGGATAAACCAAACCAAAACGGACAATACTAACAAAGGGTGAAACTTTGTTTGCTTGTCCTTTTTTTCTTACCTTTGTTCCGATTACCGTGGTTGATCCGGTTTTTCATTTCACGGTTTGTTATCCGGAATTGCCCTCTAAATACAATCAAGTGATCGGTTCGTTTATCGAAGAGCAGGTGCGTAAGTATTGTTCTTCTTATACGGAAAAACAGCAGTTATGGATCCGTTACACGCCGTATGTATCTTCTTTGAGTCTTTCGTTTTTATTTCAAAAATCCATCGATTACGGCGGGGCGCATCCCATGCATTCTCTTTACACGTTTTCCATCACCGACAGCGGACTTTTTTCGGTTTTGGATTTTTCCCTCGGAGAATTGAGTCTAATCAGCCAAATCGTTCAAAAAGGATTAAAAGAAGAATTGCAAGCTTCTTCCATGTATGTGGAATGGATGTTTTCGGAAGGAACCGCTCCGACTTACGAAAACTACCGCAATGTTCTTCTTCTTGAGGATGGATATCTGTTTTTTTTCGAACCTTATCAAGTGGCACCGTATGCAAGTGGAATTCAGTCGTATTTCGTGCCGTTTGATTTTTATGATTTGTAATTGCAAAAACACCTCCAAAATGGTACAATGGATGTACAGATTCCTAAAACATTTTGGAGGTGTTTTTGTTGACTCAGGTAACGAAAAAGATTTACGGTATTCCTTTTTTTACTCTTTTTTTATTTCCCGTAACAGAAGTTGTGATCATCGCTTTGATTGTGGGATTCTTGATTCTTGTTTTATTGGCTGTGTGGTTTATTCGCCGTCGTCAAAGTAAGAAAAATGTCAAAGCGATGGAACAGGTGATTGCATCTAAGATTCAAGAACAGGCGCCGGAAAAAAACGACGAAGTTTTAAGTGACGAACAAGAAGTTAAGCCGCTTTTAGAAGAAATGATTGCGACGTTTGAAGAACCGATGGAACAAGAACAACCGGACGATCAAGAAGAAAAAGAAGAAGTGATGATTCAAGATGCTTCCGGAAAAACCGTTTATATTGTTTATAATTACAGTTTAGAAGCCCGTTTGATCCAATCTAGCGAAGAAATTCAGCGTTGGTATCAGATTCTTTCGTCTTGTCTTATTGCTTCCGGATTGAAAAAACGGTCTAGTTGGAAAAAAGAAAGTTACTATTTGGGGCGTACAACGTATGCCAAGTTGACATTTAGAGGGAAGATGCTTTCGCTTTATGTTGCGCTAGAAGCCCGTGATGTTGCCGATTTGAATTATCCTTATCAAGAGGTCGGTGCGGTGAAAGCCCATCAAGCCACTCCGATTCAACTGAAAATACGCTCGAATCGGGCTGTCAAAAAGGCACTTGAGTTGATCGGCATTGTTCGTCTTAAATACGGTTTGGAAGAAAAAAATGCGGAAGAAAAGGAGTTTGTTTTGCTTCCTTTTCAAACCAAAGAAGAACTGATTCGGGAAAAAAAGATCAAAGTAAAGGTCTATGGGGAAGACGGCGAAGAATACGATTTGGAACAGATCCCGCTTGATGCCAAAATCCGTCACGCCATTCCGCTTTCCAAAGTGAGTGTCGATGAAGTGGCTGTATTACCGGAAAGTTATGCGAAAACCGATCAAACAGAAGAAACAAAAGCACTCGGAACTCGGAAAGGAATCATCAACATCGACACGCTTTCTGCTTATTTCGAAAACGGAGATACAGTCGATCTTGCCGTTTTAAAAGAAAAGAAATTAATTCCGCTCAAAACGGATCTGCTTAAAGTATTGGCACGGGGAACGCTGGATAAACAATTGACGGTTAAAGCGCATGATTTCAGCGACGATGCCGTTAAAATGATTCACGCCTTAAACGGCAAAGCGGTTCGTCTTTGTGTGAAAAAATAAAAGGAAAAGAAAGACTTATGGCTCATAAGTCTTTCTTCTTTGTAGTAGAGGGAGAAGAAATATGGAATTGTTGATACGTAGTTTTTTGCTTGGCATCGGCTTGGCGATGGATGCTTGTTGCGTTTCCATGGCCAACGGCTTAAAAGATTCTAAGATGAACGTCTTGAAAATGATTTTAATGGCTGCTTGTTTCGGTTTGTTTCAGGGATTGATGCCGTTGTTGGGCTATTTTGTCGGGCATGCGTTTTTAACCTATATCGAGCCTTTTATTCCGTGGATCGCGTTGATCTTGTTGGCTTTAATCGGGATAAAAATGGTTTGGGAAGGAATCCATCCGCCTAAAGACGACGAAGAAGAATGCGGGAAACTCGGTATAAAAATTTTACTGATCCAGGCGATTGCCACATCGATCGATGCGCTTTCGGTTGGGTTTACCATTGCCGATTACCGACTTTCGGATGCGTTGGTTTGTACGGGGATCGTTTGTGGGGTTACTTTTTTGATTTGTCTAGTTGCCGTTTTGATCGGAAAGATCTTCGGCACGAAACTCGGGAATAAAGCCGAGATCATCGGGGGAATTATTTTAATTGCCATCGGGATTGAAATTTTCGTATCGGGTCTGTTTTAACATTTTAAGATCATAGTAGAAAAAAGTTGTCTTATTCGTCGATCGGATAAGGCATTTTTTATTGGGATCAGAAGGATGAATGCTGTTTAAAATGTTTTAGGAACAGTAGATTATTTTAAAAAAACGCTTTTAAAATTGGATATTATTCGATTTGAAACAATTTTAAGTTTTTCTTGTGCGAAAAATATGGTATAATGTTGAAAAGATGGAAAAAGGGAGGTTCTCAAGATGGAAAAAGTAACCTATAAAGAATCCTTTTCGGCCAAGTTGGTTTTAAGACAGACACCACTTGTTTACTATCAGGCCATTCAGGATTTGCTCAGTACGTATCCCAACGTGAAAACACGGATCAGTTTTCAAAAAGAAACCATTTCTTTCGGAAGAAAAAAAATCGGGATGATGCGGATTTCACGGAAGAATTTATCGCTTTATTTGGCTTTGGATCCGACTGCGTTGGATGTTGAAAAAATCAAATTCAAAGATGTATCGGATAAAAAGAGTACGCAGGATGTACCGGTAAAGATCGATCTTAAATCGAAAAGAAGTTTGAAACAGGCTTTGATGTTGTTGGAAACGGCCCTTGAAAAAGAACAGGCAACCGAGCGTTGTGCGCAAAAACAAAAAGATTACAAAGCGGTCTTTTATCCGCGTTCGTTTGAATGCTTGTTGGAACAAGGTTGGATTAAAAAATACATCAGAAAACAGATCAACGGCAAGAGTCAGTTGGTGGAAGTACCGATGGAAACATATCAAGTTCATTTTACGGCGCATCTGTGTTATGAGGCCAAAGATCAGGCACAGCAGTTGTTTATTATCAGCAATTATGCCAACTGGGATGAACGGCTGGCTGTGAAGATGAACAAGACGGCCGACAATTGTTTTGAAGCCGTCATTGCTTATCCGAAAGGAACGCATTTGGAATTTAAAATTTGCCGTTCAACCGATTGGCAGGGTGTCGAAAAAGGAATTTGGAAAGAAGAAATCAGAAATCACCATTACGTCGTTGTCGACCACGATTTAGAAGTGGAAGATTTGATTTATAATTTCCGCTGAGGATGAAGGAGTCGGTATGCTCGGAAAAAAAGTAACGGTTCTCATCGACCGTAAAATGGGAAGTGTCCATCCCAATCATCCGGATATTCTTTATCCGCTTAATTACGGCCATATTCCCGGTTTGTTGGCAGAAGACGGCGAAGAACAGGATGCCTACGTCCTCGGTATCGACCATCCACTTGATTCGTTTACGGGGACGGTGATTGCGATTATTCACCGCGAAGATGATGTGGAAGATAAGTGGGTTGTGGCTGACGGGATGGTTTCAAAAGAAGAAATATATGAGAAAACACGGTTTCAGGAACAGTATTTTCAAACGTATATCGAAATGCTTCAAACCTCTTATGAGGATTTACGCTGGGATCTAAAACGGTGTGGTCTTCGGTCTGATGATTGTTTGATGATCCATTCCAGTTTGAAAAGCGTCGGTTCTTTAAAAGACGGACCGGAATCGTTGATTCGGGCCTTTTGCGATGCCGTTTCGGACGGATTGGTTGTTTTCCCGACCCATACATGGGCGACGATTCGGCAAGACGGGGATGTATTCGACGTTTTGGAAAGCGATTCGTGTGTCGGGGCATTGACCAATATTGCCAGGCGGATGCCGGGATTTCGGCGCAGTTTGCATCCGACGCATTCGGTTTGTGCCTATGGTAAAAACAAAGAAGCATACCTTGCTTTGGATCTTCACGCAACCACGCCGGTTCCGCCGACAGGCTGTTTCGGCATCTTGAAAGATCTTAAAGCCAAAATCTTGTTTTTGGGAGCCCCGCTTTCCAAAAACACATTTATTCACAGTATAGAAGAAGCCTTTGATGTGGAGAATCGTTTTACGGATCATGTGTATCATTTTATCAGTCGGGAAGAAGATCGGACGATCGATTTTTATATGCCCCGTCATTATTCAACGGCTTCTATGCATATCAGCGATCATTATGAAAAATTATTGCCGTATTTTTTGAAATTGAACATCGCCCGATCTTGTCGGATCGGCAATAGTTTGTCGTATTTGGTCGATGCGGCTTCGTGTGCCGATTTTGTCGCGGATTTATTGAAAGACGATCCGCATGTTTTTGATGATTATCGAACCGATGGATTGGAGCGTATCTATGAAAGTTATCAAAAAACAAATGAACAGTAAGATGTGCCTAATTTGCGGGATGAAGAATCCGGGTGGTGTGCAGGCGGCATTTTACGAAATGGAAAATCGGATGTTGGTTTCGCTGTTTTCTTTTAAGGAAATCCATCAAAGTTATCCGGGGCGTGTGCATGGCGGAATGATTGCGGCGATGTTGGATGAATTGGCTCATCGGGCTTTTTGGGTTTACGAACCTGAAAAATTGGCTGTTACCACATCACTTTCGGTCAAATACCGCAAACCGGTTCCTTATCATGTCCCTTTGCTTGGTATCGGCGAGATTACAAAAAAGACCGATCGGTTTTTCGAAGCCACTTGTCGGATTTGTTTGCAAGACGGAACGGTTTTGGCTACCTCCGATGTTCGGTATTTGATTTTACCGCCCGAGAAAATCACGGAGGCTTCCTTTCATGAGGAAATGTCTGATTATATCGAAGATGATGTGCGGGAGATTTTACTACCATGCGCTTAGATAAACTGTTGTCCCATATGGGATATGGCAGCCGAAAGAACGTAAAAGCCCTGATCCGTCAAGGCTATGTATCGGTAAACGGAGAAGTTGTCGCAAACGATGATTACAAAGTCGATGAGAAAACGGATGAAATCATTTTGTTTGATGAAGCGGTTTGTTATGAGGATGAGATTTACTTGTTGATGAATAAACCGCAAGGTGTTTTGACGGCAACCCGCGATTCTAGTCAACCGACGGTACTGGATTTGATCGATGGTTACGACCGAAGAAACTTATTCCCGGTCGGTCGATTGGACAAAGATACAACGGGACTGCTGCTGATTACCAATAACGGAAAATTGGCACATCAATTGCTGTCGCCTAAAAATCATGTGGATAAAACGTACGAGTTGACGTTTTCGGGTACGTTATGTCCGAATTATGCGACGCTTTTTGCCGAAGGAGTTCGCTTAGAAGACGACTTTGTCTGTCTTCCGGCAACCATTTCAGTAGAACAAAATCGCGCTGTCATCACGATTCAAGAAGGAAAGTACCATCAAATCAAACGGATGATGGAAGCCGTTGGCGGAACGGTTTTGACGTTGAAACGGATTTCGTTTGGGCCTTTAAATCTTCCTATGGATTTGAAAGAGGGAGATTACCGGCTATTAACAAAAGAAGAGATTGCGGCATTGAAAGAATGTTGATGCATAAAATCGTTGTAAAAAAGACTTGCGTTTGGACCTATTTTGGTCTTGCAAGTCTTTTTTTTTACAATTTCTTTACAATTTTTTACAGAGGCATGATTTTTATCTGAAAAAGTTGTCTTTATAATGAACTTGTAAAAAAAGGAAAAGGGGAAAAAAGATGAAATCATGGTTGAAAAATTGTTTTATTTTACTTGGGAGTGCAACAGCATTGTTTTCGGTTGTCGCTTGTCATGACGGCGAGTTTGATGCCGCTAAAAATATCAATCGTTATTCCAGAGATACATCATCCGGAACACGGGACGGGTTTTTTACGGCGATCGGTTACGAAGAAGCCAAAGCCGACGATACCAAAATACCGGGGGCATCCATCGTTGAATCCAACAGCGATATGATCGCTAAAATCAAAAACGATCCGTATGGAATCGGTTATATTTCACTGGCTTCTTTGGAAAGTTCGTCTTTGAAAGCATTGAATTACAACGGTGTTTCACCGACAATCGAAGGGGTTGTAGACGGAAGTTACGCGCTGCAACGAAATTTTAATTACTGCATCCGTCAGGAACAAGATTGTACTTCATCGGAGTGGGCTTTGATTCAGGCGTTTTTGGCTTATACCCAAAGTCAGGAAGGAATGAGTATCATTCAAAGTAAAGACGGTATTCTTACCTCCGATATCGAAAAAGCGCCGTCTTGGGAAGAAATCAAACAGGATCGTCCGGAAATCAACGAAGCTTTAAAGAGCGGTTCGGAAGTTACGATTTATTTGGGCGGATCGACATCCGTTGAAAAAATTGCCGAAGCCTTGACCCAGGCTTTCCAATTGGAATGTCCGCGTTTTAAAGCCGTTCACAATCATACGGGATCTTCCGATGCTTATAAAGGAACGCAGGGAAGCGAGAAAAACGGCACCAAAAAATTACACATCGGATTTTTATCAAGAGAATTGAGCAGTACGGAAATCTGTGCCGAAAATACCAGCGGTCAAATCTGTAAAGACGGAATTGTGGCGGTGGTTCATCCGGATAATACGGTTTTATCCGATGTTGCGCCTTCCCTACTTAAAACCATTTACGCTTCTACAGCAATCACTTGGCAAGAAGTTAAATAGAGGTGTTGTTCTTGCAATCATCAGTTGTTAAATTACGAATTGATCAACTTGTACAAAAGGTCTTTTTACTGGTAGCGCTGCTTAGTGCTTCCAGTATCGTTTTTATTGTCGGATTTATTTTCATTCGCGGAATCAAACCGTTTGTACAACCCTATCAAACAGAAGACGGCATGCTGTTTACGGCAAGCCTTTCTGTGTTTTTAACTTCGACGACATGGGTTTCCAATCATTACGGCGCGCTTGGTATTTTGATCAACACCGTTTATTTGGTTTTTATTGCCGCCGTGATTTCGTTTGTTATTTCCGTTTTAACGGCTTTGTTTATCGTTCGGATCGCTCCCGTTTTTTTGAAAACGATCCTAAAAAGCATCGTTGAATTGCTTGCGGCGATTCCGTCGATTGTTTTCGGTTTGTTCGGAATGGGTGTGATTTGTCCGCTGGTCCGAGACCTTGCAACTGTTTTCGGGGTACAGACAATGGGCGGAAGTTCCGGTCTTTCGACTGTTTTGGTGCTGATTATGATGATGATTCCCACCATTACGATGATCTGTATCACGGCGATAAATGCCGTTAAAAAAACGCAGATCGAAGCTTCGCTTGCCTTAGGCGCAACGAAGGCTCAGACGGATTTTAAAATCGTTTTAGGCGGTGCGAAATCCGGTCTTTTTACCGGCTTGATTTTAGGTGTCGGTCGGGCACTTGGAGAAGCGACCGCCGTTTCCATGGTTTGCGGTAATCCGATGGAAGGACCGGTTTTCGATTTGTTTGCCACAACCCGCACCTTGACCTCGACGATGATGCTCGGTTTGCATGAAACCAGTGGGGTGGATTACGATATTCGTTTTAGCGTCGGCGTTTTATTGATCGGCCTGATCGTCGTGACCAATATCGGTTTACAACGGATTAAAAGGAGAATGGAACGACGATGAAAGATCGATGGTCTAAACGCAAACTTGCCGATTTTTTCCGCTATGGTTCGGCGACTTTTTCCATGCTGTTCAGTTTGATTGTTTTATTCGGAATTTTAATTTATATTTTCAGTGTGGGATCCAAACGATTTTCGTTGCGGTTGTTTACGGCCGATTACGAACAAACCTTATACACCGTTTCCGTTGATTCTTCCGATCAGCGATATACCGACCCCGGTATAAAAAACAGTTTTTTCTCATCGCGCTACGGTGTTTGTTTGGAAGATGGGGTGACGTTAGACGGACAGCCCTGCATCAAAATGGTCTATATCGCTTCCGGTTCGCCGTTTACGATGGTAACGAATAAAGAAGATCAGAAGAAGATGGCGTTGTCGCTAAATTTGGAACTGGATGTTTTGATGGGGAAAAACAAAGACGGACGTCTATTGATAGCGGATGCTTCCGATGGGGCAAAAGTTTATGCCGAGATCTTGGATCAGGCCGTCCGCATCACCTCTCTTCAATGCAAACAAGAAGGCGGTGGAATTAGGGGTTCGTTGGTGGCGACGCTGTTGTTGATTGGAACGACGCTTTTGATTGCTTTACCGCTTGGTATCGGGGCAGCCATCTATTTGGTTGAGTATGCCAAAGAAGGAAAAATCAAACGAATTCTTTGGGGCATGATCGATTTGACGAGTGGAATTCCTTCTATTATTTTCGGTTTTTGCGGAGCAATCATTTTCATTCCGTTCGTTTCGGCCGTGTTTCATACGGAAGGATACAGCATTTTAGCCGGATCGCTGACCATGACGCTTATTTTGTTGCCGACGATCATCAAAACGACCGCCGAAGCATTGCAGGTGATCCCGGATCATTATCGGATGGCTTCGTTGGCACTTGGAGCATCCAAAACACAGACGGTTTTTAAAATCATGATTCCAAGTGCCCTTCCGGGTATTTTGACGGCTACTTTGCTGTCGATCGGTCGGATTATCGGTGAATCGGCTGCGTTGATTTTCGTAATGGGAACCAATATTTGCGATCAAGTACATTTGCTTCAGGCGGCGACTTCCCTTTCCCTTCATATTTGGAGTATTACCAGAGGGGATGTTCCCAATTATGAAACGGCTTGTGCCGTTTCGATGATCATTTTGATGGTGGTCTTCGTATTGTCACTCGGTGTTAAATTGTTATCGAAAAGAATGAATAAGATGGGAGTGAACTTATAGATGACAGAACAAAAAGTCGATTTTCAAATTAAATCCCTACAACTGTATTATCAGGAAAAACATATTTTAAAGTCGGTCGATTTATCCATTTACCGCAATCGGGTAACGGCTTTGATCGGTCCTTCGGGTTGCGGTAAATCGACGCTACTGAGATGTTTAAATCGGATGAACGATTTGATCGACGGCTGTAAAATCGAAGGGACGATTCTGTATCAGAATCAAGACATTCAAACGATTCATCCGGTGGATCTGCGTAGTAAAGTCGGAATGGTTTTTCAAAATCCCAATCCTTTTCCGATGTCGATTTTCGATAATGTCGCCTACGGACCGCGGTGCAGCGGAATTAAAAACAAAGCCAAATTAAAAGAAATCGTCGTCGATTCCCTTCAAAAAGCGGCTTTATACGAGGAAGTAAAAGACCGGTTGAAAGATCCGGCTTTAGGATTATCGGGCGGTCAGCAGCAACGTCTTTGCATTGCCCGAACGATTGCCATGCATCCGGAAGTTATTTTAATGGACGAGCCGACCAGTGCGCTGGATCCGATTGCCACGCTCAAAATAGAAGAACTGATTCGGGAATTGAAAAAAGAATATACGATCGTGATTGTAACGCACAATATGCAGCAAGCGACCAGAATATCGGATTATACGGCGTTCTTCTTATTGGGAGAAATGATTGAATTTGCGAAAACAAGCGATCTTTTTACCAATCCGAAAGAAAAGAAAACGGAAGACTATATTACAGGAAGGTTCGGTTAGAAGATGAATTTGGAAAAAGAATTGGACTATTTGAATCAAACTTTGTTTAAAATGAGCGATGTCGTGGTGGAAAATATGACCGAGGCGATGGCTTTTTACTTGGGAAAAAAAGATCCGGTTACCATCAACGATGATTTGGTGGATCACTATGAGCGCTTGGTCGAAGAACTGTGTTTGATGATTCTTTTAAAAGAACGCCCATATGCGAAAGATTTAAAAGAAGTGACGGGTATTTTGAAATTGGTTGCCGATATCGAGCGGATCGGCGATCACGCCGAGGATATTTACGAATTTGCTTTAAAACTGGTTGATTGCAAAGAAAAACGGTTTAAAGAAATAGACTCTCTTTTTGATTTTGTCATTCAAATGCTCAAAGACAGCATACATGCTTATATTCGGAAAGATCTTTCTTTGGCTGAAAAAGTGATTGCTTCCGATGATTTTGTCGACCGACAATATGAAGACCTCCTTGCCCGACTGGTTTCATATAAAATCGGGGAGAATGCGGATTTATCTTTTGCAATTTATACTACTTTGGTGGTAAAATATTTAGAAAGGATAGCCGATCATTGTGTCAATGTCGCCGAATGGGTCATTTACATGGCAAACGGCTTTCATAAAGATAAAAAAATTTGCTGAGGTGAATGGCATGAATTTTCTCATCTATTCGGTTGAAGACGATCCAAACATTGCGTTGATCCTTAATAAAACGTTGTCCAAACAAGGCTATACGGTTCAAAGTTTTCCAAACGGAACGAGTTTTTGGGAGGCATTTTCAAAAGAACAACCGCAAATGGTTCTTTTGGATATGATGCTTCCGGATATACCGGGAAGCGAACTTTTGAAAAAAATCCGTTCCAATCCGCGGTATGACGACATTCAAATCATCATCATTTCGGCCAATCATATGGTGATGGACAAAGTGGATGGATTTGATTTGGGGGCCGATGACTATATCGAAAAACCGTTCGATCTATTGGAATTGATGTCCAGAGTGGCGGCAAAAGTACGACGGTATCAGAAAAACCGGTCGTTGTCTAGCGGCAAACTCATCGTGAATCTGGATGAGCGCTCTTGTTTGGTCGATGGACTGAAAATCGATTTAACGACAAAGGAATTCGATATTTTGGCCTTCTTGTTGGAACGAAAAGGAAAAGTGGTTTCAAGAGAGGAATTGTTCGAACGGATATGGAATACGGATCAGATTTTAGAAAGCAGGACATTGGATATGCACATTAAGTCATTACGCAGCAAATTAGGCCAACACCAAGATCAAATTAAAACCGTTTACGGAATAGGATATCAAATCAGCGAATGAAAAGAAGAATGATTTTAACCAATTCATTGGTCGTTTTCTTTTCCTTGGTCGCTTTACTTGTGGTGTCGGTGTTGATTTTGTTTGATACGGCCAATCGTCAAGCCGAACGGCAAGTCAAAGATTATTTGCGCATCGCCTGCTTGTTGTTTGACGGAAACAATATGGAGCAGACGGCTTCTGTTTTTACAAACGGCGATGAGACCATTCGCATTTCCTTTATTGATTTACAAGGAAATCTTCAATACGATTCGTTTCATGAAACGACGCTTTCCAATCATTTGGATCGCTACGAAATCTTGCATTTGGGTCAAAGTTGCAAGCGTTACTCGCAAACGATCGGCAAACAAATGCTTTATATTGCCGATTTAGACGGCGATTATTATGTTCGGATCGCGATCCCGGTAGAAGTCGCTCATGCTTGGCTCAATACGTTTCTTTTCGGTGGCTTGGCCTGTTTTTTCGGTATTTTTTTGTTATCGGTCGCCTTGATTTATTCGATTTCCAAAAAAACGGTTGCTTCGTTGAATCCCATCATCAACCGCTTAGGACGTCTTTCGGATGAGGATTTGGAACTTGCCTCGCTATCAATCGATGATTTGCCGAAGATTTTGGAGTTGCTGACCAAATCACTGGAAAGTAAATTATCGCAGATTTCCAACCAAAAAGAAAAACTGAACAATGTGTTAGAACAGATGGCTCAAGGAATTTTGGTGCTGGATGCCGCTAAAAAAGTACGACTCATCAATCCGGCTGCCTTACATATTTTTCAAACGGAAGAAAAGACGGTCTATCGTAAAGATGTTTTGTATTTGATTCGCGATCGCAGACTTCAGGAGTTGATCGAACAAGTACGAACCAAAAAGGAGTCGGCCAACTATCTTCTTACGGTTAAAGATAAGAGTTATCAGATCGATTTAAAACCGTTAGACGGTCATTGGATTTCAAACGGTGTGATTGCCGTTATGACGGACATCAGTGAAAAAATCTTACTGGATCAAACCAAAAAAGAATTTTTCGCCAATGCTTCGCACGAGTTGAAATCCCCGCTCACCTCTATTATCGGCTATCAGCAACTGATTACGGAAGAGATTGAAACCGATCCGCAGCAAATTTTAGACTATTCGAAAAAAACCATTCAGGAAGCCAAACGAATGAATGAAATTGTCATTGATATGCTCAATTTATCGAAATTGGAACGTCAGGAACCGAAAAAGATCGAGAGAATTGATGCGTCCGCTTTGTTAACGGATCTGTTGGATCGTTTTAGACAACGTCTTGGGCAAGCCGAGATAACGTTAGTTGAAAAAATCGAAAACGTCCAACTCATCATGGATACCAATCATTTGGAAGAGTTGTTCCGCAATCTTTTGGATAACGCCATTGCCTATAACCGTCCTTCCGGAACGATCGAAGTGGAATTGACGGAAGAACATTTTGTTGTCAAAGACAGCGGCATCGGCATTTCGGAAGAAGAACAACAACGAGTTTTCGAACGGTTTTATCGCGCCGAACAAGCCAAACGACAGTCGTTAGGCGGAACGGGACTCGGACTTGCGATCGTCAAACACATTGCCGGGATGTACGATTTTAAAATCAAGTTGAAATCGAAAGTAGGAGAAGGAACAACCATCGAAATTCTTTTCCAATAAAGGGCTTCGGCCCTTTTTCTTGCATTTTCAGATCACTTTGAGTATAATGAAACAAGAACAGAGTAGCAAAATCGCGTTAAGTGCTTTATCATAGGAAGATGGTATTGACGAACACAATTTGTGGCGGTGGTTTTGTGCATCCGCTGTAATCTAAAGATTTATGGTGGATCTCTTTTTTAGGAGGTCTTTTTAAATGAAAAAATGGATATTGTACTGGAAACATTATTGGCTTGCGTTGATACTCGGAACATTGTTTTTGTTTGGTGCCGGCTATTTTGTTTGCGAGTTCGCCTACAATCGTTTAACGGCAGAATACGTCTACTATTTTCAAACGACGGAAAGCGATGTTTCTTACTTAAAGACAGAAGATTTTTTTACGGCTGTATTCGAACAGATCGATGCTCACAATAAGCAGATTGAAGAAGGCGTTGAAAGCGGTTCGGTGATTTCCTATGCGAAAATCGACTATCCGAAAATGCTATCGTCTTCTCAGTTGGTGTTGCAAGAAGACGGTTATGCGTATTGTGTGCCGATGCGTTTTTTTCCTTCGACGGTCAAAATGAGCAACGGTATGGTCAATGAAGGAAAAACGCGATTCGAAAATTATTTTACTTTGGTTTTAAGTTATGCCAACGAACCGGTTTTTTTTCAAAATACCGCGTTGGTGCATTACCAAAATCCTTGGTTGATTGCCTCGATGACCGCTCTTTTTTCTCCGCTGTTTTTTATAATCGGCTTTGTTCTTTCTTCCAAATCGCCTTTAAAGGCGGTTTATGGAGCAAATAATCAAACGATTTTTTCCACGCCGTTTCACAAAAAATATTGGCAAGCGGCAGCGGGGGTTTATCGACGAGTAAAGAATTTGAGCGTAATCAGTGTTTTATTTGCTTTGATGCTCATTTGCAAACTGATACCGATTCCTTCCGGGTTCGGCAGTTTGGGGCTTGGTTTTACTTATTTGGTTTTCGCCGTTCTTTGCATGCTTTACGGACCGTTATGCGGCCTTGTCATCGGCTTTTTATCGGATACCATCGGCTTTTTTATCACGCAAAGCAGTCCGGTTTTCTTTTTCGGGTACACGCTTAATGCCATGCTGTCGGGCTTGGTTTACGGACTGTGTCTTTATAAAACCAAAATCAGTTTTTTCAAATGTTTTTTAGCGCGTCTTTTCGTCAATTTGTTAATCAATGCTTTTTTAGGATCGCTTTGGTGGGCGATTTTATACGACTTGAATCAAGAAGCGCTTCAGGCTTACTTTTTATTGACGGCACTGCCGAAAAACGTTCTTTATCTTTTGCCGCAAAGCATCTTGCTTTATCTTGTTATCAAAGCCCTTCGGTTTCCGCTTTGTCGCTTTGGCTTGCTAGATGAAGAAATCGCCCAAAACATTTCGTTATTTTAGTTGCGAAAAAAAGAAAAAAAAGGTATAATGAAATCGTCCATATAGAGAAGGGAAGAGGCAAGCTCGTTGATCCTTCAGCAACCTGCTTTAGGCAAGGTGCTAATGCTTGAATGATGGGATGATCTTAAAACCAAGAAACCATCTTTCCAGTAAGATGGTTTTTCATTTGAAAAAGGAGGGAAGACAATGATCGCAAGCGTTATCGTCGATATTGATGCCAAGCAAGTCAATCGCAGTTTTGATTATACGGTTCCCGAGCATTTAGAGCCGGTGGTCAAGATCGGTTGCCGAGTGCGCGTTGTCTTCGGAGCTCGAATCGTTGCGGCTTTTGTCGTCGCTTTAAAAGAAAAAAGCGAGTATAAAAAGACGTTAAAGCCGATCGGCGATGTCATCGATGTTTTCCCGGTTTTAAACGAAGAATTCATTGAACTGGCCAAACAGATGGCCGAAGAAAACTTTTCCTACTATTCGTCGTGTTTGAAAACGATGTTGCCGCAGGCGTTGCGTATTCATTACCGAAAAATAGCCAAAATCAAAGAAGGGGTTTTGCTGCCTGAGTCGGTGCAACGTCTTTTTAAAAAAAGAAAAGAGATTTCGTTAGAAGGTCTGTTGCCAAAGGATGCCCTCGTCGTTTATCAGGCGGCCAAAGAAGGGCTGTTGATTTTGGATACGAAAATCAAGCAAGTGCGGCGCAAAAGCATTCAAAAATGGATTTACGTTCTCGATGAAACAAAGCCGCTTAAAAGCAAACAACAACAAATGATTTTGGATTATCTGCTTGAAATCGGCGAACCGGTGGAATTGAGTTTGCTGGTAGAAGAAAGCGGTTTTTCCAAAAATGCCGTTATGACCCTTCTGCAAAACAATGTCTTGGGGTGCGAAGAAAAAGAGTATCTGTACGAAGAAGAAACCACGGTTCCCAAATCGTCTTTTCCGCCTTTTTCGGCCGAACAAGAAGCCGTTTACCACGAACTTTCTTTCGATCAACATCGGGTGTATCTTCTTTTCGGTGTTACCGGAAGCGGGAAAACGGAAGTCTATATGAAATGGATCGATGACGTTTTGAAAAAAGGCAAGACGGCGTTGTTGTTGGTACCGGAAATCGCTTTGACACCGCAGATTACCAAACTGTTTAAAGCCCGCTTTCAAAGCGATGTGGCGATCATGCATTCCAGATTGTCGGTTTTTGAAAAATACAGTGCATGGAAAAAAATCATCGATGAGCAGGTCAAAATTGTGATCGGTGCCCGTTCGGCTGTTTTCGCACCGCTTAAAAATCTGGGAATCATCATCATCGACGAGGCCCATGAAAAAACGTATCGTCAGGAAAACAGTCCCAGATACGACGCCAAAGAACTGGCTGTAAAACGGGGAAAGACGCATGCATGTCCGGTTGTCTTCGGTAGCGCAACGCCGGATATCGTCGATTATTATCGTGCCAAAAAACAGGAGTACACGCTTTTGAGATTGCCTCATCGAATTGGCAATCAACCGTTGCCGACGTGCCATATCGTTTCGATGACGGAGGAATTAAAACAAAAAAATAACAGCGTGTTTTCGTCTTTATTGCAGGAAAAATTAAAAACGTGTTATCGAAAAAAAGAACAGGCGATTTTGTTTTTGAACCGTCGGGGATACGCCTCATTTGTTATGTGCCGAAACTGCGGGAAAGTCTTATTGTGTCCGCATTGCGATTCGTCTTTGACGTATCATGTGGGGAATGTTTTAAAATGCCATCACTGCGGGTATCGGCAAAACAACGTTTCCGTCTGTCCTTCCTGCGGCAGCGACAAAATTCGGTATGTGGGCAGCGGGACGCAAAAAGTATTGGAAGAAATCGAGCGGTTGCTGCCGGAAGCGACGGTTTTACGGGTCGATTTGGATACAACCAAGACCAAAGCGGATTACGATGCGGCGTTTGAACAGTTTCACAGGCATCAGGCCGATATTTTAGTCGGAACGCAAATGATCGCCAAAGGATTGGATTTTCTAAATGTGACTTTAGTCGGAATCGTCAATGCGGATTTGGCGCTGCATTACCCCAGTTATGATGCGACGGCAACGGCATTTAATTTGATTGAACAGGTTGCCGGCCGGTGTGGGCGCGGAAAAAAAGAAGGCGAAGTCATCATTCAGACGTATTCGCCGGATCACTATGTCATTCAACTTTCCGCCAAGCACGATTACGAGGCTTTTTATCAAAAAGAAATCGCCGTCCGCAAATGGACGCATATGCCGCCTTTTTCAAAGGCTTATTGCATTTATCTGTCTTCTTCCGATCGGCAAGTGGCTTATCAGGAGGCCCAACACGTCCTATATACGTTAAAAAAACAGGGCGGTAAGTGTCTTATTTTAGGCCCGGCCGAAGCCCTTCCTTTCAAACAGGCCGACAAGTACCGCTATACGGTTCAAATCCAAACGGAAGATGAACGGGTGTTGGATCAATTAAAAGAAATTTATCCGCTTTATCAAAACAATCAAGCGGTGGATATTAAAATTGTAAGGATGTGATGATATGAAAATCGTTTTTATGGGGACTCCCCTTTTTGCCGTACCGATTTTAGAGGCTTTGGCCGAACGGTATGAGGTGGTCTTGGTCGTCAGTCAGCCGGATCGTCTTAAAAAGAAAAATCAGTTGCTTCCGACCCCGGTGCATGCGTGTGCCGATCGGTTGAATATTCCTTGTTTTCAGCCGGAAAAAGTCAGTACGGATTACGAGGTGATCCTATCGAGTGGTGCCGATGTTTTGATCACGGCGGCTTACGGTCAGTTTATACCAAGTAAGGTTTTGAATCACTTTAAAAAGTGTTTGAATGTGCATGGTTCGCTGTTGCCGAAATATAGAGGCGGTGCTCCCATTCAGCGCAGTATTATGAATTTGGATGAAAAAACCGGTGTGACGATTATGGAAATGGTCAAAAAGATGGATGCGGGATCGATGTATGCGAAAGCAGAATGTCCGATTACCGAAAGCGACAATGCCACGTCGATGTTTGAAAAATTATCGTTGTTGGGCAGGGATTTGCTGTTGGCGAATTTGGAAGATATCGTTTCCGGGAAATTAAAAGGAACCGAACAAAACGAAGAAGAAGTGACCTTTGCACCCAACATTCGCAAAGAAGAAGAACAAATCGATTTCAATCGTTCTTCGTTGGAAGTGATCCGACAAATTGCGGGTTTGGCGATGGAACCGGGGGCTTATTTTGTTGTAAACAATCTCAAAATCAAAGTTTTTGCGGCGGAGGCGGCAGAAGATGATTCGTCTTGTGTGCCGGGGACGGTTTTATCGCTTCAAAAACAAATTAAAATCAAAACCAAGGATCAAGCGGTGGTACTAAAATCGCTTCTTGTTCCGGGTAAAAAAATCGTCAGCGGAAAAGATTTTGTCAACGGCCAAAAAATTTTAAAAGAAAATGATGTCGTACAATTTATTCTTTTGTAGAGTTATGCTATAATAAATTGATTTTCGGGTGGTGATAGTTTGTCGTTGAAAAACAAGATAAAAAACAATCGTTTTTTCGATAATATGTTCGGCTTTGAAAGCGGCATCGATATCACCGACGACTGTCAGGTTTTATACCGCAAGAATGTGGTGATCAAAAACATCATTTTCGTATCGAACTTGATTTATACGTTGATTTTTACGATTTTGTCTTTCGGTGAAAAATCCAACTGGTTGCTTACGGTACTGATGTTTCCGCTTACGTTCATTGTCAACCACGGTTTGAAAAAGACCATCAATAAAGACGTCCACGATCAAATGACGCAGACGGTAGGCATGTATATTGCCAGTTTTTATATGTTTTTGTCTTCGATTATCATGTACTTCAAATTAAAAAGCGGAAGTCTTGTTTTTTTACAAGAATGCGGCTATATTTTGATTTATTATTCGTTGGCCGTGGTTGCGTTTTATCAGAATAAAAAAATGCTTAAAGTCGTCTGTCAATGGGTCTTGGTGTTGGTTACGATTTTACATTTTACCGTAACTTACAACATCTTATTTTCCGAAGAAGCCAAAGACATCGCGTTGTTTTTTCAGCATTTTTTCGGCAGTGCCGAATTTAAAGATATTTTGATTCGGACGGTTCTTTTATGTGTCTTCATGCTGGTGCTTTATGCCAGTGTGGCAATGAGCGGCTACATGCAGGAAGAACGTAAAAGAGAATTGATGAAACGGCGGGAAGTTCAGGAAGATTTTACCAACGTCGTGACGAAGATTTTCGATGTGACCCTTTCGGAAAATTCAAGGAGCGAAGAAGATATCCATACGATCCATTTGATTGCCGAAATGGCTTCCAAATTGGCTTCTTTGATGGGATTGCCGATTGAAGAAGTCGAAACGATCGGCCGGTTTGCCGAGATTCATATTCAAGAAAAAATCCATTTTGAAAAAGATCAAATCACCGGCGATGACGAACAGTTTGAAATTTTGCGTAAACAAACCAGTTTGGGCAGCGTGATCATTTCCCGTCTTCAGCTAGAACGCAAAGCAGAAGAAATCATTCGAGCCACGTTTGAAGGAAGCAATACGGATGAATTCATCGAACGAATGAAAAAAATCCAGTCGGAAATTTCTTCGCAGATCATTTTGATTTGCGAACTGTATGCGACGATGCGCAGCGTCAAGTCGTATAAAAAAGCCTACAATCACAAACTGTCCATGCAGTATATTCTCGAACAATTTCGACTTTATTTTGATGCGACGGTGTTTGACCGGTTTGTACGGTTTCAAGATGAATTCGAAAAAATCTATGATGAAATTTAAGGAGGAAAAATAATGAAAAATTATGAGTATCAGACACAGGGAGTCTGTTCAAGACGCATCCATTTTGAATTGGATGAAGAAGGAAAATTGCACCATGTTTCGTTTGAAGGCGGCTGCAACGGTAATTTAAAAGCCATCGGTTTGCTGGTTGAAGGAAAAAAAGCGACCGAAATTGCCCAAACTTTGCGTGGAAATTGTTGCGGGATGCGGAAAACGTCTTGTGCCGATCAGTTGGCACGGGCGATTGAGGAGGTTTTAAAATGAAACGTTTGTTTACATCCGAATCGGTAACAGAAGGTCATCCGGATAAAATCGCCGATGCGATTTCCGATGCGATTTTAGATGATATTTTGGCTCATGATCCCAACGCCCGTGTTGCCTGCGAAACGATTTGCACAACCGGTCTGGTGATGGTATTTGGCGAAATTACGACCGACCATTATGTCGATTTACAGAAAATCGTCCGACAACAGGTTCAACGGATCGGCTATACCAGAGGAAAATACGGATTTGATGCCGAAAACTTGGCGGTTTTGTCGGCCATCGATCCGCAATCTGCGGATATTGCGCTTGGGGTGGATGAAACAACCGATCATGAACAAGGTGCAGGCGATCAGGGCATGATGTTCGGTTATGCGTGTGATGAAACCGAAGAATATATGCCGCTAGCTATTACGCTGGCTCATAAACTGGCCAAACGGCTTGCCGATGTGCGCAAAAAAGAAATTTTACCTTATTTACGCCCAGATGGTAAAACTCAGGTCACGGTTGAATATGATGATAACGGACACGTTTTACGTCTGGATACGATTTTGATTTCGACGCAACATGCACCGGAAGTGGATATGGACGTGTTGGCTGCCGATTTAAAAAAAGAAGTGGTGGATGCGGTCGTTCCTGCTTCGCTGGTCGATGAAAAAACCAACTATCTGTTCAATCCGACGGGGCGTTTCGTCATTGGCGGTCCGGCAGGGGATTCCGGTCTTACGGGACGGAAAATCATCGTCGATACGTACGGTGGGGCCGCTTGTCACGGCGGTGGGGCTTTTTCCGGCAAAGACCCTTCCAAAGTCGATCGGAGTGCCAGTTATATGGCCCGGTATATTGCCAAAAATTTAGTGGCTGCCGGTTTATGTCGAAAATGCCAAATTCAACTTTCCTATGCGATCGGCGTGGCCGAACCGACTTCCGTTTTGGTCGATACGTTCCATACCTCATCCGTTGATGAAGAAGCGTTGGTTGCGGCGGTTCGCAAGACGTTTAAACTGACCCCCAAAGGGATCATCGAAATGCTTGATTTGAAACGGCCGATTTATCTGCAAACGGCCAGTTACGGTCATTTCGGTCGATCGGATTTGGATTTACCGTGGGAACGGTTGGATAAAGTGGACGAATTACGTCGTTTATTGTTAAAATAAAGATTGTAAACGAACGAAAATTACGTTATAATTAAGAAAAAGAAGGATTAGATGGAGGTGCGAAGATGTTTTTAATCAGTACGGGAGCTTTGATCGGTATCGTTATTGCGGTCGTGATCGTTTTGATTGTGGTCGGCATCGTTTCTTGGTATATCAGCACAAGAAATAAGTTTATTCGGATGGAACAGGATGTTCAAAATTCCGAATCAAGAATCGATGTTTATTTAACCAAACGGTTTGATCTGCTTACCAAGATGTTGGACTCGACAAAAGGTTATGCCAAACATGAAAAGGAAACCTTGATCGACGTGATTCAAATGCGGAATCCGGGTGTTAACGCATCCTTGAAGGAAAAAGCCGAATTCAACGATCAAATGTCCGCTGTTGCCAAACAACTGAATGTGATTGTCGAACGCTATCCGGAATTAAAAGCCGACGGAATGTTCAATAATTTACAACAGTCTATTCAGGAAGTAGAAGAAAACTTACAAGCGGCCAGAAGCAATTTCAATGCCAATGTTTCTGCGTTCAATAAGGCGATTTTACAATTTCCGGGTTCTTTGGTAGCGGGCGCTAAGTTTGCGAAAAAAGATTATTTTGAAGCCGAAGAATCTAAAAAACAAGATGTAAAAATGGAATTTTAACGGTTAGAAAAAGAGATTTGGCAAAAATCTCTTTTTTCTTAAAATGGATAGGGGTGAATTAGGTGGAACAAAACAAGAGTCATTTACAGGTATTGGAAGAAGAACGGAAAAAGATTGTTTCCAAACAAAATCTTTGTTACGGATTGGCCGTTCTTTTGATTGGTGTTGCGATTCTTTTCTTTTTCTTTCAACGAGAATGGTCGTTTGTTTTATCGTTTATGCTGAGATCGGAAGAGC
>ERZ506469.2-NODE-2-length-159843-cov-7.37527_pt1 | contig 159843 bp, 159 predicted proteins | sample MGYA00512386_ERZ506469 | MGnify/ENA metagenome assembly ERZ506469 | reverse complement strand
GGGTCTTAGAATTATTTAATTTATCCGCACCGTCTTTTGTCCAAACAATCGTCGGAGCAGTCGTTTGTTTTATTGGTTTATTATTGATTCCGGCCATTATTCGTCTGCTCATCAATCTTATATCAAGTCTTATTAAAATGATTTTTTAAACAGGAAATAGAAAAATGGAATTAAGTTGAAATCGAAGCACCAAAACACCTAGTTCTAAGGAATAAAAAAAAGTGTAAGCGGTAAGCTTACACCTTTTAATCGTTTTGTCAGAACGCTCCACTCGAGTAAATGAATTTACTCACTTCAGAGATGACAAAAGCATTTTATAATATTTTTATTATTTTGTCAAATAGACTTTTTCATTTTTTTAAAAAAGTGAAAGAACAGCCTACTACCGCAAAAGGATAGAAAAAAATCTATTCTTTTGTCCATAAAATTTAAACATGTTTATAAAGTATATACACCAAAAGCGTATAGTCTAATCACAAAATAAAAAAAAGGACTCGGCGCTCTCAAGGAATAAACCTTGCACGTGGCCGAAGATTACGGGCGACCGGAAACCGTTAATAGCCTAACCTTTGTAACTAGTTTATCAATAGAAAATCAAAAAGTCAAGGAAATTAACTATCAGAAGTCAAATGGAAAAATAAAAAAAAGGACTCGGCGCTCTCAAGGAGTAAACCTTGCACATGGCCGAAGATTACAAACTAACCGGATCCCCGTATCTCGTAAAACCTTTGCATCTTAATTTTAGCATTATTTAATAAAAAATCAAGGAGGAAGTATGGCAAAAGAGATTAAAAAGAATGAATTTAGAAAAAACAATAGCAGAAGAACGGCAGGACATCCAACTTATATCTATGCACAAGAAGGCGATGAATATAAATTTATCGGTATTACACATTCCCCTATTACGGATGATATAGATAATATTCCGCTGGAGAAAAACCCGGAACCCGGAAATAAAACAAAGGCTTATATCAGACCGAATCCGGCAAAAGCGCATAAAAGTTCTTTTGGCTCTAAATTAAAAGGATGGTTTTTCTCTGATGCCGATAAAGAAAAAGTAGATGCGGTCAAGAAAAAGAAATAAATCACATCCGCATCTACAAGTATAGCGATTGGTAAGGTCGTTATGGATAAGAATTGAATAAAAAAAAGGACTCGGCGCTCTCAAGGAACAAGCCTTGCACATGGCCGAGATTACAGGCGACCCGAAACTTAATTCGTACATAGCCTAACCTGTATATATTTTATCATGAAAATTATAAAAATCAAGGAGAGAATACTAGCAAGAAAAATAAAAGATGACATTCAGTATCAATATCAGATCGTTTCCGAACAGGTTAATCTTGGTGTTAAAAAAGAATGGTGGGAACGGATCCTTGAAGTATTTCGGATTGTCGGAGCAGTCGTTTGTTTTATTGGTGTACTGCTGATTCCGGCCATTATTCGCCTGCTCATCAATCTTATATCAAGTCTTATTAAAATGATTTTTTAAATAGGAAATAGAAAAATGGAATTAAGTTGAAATCAAAGCAGCAAAACACCCGGTTTTAAGGAATAAAAAAAAGCGTAAGCGGTAAGCTTACACCTTTTAATCGTTTTGTCAAAACGTCTCCACTCGAGTAAATGAATTTACTCACTTCAGAGCTAACAAAAGCATTTTATAATATTTTTATTATTTTGTCAAATAGACTTTTTCATTTTTTAAAAAAAATATAAGTTGTAAAATAAAAGTTGACACTTAATGAAAAAAAGAAGCCTAAAAAATAGGCTTCAATCTGTACCGTCCTAAGCTATGCAGAGGACCTTATCCCATTAGGGGGAAGACTTATAACCAAACTGGCCAGCGAGTCTGGTAGGCTATTACTGGGCATCCCATCTACTCTAATTATAAGGTTCAGTATAATTAAAATCAATAGTAGTTTATGCGATTTAATGAAATTTATTATGACACTAAGACTGGAGAATTTGTTTTAGAAAAAAGTGGTAAAAGATAAAAAGTGAGATAGGGATTAGATCCAATCTCGGTTTAATAAAAAATCTATTCTTTTGTCCATAAAATTTAAACATGTTTATAAAGTATATACACCAAAAGCGTATAGTCTAATCACAAAATAAAAAAAAGGACTCGGCACTCTCAAGGAACAAGCCTTGCACATGGCCGAGATTACGGGCGACCCGGATCCCCGTTCTTAGCCCAACCTCGTAGTTTCATTTTAAATCATAAAAAAAATATTGTCAAGGAGGGAATATAGTAAGAAAAATTAAAAACGACACTCAAAACTTGAGTGTCGGGCATCGTATGCTTTTGCATACAAGATTATTTCTAATCTTAACTATGTTTTAAATGGCGGAGGAGGGGATGCCAACTTCTCTATTCACTCCATTTGTGCTTTAATTGTATTATTCAATATCATTAAAGTCAATAGTAGTTTATGCATTTTTTGCAAAATTATAAAAATCAAGGAGGGAATACTAGCAAGAAAAATAAAAGGGTGCATTACTGTACCCTTTAAATATCAGTGGATCTTTGCTTTCGCAGACTCTTACCGTCGTAAGAACTCTTTAGAACCGTAACAGAAATAAAACCGTCGTTTTAAATGTTATCGATTCAAGGTAGCCATGCCATATTGGTTTAGGTCCTTCCACGTACATAAATTTTATCATATTGTCAATAAAAGTCAACTGCTTATTTAAAATCAATGCTATAATAGATTCCATGAGATTGGACCGATTCCTTTTTCGGGAGGTAATTTATGGGTAAAAAAAAACGAAATTCTCAAAAACATCAGCTTGTCTGTTTATCTTTCATTTTCTGATCACGGAAGGGAAAATTAAAAAAAACAATCGAATACTACTTAGATCTAGATAATCGGATCACGATTTATAATTACATATCGGAGGTTAAGAGTTTTTTGGCTGAACTTGCTAAGGTAACTAACGTAACTCTAACAATATCGTATGATTACGAAACAAAAGAATACTTTTTAGAGGAAGAATCGAAATAAAAAAACGAGATTAGGAATGAATCCAATCTCATTTTTTTAAAAAAATTATTATGGTGTTCATAAAATTTAAACATGTTCATATTTTATATACAATGAATAAGTATAATGGCTTTGAATAAGGAGGAAAGTTTTTAATTTTGGTCTGATAAGTTTTTAAGTAAAAGATCATCAATAGGTATATCAAATATTTTAGATACTTCAATGATAGTTTTTGCAGTTGGGTTATTTGTTTTTAAGATGCTATTTAAACTTTGGCGACTGGTTTTCAGTAAAATGGCTAATTGAGCTTGACTTATATGATTCACTGAGCATAAATATCTTACATTTTGATTAAAGTACATAAACTCCCCCCTTGTAAATAATTATCTTTACAAAAAAGAAGCACTATGCTATAATCACTTATGTAAAGATATTTCTTTACTAGACCGACGGTATCTAAATAATAATTATTATAATTAAACTCGCAATTTGATTATAGCATAAATTATTTAATTTGGATACCTAACAAAACTATAATTTCCTTATTCTTTTTTGAGTTCTTTGAAAATTGAATAGACCAATAGGATAAAATATTGTTTGAAAGATAAATTCTCTCCAATTGACCTGTGGCTCCAGTAAAAATGTAAAATTTAGGACGGTCAAATTCTAAATTTTAAATAGGAAATTAGGTTGATAGAACAAGATAATTTTGTCTTTTCCGTCAACCTTTTTTCTTTTCTGAAAATAACATTTTTCATATACGGAGCGACCCCTGAACGGTATCGAAATTATTCAAAGTTTTTGAGTGAATTGATGTATTTTGATATTGGCAACTTTTTTGTTCCGAACAGTTTTTTAAAATAGTAGTTTTTAACAATGAATTATGGTATAATAAGTAGGAACCTACTTAAAGGAGATAACAAAGTGGATAATATCGGGCAATTGATTAAACAAATATCGAATAGGTTAATAAATGATTTAAATCAAAGATTAAAAAAATACGGGATTACTTTTTCGCAACTGCAAGTATTATTGATTATTAAAGATCATCATAAAATGTGCCAAAAAGACATTGCAAAGAAATTAAAAATAAAACACACTTCTTTACTGGATATTCTTAAAATATTAGAACGAAAAGGGTTGGTTTTAAGAGGTACAAACGAGGATAATGCAAAATACAGCGAATTATTTTTAACCTTAGAAGGAGAAGAGGTATTAAACAAGTTGGATTTCGGAAAGGATCTAACGCAAGAATTGATGGCAGAAACGTTGGGATATGCCAGTGTGGAAGAAATGCTTTCTAAATTTAAAGAGGTATTAAGGCGATTGGAAGAAGGGAACCCGAATGGAATTTGATAAAAACGAAGTCCATAAAAGCAGGAGGTAACAGATGTCGGAATTGCCGGAGATTGAAAGTGTCGTTTACTTTTTAAAACCTCACTTGCTAAACAGAACAATCAAAAAAGTAACACTTGAAAAAGAAAGTATTTTGGTCCATCCAACCAAGGAAGAATTAATCGACGGGTTGCTTCATCGTGAAATTATTCATTTTTCAAGAAGAGGAAAAATGGTTTGTTTTCTACTGGATGACCAGTCGAAATTGTATATACATCCGAGAATGGTAGGACAGTTTTTGACTTGCCCTAAAAATTTACCGGAAATCAAACACACTCATTTTATAATGGAATTTGATAATGATGAAGAATTTCGCTATATTGATGTCAGACGATTGGGAAAATTATATTATATCAAGAAAGACGAAGAAGATATCTATACGGGAATTAATAGATTAGGGGTAGAATATAACGATGAGAGTTTAAATGTGGCAACTTTGAAATCACGGTTATTAAATTATAAAAAAACGGTAAAAGATGCTTTATTGGACCAATCTCTTATCGCGGGAATCGGGAACATATATGCAGATGAAATACTGTTTGTATCCAAAATCATGCCAAATAAAAAAGCACAAGAACTGTCAAATGAAGAAATCAATCGATTATTTCATGCAATCAAAGAAGTATTGGATCGATATATAGAATTAAATGAATCTGTCGGATATGACGAATATTTGAAAGGAGAAGGCAAAGATTTTGCGAATATGCACGTATTGAGATTGTATCACAGTCAAAGATGTCCTATCTGCAATAAAGAATTGGAAAGAACGAAACTATCCTCCCGTGGAACGGTCTATTGTCCTCATTGCCAAAAATAAACATGATTATAAAAGAAATTCACGTTCAAAACGTTTTAACAAAATCAAATCTTCCGGTGTCGGATTATTCTGTCAATCCGTATGTGGGATGCACACATTCTTGTAAATATTGTTATGCTTCTTTTATGAAACGATTTACCAATCATCTAGAACCGTGGGGAACATTTGTGGATGTTAAGTATTGGGAAAAAATCAGCAATCCGAAAAAATATGCCGGCAAAGATTTATTTATCGGATCCGTAACAGATCCTTATATGCCACTGGAAGAAAAATATAAAAGAACAAGAACGTTTCTTGAAGAAATGCAAGGAAGTTCTTGTACAATCAGTATTGCAACCAAATCGGATTTAGTTGTAAGAGATTTGGAATTGATCCAAACTTTTCCGGAAGCAAGAGTATCTTGGTCTATCAATACATTAGATGAAGAATTCAGAAAAGAAATGGACCAGTCGGTATCAATCGAGCGGAAAATAGAGGCCATGAAAAAATTTCATCACGCAGGCATCCGAACAACTTGTTTTATATCTCCCATCTTTCCAGGAATAACCGATGTAAAGGAAATTATCTTAAAAACGAAAAATCACTGTAATTTGATTTGGCTTGAAAATTTAAATTTAAGAGGAGATTACAAGAATAGAATCTTAAACTACATAAAAGAAAAATATCCCGACTTATATCCTCTTTACGATGAAATCTATCACAAAGGAAAGAAAGATTACTGGGAGAAATTAAATGCTGAAATTGCCGAATTTTGTAACGAGCAAAATCTCGAATATATAAGAAACGACGATTCTTTAAAAAGAGGAATCAACGAACCGCCGATCGTAGTCAATTACTTTTATCACAATGACATTAAAAAACGATAAAGAAAGGAGATTATCAAATGATCTTGAATGTATCGGGAAGAACCGATATCGTTGCGTTTTATTCGAAATGGTTTATGAACCGATATAAAGAAGGATTTGTTGATGTACGAAACCCGTTTAACCCCAACAGTGTATCGAGAATCTATTTTGAAGATGTTGATGTCATTTTATTTTGCACTAAAAATCCGATTCCGATCCTTCCGTATTTGAAAGAAATTACGAAACCGATCTTGTTTCACGTTACGTTGACCCCTTACAAAAAAGATATCGAACCGAATGTGCCGGACAAAACAACGATCATCGAAGCCATAAAAAAAATTTCCGATATCATAGGTATCGATCATGTATCTATTCGATATGATCCGATTTTTTTAAATCATCAATATAATTTGGCCTATCATTTAAAAGCCTTTGAGAGAATGTGCGGTTTATTAGAAGGATATGTGAATAAAATAATCGTATCCTTTATCGATGATTATAAAAATGTCAGAAAAAATGCAAGTGTATTAAGACAAAGCGGATTCACCGACAGGGATTATAAAGGAATCGGAGAAAGTTTTAGTGAAAGCGCAAAAAAACATCGTATGACGGTACAAACTTGTTTTGAAGAGATAAATTTGGTTGAATACGGATTTATAAAGGGGGAGTGTCTGTCGCATGAATTGGCTTATCAAATAACCGGCAAGAAATTTCCGAATTGGAAAGCCCGAAAAGAACAAAAATGCAATTGTGTGCAAATGGTGGATGTAGGGGCTTATAATACTTGTCCACATCGCTGTAAATACTGCTATGCGAATTACGATGAACAGGAAGTAGAAAAAAATATGAAAAACCATGATGCACATTCCAGTTTGTTGATTGGATATTTACGGGATGAAGATACAATTAAAAGAAGAAAAAAATAGAATCCGGAGGAATTAAAAATGGAATTTTATGAAGCAGTCGAAAAAAGAAGAACGGTTAGAGCGTTCTTAGATCAAGAAGTGGACTTTGAAGTGATTCAACGCATATTGGAAGCGGGAAACAAAGCGCCGACGTGGAATCACAATCGCAATTGGAGTTACATTATTTTAAAAACAGATGAAGAAAAGGAATACGCTTTTGATTATGCAAAGAAAATCGCCGATCGTTTTGATGCGGAAAAATATCTTCATGCCCCAAGACCGTATCCCATTACACTCGGGCAAAAAATGTATGCTTATGCCATGCCAAGACAGTATAGCATGTTAAAAGATGCCCCCTATGTGATCATTCCGGTGTTTCGAGCAAAAGAATTAAACGGGGAATATGTATCGAAATTAAATCCTTTTTCAACCATTTGGTGCGTGATAGAAAACATATTTTTAGCGGCAACGGCCGAGGGATTGGCATGTTCTATGAGAATCCCGCTCAATGAAGAACACGATCTTGTCAAAGAAAAATTAAATGTTCCGCCGACTTATAAGATTCCGGTATTTATCGGAATCGGGTATGCCGATCCAAATGAAAAAGTGTTGGAACAATATCAACCGGAAATAGACAAACAATTGCATTTCGGCAAGTGGAGATAAGCCGTTCTATTCACGAAAAACGAGTCGGTCGATCAAAATCGTTTTTTGATCGACCTTTTTTACTTGTTTAAGATCTTTTTATTGATTGGATTCAGTTTGTATGATACGATAGCCGAAGAACAATATTTCTAGAGATAAATACTATGTTTAAAGTTTTAAAGGCAATCGTTATTCGCACGATTAAACGGTGATTCCATTTTGAAATTTTGTTATTGGCATTCAGGTCGTTGATTTTTATCCTACAGACCATTCGATATGTCAAAGACTACATTCTATAATCAAAAATAAAACAATTCTTTTCTTTTAGATTGTTTAACCGTCTTTAAAACGGCGGCTTGATTTATTAAAATATTTTTGCTATTATAATAACGGATGTGAAGTTATCCAAGTCTATTGTATAGAAGACTGAACCGCAAGTATGCCAATAACTTCTGATGATTTTTTTGTCATCGGTCGTTATTGGTTTTTTTATTTGAATAAGGGGGAATTTAGATGTTTTTCAGTTTGGGTATTCTTTTGTTGATCGGTTGGTTTGGTGGGTGGCTTTTTGAAAAAATACGCTTGCCGAGATTGATTTTTTATCTGCTTTTGGGAATTATGTTCGGGCCGTCTTTATTGGCTGTTTGGGATGAAAGTCTGCTACAAATCAGTTCCTATTTAAGGCAGATGGCTTTGGTAATCATTTTGACAAGAAGCGGTCTGTCCCTAGATTTCAGTATATTGAAAAAAATAGGAAGAAGTGCGGTTTTAATGTGCTTTGTACCGGCCGTATTTGAAATAATCGGTATTGCCGTATTTGCGCCGCTGCTTTTGGGGATTAAGATTGAAGAGGCGCTCTTACTTGGCAGTGTCTTAGGAGCGGTTTCTCCTGCGATTGTTGTTCCCAGAATGATATCTTTACAGAAACAGGGGTACGGGCAACAGCATCATGTATGTGAATTGATTATGGCAGGAGCCAGTTTAGATGATGTCTTTGTCATTGTTTGTTTCTATGCTTTTAAAGGATTGATATCTACATCGTCGCTGGATTTGATGCGGTTTTTGGATATTCCCGTAAGTATTGGGCTTGGGTTGTTGTTGGGAAGTTTACTGGCTCTTTTTATGTGGTTTCTTTTTAAAAAAATAAAACTCAGTTTTTCGTTCAAAACGATTTTGATGTTGGGAATGTCGTTTTTGATGTTGGGAATAGAAGAATGTTTAAAACCTTACGTTTCCGTTTCTTCTTTGCTGGGAATTTTATGGTTTAGTATGGTGTTGTATCATTTTAGAAAAGAAGATGCCAAACAGATAAAAAAAGCTTATGATGGGTTATGGGACGGATTTGAAATTCTTTTATTTGTTTTAGTTGGCGCCATCGTAAGTTTAGACTATGCGTTCAGCAAAGAAGGGGCGATGCTTTTCGGTTTGATTTTAATAGGTTTGGTGTTTAGAAGTATCGGTGTATGCGTATGCGTGATACGGACGTTATATACCGTAAAGGAAAAACTTTTTATCATCCTTTCGTATTTGCCGAAAGCGACTGTGCAAGCCTCTATCGGCGGAATCGCTTTGCAAGAAGGATTGCCGTGTGGCGAAATTATCTTAACAGGGGCGGTGATCGCCATTATTTTTACGGCACCGGTCGGAGGAATTTTAATGGACTGTTTCTATCCGAAATTATTAATAAAAGATACGGATTTATTTTAAAATAGTATTTAAAAAATATTTTGTCGCTTTGGATTGTTGGCGGTTTCTTTTGATGGCAATGAATAAAGGAACCGTCAATTTTTCTTTAAAATCGACTTCGACCAAATCGCAATCTGCTACACAGACTAGATTTTTTAAACAAAGAGCATACCCCAATCCGTTTTGAACCAAATGGGTGGCATTATAAATTAAATTATAAGTCGCTACAATATTTAATGTTTCTTTATTTGGGAAAAATTCATCGAAAATGTGCTTGTTTTCCATCATTTGATTGGACACGATTAATGGTAAGTCGGGTAAATCGTGGATCGAGATCGTTTTCTTTTGGGCAAGTACACTATCTTTCGGTGCCAAAAGACAAAAACGGTCTTCGTAAGGAAGTCTAAAATATTCGAAATCATCGTAGAAAATCGGACCGATAAAAAGACCGATATCCAAGATGCCTTTTTGCAATTTTTCATGAATCGGATCAAAATCATAACTGAAAATCCGAATTCGAATTTTCGGTTGTTTTTCTTTCACTTTTTTGATTTTTTCGGCGATAAACCGCATATAAAACGTTTCTCCCAAACCGAAAAAAACATCCCCGGTAATTTCTTCGTTAGCGGAAAAATTGGATTCCGTCTTTTCCAGTAAACTGATGATTTCCAATGCGTTGTCCCTTAAATACAGTCCGTCGTCTGTTAAAGTAATTTCTTTTCCCCGTATAAATAATTTCTTGTTCAGATAATGTTCTAAATCTTGAATTTGTTTGGATAATGTCGGCTGTGTAATATGAAGATTGAAGGCGGCTTTTGAAAAACTTTTTTCTTTGGCTACTTCCAAAAAATAATATAATAATCTTGTTTCAATCATGGTATCCCTCCTTTTTTATTGTATCATAAACAAACGATAATTTAAAAAAAATACTTGATTTGTCCGTTTGGTTTAAAAACATTAATGAATGACACAAAATCCCATTTTTTAATTATTGAGATTTTATTAAAAGATTATAAAAGAAAAGACTATTCTCAAAAAGAAGTTAAAGCCTGTTTTCATGGTAAAATATTGACATCAATTTTATAAAATACTATAATTAGTACTTGCAGGAGGGATAAAATGAAAAGAATTTGTATGATTTTGCTTTGCATTTTTACAGTTATGGCCTTAAGTTCATTTAAAAAAGAAGAATTGAAAACAGCAGAATCACCTGCGACTTATTCCATTCAAACTTATTTTGAAAAGCAAATGAAATCTTCTATGTTGGATACGGCATCTTGGAATAAAATTCGTCAAAATATCAAAAATACAACGAAAATCAACGGTACAAAATGGCGTGAATTTATGATTGAACATCGCTATGTCGTACAAATCGATACCGATTCCCTTGAATTTGTCTTTGATCAGGTTTTGAATTTGGACTCATCGTTTCGTTCTCCGGACGGATTGGGCCAAATCCAAATAACAACAACCTCTGTTTTTACGGATACGATTTTAATCTCTACGACGGAAGATGTGAAAGTGGCCGGTGAAAGTACCGTCGGTGCCGGATTGGAAGTTCCGGGATTCTCGTTTTCAACCGATAAAAAAGCGTTGGTTGAAAAAAGTTTATCGCAAAGAAGGGAATACTCTTCGTCTTTTTCCAATTCTTACACGTATACGCTTGTGTATAATCCAAGTGAAATCGATGTTCCCGAAAACAGTACGTTTGCTTTGGCATCTATTGGCGATTATTTTCGTTTTAAAGCCAAAATTTACGAGGAAAAATATTATTGGTGGGGCACTTACGTTGATGCCGGTCCATGGGAAGTAGAATGCAGAATTTATACGTTTCATTATTACAGTTATGCTTTTAGTGACGGGACGCACCTTTCCAAACCGACAAGGCCGTATCTATTTTAAGGTATGTTTCGTCCTATTCTAGCTGAATGGAAAGCATTGACCCACCGCAATCTTTTGTTTTTTATTCCCGCCTTTTTGATGATGTTCTTGACATTTTCCTGTTTGCCGTTGTTTAATTCATTGGCGGTATCCATCCATGATCCTTGGGAAAACATCGACGATGAGTGCTTGATCGGAACGTATCAGGCAACAACGAAATCGATTTTAACTCAAGTGGATCCTTCTTTTTATCACATCTACGAAGAACTATTGCAGTACGGTTATCCGTCTTATACATGTTATATCGTTCATTCCAATGTGGTTGATTTTTATCTTCCTTCTTTGGGATCGTTTTATTTTGATATCGACAATCAAACATTAGAAGACCGTTTTTTTTATACGAATTTCGATTATCCGTATGAAACGGTTGTTCATCATGACCGGACGTTTGTTAAAAATAAAGAGAGGCTGAAAATCGCAATTCCTTATGCGATTTCTTCTTTGAAAAAAGAAAGTTTGAATTATATGGTTCTTGTCGATGATTCTTATTCCTATGAATGTCTCGATCAAATGATCATCGTTTCTTCGGCAGTCGATCCTACCGTAAAGGATCGATTATTGGAAAACGGCTTTTTATCCGGAGAAACGTATAAACATCAAATGAGAGCAACTCAAGATCAAATGGGCGTGTTGTTATCGTGTTTAATGATTATTCCGTATCTGCTTGTTGTTCTTATCGTCTTATTGATTGTTTCGATTTTTTATAAAAAGAACAGATCGGTTGCCTGGATTAAATATTTATTTTATCAAAAAAAACGAAAATTAAAGCGGGATGGATTCTTGGATTATTTGCTGATGTTTTTATTTCCGTCTTTGCTCGGAACGATTGTCAGTCTTTCGATTATTAAGGGATTGGGACTGAACCTTTATCCGCTGTTTTACTTATTTGGATTTACAGTTACGGTTTTCGTTTATTTTATTTTGAGTTTGATTCAAAAGAAGAAGGTTGGGATTCGCTCATGTCACTTATAAAACTGAAACATTTAACGAAACAATATGAAAAAATTCTTTTCAACGATGCCACTTTTACCGTTCCGGAAGGAAAAATGATTGCGATCAGAGGTGTCTCGGGTTGCGGTAAAACAACCTTGCTCAATATCATCAGCGGATTTGATACCGATTTTAAAGGACAATATTTTTGGAAAGAAGAAGCCGTAAAAGCCGGTGAAATTCATAAAAAAGTTCAAAAAGAGATCAGTTTTGTTTTACAGGATATCGGTCTTTTGACGTATTTGAGTGTCAAAGATAATATTTTATTGCCGTTTGACTACAACCATAAGAAAGTGGACCAAACTTATTTGGAGGAGATTACGGAATTGCTCGGAATTAAAGATTTATTGGAACAGAAAAGTCAAACACTTTCTTTAGGAGAAAAACAGCGCGTTGCCATTGCCAGAGGATTGATTACAAAACCGGCCTTATTGTTGGCCGATGAGCCGACCGGATCGTTGGATGATGAAAATACTTTTCAAACGATGCGGCTTTTCAAACAGATCAATGCGCGGTATGGTACAACGATTATTGTAGTAACCCACCGCAAAGATATTATAAAGGATTTTGATGAGGTATATACGATCGATGATTGCAAAATTCAATGCGCTTAAACACTTTTTTCGTTTTTTCTTGGTATCCGATTGGTCTCGTTTTTTTAAGTCGTTGCTTTTTTGCGGTTGTTCTTGTTTTCTTTCTGTGATGGTAGCGCTGTTTGGTTCCATTTACGTATCCAATATTCAAAAAACAGCGGCTTATTTTCCGGATACAATGGCTTATTTTTATAAACTTACCGAAAAACAGGAAGAAGAAATTAAAAAAATCCCGACGTTTGATTCGCTGTATCAAACGCAAAATCTTTATTTTGAGCGAATGGAAGCAGAAACGGTATCCACGCAGCCGATGGTAAACTTTTCTTTACCCGAAGATATTCAAATGTACCAACGCAAAAAATTTTTGACGGATGATTTTCATGGCATTATTGTCAGTTGCGGCGATCTTAGCCGAATAAAAGGACTTCTTGGAACAACGGTAACGCTTTTTGATTCTAACAATGAGGCGGTTGAAATTCCGATCGTCAATTTGGCTTATCCTGATAACGGATTTCAGTTTTTCAGTTTTTTTTCGTATCAGTTGGATGATGCAATCACATATTATATCCACGAGGATTATTTATCACACTTAAACTATCGTCCAAGCGGATTGTCTTTGCATACGATTGTCCGATTTAAGGAAAAAATCGATGAACAAACCGATTCGTTGATTCAACAAATTGTGGGAATCGATTACCAAACACTTCAGTCGCCGGATTATTTATCCCAATATCGTCTGATTGACAGCAATATTCGTTCAACTGGGACGATTATTGCGTTTATGGATTGGTTCAGCCTTCTTTTTTTACTTTTTTCATTGGGATTTAATGTTTTGGTGTTGATGATTTTTATTGCGGACAAATTAAAAGATCTTCGAATCAGAAGGTTGTTTCAAATGTCGAAGCAACAATCCTTTCAATATCTGTTTTGGGGTATGATGGGATTATTTTTCGGTTATTGGTTGGTCGCGTTTGTTTTGGTCATGACAACCAGTTATTTAGGCGGCTTGTTTTTAAATTACCGAGTCAATCTTGTCTTTTATGAAAAGATTGGATGGATTGGCCTTGTTTTTTTATTTGTTTCGGGAATCTTTTCTTTAATCGTTGCTTTTTTCGAAAATAGAAAAATCAGTTTGTCATTGTAACAACATTGCTGCTAAATGGCAATGTTTTTTTCTTTACCCTATAAATGAACGGTTGATCGAACATTTTCGGTTTGTTTTGAATAACTTAAAAAATAAAAATCTTTTAACTTTGGAATAAAAGGGGTATAATCATACCGTAAATCATAAAAAGAGGTGTTGAAAATTGATTCGATTTGACCATGTTACCTTCCAGTATAGCCCATCGGAAGGTTCTGTTTTGAACCAAGTTAATTTAACGATTCACGATCGGGAATGGGTTTCGATTTTAGGCCATAACGGAAGTGGGAAGTCAACCATTGCCAAATTGATGATCGGATTGTTGGAACCGTCTTCGGGAACAATTTATTACGATGATCAACCTCTTAATGAAAATACCGTATACGATATCAGAAAAAAAGTCGGAATCGTTTTTCAAAATCCGGACAATCAGTTTGTCGGATACAGCGTTCGTTACGATATTGCGTTCGGATTGGAAAACCATCAAGTGCCAAGATCGGAAATGATTCGGTTGATCGATGAATATACGCGTAAAGTGGGAATGGAAAACGAGTTGGACCGGGAACCGCAGACGTTATCGGGGGGACAGAAACAACGGGTTGCCATTGCCGGAATTTTGGCTTTAGATTGCGATATCATTATTTTAGATGAAGCAACTTCCATGTTGGATCCGGAAGGGGTCGAAGAAATTTCTGATTTGATTGTGGAATTAAAACAGAAGTATCATAAAACGGTTATCACCATTACCCATGATTTGGATTTGGCTAAAAAAAGCGATCGGATCGTGGTATTAAAAGAAGGCTGTATTATCAAAGACGGCAAACCGGAAGACGTATTCCGGGAAAGAGAAATTTTAAAAAGTTCCAATTTGGATATGCCGTTTTCGTTACGGATATTGGATGAGGCCAGTCATAAGACCTGTTTAAAAAACGATTCGGCATTAATGGAGGCACTATGGGAATATCATTTCAAGAAGTAAGTCACTTCTATCAGGGACCGACGAAAAAACAACGAACGGTCGCTTTGAAGAATATCCATTTGAATATTGCATCCTCCGGTGAATTTATTGCGTTGGTGGGGAAAACGGGTAGCGGGAAATCGACGTTGATGCAACATATGAATGCTTTGTTGTTGCCTTCATCCGGAAACGTGGTAATCTTTGGTAAAACGATTACGCCGTTTAAAAACAAAAACCCGAAATTAAAAGAAATCCGCAAAAAAGTCGGATTCGTTTTTCAGTTTCCGGAATATCAGTTGTTTGAGGAAACGGTTTTAAAGGATATTATGTTTGCCCCTAAAAATTTCGGTTTTTCCGAAGATGAGGCCAAAAAAAGAGCCGAAGAAGTCGCTAAGTTATTGGATATCGATGCTTCTTTGCTCGAAAAATCACCGTTTCATCTTTCCGGCGGTCAAATGCGTAAAGTGGCTATTGCCGGGATTTTGGCATACGATCCGCAAATTATTTTACTAGATGAACCGACCAGAGGATTGGATCCGGAAACGGCCGAACAAGTCATGGCTTTATTTTACCAAATCCAGCAACAGTATCATAAGACAGTCGTTTTGATTTCGCACGATATGGATATTGTTTATCGCTATGCCAATCGGGTTGTGGTTATGAATGAAAACGAAATCGTGTACGACGGAAATAAAGAAAAATTATTCGAAACGGGACTGTATTTGAAACATCATTTACGAAAACCGTCGGTTTTGGATATGATTGATTTTTTAAATGAAAAATTGGGATATGATTTGGATTATCACATCGTTAACGAACAAGAATTGATCGAAAGGTTGGTAGCATATCATGAATAATATTATTTTCGGTCAGTATGTTCCGGGAAATTCGTGGCTGTACCGCTTGGATCCGAGAACCAAAGTCATTTTATCGGTTTTGTTGATTGCGGTGTTGTTCGTCATTCCTTCTTTTTACGGCATCTTGATCGCTTTCGGTATTTTTCTGTTGATTTTTATTGCCTCAAGAGTATCGGTTATTCGGGTAATAAGAGGATTAAAACCGATTTTGTTTTTGATCGGGCTGACCTTTTTGTTGCAGTTGATTTACAATACGCAAGGAACATTATTGTATGCTTTTCCGATGCAGATCGGATTGTTTCAACTTCTTTTGTTGATCGGACTTTTCTTTCTTTATTTTTTGACGAAAAAATGGATCAAATTTAAAATTCTTTATTTTCTGTTGCTGTTTGTTTTAGGTTTTCTAATCTTATGGTTGTTAAGGTTTGATGTTTTAAATTGGGCGGATTTTACTTTTGCGATTTACAGCGACGGATTGGAAAAAGCAACGTTTATTTTTGTCAGGATCGTCATCATGATCGGAATTACGACTTTGCTGACTATTTCCACGATGTCAACGGAAATCAACAACGGATTGGAATGGCTTCTTTATCCGTTAAAGTGGATCAAAGTGCCGGTAAGCGCCATTTCCATGACACTTGCTTTAACGCTTCGGTTTATACCGACGTTGTTGGAAGAATCGACGAAGATTATGAACGCTCAAGCTTCCAGGGGCGTTGATTTTAAAGAGGGTAAATTAAAAGAAAAAATCACACAGATTATTTCCTTGTTGATTCCGATGTTTGTGATTTCTTTTCGGAGGGCCGAAGATCTTTCAAATGCCATGGAAGCCAGGGGGTATGTCATCGGGGCAAAGCGCACAAAATTGGATGAGTTGAAATTCAAAGGCTTGGATTATTTTTGTTTGATAGTGGGGCTTTTGTTTTTGGGACTTGCGATCGGGAGTCGTTTTTTTGCCTAGATATGCTTGTGTTTGCAGTTATGATGGTTACGATTATATGGGTTTTCAGATCCAAAAAGGCCTTCCGACCATCGAACTGGAAATCGAAAATGCGTTTTTGAAGTTGCTTGGCGATAAAGTCAAAATCTATCCTTCCGGTCGAACGGATAAAGAGGTTCATGCCGTGGGCCAAGTTTTTCATTTCGATTTGAAAAAGGAAATTCCTCCGCTTGGCATCCTAAAAGGATTGAATGCGTATTTGCCGCAGGCGATTGCCGTTTTGGATTGCAAAAGAGTGGCGGATGATTTTCATGCCCGTTTTTGGGCGGTAAGAAAAGAATATCGTTATTCTATCAATACCAAAGAAAGAAACCCGCTGACGGCGCGATACAGTCCGTATCGGTACGGACTTGATCCGATTTTGATGAAAGAGGCGTTGACGCTTTTGGTCGGTTGTCATGATTTTAAAGGATTTGCTTCTGCTTCCATCGATCCAAGAAAATCGACGATCAAAACAATCGAATGCGCCGAGTTGTTGGAAGAAGAAGGGAAACTGGTATTTCGTTTCATCGGAAACGGATTTTTAAAGTATCAGATTCGCCGAATGGTCGGTCTTTTGATTGAAATCGGCCTCCAAAGAGAAAAAAAAGAATTGATTACGGAGATTCTGGAAAAAAAAGATCCGAAACTGTCGCGCTATGTCGCCCCGGGCTGCGGACTTTGTTTATACCGAGTTGACTACAAAGAGGACTGACATCCTCTTTTTTTAGTATAAAATCCATCGTTTTCCGCACACTAAAAACGGTGATGGTATGTCTGAGTTAGAAGAAGGTCTTTCTTTAGCGGATTTATTTCGGATTTTATGGAAAAACAAAATAAAAATTGCTTTGGTATTCGGTCTTGTTTCTGTTACAACATTATGTTTTTTATTGTTTTTCTTTATACCTTCTAAACGGCAATATACGGCGACTTTTCGTTATGAATGGTTGGGATTGGAAGAAGAAACCTTACATTTTATGGAACGCTTTGATATGATGGATCTTGTTTCTTACGACAATTTGAAATCCCTGCAGCAAGAAGAAGGTTTTGAAAAAATCGACGTCGATCAAATGATCGAACAAAATGCGATTGAACTCAATGTAAAAGAAAACGACTTTTACGAACTGAAGATCGAAGGGCGCTATTTCGATTCGCCGACTTTGGGAAAGAAATTTATAGAGCGGTTGATTTTTTCGTTTTATCAAAAGGCCGTGAATTTGACGGATGAAATATCGTATCAGGCGAATTTAAATGCTTATAATGATACGTATAAAGTGGGAAGTAAAATCAACTTTTTGGAAAACCAATTGAATTTATTGGACGCGGGGTATGAGAATCTGATCGAGCAATATCATTTTGTTTTAAACGGGAGTACGTTGGAAGATCGATTGATGCAGTTGCGGGTTTTCGAAAGTAACTACCCGATATTCGAACTTCGTTATTTGACTTTTCAAAATGCCTATATGACCAAAGAAGAATATCAAAATGCCAAACAAGAACAAAGTGCTTTGAAAACGGAATTGCGGTTGTTACAATCGAAAAAAACGATGTTGCTTTCCTCATTAGAAGAAATTTATGCCAGTTCCAACAACAGTGCCTATATTGATACGGCCTTAACCAATTATTTAAATACACTTCATGAGGTCGATTTGCGAATAACGACGGTTGAACAGACGCTTTCTTATTTACAGACGGCCTTAGACGGTACGTACAGTGAAGAAGAAAGCGCGGTTTTTTTAAATCGTTTGGATCAATATAAAGAGAAGTTGGCCCAAATGACGGAAATCTATGAAGATGCCGTTCGGCAGATTTTCACGCAGAATACGAAAATTCATTATGAATCGTCGAGGCGGGTGGACATCAAGGATCCGATTGGGATCTTTCCGGCGGTTTTAATCAGTCTTTTCATCGGTGGTTCTTTTGGAGCGGTTTTCGGTTTTTCATATGATGTTTGGAAAAATAAAAAACAGGCATTAAAGTAATAAGAGGAAAAATCCTTTTATTACTTTTTTCTTTTCTATCCGACGGAAATAGAGTATAATAAGAGTAAATGCGAGAAAGGGATAGATGTAGATGAAAAGAGGTAAATTTATTACGTTTGAAGGTGGGGAATGCAGCGGGAAAACCAGCATCATTGAGCGTGTATGCGAGGTTTTCGATCAATTGGGAATTCCGTATATTTCCACAAGAGAACCGGGCGGAATCGATATTTCCGAGCAGATCAGAAAGGTAATTTTAGATGTCCGCAATACGGCAATGACCAAAGAAACCGAGGCTCTTCTTTATGCAGCCAGTCGGATGCAGCATTTAAGCGAACGGATTTTACCGGCTTTAGAAGCGGGAAAAGTGGTGCTGTGCGATCGGTATATCGATTCTTCTTTGGCTTATCAGGGCTATGCCAGAGGACTTGGAATCGACGATGTTTTGAAAATCAACCATTTTGCTCTTAAATCGTTGCCGGATTTGACTTTTTTCATTGATGTTAAACCGAAAACGGCACTTTCGCGGTTAAACGAACGGGCCAAATTGGATCGGTTGGATTTAGAAACGATGAAATTTCACGAAGATGTTTATCAGGGATATTTAAAATTATGCGGGAAATATCCGGATAGAATCGTGATGATCGACGGAAACCGTCCTTTAGAAGAAATTACCAATGATTGTATTAAACGGATTTTAACTTTTATTTCCTAAGGAGGAGAGGCGTTTGGATGTCAAAAGTATGGTTGATCATCAGTCTTTGATCTTTGACCGATTGAAAAAAAACAAAGAAAAAGAACGGCTGTCGCACGCCTATTTGTTTTACGGGGAAGCCGGTGTGGGAAAAAAAGAGATGGCATATGCGCTTGCTTGTTTGTTTTATTGCCCAAACGGCGGATGTTTGGAATGTGATACGTGCCGCAGGATTTTATCGGGCAATCATTTAAATGTTCACTATATCGGCATCGAAGAACAAAAGAAAATGATATCCAAAGAACAGATTTTAGACCTTCAGGAAGAATTTTCCAAAACGTCTTTGGTAGAGGGTGTGCGGATTTACATCGTCGACGGAATCGATACGGCCTCGGTTTCGGCTCAAAACAGTCTGCTGAAATTCATTGAAGATCCACTCAATCAAACACCGACGATCGGAGTTTTTATTGCTCAGGAATTGACGAACGTGGTTTCGACGATCTTATCGCGTTGTACGTTGATTGCTTTTCCGTCTTTGGAAAGAAAACGGTTTAAAACGGTTTTATCCGATACGATGGCACAAGAAGATGCCTGCTTGTTATCTTGTTTGACCAATCAACAAGAAGAAGCCGAAGAACTGTTGAGATCGGAGGATTACTTGGTTGCCAAAGGTGTTTTTTTCGATTTTTTACCGATCCAGACAGCCAAAGAAGCCGTTTTATTTTTTATCAAATACGAAAAAGCGTTTAGAATGTCTGTGGTCAAAATGGTTTTGAAATGGATGATTGCCTTTTACGAAGACTTATTTCAAAGCGCTGACAACGAAGAATTGCTTTTTGCTCCCTTCTGTGATAAAATGAAACTGTATCTGAAAATAGATTTTGAACAATTGCTGAAACAGTTTTCACTGCTTTTGGAATTGTATTCGAAAATGGATTATAATGTTTCAGCCAGGAATATTGTTCATGAGCTGATAACAAAACGATATGCAGGGTGATGAAATGAAAGCGATTCGCGTGCAGTTTAAACCGCTTGGAAAACGCTACTTTTTCGGTACTGCCGGATTGGATTTGAAAAACGGCAGCGAAGTGATCGTCAATACGATTCGCGGTGTGGAACTTGGATTCTGCCAAGGCGAAGTATTCGAATTGGAAGAAAAAGATTTGACGGCGGAATTAAAAGATATTGTCCGGATTGCAACACCTCAGGATAAAGAAAATTATCAAAAAAACAAATCCGAAGAAAACGGCATTGTATTAAAAACCAAACAGTTGGCCAAAGAATTGGATTTGAGTATGAAGGTGTTGGAAGCGGAATATACGCTGGACAGAGTAAAATTGATTATTTATTTTGAAGCGGAAAACCGAATTGATTTTAGGGAATTGGTTCGCAAATTGGCCGAAGTTTACCATACGCGAATCGAACTTCGACAAGTCGGATCCAGAGACGGAGCCAAAGTGTTTGGCGGGATCGGTCCTTGCGGATTGATTACGTGCTGTAAAACATTTATTACGGAGTTTGAAAATGTCTCCGTCAAAATGGCGAAAAATCAAAATTTATCGCTTAATCCCGTCAAAATCAGCGGAAACTGCGGAAAGCTGCTCTGTTGTATCAACTATGAAAACGAACATTACAAAGAACTTAGGAAATTTGCTCCCGATGTCGGTGATATTGTAACGACCGATGAGGGGCCTGCCAAAGTATTGTCGTGTGATGTGTTGAATCGCACTTGTAAAGTGCGTTATTTGCAGGAAGAAAATAAGTTCGGTTATTTGAAGTTGGAGGACATTGTATTTACCCGTTCGATGGATAAGAACAAAGAAGAGGAAGAACATGCCGATTGTTTGCAATGAACTGCTGGGAAGGCCACTTCTTAAAATTTATCAAGATACGGATGGGTTTAACTTCTCGCTGGATTCGATGTTGTTGGCGGATTTTGCTTCTGTTGGGGCTAAGACGGCAAAAATCTGTGATTTGTGTACCGGTAATGCGCCGATCCCCTTATATCTTACGCTTCGAACAAAAGCGCATATCATCGGAGTAGAGATTCAAAAAGAATCTTGGGAGTTAGCCAAACGATCGGTCGACGAAAATCATCTTTCCAAGCAAATTGCTTTATATCATGAAAATTTGATCGGTATTTCCGATATCATCGGAAAAAGACAGTTCGATCTAGTTACTTGCAATCCGCCGTTTTTTAAAATCGGCGCGCATCAGTTGAATCCGTTGGATCGCAAAGCGATTGCCAGACACGAACTGTTCGCGACGCTGGAAGACATTGTCCGTGAGGCCGCTGTTTTGCTTAGACCCAAAGGAAAATTCGCAATGGTGCACCGACCGGAAAGACTGACCGAAATTTTGGATGTGTTTCGCAAATACCGGATCGAACCCAAACGCCTTCGATTTGTTTATCCTAAAATAAACGGGAAATGCAATCATATTTTAATCGAAGGAATCAAAGACGCCAAAGCGGGAAATTTGGTTGTTTTGCCTCCTCTGTTCGTGTTTGAATCGAATGACAAATGGACAGAAGAAGTGCTTAAAATATATAATTATACAAAGGAGTGAAGCGTATGTTTTTAAGTCTTTTGAACAGAAAGGAAATGCTTAAGTTTTTGGATTTGGCCATTTATATGGTGGATGTGGACGGAGAACCGACCCAAACGGAAAAGCGTGTCCTGAACAAAATGATTGCCGAATTGGATCAAATCAAGGATGAATATTCCTTCCGTTTGACGGATTCGGTCGAAAACACGATTGATTTTTTCAAGGACTGCAACAAAGTCGTTAAAAACGTTGTTTACTTGAATTTGGTCATTATTTCGATGGAAGACGATTTGTACAATACATCGGAAATGCTGTTCCTTGAAAAAATTCAGAAAAAATTCAATATCAATGCGGAAAAACGCCGTGAACTGATTTCTATTGTGTATGCCGAACGGGATTTAAGAGAAAAGGCCAACCGCATCATTAAGAACTAATGAGAATTCGTAGTTTCGACGAAGACAAAGCGATTCTTTATTTGGTTGCGACCCCGATCGGCAATTTGGAAGATATGACGTATCGAGCGGTTCGTATTTTAAAATCCGTCGATAAAATTTATGCCGAAGATACCAGAACGTCGTCTTATTTGCTGAAGTATTACGATATTCATACAGCAATCGAAAGTTATCATGAATACAACCAGGATTTGAAAAGCGAACAGATTTTAAAGGAACTGAACGAAGGCAAAAAGTTGGCATTGATTTCCGATGCCGGTCTGCCGGTTATTTCCGATCCCGGGTATAAGATCGTTTGCTTGGCAATTCAAAATAACATTGCCGTTTCGACCGTTCCGGGGGCATCTGCCGCCGTCAGTGCCTTGGTTTCTTCCGGTCTTGCGCCGATGCCGTATACATTTGCAGGTTTTTTGGATGCCAAAAAGACCAAAAGAATCAAGCAGTTGGAAAATCTCAAATACTTGCCGTATACGCTGATTTTTTATGAGGCACCGCATCGAATCAAGGAGATGCTGACCGACGTTTTAGATGTTTTGGGAGATCGGGCGATCGTTTTAGCCAGGGAACTGACCAAGAGCTATGAGGAATTTGTTCGGGGAAAGGTTTCTGAAGTTCTTCAGACGCTGCCTTTAAAAGGAGAAATGGTCGTTTTGATTGAAGGGTATGAAGGGCCGGTTTTGCAAGGAGATCCTTGCCAAAAAGTGGATGAATTGATTTTGACGGGACTGAAAACAAGCGAAGCGATCAAAGAGGCAGCCAAATTGTTTTCGTTGAATAAGAATGAGCTTTATCAACGTTATATTGACTATAAAAACAATCAGTGAGGTGGGTACAATGACATTTGTACAGGAATATCAGCTTTTAGAAGACCGTTTTCATGTTTTTAAAAGCATTACGTACGATAAAATGATGAAGATGCTGACCCAGTTTAAAACCGGTATTATTTATATCGGCGGGGCATGGTGTAAAAATTGTCAGGCGATTGTGGCTTTATTGAATAAGACAGCGAAAGCCAGCAAGATTCGTACCGTCTACAATTATGATCCGCATTTTATCAATGTATTCAAAGAAGAAGTGGATTTAAGAGATTGCGGGGATTTGGAAACAAAACTGAAATATTATGCGCTTGTTGAAAAAGTCGGGTTTAAAAGCGATGAGTTGGTGGTCGATACACTCATTCCGAGAATGCCCGTTCCGATGATTTTGGGGATCAAAAACGGCAGTTGTATCGGGATGGTATCCGGGGAGTATGTCCTTGATCAAGAAGGACTGCATGAAGAAGGTTCTTGTGAGGATCAAACCGAACAATTTGTTTCGAAATTAAAAGAACTTTTCAAAAAAGTCAAAGAAAAAAATAGGGGTCGGATGTAGCAATCATCCGGCTTTTTCTTGTAATTGAGTGCCAAACGTTTTATAATAAATGAGGACATTTATGTTTAAAAGGAGAATTGTATGAAAGTAATACAAAAAATAAACGAACGCATTCATTATATCGGTGCTTCCGATCTGAAGATTTCTTTGTTTGAAAATTTGTTTCCGCTTTCTAGTGGGGTTAGTTATAATGCTTATTTGATTGTCGATGAAAAAACGGCGGTCCTAGATACGGTGGATCAGTCAGTGGGGGATGTTTTTTTTGAAAAACTGGCTGTTTCTTTGGGTGAAAAACCGTTGGATTATCTGGTGATTCACCATTTGGAACCGGATCACAGTGCGATGATTTTGGAGTTGATTCGGCGTTATCCATCCGTTACATTGGTTGTCAATGCACAAAGTCAGAAAATGCTAAAGCAGTTTACGGACGGAGAATTGAATTGCAAGATGCAAGTCGTTCAAGAAGGCGATGTTTTGAATCTCGGATATCACCGTTTGACTTTCTTTATGGCGCCGATGGTACACTGGCCGGAAGTAATGGTTTCTTATGATCAAACCGACCGCATTTTATTTTCGGCCGATGCATTTGGTACTTTTGGGGCCTTATGCGGCAATTTGTTTAGCGATCAACTGACGTTGGATGAGTCGTTTTATGCCGAAGCCAGACGGTATTACACCAATATTGTCGGTAAATTCGGATCGTCCGTTCAGGCTTTGTTGAATAAAGCAAAGACCCTTTCCATCGATATGATTTGTCCGCTACACGGTCCGATTTGGCGCAATCAGTGGGAAACGTTTTTTCATAAGTACGAATTGTGGAGCACCTATGAAGCGGAAAGTTCCGATATTGTTTTGATTTATGCCTCGATTTATCAGCATACTTACCAAGCGGTCTGCGATCTTGCGGCTTTGCTTGCTATGCGCGGCGTGTGCAACATCAAAATGTACGATGTTTCCAAAACGGATGTTTCGTATTTAATTGCCGAAATCTTCCGCGTGAAAAACATAGTACTCGCCACCCCGACGTATAACGGCGGTCTGTTTCCGAAAATGGCGAATTTGTTGGAAGATATGAAAGCACTGAATGTTCAAAACAAAACCGTTGCGGTGATTGAAAACGGTACTTGGGCACCGGTGGCTTCCAAAAAAATCAACGACCAGTTAAAAGAAATGAAAAATATGACTGTTTTGAATCCGCAAATCAAGATTCGGACGGTTTTGAAAACGGAAGACAAAACACAATTGGAAGAACTTGCCGATTTGCTTTGGCAAGCGTATCAAAAGTGATTTTGTTTGATTTTTGAAAAGGTTTTTTTAAAAAAATCATTGAAAGAACCTTTTTCTTTTTCTTTTGGCTATGATATAATAAAATCAATACAAATGTATAGTTGGAGGATATCAAAATGGCTATTTTATTAGGGAAAAAAGTCAAACTGTTCAGTTTGTCCGCAAATGTCGAACTGGCCGAAGAGATTGCCGAATCGGTAGGCATTCCTTTGTCGAGTTGCGATATTTTGCATTTTGCCGATGGGGAGATCAACGTTCAGATCAATGAAACGGTTCGCGGACACAATGTTTTCGTGATTCAACCCACATCCGCGCCGGTCAACGATCATTTAATGGAACTGTTGATTATGTGCGATGCTTTGAAACGGGCATCTGCGAAAACGATCAATTTGGTCATTCCGTATTACGGATACAGTCGTCAGGATCGCAAATCCCGCAGCAGACAGCCGATTTCGGCCAAATTGGTAGCGGATCTTTTACAGGTTGCCGGTGCGGATCGGGTTATTTGCATGGATATCCATGCGGCGCAGATTCAGGGCTTTTTTGATATTCCCGTCGATAATTTTATGGGACTTCCGGTTTTGGCCAACTATTTTATTGATAAAAAATTAACGGATGTCGTTGTGGTTTCTCCGGATCACGGCGGAACGACCAGGGCTCGGGAATTCGCCAAAGTATTGGATACCACGATTGCCATCATCGACAAAAGAAGACCCGAACCGAATAAAGCGGAAGTGATGAATATCATCGGAAATGTAGCCGGCAAAACTTGTATTTTGGTCGATGATATGTGCGATACAGCCGGAACCCTGACCATTGGGGCGAAAGCTTTAATGGATGCCGGTGCCAAAGAAGTGTATGCGGCTTGTACGCACGGTGTTTTATCCGGAGAGGCCATCAGCCGAATTGCCAATTCCTGTTTGAAAGAAATGGTTATTACCAATACGATCCGTTTGGATGAATCAAAGCGGATTGATAAAATCAACGTTTTATCGGTAGGAACGTTGTTGGGTCACGGGATTCTCAGAATTTTATCGGATGAACCGTTATCGGGATTATTCATTTATTCTTACGATAAGTCGAAAAGAGAATTATTGTAATGAAATTGATTGTCGGTTTGGGAAATCCCGGAAAACAGTATGAAAATACCCACCATAACATCGGGTTTATGGCTTTGGATTATTTCGCTGCCTTGGAAGGGGTTTGTTTTAAAGTCGATTCCGCTTTGAAAGCGATGGTTGCGACGGTGGTAATCGACGGTACCAAAGCGCTTTTGATCAAGCCGTTGACTTATATGAATCTTTCCGGTGAAAGCGTCTATGCCGTTATGAAATATTATAAGATCGCGCTAGAAGATCTACTGGTTATCAGTGATGATTTGGATCGTCCGACGGGCCGGATCCGCTTGCGGGAAAACGGCAGTTCCGGCGGGCACAACGGACATAAAAGCATCATGCAGCATTTAAACAGTCAGACGTATAAACGGATTAAAATCGGGATCGGAAGAGATGAGAGAATCCCGGTTGTCGATTGGGTACTTCGTAAGAACACAAAAGAAGAGGCGGTTATCTTTGAAGAAAGTTTTAAAAAAGTAGCCTTGGCGTTGAAAGATTTTATTTTAGATGTTCCCTTTCATCGCATTGCCTCCCTGTATTCGTCCAAATAGACGGTAGATCGATTACCGTCTTTTTTATTTTCATGAGCGTTCTATTGAAACGGTTTTTCTTGGCAATTTAAAAAAGGATATGCTATAATGGATGAAGAGGTGTTGAAGATGATCAAGGCCAACTATCATACGCATTTGCTTTATTGCAACCATGCCAACGGGCATGCCGAAGACTATATTGAAGAAGCATTGAAACAAGGATTTACGGAACTGGGGATAACGGATCATGCGCCTGTTTTGGAATGTTTTATGACGCAAGAAGAGTATGCCCACAATTGGTGCCATCAGCCGATGAAACTCGATACCATGTTTACACGGTATTTGCCGGAGGTAAGAAAAGCCCAACAAACCTACAAACAAATCCATATTTTAACCGGATTTGAAGTAGAGTATTTGCCCAAACACCGGTATTATATTGAAAAATTGCGTAAGGAAGTGGATTATCTAAATTTGGGAATTCATTTTTTTACTTATCAAGGCAAATGTTTATCATCGTATTACGATGTCAACAGTCAGACGATTTACGGCTATTTGGATACGGCTGTTCAGGCGATGAATACCGGATTATTCAACACATTGGTTCATCCGGATTTGTTTATGTTCGATTATCATGATCGGTTCGGTAATCGTTGTTTTGACGAAGACTGTCGATATGTAACCAGGAAATTATTGGAATGTGCGATCAAAAACAATATGTATGTGGAAATCAATGCCAATGGAATCAAAAATTCTTTTGTTTATTCCGACGGAGCCGCTTGGCTATACCCCGATTTGTCGTTTTGGACGATTGCCAAAGAGTATCCGGATTTAAAGATACTGATTGGGGCAGATGCCCACGATCCAACCGATCTTGCCTCAGAAAATGTGCAAAAAGTATGTGATTTTGCCGAAAAATTAGGATTGACTATTGCTGAAAAAATGGAAATCCTTCATTAGGTGGTTGTATGCAAAAAATTATTTTGGATGATCAAACTCAATATTGGTATTTTCCAAAACAAGCCGATTTTTTTAAAGTTTTGACGGATAAATTAGCGGAAGGATATCAAATTCAAAAGACGATCGGATTATGTTGTTGTTTGGTCCGTTTGGAACGAAAAATATGGCTTTCTTATAGCCAAATAGAAGGCATTCAAACAAATATCGAATCGGTTCTCAAAATGCATTTTAAAAACGAAAAAATCGTTTATCCCAACGCTTCTTGTACGATATTAAACGAGATTTCCGCTATCAAACGGTATTTTAAAAAAGAAGACAGTACGGATGATTTCGAAGGCATTCAATCGGTTGTTTTACTGATTTTAGACGGCATGGGCATGAACGTATTGGAGCAAACACTCCCAGACGATGCGTTTTTAAAGCGTCATTTGAAAAAAGCACGAACAGCGGTTTATCCTTCTACCACCGCCGCCGCGACAACATCCATTAAAAGCGGATGTTTTCCGTATCAAACGGCTTGGTTGGGTTGGGAAAATTATTTTAAAGAAGTGGATCGGTCGATTGTATTATTTACAGGTAGAGATTACCAAACGGGTGAGGATTGTGGTTTTTCGGCCTATCAAGCGCTTCCTTATACGCCGTTTTGGGCGGATTTGGATGTAAACGGAAATGGGATCGAACCGGATTTTTCCAAACCGGATCGCTGTTTTTCGGAAGTTTTGGAACAAAGTCTTGCCAAACTGGACCCAAAGAAGAAAAACGTTCAATATGTTTATTTTACTGAACCGGATGCGCTGCTTCACGAATATGGACTTCATCATCCGAAAGTGATTGAAAAGTGTGTGGAGTTGGATCGACAAGTAGAAGAATATGCCAAGAAGTTGCCGGAAGGAACGCTTTTATGGATTAGTGCGGATCACGGACATACGGCGGTCGAACCCATCGAACTCTATCACTTTGATCTTCTTTTAAAGATGTTAAAACGCAACCCAACCAATGAAGGAAGATGTCTTTTCTTTTCGGTCATCCCGTCGCAACAAGAAGCATTTTGCAAGCTTTTCAATGATTTGTTCGGGTATGCTTATACGCTTTATTCCAAAGAAGAATTTTTAAAGAAAGAATTTTTAGGTCCGCTTGAGAATCGCCATCCGCGCCTGGATGATTTTTTAGGGGATTACATTGCGGTTGCCACCAACCACTATTATTTTAAATATGTAGAAGATAAAGATGATTTTACATTTAAGAGTCATCATGCCGGTATAACGGCTGATGAAATGCTTGTGCCGTGGATTGTTTTTAGGAAGTGAGAATGTGAAGATACAAAAAGGAGAAGTCCTTTCGGAAGGGCTTGCGGTCGGCTCGGTTCATCTGGAATTTACAAAAACGTACGATCATCATGCCGATACCATTGTAACCGAAAAGCAAAAGTTGGAAGATGCCATTGCGATGTCGCTGCAACAAATCAATCAAATGAGGCAAAACGATCCGGAAAACGAAGAATATTTGGTGATTCAAAGTCTTTTAATCGGCGATCCGTTTTTAAAGGAAAAGGCTTTGAAAATGATAGAGGATGGGATATCGGCTTCGTTTGCGATCCAACAGATTTTAAATGATTCCATTGATTCCATCGCTCAGGCTACCAATCGGTATTTAAAAGAAAGAACGTTGGATATCCAGGACGTTATGAATCGGATTTTATCGAATTTATCGCACGATCAATACCCGGATTTGACCAACGAACGGATTTATATCGCCAAAGAACTCCATCCGTCTTACTTGATTCAAAACCGCAATTATCTTTTGGGGGTCATTACGGAAAAAGGCGGTTATTCTTCCCATGCGGCGATTTTATGTCGGCAGTGGAACATTCCTTATATGATTTGTTCGCAATTAAGTCATTTATCACTTCGTGAAAACGATGAGGTCATTATTGACACAAGAAAAAAACATATTCTGATTGCTCCGACACAAGAAAAAAAACAAGAGTATCGCGAATGGATCGAATTGCTTTCAAAAGAAGAGTATCGGGCGATTGCGCATCCTTCGTTTGGTTTTTTGGCAAATGTTTCTTCGAATAAAGAATTGGATAAAGTAATGGAATACGGATTTGATGGTGTCGGACTTTACCGTACGGAAATGATTTTTATGAATACACTTCGTCCGTACACATTTGAAGAACAGTATGAAATTTACGAAGACGCCGTTTGTCGTTTACAGGGCAAACCGATTTGTTTCAGAACGTTTGATATCGGAGATGACAAGCAGTTATCGTATGTTCAGACGTATAAAAAAGGAGTCGACAACTATATTCATAATCCATTGTTGTTTAAAACGCAAATCAAAGCGTTGTTGAAAGCCAACCGTTTCAATACGATGAAGATCATGTTTCCGATGATCACATCGTATCAGGAATTTTTGTTTTTGAAAAAGTGGGTTTTGCAGATTCAACAAGAAATGGAAGATACCGGTACCGTCTTTATCGGAATGATGCTTGAAACCAAAGAAGCATTGGAAAAAATCGAGGAATTCCAAGGGGTTGATTTTATTTCCATCGGAACAAACGATTTAACGGAAGCCATCTACCAAATCGAGCGGGACGATCAGAGGCAACAGTTGAAAAAGTATTTATCGGATTTGGTGGAAAAGTTGAAAAAAGTCGTTTTATTCTGTCAAAAAAACAAGATCGAACTTTCAGTTTGCGGGGAGTTGGCGGCGATTCCGCAAGCGGCTAAAATGTTTTATCAAATCGGAATCAAGAATTTATCGGTCAGTCCGCAGGCCATTAAAATTCTCAATAAAGTATACAAAGATCTATACGCATCTTCGCATAGTTTATAATCCTTCGCACATACTACAAATAACGACAACTGTCGTAGAAACGGAAGTATGTAGTGATGAAAGAAACAGGGGTTGTTCGCCATTTAGATGAGTTGGGGCGAATTGTCATACCCAAAGAAATACGCAAACGCTTGAAAATCGAGAACAGCGATTTACTGGATATTTTTACCGAACAGGATAAAATCATTTTGAAAAAATATCATCCGTTTCATCAGGAAATGACGCGATTGATTGCTGTTTTGGAATCGATTAAAACCGTTTACGGATGTGATCTTGTTTTAACGGATAAAAAATATATCTTGGCCAATACGATGGATCCTACATTAAACGAAGAAGAAATGGATACGGATTTTTTAAATCGGATTTCTTCTTATCTTCATAAAGAAACATCTTCTTTGATGCGGCTTTCTTTAACCAAAACGTATGTCATTCCCAAGGATGTCATCATTTATCCGGTCAAGATCGGAGAAAAAGAAACCGGTTATCTTTTCGTTATCGATTCGATGATCGGGCAACAACAAAAAAACATCGGAGCGTTGATTCTGCTTTTGATAGCCAAATTACTGTAAGGGGGGAGTTTGATCATGGAACTGGTCATCGGTTTATTGCTGCCGTTTTTAGGCACATCTTTTGGTGCTATGATGGTGCTGTTCATGCGCAATAAAATCAATGAAAAAGTCGAAAAGGTTTTACTTGGATTTGCCGCCGGTGTTATGATGGCGGCTTCGGTTTGGTCGTTGTTGATTCCGTCGATTGAGGAATCGGCCTCGTTGGGGAAACTGTCGTTTCTTCCGGCTGCCGTCGGTTTTTTATTGGGAGTTTTGTTTTTATTAGCTTTGGATACGTTGATTCCGCATTGGCATCTTCACGCAACCAAAGGAGAAGGATTGCCGTCGAAAATCAAAAAAACCACGAAACTGATTTTTTCGGTAACGCTTCACAATATTCCCGAAGGGATGGCCATCGGTATCGTGTTTGCCAATGCGCTTTATGCCGATCAAAGCATGACTTTATCGCAGGCGTTGATTTTGTCTATTGGAATCGCCATTCAGAATTTTCCCGAAGGGGCGATCGTTTCGATGCCGTTAAAACAGGAAGGTATCAGCAAACCCAGAGCGTTTTTATACGGTGCTTTATCGGGCATTGTCGAACCGATTGCTGCCGTCCTTACGATTTTACTGACCAAATACATTACACCGGTTTTACCGTATTTGCTTTCATTTGCGGCCGGTGCGATGATTTACGTTATTGTAGAAGAAGTCATTCCCGATTCTCAGGATGGACCGCATTCCAACTTGGGAACAATCGGTGTGGCGATCGGGTTTGCCTTGATGATGATTTTGGATGTGGCCCTTGGATAAAGTTAAATGTCGACTGTTTTTTAAAAGAAACGGTTGACTTTTTCTTTTAAAAGGTATATAGTAGTAATGAAGTTAACATAAACTAACTCTTTGGAGTATTTTTTTATTATCAAAGGTTAGTTAAAACTAACTAGGAGGGATTTATGCCACTGATTATTGCACCTGAAGAAAAAGAATTAGAAGTCATTAAAATTTTAGCCGACGACAAAATCAAAAAACATTTAGAATCGCTTGGAATTACCATTCGTTCTAAACTGAAGATTTTAAGTCGCGGTGGCGGTAGTGTCATTTGTTGCGTAAAAGAAGGACGTTTGGCACTGGATAAAAATTTAGCCACCAAAATCATTGTTGCTGCACAGTAAGAGAGGAGAGGTTGTATGCTTAAAAAAATGGATGAAATGGAAATCGGTTCATCCGGAATCATCAAAAATATTTTAGGGGAGGGACGCATCCGAAGAAGGTTGTTTGATATGGGGATTACACCGGGAGCGGAAGTATTCTTACGAAAAAAAGCGCCGCTCGGTGATCCGATTGAAATTACGATTCGCGGGTATGAACTGACATTGCGAAAAAACGAAGCGAATTTAGTCGTCTTGGAAATGAAGGAGGCGGGAAAATGAAACGTTTTGCATTAGCCGGAAATCCCAACAGCGGGAAAACAACGTTGTTTAATTCCTTGACCGGATCAACCGCTCATGTCGGAAACTGGCCGGGAGTCACCGTCGATAAAAAAGAGGGATTGTACAAAAAGTGCAAAGAGGTTATTTCGATTGTCGATTTACCCGGTATTTATTCGCTTTCACCTTACACACCGGAAGAAGTCATCAGTAGAAACTATATTTTAGAAGAAAAACCGGATTGTATCATCAATATTGTGGATGCGACCAATTTGGAGCGAAACCTGTATTTGTCCACTCAGTTGGCGGAAATGGATGTGCCGATGGTTATTGCCCTCAATATGATGGATATTGTACGTAAAAGCGGAGATTCGATCGATCCGCATTCTTTGGAAAAGAAATTCGGTGTGCCGGTGGTTTGTATTTCGGCATCCAAAGAAGAAAATTTAAACGAATTGATGGATATCGCATATAATGAAAGTTTGAAAAAACGTCCGGGACAAACGGTGCTGGATCAAGGTGTTTTGGCGCATTTGATTGCCGATTGTAAGCGGGCTTTTACGGCGCTCGGCGTCGATCATCCGCTCTTTCATGCGATTAAACTGATTGAAAACGACGAAATAGAAGTGAAAAATCATCCCGATTTGGTCAAAATCGTCGATGAATTTAAAAAAGCATTTCGAGATGAAACCTTTGGGACAGATTTGGAAGCCATTGTGGCCGACAGTCGGTATCAGTTTATTTCTAAGAATTATGCTTCCGTGAAAGTTAAAAAAGAACAAACGGGCACAAAAGTAACGAAGTCCGATAAGATTGATAAAGTCTTAACCAATAAATGGATCGGCATTCCGATTTTCTTAGTAATTTTATTTTTGATTTTCCATTTGACTTTTTCCGAAAACCTGTTTTATTTAGGCGGTCTGTTTTCCAATGTGGCCCCTTCTTTTGAAGGAAACGAATTCTTTGAGGGATTGTTTTGGACCGATGCGGGCATCAACTCTCCCGGTGTGATTTTACAGTCGTTGGTGATCGGTGTAACGGATTTCATCAGTGCGGCTGTTTCCGGTTGGTTGGCAAGTGCTCCTTCTTGGGTCAGCGGCTTGATCTGCGACGGTATTTTAGCCGGTGTGTTTGCCGTTTTGTCCTTTGTTCCGCAAATTTTGTTGTTATTCTTATTTTTCTCGATTTTGGAAGATACCGGATACATGGCTCGTGTGGCCTTTATATTGGATCGAATCTTCCGTAAATTCGGATTATCCGGAAGGGCTTTTATGCCGATGATTATGGGATTCGGTTGTTCGGTTCCGGCGATGATCAACACAAGAACCTTAGCAGATGAAAAAGAGAGAATTGCCACGATCCGTGTTATTCCGTTTTTCTCTTGCGGAGCGAAACTTCCGATCTTAACGGCGATTGCCGGTGCGATCGTTTCCGTTTTCAATTTCCCGAATGTGGATATCATTACGTATTCGATGTATTTGGTGGGAATTGTTACGGCTATTGTTGCCGTGATTGTGATGCGTCATACGACCATGCGCGGCGAAGTACCGCCGTTTATCATGGAATTGCCGACGTATCATTTGCCGCAGTTAAAATCGCTATTGTTCCATTTATGGGACAAATTGAAACACTACATTAAAAAAGCCTTTACAATCATTTTGGCATCGACCATTGTGATTTGGTTTTTGCAGAGTTTCACTTGGAATTGGGAATACATCGAACAAGCCGATGTGACGGAAATCACCAATCAGACGTTTGCGCAAATGATGGAAGATGAAACGTTTAAAAACGAAGTTTTGGCTTTAAACAGCACCTACGATGCATCCGAAATCACTTTTGATGTTCTTTTGGAAGATACGACCGAAGAAAACCAAGCCGCTTACGAAGCCGTAACCGATCGTGTATTCAATCAAGCGCTTCTTGATTTTGAAACCATCAAAAACGATTCGGCTTATCATGATACATCCGATTCGATTTTAGCGGGACTCGGACAGTTGATCCAGCCGCTGTTTACACCGCTTGGTTTTGGATCCAATTTAGACAGACAAAACGGTTGGGTGTTCGGTGTATCGGCTGTAACGGGATTGATTGCCAAAGAAAATGTCATTTCGACGTTTGCGGTTTTAGCCCAATGTACGTCCAATCAAACAGCGGATACGTTGGACGGATTCAAGACGCTTTACTTTACAATGACGGATGAAGAAGGCGTCAACGCTTCGATTCAGATGATTCAAAATGCCGGCGTCGGCAATCAGTGGCCGATCCTCATCGCGTTTATCGTCTTCAATATGACAACGATTCCTTGTTTTGCGGCTGTTGCGACGGCCAAAGCGGAATTACCGAAGAAAAAATTGGGAAGAACGTTATTGTTCTGGCTGATTACTTCCTATATTGCCTCAATGATTTGCTTCTTGGTTCTTTCTTGGTGGTGGACTTCGTTGATTATTGCCGCTTTATTTGTGGCGAGCGGTTTTGGCATTCACTATTATAATCGTTATCGCGATCAAAAAGGAGTGTAGTGTTCATGGAACCGATCGAAATCGTTGTGATCATCGCCGCCGTAGCCATCGTAGGCGGTGTCATCGGTCGCTACATCTATAAAAAATACAAGCATTTACCGACGGGGGAATGTGCTTGCTGCAGTGCCAGGATGAAACGTTTCTTCAAACAGATCGAAAAAGAAGAAGCGTGTGAGCACTGTAAAGACAAAAACAAATGAATTTTGTACTAGGCATTCGAAATTCAATATAATTGGATAAAAGGTCATCGAAATCGATGGCTTTTTATTTTCATACAAAGTGATTTTTTCCTCTTTTCTTTTTTCGATAAAGCGTCTATAATAAAATATGGTGATAAACTTGACTTGGGAAACAAAAAAACCGATCTATGGAGATCACATTCGTGTGAATCGAGGCTTTTATGCACATCACGGCATTTATGCCGCCGATGATTGTGTGATCCATTTTGCATCTTTAAACCAACTCAATCGCCTTGATCCGGCATCGGCAAGAATTATTGTCACGTCGCTGGAAGACTTTTTACAGGGTGGTTGTTTGGAAGTGGCTTGTTATAATTCCGTAGAACAGGAAAAAAGAAGAACAAGAACGCAGATTGTCAATCAAGCTTTGCTGAAAGTGGGCGAAGACGGGTACGATTTGATTTCGAATAATTGCGAACATTTTGCCAATGAATGTGAATTCGGATATAAAAAGAGTTCCCAAGTGCAAGCCGTTTTCAATACGATTTTCGGAGGTAAAAAATGAAATTTGGAGTAGATGTCGGTGGAACGACCGTTAAAATCGGGGTCGTCGACCAAAAGAAAATATTGGATAAATTTGAGATCATCACAACCAAAGAAACGTTGATCGAAGATATTTGCCGAGCTATTTTGGCCTACCAAAACGATCATGGCATTAAAACCATTACGGGAATCGGTTTCGGTATGCCGGGAAATATTCGGAACAATTATATTTACAATTTACCGAATATCGGGATCAAAGAGATGGATTTGGTTCAAGAAGTCCATCGTTTTATTCCCGATGTGCCGGTGGCTTCCGGCAATGATGCCAATGTAGCGGCACTTGGGGAAATGATTTATCATCAAGAATATGAAAATGCCTGTATGATTACGCTTGGTACCGGTGTGGGCGGCGGCATTATTTTAGGCGGCCATATTTTAGAAGGCGTACATGGCAATGCCGGTGAGATCGGACATATGCCGATTGCCGATGATTATAATTTTGACTGCGGCTGCGGTTTGAAAGGTTGTTTGGAAACCGTCGCGTCGGCAACGGGGATTGTTCGATTGGCGCGGCATCATCGAAATGACTTTCAGAGCCAACTGAAAGAACCGTTTACGGCCAAAGATATTTTCCAATTGGCGGTGAAAAACGATCCCTTGTGCTGTTTTGTAGTCGATCGTCTTTGTTATTATCTTGCCAAATGTATTGCCGTTCTTTCCGTTGTTGTGGATGTGGATGTCTATTATATCGGCGGCGGTGTTTCCAAAGCCGGTTCCGTTTTGGTAGACGGAATCATAAAACATTACCGGCAAATGGCGCATTTTGCCGTCAAAGATGTAACGATTCAGCAGGCAACGTTGCTAAATGATGCGGGGATGTTGGGGGCTGCTTCGTTGATTGAAGATTAGGAGGGGTTTTGGTGTCGGAAATTTGTAAAACGTATAAACCAGAAATCCTATCGTGTCCGTTTTGCGGAACGAAACTGATCTATCGGCATACGGTTTCTAGTAAAAGTGTTTATTTTTCAAACGGAAAAAAATTTCGGATCAAGAATTTGGGATACGGCTGTCCTTCTTGTTTGGATCATCGGATCTATGTTTCCCAGACAGCCAATAAAATTTGTTTTAAAGGGCTGACGTATTCTTCCAAAGTCGTTTGTATGATTGCGTATTACAAACAAAAACATTGGGGAAGGGATGCCATCTGCGATCTTTTTTCCAGTAAAGGAATCGAGATATCCGATCGGAACATCGATTTGCTTTATCAAAAATTTCTAAGTCATACGCTTGCCGATCCGATTCCGACGATTCAAGCGGCCATGGATCGTATGTTGGAAGAATACAAGCAAATCCGTCTGGCGATCGATGTTATTACCATTGAAGAATGTGTTTTTTTATTGGTGTACGATTTTTTTTCTTCTAAACTTTTGGTGATTCGATCGTTTCATACGATTCGGGATCCTAAGATAGAGGAATTTATCGCTTCGTTTTTGAATCCTCTTTTACCGATCGGTGTGATTGCGTCCATCAGAAAAGATGCGGTCTTTATTCCGATGCTTAAGAAATACTGTCCAAAAAACACAAAATTCATTTCGTTTTTGAAGTTTTAGAAACAAAACGTTTTTTTAAAAAGAAATATTTGTCGATTAATTCTTTTTTATGAATTTTATAAAAACAATGGGAAAATCAACCGAATATTCTTTACAAGCTTTGTTTGCGATGATATAATAATAAAGGATGATTTTCAATTCATAATCAAGAAGGAGGGGAAAACAAAGTGAATAAAATTCAATTAGATGAATATGATAAAAAGATAGTTAGGTTATTACAGCAGGATTCTTCCATCAGTAATATTGATTTGTCGAAGAAAATCGGTCTTGCGCCCTCATCCTGCTTGTTGCGCGTTAAAAATTTAAAAGAACAAAAGGTTTTGAAACAATTTACTGCCATTGTTGATGAAAAACTGTTGGGGTATGAAATTATTTGTTTTGCGAAAGTCTATATGCAGCCGTTGAACCGAGATACCTCGGCTCAGTTTATTTCCCAAGTACATCAGATACCGGAAATCACGGAATGCTATACAATTACGGGAGAAGCGTCTTTTTTGTTGAAGATCGTTGCGAAAAATTTTGAGTATTATCGCAATTTGGTTTTCGATAAAGTGCTTAGTTTACCGTTTGTCAGCAACATCGACACCTCGATTGTCGTCAGTGCCGAAAAAAATACAAATGCCATTCCGATGGAGTAATTGTAAAGAGCCTTTTAAAGGCTCTTTTTTTTGGAATAGAAGAGTCAGTTAGGAGAGTTATATGAACGGAATAAAAAAATTATGGCAATGGAGTAAAAAATACAGTTTCGTCATTATCGGAATCATTCTTTTGTCGACGTTACTGCAATGGTTGTATGCGTATTTACCGCTGTTCATTCAATATGCCATTGCCCGTTTGGGCGGTAAAATGGACAGTAATACCGATTTGCCGCAGTTTTTAATCAATTTTTATAATAATATTCCAAACACGCTTTCGTGTTTGCTTGCGGTCGGTTTGACGATGATTTTTTTACAGGCGATCCGATCCGTTTTACGGTTTGTGGATAATTATTATCAAGGAGCATTGGCACAGTATATCGGTTATGATATGCGGTTGGCGATTTATGATCATGTCATGGATTTGTCTTACAGTTACCACAATCATTCCGATATCGGCGATTTGATTCAACGTTCGACGACCGATGTGGATCAAACCTCGACGTTTATTGCCTCGCAAGTACCGGGGTTGATCGATATTTTTGTTACGGTTTTCATCGGGGCGTTTCGGGTTTACCAAATTTCACCGACGTTGATGTGGGTCAGTCTGATCAGTGTGCCGATTACGGCGTTATCGTCTGTTATTTATTTCAGATATTGTAACAAACAGTTTTCCATTATTGAAAAGGCCGAAAGTAAAATGACGACGATTATACAGGAAAATGTGAACAGTGCCCGTGTTGTTCGTGCGTTTGCCAATGAAAAATACGAGTTTGAAAAGATGGATCAAGCCAATCGGGATTTTACAAAGAAAAACGGAAAATTCAACAATGTGATGGCTTTCTTTTGGGGATCCAGTGATTTCTTAGTCTTTTTACAGTATTCGCTGACGATTACGGTCGGTATCTTTTTGGCTAAGGATGGTCTGTTGGGATCGGAAGATATCATTGCGTGTTTGATGTTGATGGGGATGTTGATTTGGCCGATGCGTGGGTTGGGACGAATCATTGCTTCATTCGGAAAAGCCACGGTTGCCTGCAACCGAATTGACGAGGTTTTATCGATTCCAAGCGAATATACCGTTAACGGAACGAAACAACCGGTGATTGAGGGCAATATCGAATTTCAACATGTGTCTTTTAAATTTGAAGATGATCAAAAACACCTTTTGAAAGACGTGTCTTTTAAAATTCAAGCCGGTCAGACGGTTGCGATTGTGGGAAAAACCGGTAGCGGAAAATCGACGATTTGCAATTTGATTACCCGAATGCTTGAAATCGACAGCGGGGATATTTTGATTGACGGGGTTTCGATTAAAGAGATCGATAAAAAGTATTTGCGCAAGAATATCAAGATGGTTTTGCAAGATCCTTTTTTATACACGAAAACTGTTTATGAAAATATTTCGATTGTGGATGCTTCAATGCCGAAAGAGAAGGTTTATGAAGCCAGTGAAATGGCGGCCCTTCACCAAGAAGTTTTAAAGTTCGATAAAGGTTATAAGACGATCGTCGGTGAAAAAGGAACGACGCTTTCCGGCGGTCAAAAACAGCGGGTTGCGATTGCGCGGATGTTGGTCAGCGATTCGAATGTCATTATTTTCGACGATTCGTTATCGGCGCTGGATACGAAAACCGATTTGATGATCCGTCAGGCGCTTAAAAAGAAGAAAAATAAACAGACGATGATTATCATTACCCACCGTTCGACGACGGCCAAAGAAGCCGATTTGATTATTGTTTTGGATCAAGGAAAGATTGCCCAAATCGGCAAACATGAGGAATTGGTTCAACAAGAAGGTCTTTACAAAGAATTGTGGGGAATTCAGGGAGAACTGGAAGAAGAATTCAATGCGATTTTAAACGAGGAGGTGCAAGTAGATGGACGACTTTGATTTAGAACAGGAAGAATTTTCCGATGTGGATTATAAATCGGGAACGAAAGGTCCGTGGAAAAAAATCATCAAAACGGTGTTTTTGCACAAAGGATATGCAATCGGATTGCTGATTGCGGTTGTCATTTTGGCGGTTTTGGATGTTTGTTATCCGCTGGTCAACTCATATGCCATCAAGCATTATTTCGAATCGACGGATGTCCATCGGTTCGACAATGTCTTTTATATTGTGGCCCTTTATATCGGGGTTTCGCTCGGTTACGGAATCACCGTCTTTTCGTTTTTGTTTTTCGCGGGAAAAGTCGAGATTCATACCTCGTATGAACTTCGTAAAGAAGCGTATTTGAATTTACAGAAACTGCCGTTTAGTTATTTCGATCAAACGGCCCAAGGTTGGATTATGGCCCGTTTGACCTCCGATGCCCGTAAACTGAGTGAAATCATTTCATGGGGCTGCGTCGATTTGCTTTGGGGCTTGCTTTCTATGGTCGGTATTTTAGGTGTTTTGTTGGTTACCAACATTCAGTTATCGGTTATTGTGTTGATCTTACTGCCGATTATGATCTTTTTAACCATTGTGATCCGTAAAAAAATGCTGTCCAGTTACCGGGATGCCAGACGATACAATTCCAAAATCACAGCAGCCTACAACGAAGGCTTTATGGGGGCGAAAGCGACCAAGAGTTTGGTTATCGAAGACAGAAATTTAAAAGAGTTTCATTCCAAAGCCCTCGATTACAAAAAAGCTTCGTTAAGAGCCGTGTTCTTTTCGGCCATTTTCGGACCGGTTACGTTTATTTTATGTTATGTCGGGGTCGGAACAACGCTTTATATCGGCGGAAATATGGTTATCCAGGCCGTACTGGGTGTGGATATTTTATATTTGTTTATCGATTATACGGTTAAGTTTTTTGATCCGATTATCTCAGTATCGCGGGTTATCGGTGATTTTCAACAAGCCCAAGCTTCGGCCGAACGGATTATTTCATTGATCGAACAACAACCGGAAATCACCGATCGAGACGATGTCATCCAACGATACGGAACGATTTTCGAACCGAAATACGAAAATTTCGAACCCTTGATCGGCGAAATCGATTTTCAGAATGTTACATTCAAATATGCCAAAGGCGAAACGGTATTAAAAGATTTCAATTTGCATATTCCGGCCGGATCGAGTGTCGCTTTGGTGGGACATACCGGCAGCGGCAAATCGACGATTGTCAATTTGATCTGTCGTTTTTACGAACCGACCGAAGGTGATATTTTAATCGACGGACATAGTTATAAAGACCGCAGCATCACATGGTTGCATTCCAATATCGGCTATGTGCTTCAAACACCGCAGTTGTTCAGCGGAACGATTATGGAAAATGTGCGTTACGGTAATTTGAAAGCAACGGATGATGATGTCATCCAAGCGCTTAAATTAGTCGCGGCGGATGGTTTTATCGAAAAACTGGAAAACGGTTATTATTCGGAAGTGGGCGAAGGCGGCAGTAAATTATCGTTAGGCGAAAGACAGTTGATTTCTTTTGCCAGAGCGATTGTGGCCGATCCTAAGATTTTGGTGTTGGACGAGGCGACTTCTTCGATTGATACGCAAACCGAACATTTGATTCAAAAAGCAGTGGAAATCGTTTTGAAGGGAAGAACCAGTTTTATGGTCGCCCATCGTTTATCGACGGTGGTCAATGCGGATCTAATTTTAGTAATGAGAGACGGAAAAGTCGTTGAAAGCGGGAAACACCATGAATTATTGGCGGCAAAGGGATACTATTTCGAATTGTATAAAAATCAATTTGCCCAAGAAGCCGTTCATAAAATTTTAGGTTAGTTTTCTTTTTCGATTGTAAAAGACAAATAATTTCGCTATAATAAAAAAGACAATAAGATCTGGCTGTTTCGGCCGGGTCTTTTTGGCGTTGGCTTTTTGAGGTGATACAGATGAATTTATTGGACTATTTATGCCAAAAAGAATCGGTTTCTTCCGTTATAACTAGCGATCGAATCAAGATCGGCGGAACAACCGACGCATGGAATATGATGTTGATGGCGTGTGATTTTTATCAAGGAAACGCTTCTGTTTTTGTGGTGTTGCCCAATCTTTATCTGGCTCAAAATTATTATGACGAGTTGATTGCTTTTATGCCCGAAGAAGATGTTTTGTTTTTTCCTTCGGATGAATTGGTGTCGGCCGAAATGATTGCGGCGACGGGAGATTTTCTTTTTGAACGGATTCAAACGCTTTATACGCTTTTGGAAGGTCGTAAAAAAATGGTTGTTACCAATTTGCACGGAGCGATCAAATACGAACTTCCGTTATCTTGTTGGCAAAACAATATTTTCAAACTCAAACAAAACGATTCTGTTTCGATTGCGGAATTGTTGAAACGATTGGTTCGGTTGGGCTATGAGGCGGTCTATACGATAACCAAAACCGGCGAGTTTGCGCATCGAGGCAGTATTGTGGATATTTTTCCGCTCGGTCAATCCGATCCGATCCGACTTGACTTTTTCGGCGATGAAATCGATACGATCAAAACGTTCAACATGGAAACGCAACGGTCGAAGGATTCGATGAGTGAAATCACGATTTTACCGGTAACGGAATTTATGTACGATGAGGCGGATTTTAAGTCGGCCAAAGAAAAAATTTTGCGCTTTACGGATCAGTTTTCTTTGTCGCCGATTGAAGAAGAAATGCTCGCCAAAGATTTGTTTTCTTTGGAAAATCATCAAAATTTAACGAGTTTATCCCGTTATTTGATGTTTTTCAGTCCGAAAAACAATCTATTGTTTGATTTTGTGAAAGAAAAACGGATTTATTGGGTCGATCCCGTTAAATCCAAAGAAGCCTACGACCATCTGTTGTTGGATTTGAATGAGTATTGCGGTCGCATCGGCGGTTATATGTTGGCGCATATGAACTTGTTTTCTGCTTTTGAATTTGCCTTGCAACAGGCCAATGTGCAAATTGAGGGACTGAGAAGTTTAGGGGGATTGGACCGTAAGTTTTATGTCAGACAAGCCCCTTTTTATCGAGCCAATCCGCAAGCGGTCTTGGATGATTTTAAACGGTATAAAGACAATAAAATCGTTCTTTTGGCTTACTCTAACGAAGAACGGTTTAAAAATTTAAAAGATTTGGCGCTCGATCAAGGTCTTTTTTTGATTGCTCTAGAGGATCTCAGTCAAGTTCGTTACGGTCAAATCAACGGGGTTTATCAACATGTTCCGTCATTTGATCTTCCGGATGAAGACTTGTTATTGTTGAATGATGCCAATCTTTATGAAACGAATGCCCAACCTCGTAAGGCACGCTATAAATCCATTTATAAAAATGCGATTAAGATTTCAAAATACGACGAACTGGAAATCGGCGATTATGTCGTTCACTACGATCACGGTATCGGAAAATACTTAGGTATCAAAACCATTGAAAATAACGGCATTAAACGCGATTTTCTATATATGATGTATGCCAAAGGATCGGCTCTTTATATCCCGTTAGAACAGATTTCTTCGATTATGAAATATGCTTCAAAAGATGTCGAGGGCGTTTTGTTACATGAAATCGGCTCGACGGCATGGGCGAAAACCAAAGCGAGAGTGCGCAAACGCGTGCACGATATTTCGGAAAAACTCATTGCGTTATACGCAGCCAGACAAAATGCCAAAGGGTTCGAATTTGAAGAAGATACACCGGAACAGGCTCAATTTGAAGCGGATTTTGAATACGAATTGACACCCGATCAAAAAGCTGCCATTGAGGCGGTTAAAAAAGATATGGAGTCCGCCCGCCCGATGGATCGGTTGATCTGCGGGGATGTCGGTTACGGTAAAACGGAAGTGGCCATGCGGGCGGCCTTTAAAGCGGTTTACGGAGGAAAACAGGTTTGCGTTTTGGCCCCGACAACCATTTTATCCCAACAGCACTATGAAACGTTTCGAAAACGAATGACCGATTACGGTATTCGGGTTGAATTGCTCAATCGTTTTATCCCGCTTGCCAAGCAACATAAGATTATTAACGATGTTGCAACAGGAGGGGTGGATGTTTTGATCGGAACGCATCGTGTTTTGTCTTCCGAAATACGCTATAAAGATCTGGGATTGTTGATCGTCGATGAAGAACAACGCTTCGGTGTGACGCATAAAGAAAAGATCAAAGAGTTGAAAGTCAACGTCGATTGCATTACGCTATCGGCAACGCCGATTCCAAGAACATTACAGATGTCGGTAATGGGGCTTAAAGATTTATCGATGATTGAAACACCGCCCAAAAACCGTTATCCGATTCAAACGTATGTTTTGGAACGTAACGACCGAATCATTACCGATGCCATCGAACGGGAAATGGCTCGCAAAGGGCAAGTCTTTTATTTATACAATCGAGTCGAGACGATCGAACAGATGGCCGACCATCTTCACACATTGGTTCCGGAGGCAAGAATCTGTGTGGGACACGGCAAATTGAATAAAGATCAGTTGGAAAACAGGATTCGTGATTTCATTGAAAAAAAATACGATATTTTACTGTGTACGACGATCATCGAAACTGGAATTGATATGCCGGATACCAATACGTTGATCATCCACTCGGCGGATCAGTTGGGATTATCGCAGTTGTATCAAATCAGGGGAAGAGTCGGTCGTTCGAATAAAATCGCTTATGCGTATTTGATGTACGAACCGCGCAAACTGTTAACCAAAGAAGCGGAAAAACGTTTGGAGACGATCAAAGAGTTCAATGAACTGGGAAGCGGCTTTAAAATTGCCATGCGCGACCTTTCCATTCGCGGAAGCGGCGATTTGCTCGGCGAAGAACAATCCGGTTTTGTCGAATCGGTGGGACTGGATATGTATTTGAAAATTTTAGATGAAGAAATCCATCATCTTACCGAGGAAAAGGAAAAGCAGGATCCGACACTTGCCTTACCGCTTTTCGATCGGACAATTGCCAAAGATTACATTGAAAACGAAGATGTGCGAATCGAAATTCATAAGAAGATCGATCGGCTCAATTCGCTTGCGGCTTTAAAGGAATTAAAAGAAGAGTTAACCGATCGGTTCGGACAATTGCCGGCGGATTTAAATGGATATTTATACGAAAAACTGCTTAAAAACAACTGTAAGACGGTCGGAATTTATAAAATGGATCAATCCGATTCGACTTGTTTTGATTTTGTATTTTCCAAAGACAGCAGCAACAAATGGGACGGGAATGTTTTATTTCAGGCTTTACATGGATTCAGTCGGTTGAAACTGAGTTATAAAAACAGCGAAATACATTTGTTGGCGGCAATTCAAAACGATAAAGTTGCCTGTTTTCAGGAAATCTGTTTTTATTTTGATAGAATATTAGCGAAACGTCCATAATAAAAACGGGTGATGTAAAATGAAGCATGTTGTCCGAGGTGTGTTGTTTTTCATTTTATTGTTGTTTTCCTTTCGACAAGTTGAGGCAACGAAGACAACCGTCATTTCTTCCGGCGATCGGATGGATAATAAAATTTATTTGACGTTCGACGATGGCTATTCGGCCAGAAATACAAAAAAAATTTTGGACATTTTAAAAGCGACGCGGGTCCCGGCTACTTTTTTTATCGAAGGAGGATTCCTTACGGAAAATCCGTTGTTATCAAAACGGATCGCCGACGAACAGATTTTAGCCAACCATACGTTTTCGCATGTCGATATAACCAAAATCAGCGATGAGGAATTGCGGCGGCAACTGAAACAATTTGAAGATGAAGCACTGAAAATCACCGGAAAACCGGTTCGAAAATTTTTCAGACCGCCAATGGGAAAATACAACGATCGGAAATTAAAGATTTTAGCAGATTTCGGGTATACGGTGTTTTTATGGGATGTTCAGTATTACGATTATGTTCACAACGACGATCAAGGTATTAAATACGTTTTGGATAATTTGATGAAGCAAACGCAAAACGGTTCGATTATTTTGATGCATACACTGACCAATTCGAATGCCGATGCACTGGAAGAAGCCATTACAAGATTAAGAGCCAAAGGATTTGTTTTTGCTTCTTTGGAAGAATTGGTTTGATAGGAAAAAAGACAAAAAAATCATCTGTTTTTTGTCTTTTTTTTAGGCTTCTTTTTTGTTATAATAAAAAAGGAAAACATAATGGTGATTGTATGATAAAAATTTACGGAAAGAACTGTATAAACGAAGCGCTCAAAAACCCCGTATTAAGCCGTGTGTTTGTTTTGGATCGTTTGGTAAAAAAAGAAATGGCACGCTTAAAACAAATCGATTCGTTGAAGATCCCTTTGGAAATCGCAAACCAGCAGAAGATGGATCGCTTGTTTGGACCTTCTCATCAAGGTTGGGGAGCCTACCGGCAGGATTACGATCTTTACGATGAATCGTTGATCGAGTGCTTGGCGGGGCCTTATCAACGGTTGTTGTTACTGGATGGAATTACCGATCCGCATAATTTAGGGGCGATCATCCGCAGTGTCGATGCTTTTGGGTACGATGCGATCATTTTACCGAAGAACAGGAGTTGTTCCGTGACCGAAACGGTTGCACATGTTTCCACGGGTGCGATCGAGCATGTCAAAATCGCTTATGTCAACAGTCTTTTTGCCTTTGTGGAACAGTTGAAGCAAAAAGGCTATTGGATTTGCGCAGCCGATGCCAAAGGGGATGTCATGTTGGCGGATGTTAAAAAAGATTGTCCGTTAGCGGTGATTATCGGTTCGGAGGGATTTGGAATCAGTCGTACATTATTAAAAGCGGCCGATTATGTCGTATCCATTCCCATGCTTGGGCATGTCAACAGTCTAAATGCGTCGGTTTCCGCGGGAATTGTTTTACACGCTCTTCCGAAAATGCTTCCCGAATGAAAAAATGTATATCAACTATAACGATTTTGAACTTCTTTATTTGTACAAAGAAGGAATCGAATCGGCTCAAAAGATCTTATTTGAAAAATATGATCATTATTTAAGAAAAACGTATTACGAAAAAAGAGGGATTGCTCTTTTCAGTGCCGATGATTATTTTCAAGAAGGAAGAATGGTCTTGCTGAGGGCAATGGATACGTATAACGAACAATTTACATTTTCTTTTTTCCGCTATTTTACGATTTGTTTTTTTCGACAAATCGGCAAATGGATGAAAAAACAATTCAAAGAACCGCCGGTTTCTTATTTGGAAGAAGAAACCAAAGATCCGAATATTCCTTCGTATTTAGCCGTTTTACTGCAAAAAGAGTTAAAAAAAGAAGAAACGGAGTTGTTTGAAGCTTGTTTTTTACAAAACGTATCTGTGGCCGATTACAGCCGCATTCATCATATAAAACGCGAACAAGTTCAATATCGGTATAAAAAGTTACAACTGAAAATGAGAAAAAAGGTTGACGAAATCCTATAATTGCGATAAAATTAGGATAAGCCTTTAAAAGGTTTTTTTATTTTGGAAAGAAGGAGGATTTTATGCGTACAAAAGTGATCTTGGTCTGTGAAGAATGTTTGTCCAGAAATTATACCACGACAAAAAATCCTCAAAAAAATTCAGAGAGAATCGAAATCAAAAAATATTGTAAAACGTGTAATAAGTATACGCTTCATAAAGAAACGAAATAAGGAGAAAACAAAGATGGCCGTTAAAGAGAAAAACGTTGAAAAAAAATCCAGAATTCTGGAATATTTGAAAGAATCGCACAAATGGGAAAATTATGTCTTTTTGCTTTTTTCCGTCATTGTTCTTTTGATGGGAAGTCTGATTTTATCCGGGGCACTGGTCGTTAAGGAAGATTTTTGGTTAATCGGATCGCATCCGGAAGTTTTTGCATGGGTTTTAGTCGGCATTGCCATTGTCTTTACGCTTTATGCGCTTTATCCTTTTTTTAAACCGGCTTTTCCGGAACTTAAAAAAATCACATGGTTGCCGCTTGGAAAGTTCATCGGCAATTCCATTCGGGTATTGTTGTTTTTAACGATTTTTGCGTTATTGTTCTTATTGTATGACGCTTTTATTACCCAGATTTTGGCTAGAATTTTTTAAGTAGGCTAGGTGAAAGAAAATGAGCAGAAGATGGTATATTGTCGGTACTTATTCGGGATATGAAAATTCGGTTAAACAAGATTTGGAACGCCGGATGGAAACGATGAATATGACGGATAAAATTTATCAGGTGATTGTTCCGGAAGAAACAACACAAGTAGTCGATAAAAAAGGAAAGAAAAAAGAAAAAGTGACGAAGATGTTTCCCGGCTACGTGTTTGTCGAAATGGAAGTTGATAAGGAAATGGACGAAAAGGCGTGGTTTATGATTCGAAATACCCCGAAAGTAACCGGTTTTTTAGGTTCCAGCGGCGGTGGTACAAAACCGGTACCGGTTCCCGTTGATGAAATGAATCGGATTTTAATTTCGTTGGGAATGGTTGAAAAACCTTCTTTTGAATTGAAAGTAAAAGATAAAATCGAAGTAATTGAAGGTCCTTTCAGCGGTAGAGTTTTTGAAATCGCGGCAGTAAATGAAGAGACTGAGGAAGTAACGGTGTTGGTGGAACTGTTCGGCGGTCGCTCCACGCAAATGTCTTTTCAGTTTAAACAAATAAAAAAGATTTAAACCAAAGAGGACACGTTTCAATGTCCTCCTTTTTTTGTTTTAGTTTTGGGGTGAGTAAAATGAAGTGGAAACAATTGGGACAAAAGGTTACGGAATATCGTTATTTTGATGAACTATATGCCTTTTTATTGGCGGTCATTGCCTTTTTGGGGTGGAAATACGATACCTTGATCGTAATGGGAATTTTAATCGGCTTGGCAGCGCTTGTCCTTTTATGGACCGGTGATTTTAAGTTTTTGATTCCCAATGCGGTTTATTTGGTTTTTACCATCGGCGAAGGTTTTTCCAGTGAAGAAATTCCGATTCCGATCATCCTCATCGCCGTTGTTTTTGTAATTGTTTTATTCTTGGGCGTTTTTAAAAACGGATTTCATATAGGAAAAACAAAATTTTTAGGCGGTCTGTTGGGGCTGGCAATCATGAACGTCTTACCGGTTTTTTGGTGCAAGACCATTGCCGAAGAAAACAATGTATTTTATGTATTCTTTTTTGCCGATTTGGCCTATTTGATTCTTTATGTTTTATTAAGTAACGGTATTCGGAAAAACAGTCTTCATTTGCTATCGGTGACCATGTCTTATTTAGCTTTGTTGTTGACGGCCCAATGCATCGACAAAGTAATCGAACTCAAAGGTACAACCGAAAGTATTTTGGATTTGTGGTATTATTTGGGCTGGGGTCTTTGTAATGAGGCGGGAATTATGATTTGCGTATCGATTCCGTTTATCTTTTATTTAATGGCAACCGCGGATTCGATTTTTTCCTTGCTTGGGCATCATTTAAAGGTCATTGCGGCTTTGGTCGGCATTGTTTTAACAACGAGCAGAGGATCTTATTTGTTTGGATTCGGCGAAACCTTGGTATTTTATTTTGTTTTGCTGTTTATTGCCAAAAAGGGGAGAGCCTATCAGAATTTTTTATTTGTTTTCTTTACGGTTGGAATCGTTGTCGTGTTGATTTTCAAAGACGAAACCATCGATCTTTATCATAAAATTCAGGATTTGGTCTTTACACACGGTTTGGATAGCAACGGCCGCACGACGTTATGGAAATGGGCTTGCACTTTATGGAACGAAAACTGGGTGAATCGGATTTTCGGTCCCGGTTTTTGTGCTGCGATCGATGTCCGTCCGACTCCGAACGGCGATCAATTGACGCCGATTGTTTTCCATTCGACTTTTTTTCAAACGTTGGCAATGGGCGGTATTTTCGGAGTGCTTTGTTTGGGCTATCATTTCATTCAAAAGTATTATTACCTTGCGAAAACCGATCGGGTTTTCTTCTGTGTGATCGGAATCGGGTTTTTATTTGTCGATGTGTACGGCATGATCGATAATACGTATCATATGTATTACTATATGGTCCCGTTGATGGTTATTTTGGCCGTCATCGATTCGGTTTTGAAGAATCGAAAACAGGAAACGACCGTTTGATTTTTTCATAAAAAAAGGCTTCCAAAAGGAAGTCTTTTTAATTATTATTTAAGAACAAATCGTTACACATCGTTCTTGATACTTTAGAAGAACCGTTTCGTTTTTGGATGTCGGTAGATTTTTGCCGACGAAATCCGCTCGAATCGGCAGTTCGCGATGACCGCGATCGATAAAAACGGCCAGTTCGATTTTAGCCGGCCGGCCGATGTCCATAATGGCATCCATCGCTGCTCGTACGCTTCTTCCGGTAAAAAGAACATCATCGACTAAAATGACGGTTTTATCTTGAACGGAATGTTTGAACTGAAGTTCGACGTTTTCGCATTTTTTCTCATCATCTCGGTGGGAAGCGATGTTGATGAATTCCAAAGGAACGGTGATTTGTTCGAATTTGGCAATCAGGGATTGGATTTCTTTGGCCAACGGTGTTCCTTTTTTTTCGATTCCGACCAAAATGATTTGAGATAGGTCGTCGTTTCGTTCGATGATTTCATGAGTCATTCGTTTTAGTGTTCTGGTAAATTGATCGGGGTCGATGACGGTTTTAATCATAGATTGCTCCTTTCAAATGAAAAGAAGCATCATGCAATTTAGGCATCATGCTTCTTTATTTTTAATCTAAAGACAGATTGGCGTTGTGATGAACGTCTTGTACATCGTCTAATTCGGATAGAAGATCTAAAAATCTTCTGAATTTAGCTTCGTGTTCTTCATCCAAATCCACGTAAGTAGAAGGAATCAAATCAACGGAACTTTGTTCGAAATCAAGATCCGGGTTGGTTTGTTCCAATGCATTTTTGATTGCCTCAAAATCTTTCGGATCGGCGATGATAACGGTTTTACCGTCGTTATTGGTTTTGATTTCTTCACAATCGCAATCGTTCATCATCAATGCTTCCATTGCTTCGTCTTCGGTCATTCCGCTGAAAACGAACGATGCTTTTCTGCTGAATAAATAACCGACCGATGTTCCGATTGTTCCGCCGGTTTTGTTGAAAGCCGTCCGAACATCGGTAAACGTTCTATTGTCATTATCGGTTGTACATTCTACAATCACGGCAACATTTCCGGGACCGTATCCTTCGTATGTTTTTTCTTTAGAGGCACCGGAAGCGATTCCCGCCGCTTTGGCGATGGCCCGTTTGATGACATCTGCCGGACATTGATCTTTTTTAGCTCGCTCAATGGTTCGTTTGAGGCTTTGATTCATATCGGGATCCGGAACGCCTTGTTTGGCTGCCTGAAAAATTTCCTTTCCCCATTTTGCGTATTTGGCCGATTTCATTGCTGCGGTCTTTGCCATGGACGCAGCGCGTACTTCATGGGCTCTTCCCATCTTTACACAACCTTTCAAGTATTTTAACTCATTTTTACTTTATTTATTATACACAAAAGCCGTTTTCATTGCAATAAAAAATCGAAATTTCATCGGAATGCTTGGAAAAGAAGCGGTTTAGCGCGAAATGTGATCGGAATCGACTTCAAAGGAATTATAAAATGAGATTATGGATAAAGGTGAGAATAATCTTTTCAAAACGATTGACAAAATTGCTTTTTTATTTTATAATAATAAAATGCGTATTGACGCATTTATGAAAGAAAACTGAAAAAATTAGCTTATCAAAGCTGAAAATAGATACGTTATTTGTGGGGATCAAAGAAGGTTTAGAACGAGCCGGATTGCGTATTACGAAGCCTGTTTGGGCAGTTCAATGAATGAAAGGAAAAGGAACTTTATGAATTACAAAAACGTGAATTATGGTAAGAAATCCGTCAGACGAAACTATTCTAAAATTCGTACGGAAGTTGAGTTGCCGAACCTTATTGAGATTCAAACAAAGTCATTTGATTGGTTTGTACAAACCGGATTGGAAGAATTGTTTCAAGATGTTTCTCCAATCACTTCTTTCAATGGTTCTTTGAAACTTTATTTCGGGGAACATCATTTTGAAGATGCCAAATTTTCGATTGTCGACTGCAAATTAAGAGACATCAATTATGCCCGTCCGCTCAAGGTAAATGTCCGTCTTGAAAATGCGCAAACAGGAGAAGTGTTGGAACAGGAATTGTTTATGGGCGATATTCCTTATATGACACCGGTCGGAACGTTTATCATCAACGGTGCCGAACGGGTTATCATCAGTCAGATCGTTCGTTCCTCGGGTGTTTATTTTGCCAAAGAAATCGATAAGAAAACGGGAGATACGAAATATACGGGAACCGTTATTCCCACTCGCGGTGCTTGGTTGGAATACGAAATGGGATCGAGAAATGTTTGGTACGGTAAATTGGACCGTTCGAAGAAAATTCCGCTTACGACGGTTTTACGGGCATACGGTCTTTCTTCCAATCAGCAGATTATCGATTTATTCGGAAACAGCGAATATTTAGAGGCAACCTTTGAAAAAGATGTAACGACCAATTCCGAAGAAGCGGCCATCGAAGTTTATTCCAAACTGCGTCAAGGCGAAAAAGTTCCGGCAGACGGTGCCCGCTCGTTGATCATTCAACGGTTATTCGATGACAGACGGTACGATCTTCAAAAAGTCGGCCGTTTCAAATACAATACGAAATTAGATGTCTTGCAGCGGGCCAAAGGGCATACATTGGCTCAAGATGTGGTTGCTCAAGAAGATATTTTCGATGACGAAACCGGCGAATTGCTTTATGAAAAAGGAACGAAGATCGCTTCTTATGGGGATTTTATCGGCGGAGAGGTTTTGGAAAAACTCAAAACGGCCAGAGCGGCCTTCCGTCAAACCATCGATTTGGGCAATACGCTTTGCGAAGATCCGATGTGTGAAATTTTATCCATTAACGTTGTCAAAGGCGATCAATCCGAAGTTGTGAAGATCATCGGAAACGATCATCGCGAAAATTGTTTGCATATCACGATGTCCGATATTATGGCGACGGTTAGTTATTATTTGAATTTATATCAGAATGTCGGAACATTGGACGATATCGATCATCTTGGAAATCGGCGGTTGCGTTTGATCGGCGAACTGCTTAAAAATCAGTTCCGGATCGGTTTTGCCAAATTGGAAAAGAACATTATCGATCGGATGTCCACAGTCGAAGTGCATGAGGCAACACCTCAGAATTTGATCAATATCAAACCGCTTACTTCTTCGTTAAAAGAATTCTTCGGTTCATCTCAGTTGTCGCAGTTTATGGATCAAATCAATCCGCTTGCCGAAATTACGCAAAAACGCCGAATCTCGGCATTGGGAACGGGCGGTATTGCCCGCGATCGTGCCGGTGTAGAGGTACGGGACGTTCATAATTCGCATTATGGACGGATGTGTCCGATTGAAACACCGGAAGGTCCTTCCATCGGTTTGATCACTTCGCTTGCAACGTATGCGAAAGTAAACGAATACGGATTCATCGAAACACCTTACTTTGTGGTGAAAACCGATGAAACGGGTAGAAAATACGTTTCGGAAGAACAAGTGTATTTGTCGGCTGATAAAGAAGAAGGCTTGGTTATCGCTTCCGCATCCACCAAATTGGATGCCGAAGGTCATATCATCGAAGAACGGGTAATCGGTAGAAGAAACGGCGAAACGGAAATGGTCGATCCAAACGAAGTCGATTATATGGACGTTTCACCCAAACAGATCGTATCGGTGGCGGCAGCTTGTGTACCGTTTTTGGAACACGATGATGCCACCAGAGCTTTGATGGGAGCCAACATGCAACGTCAAGCCGTTCCGATCATCAATCCGGAAAGTCCGATTGTCGGAACCGGAATGGAATACAAAGCGGCTAAGGACAGCGGATCGGCTTTGATTGCGACCATGCCGGGAATCGTTCAGTATGTCGATGCCAAAAAGATCATCGTCAAAGAAGACAGCGGTGATTTGCATCGGTATGATTTGTATCAGTTCTTGCGTTCGAACTCGGCAACGGCCATTATGCAACGGCCGATTGTTTCTCCGGGAGAACGAATCGAACGTGGAGATATCATTGCCGACGGTCAATCCATGAAAAACGGCGAACTTGCTTTAGGACGCAATGTTCGGATCGCGTTTATGACATGGGAAGGCTACAACTTCGAAGATGCGGTTATCATGAGCGAAAAAATGGTTTATGATGATGTTTATACTTCCTTACACATTGATGAGTTTTCGGTAGAATGTCGGGATACCAAACTCGGAAAAGAAGAGTTTACGTATGAAATTCCGAATGTAAAAGAAGAAACAAAGAAGAATTTGGATGCCCGCGGAATTGTTATTCCGGGTACGGAAGTAAAAGAAGGCGATATTTTAGTTGGAAAGATTACACCCAAAGGTGTAACCGATCCGACACCGGAAGAACGGTTGTTACTGGCGATCTTCGGTGAAAAAAGCCGGGATGTTCGGGATACTTCTTTGCGTGTTCCGCACGGCGGCGGTGGTGTGGTTCAGTCCATCCAACATTTTTCCAAAGCCAAAGGCGATGATTTGGCACCGGGTGTCAACGAAGTCGTTCGGATTTACATCGTTCAAAAACGGAAGATCCAAGTAGGGGATAAAATGGCCGGGCGGCACGGAAACAAGGGTGTTATTTCCAATATTTTACCGCTTGAAGATATGCCGTTTACCGCCGACGGTCAACCGATTGACATCATGCTGAATCCTCAAGGCGTACCTTCCCGTATGAATATCGGTCAGGTTTTGGAGTTGCATTTGGGTATTGCCGCTAAAAAATTGGGAATTAAAGTTGCCACACCGGTTTTCGATGGGGCGACCATTGAAGATATCGAAGAAATTATGGCGGAAGCCGGTATGAGCAAAGACGGAAAAGAAGTCTTATACGATGGTCGTACGGGTGAACCGTTTGAAAATCGCATTACCGTCGGTATTATGTATTTTGTTAAATTGAGTCATATGGTCGACGATAAACTGCATGCGCGGAATGTCGGTCCGTATACACTCGTAACACAACAACCGATGGGCGGTAAAGCTCAAAACGGCGGTCAGCGGTTCGGTGAGATGGAAGTATGGGCACTGGAAGCCTACGGGGCAGCCAATACCCTCCGCGAAATGTTGACGGTAAAGTCGGATGATTTGGTGGGAAGAGATCGCGTCTTTGATGCGATCGTGGACGGAAAACCGATCCCCGAATCATCGATTCCGGAATCGTTCCGCGTTCTTACACGCGAATTACAAGCGCTCGGTATTCACGTTGAATTAATCAACGAGGAAGGCGAAAACGAAGTAAATCGTTCGATTGTCGATTTGAAAATTAGAGAAACAGTACGTTAATGGAGGGCACGATAAATGAGTACACAATACAAATATATTAAAATTGGATTGGCCTCTCCGGAAGAAATTCTTTCCTGGTCCCATGGGGAAGTTTTGAAACACGAGACAATTAACTATCGTACTTTAAAACCGGAACCGGACGGACTGTTCTGCGAAAAGATTTTCGGTCCGATGAAGGATTATCAGTGCGCCTGCGGTAAATCCAAAAGAAATACCGATAAAGGTAAAATCTGCGATAAATGCGGCGTTGAAATCACAGAATCGAAAGTTCGTCGGGAACGGATGGGGCATATCAAACTGGCCAGTCCGGTTGTTCATACGTGGTTTTTAAGAAACAGCACCTCTCCGCTGGCCACTCTTTTGGATATTAAGACCAAAGATTTGGAAGAAATCGTTTATTTGGCCGCTTACATCGTTATTTCGGCGGACAAAGATACCGGTTTGGTTAAAAAACAGATTTTAACGGAAGGTGAATATTCCGTTAAAAGTGAAATGTATCCCGGTAAATTCAAAGCGTTGACCGGTGCGGAAGCGGTTAAAACGTTATTAAAAGAAATCGATTTGGAAAAAGAAGATGCCATTTTAAGAAAAAAATTGAAATCATCTTCCAAACAACGGCGCGATCGTGTCATCAAGCGCTTGGAAGTGGTGGAATCGTTCCTTCACAGTGATAATAAGCCGGAATGGATGATTTTGGAAGTTTTACCGGTCATACCGCCTGATTTACGGCCGATGGTTCAATTAGAAGGCGGACGTTTTGCTACTACGGATCTAAACGATTTATATCGCCGTATTTTAAATCGAAACAATCGTCTTAAAAAACAATTTGAACAAAATGCACCGCATTTGATTACCAAAAACGAAAAACGGATGCTGCAAGAAGCGGTCGATGCATTGATCGATAATTCCAAACGCGGTAAAAAAGCCGTTGTCGAAAAGAATCATCATTTAAAAAGTTTATCGGATATGTTACGAGGAAAACAAGGACGTTTCCGTCAGAATCTGCTTGGAAAACGGGTGGATTATTCGGGACGTTCGGTTATCGTTGTCGGTCCGTCTTTAAAGATGTACCAGTGCGGTATTCCCAAAGAAATGGCATTGATTCTGTTTAAACCGTTTGTTTTAAGAGAATTAATCAAAGCCGGTAACAGCATTGCGGTGGCATCGAAAGCTTGCGACAATCAAGATGATTCCGTATGGGGTATTTTAGAAGAAGTTATTCGGGAACATCCGGTTTTATTAAACCGGGCGCCGACGTTGCACCGTTTGGGAATCCAGGCTTTTGAACCGGTTTTGATCGAAGGAAAAGCCATTCGTTTGCATCCGCTTGTTTGTACGCCGTTTAATGCCGACTTTGACGGGGATCAAATGGCCGTACACGTTCCGCTTTCGTTAGAAGCACAAGCTGAAGCACGTCTTTTAATGTTGGCAAGCAACAATATTTTGAATCCGAAAGACGGAAAACCGGTTGTAACGCCGTCTCAGGATATGATTTTGGGAAATTACTACTTGACCTTAGAACGCAAAGGCGAACCGAACGAAGGTCATTTCTATAAAGATTACAACGAAGCGTACATGGCTTATAAAAACGGAACCATTACGCTGCATACGCGTATTTTTATTGATCCGTCGTATTTGCCAAATGAAAAATTCATCAATCATACGCCACATGGAAAATATTTATTTACGACACTCGGTAAGATGATTTTTAATCAAATTTTACCGGATGAATTTCCGTATCTAAACGAACCAACGGAAGAAAATCTTTGTGTGGCAACTCCGGATAAGTATTTCTTGGATTTCCAAAATCCGAACAATACCTACGAGGCAATGTTAGAAAGAGACGAAGTTTCGCCGTTTAAGAAAAAGTTTATTGCTAGAATCATTGCCGAAGTTTTCAAACGGTTCCAAATTACGGAAACTTCTAAAATGCTCGATCGGATCAAAGATCTCGGTTTCCAATATTCGACCATTGCCGGATTGACGATTTCGGCTGCCGATGTTTTGGACTATAAAGGAAAACAAACCCGAATCGCGCAGGCCGATCAAAAAATCGATGAAATCACGGAAATGTTTGAACTAGGTCAGTTAACCAATAAAGAACGTAAAAAATTGGTTGAAAAAGAGTGGAGCGATGCCCGTAACGAGATTCAAGACGGTCTTTGGGAAGAATTAGCCAAACAAAAAGACAACCATATCTTTATGATGGCCGATTCCGGTTCACGGGGTAATGCATCTAACTTTGCCCAATTGGCGGGTATGCGCGGTTTGATGAGCAATACCGCTGGTGAAACCATCGAAGTACCGGTTAAAGCGAACTTCCGTGAAGGTCTGACGGTTTCCGAATTCTTTATTTCCACACACGGTGCCCGCAAAGGATCCACCGATACGGCGCTTAAAACGGCCGAATCCGGTTATTTGACTCGTCGGTTGGTCGATGTTTCGCAGGATGTCATTGTTTCAATGGAAGACTGCGGTACGGAAAAAGGAACATATGTGGAAGATATTATCGATGAATCCGGTAAAGCGGTTGTTACGCTTGCGGATCGGATCATCGGACGGTTTGCGGCTAAGGATGTTATTCATCCGGAAACAGGAGAAGTGTTGGTTCATCGGAACGAATTGATTACCGAGGAGATGGCCGCTGTTATTACAGGCTGCGATATCAAAACGGTTTGCATCCGAACCAATTTGACATGTAATGCCAAAATGGGCGTTTGTATGAAGTGTTACGGTCGGAACTTGGCAACCAATAAAGTGGTCGAAGTCGGTGAAGCGGTCGGTACTGTTGCCGCTCAGTCCATTGGTGAACCGGGTACCCAGTTGACGATGCGTACCTTCCATACCGGTGGTGTGGCTTCAACAGCCGATATCACGCAGGGTCTTCCGCGTGTTCAGGAATTGTTTGAAGCGCGTCGTCCGAAAGGAAAAGCGACGATCAGTGAAATCGACGGGGTGGTTGCATCCATCGATAAGGCGAAAAACGGATTGGCTGTAACCATTCAAAACGAACAGGAACAAAAAATTTATACGATCGACGCAACGGCGGAATTATTGGTACGGGAAGGTTCTTTGATCCACCGCGGGGAAAAATTGATGAAAGGATCCATTCACCCCAAAGAATTACTGCGAATCAAAGATGCCGAAGCCGTTCAAAAATACATTGTGGAAGAAGTACAGAAAGTATATCGTTCTCAGTCGGTGGAAATTTCGGATAAACACATTGAAATCATCGTTCGTCAAATGATGCGTAAACTGATGGTGGTTCAAGAAGGCGATACCGATTTATTGCCGGGGCGGGATATTTCTTTACTGGAATTCAACGAGGCTTGCCGCAAGGTATTGAGTGAAGGCGGAAAACTGCCGACTGCCAAACCGTTGTTGTTGGGAATTACCAAAGCCGCACTGGCTTCTCAATCGTTCTTGTCTGCTTGTTCCTTCCAGGAAACAACTCGTATTTTGACGTCTGCTGCCATTGAGTCTAAAACCGATTATCTGGTTGGTTTAAAAGAAAATGTGATCATCGGCGGGTTGATTCCGGCTGGTACGGGTGTATTGGTAGAAGATACATTTGAATGCGAACATGCGCCTGTTGAAGAAAAAATCGAGTTGGAAGATTCTGAGGATTTTGATGATGTATTTACGGATGATGAGGCCGAAGACGATTACATCGATGAAGAATTGGAAACTTTTGATGACGAAGACGACGCAGAATAAGCTGAAAATTTAATTATCAAACTGTCGAACCGATCGGTTCGGCAGTTTTTTTATCCTAAAATCGTCGAAAAAACGATAGAATGAAAAGAGATGGCATATACTTTGTTGATTGAAAAATCAAAAAATGCTTTTCTTATTTCTTTTACTTGTGCTATAATATTATTGTTTGAATGGGAAACGCTTTCAAAAAATGAGAATAAAGGATGTGAAAGATAAATGCGTTTAAGACAAGAAGCGGTAAAGTTGATTGAAAGTATTTGCGATCGATACCGAAATGAACCGACTCCGTTGATGCTTGTACTGAGTGATATTCAAAAAGAATACGGTTATATTCCTTTGGAAGTACAGGAAATCGTTTCGAAAAAATTAGGTATTCCGACATCGGATATTTACGGTGTGGTTACGTTTTATTCGTTTTTTTCATTGACACCGAAAGGAAAATATGTGATCGGTGTTTGTCTTGGGACGGCTTGTTATGTCAAAGGTGGGCAGAATGTCATCGATAAATTTGCTTCGTTATTGAAGATCAAACCGGGAGAAACGACCGAAGACGGCTTGTTCACGTTGGATGCGTTACGGTGTATCGGGGCCTGCGGGATTGCACCGGCTGTAACGATCAACGGTAAAGTTTATTCGAAAGTTACCGTCGATGAGGTTGCAAAAATCATCGATTCTTATCGCAAGGAGGCTCATCAAAATGCAGCAAATTAAAAGTCAACAAGCGCTAACGGAAAAAATTGCTTCCTGCACGAAATGTTTGGAAGACAAATTAAGCGGCAACAACAAAAAACGTTCTGTTTTGGTTTGCGGCGGAACGGGATGTCTTGCCAATGAAGCGAAAGATATCTTGTTGAAACTGAAAGAAGAAATCAAGAAAAACGGTTTGGACGAACAAGTGGATGTCAATCAAGTGGGTTGTTTCGGATTTTGTTCGCAAGGGCCTTTTGTCAAAGTGATGCCGGAAGATACGCTTTATCGGTGCGTTAAAGTATCCGATGTGGAAAAGATTGTCAAGACGGATTTGGTGGATAAAAAAATCGTCGAGGATTTGCTTTATATTGATCCGAAAACCGGTTTGAAAGTGGCCAAGCAAGATGAAATTACGTTTTATAAAAAACAAAAGAGAATTGCCTTGCACGGTTGTTCGACCATTGATCCCGAAAACATCGAAGAAGCACTCGGATATGACGGGTTCAAAGGTTTTTTAAAAGCGCTCAATATGAAACCGCAAGAAGTCATCGATGAAATTTTGGCATCGGGACTGCGGGGAAGAGGCGGTGCCGGTTTCCCCACGGGAAGAAAATGGCAGTTTGCTTATAATGTGGACAGTGATGTCAAATACGTTGTTTGTAACGGCGATGAAGGCGATCCGGGGGCGTTTATGGATCGGTCTATTTTGGAAGGTAATCCGCTTTCGGTGATTGAAGGAATGATGATTGCCGGATATGCCATTGGTGCGACCCACGGTTATTTTTATGTTCGGGCGGAATACCCGATTGCCATTGACCGACTGAAGATTGCGATTCATCAGGCCGAATCATTGGGGCTGTTGGGCGATCGTATTTTGGGAAGTGATTTCAACTTCCGCATATCCATTCGGCTTGGTGCCGGTGCGTTTGTCTGCGGGGAAGAAACCGCTTTGCTCAATTCCATTGAAGGGGAGCGAGGCAATCCTCGTCCGCGTCCGCCGTTTCCTGCGGTGAAAGGATTATGGGGCAAACCGACCATTATCAACAATGTCGAAACATTGGCTTGTGTGCCGTATATTTTACGGGAAGGTGCCTCTGTTTTCGCCTCGATCGGTACAGAAAAATCCAAAGGAACGAAAGTGTTTGCACTGGGTGGAAAAGTCAATAATGTCGGTTTGGTCGAAGTTCCGATGGGAACGACGTTAAGAGAATTGATTTATGATATCGGCGGCGGAATTCCTTCGGACAAAGCCTTTAAAGCGATCCAAACCGGAGGTCCTTCAGGCGGTTGTCTTACCAAAGACGATTTGGATACGCCGATTGATTACGATAACTTGATTGCGGCCGGATCCATGATGGGCTCCGGTGGGGCGATTGTCATGGATGAAGATAACTGCATGGTCGATGTGGCAAAATTCTATATGGAATTCATTTGCGACGAATCGTGCGGAAAATGTACCCAATGTCGAATCGGTACGAAACGATTGTTGGAGTTTCTGACAAAAATCACAGAAGGAAAAGGCGAACTGGATGATTTCCGTAAATTGGAAAGTTTGTCCAGTACGATTAAAGTCGGTGCTTTATGCGGTTTGGGAAAAACGGCAGCCAATCCGGTTTTATCGACGTTGCATAAGTTTAAGGATGAATACATCGCACATATCGTCGATAAAAAATGTCCGGCGCACGTTTGTAAGAGTTTGATCGATTATCACATTGATCCGGCACGTTGTAAAAAATGTTCGATGTGTGCCCGTGTTTGTCCGACCAATGCCATCAGCGGTGTTGTCGGTAAAGAAAGTTATAAAATCGATCTTGAAAAATGTATCAAATGCGGCACATGTCTTGCAACTTGCAAATTCGGCGCAATTTATAAAGGATAGGAGAAATACAAATGGCATTGGTAAATATAAAAATCGAGGGTTTTCCGTATTTGGTTGACGATTCGTTGACGGTTTTACAGGCCTGTCGCAAATGCGGGTATAATATCCCTTCGTTATGTTCGTTTAAAAACGGTAAATGCTCGGTAGCAAGTTGCCGGGTTTGTTTGGTGGCCGTCGAAGGTGTTCAGGAATTGGTGGCTTCTTGTGTTTATCCGGTTCATGACGGCATCAGCATTCGCATCAGCGATCCCGATGCGGTCATTGCCCGAAGAACAAGTGTCGAATTATTACTTTCCAACCACAACAGAAACTGTCAGGAATGTTACAAAAACGGCGATTGCGAATTGTTGGAAGTGGCCCATTTGGTTATGGCCAGACCGCATTTTTACGGCGGAAGTCAAACGCCTTCAACCTATGATAAAGTTGCTCCGTCGATCATCCGCGATACATCCAAATGTATTTTGTGCGGCCGTTGTATCGAGGCATGTAAGGATGCGCAGGGAATCGGTATTTTAGGATTTGAGAAACGGGGATTCAATACGTTTGTTGCTCCGTCGGGCAACCGTTCGTTTGCCGACTCTCCTTGTTTGCAGTGTGGACAGTGCATCAATGTTTGTCCGACAAGTGCTTTAATGGAGCATAGTCAAATCGATATTTTAGACGAAATGATCAAACAGAAGAAAAAGATTATCGTTCAAGTTGCCCCGGCGGTAAGAGCGGCGATCGGGGAAGAATTCGGTATGAAAATCGGAACGTCTTGTACCGGTAAAATGGTTGCCGCTTTGCATCGTCTTGGCTTTTACAGAGTATTTGATACCAATTTCGGTGCGGATTTGACGATTATGGAAGAGGCACACGAATTGTTGGAACGCCTGACGAAAAAAGAAGGACCGCTGCCGATGATTACATCTTGTTCACCGGGTTGGGTCAACTATTGTGAGTATTATTATCCGGAATTGATTCCGCATCTTTCCACATCCAAATCCCCCCATGAAATGTTGGGAGCGATTATCAAATCGTACTATGCGGAAAAGAATCACTTAGATCCAAGTGAGTTGTTTGTCGTTTCCATTATGCCTTGTACAGCTAAAAAATATGAGGCCAGTCGTAAAGAATTGCAAAACAATGGGTATCCGAATGTCGATATTTCCATTACGACACGGGAATTGGCTCGTTTGATTCGCAGAAGCGGGATCGATTGGAACAAATTACCCGATGAAGAGTTCGATCATGATTTGATCGGAGATTATACCGGAGCCGGTGTGATTTTCGGTGTTACAGGCGGCGTTATGGAAGCGGCGATCCGGACAGCTTATCATACGCTTACCAACGAAGAAATGGAGCCGATCGTTTTGTCGCCTTGTCGTGGGTTAGACGGTGTAAAAGAAGCGACGATCAAAATCAACGGCACGACACTCAACATTGCCATGGCTTCCGGTATGCGTCATGCCAAGGTATTGTTGGATCAGATCAAAAACGGGACTTCTCCTTACGACTTCATTGAGATTATGGGGTGCCCCGGCGGTTGCATCAACGGCGGTGGCCAACCGTTTGTAAAACCGGTCTTTTTGCCGAACGAAGAAGATGAAATTTTGGATACTTACATTCAAAAGCGGGCTGCCGTTCTTTATAAAGAGGATGAAAAAAGACCGCTTCGTCGTTCGCATTTGAATCCGGATATTCAAAAACTGTATCGAGATTATCTAAATCATCCGCTTTCGGAAAAAGCAGAAGAATTATTGCATACTTCTTATAATTTGCATCGGGAAAAATATCCCGATTAAAAAGAAGAATCCTCTTTGTTTTCAAAAGAGGGTTCTTTTTTGTCTTTTTTTTCATTTTCGTAGTATAATAAGAAAAGAGAAAACGGAGGAAGATGGTATGATGCTGAAGAAGATGGTTTTAGAAGCCCTGAAAATCATAGTATTGATTGTTTTTGTTTCGCTGATTATCTCTTTTTATCAGTGGCTGGCGCATCAGATCGTTTCTTTTAGTGACTGGTTGATTGCAAGCAATTGGTTGCTTACAGGAGCCATTGCCCTTTTGTTTTGTACGTGTTTGATTTATTTAAACCGTAAGGTTCCGGGGTATTCGGGAAGTGGTATTCCGCAAGTGGAAGCTTACCATGCCGGGTGGTATTCGTTTAATCCGTTTTGGATGATGGGATTGGTTTTTATCAATTCGTTGATGTCTTTTTTTTCCGGGTTTTTACTTGGCGGAGAAGGACCGTCCGTTACGATTGCCTCTTCCATGGCCCTTTCGGTCAATCGTTTGTTTCATAAAGAAGACAAAGAACTGGTTGCCTGCTGCGGCAGCGCCGGCTTTGCCTGTGCTTTTTTATCTCCGCTTGCCGGTTTGTTTCATTTATTGGAAGAAAATCGGTCTGTTTTAAAGTTGTCGTTGTTGCTGAAAGGAGTGCTAATCATCGTAGTTTCTTCCTTTTTGGCCCAATGGATTTATCCGCATCGCTTGTTGCCCATCACGTTTGATACGTTGTTTCCCTATGATCTTTTTTATGTTTTTTTATTGGTTGTTTTGGTCGGTGTCACAGTTGGAAAACTTTACATCTTTTTTATTGCAAAAATTAAAGATTTATCGTTGCGTTTTCGCTATTTTTATTGGATTGCGTTTGCCTTGGTCGTTCTTTGTTTGGTATTTAAAAGATATCTTCCCCAAATGAGTGGAAGCGGAACGTATCTTTTGGAAAACCGTCTTGTATCGATGGGGCTTCTTTGGTTGTTTGTTCTTTTGATTGGAAGAATGCTTGGAACGGCATTTTGTAATGCGACGTTGTTTTCGGGCGGATTGGTTTTGCCGATGCTTGCGTTGGGGGCATTGAGTGGAGAGATTGTTGTCGCATTCGTTGCTTTTTTTCGTTCGGATATTGTTTTATACGAGGATTTGATCAAAATTTGTGCGATGTTTACAGTATTTGCCGTTGTATGTAAAACGCCATTGACGGCGATTGCTTTAAGTTTGCAAACAGGAGCATACGATGTTGTTTTGCTTCCGGTTTCGATTTGTGTTTTGACCTCGTTTGTCATTGTTTCGCTTTTCAAATGGCCGAACATTTATCAGGAACTTGAAAAAAGGCTTCCGGGATACGCGGTTCATCATCAAGAACGACAACGGAATTAGCGGATGTCGTTCTTGGAATTGACAAACCGAAAATTTTATTTTATACTAATAGTTGCAAGCGCAACTAATTACAAGGGAGGGAATTGAAAATGCCTACTTTTATGAAATATGTGGGAGATATTTGGCGATGTACCAATTTAAATCGGGCTTTGGAATATGAGCCATTGGGGATCGGATGCTATCAAGATTCCTATATTATCCATATCTGCAAACATCCGGGACTGACACAAGAACAACTGGCTAAATTGATTTATGTCCATAAAAGCAACGTTACCCGACAGTTGATGATCTTGGAGGAAAAGGGATTTGTCTATCGCCGCAATCATAAAGAAGATAAGCGGATTCAATTGGTGTATCCGACCCAAAAAGCTTGGGATGTATTGCCATTGATACATCAAACCCACGAGGCTTGGAATAAAAGGGTATTAGAAGGAATCAGTGAAGAAGACCAACAGCTCTTTTTCGAAGTTCTAGAGCGAATTTCCGAAAATGCCAAAAAATCGTTGGAAGAAGGGAATCATCGATCATGAAGAATTTATATACCTATTTAAAACCGTATCGAAAAAGAATGGCTTTGGGGCTGTCGATTAAAGTGATCGGGACTGTTGTCGAACTTTTTTTGCCGCTTATCATGGGGTATATGATCGATGTTGTGGCACCAACTGAAAAAGTTTGGGTTTTGGTCTTATGGGGCTTGGGGATGCTTTTTTTGGCCGTCACGGCTTTTGTTACCAACGTCATTGCCAACCGGATGGCTTCCAAAGTGGCCAAAGATACAACGTATTTGTTGAGAAACGATTTGTTTGCCAAAACACTTTCCTTATCCAGTCGGCAGGTCGATGAAGTATCGCTTCCTTCTTTGGTATCGCGCCTTTCAAATGATACGTATAACGTTCATCAAATGATCGGGATGATGCAACGACTGGGGGTACGGGCGCCGGTTTTATTGATCGGCGGGGTGGCTTTAACGTTTACGATCGATCCGATTTTGGCTTTGATTTTATTGGTAACGGTGCCGATTTTAACGCTGATTGTCATTGTGGTTTCCAAAAAAGGAATTCGGCTTTATACGGATTTGCAAAAATCTAGTGATCAAATGGTTCGGAAAGTACGGGATGATTACACCGGTATACGTGTCATTAAAGCATTATCCAAAGGTGATTACGAAAAACAAACATTTCGGCAAATCAATCATCAAGTCATGAAAAACGAAGTCAAAGCCGGAAGAACCATGGGTCTGACCAACCCGCTTATGAATGCCATTTTGAATTTGGGGATGGCCGCCGTTATTTTTGTGGGTGCCTACCGCGTTTATGACGGGCATACCATGCCGGGAGATTTATTGTCGTTTACATCGTATTTTACCATTATTTTAAATGCGGTGATTTCGGTTGGACGAATCTTTGTTATTTTATCGAAAGGGAGTGCTTCTAGTAAACGAATCAGTACAATCTTAAACTTGCCGACCGAACTTTTGCCGGTTCCTTCGACAACGAGTGTTGTGGATTCTTACTTTATTCGCTTTGATCATGTTTCTTTTTCTTATCAGTCTTTTTTGGCCTTGAACGATGTATCGTTTGCTATTAAAAAAGGAGAATCACTGGGCATTATCGGGGCGACCGGCAGTGGAAAATCGACACTTATATCGTTGCTGTTGCGCTTTTATGATGTGGATCAAGGACAAATTTTCATTGACGGCAAAGATGTGAGAAGTTATACCGAAGAAGAACTGAGAAGCAAAATCGGTGTTGTTTTTCAAAATGATTTTTTAATGGCCAGTTCCATTTACGATAACATCGATTTTAAACGAAATCTGGATTTAGAACAAATCAAGACGGCTGCCCGCTATGCTAAAGCCGATGATTTCATTATGGAGCACGACGGATATCAGGCTCAGTTGACATCCAAAGGATCCAATTTCAGCGGCGGTCAAAAACAGCGTTTGCTGATTGCAAGGGCTTTGGCAGCCAACCCGGAAATATTGATTTTAGATGATTCGTCCAGTGCGTTGGATTATAAAACCGATGCCATGTTGCGCAAAACGTTACTAGATCATTTTAAAGATACGACGATTGTGTTGATCGCTCAACGAATCAGTTCCGTTCGTTTTGCCGACCATATTTTGGTTTTGGATCAAGGGCGTATCGTCGGATTCGGAAGGGACGAAGAATTGATGAAAAACTGTCCGACCTATCAACAAATCTATGCTTCCCAACATCAAAAACGACAAAAGGAGGGACAAACCGATGAATAAAAGCAAACGAGCCGTTTTAATTCGGCTGGCCAAGTATTTTTGGCAGTATAAGATCAGGGTGATCATCGCGTTTGTTTTGATGGTCGCCAGCAATGTCTTTGCGTTGTTGGGACCGTATTTAACCGGGATCGCGATTGATTCGATCAGTTTGGAAAACGGAATCGATTTTCAAGTTGTGGCTTATTATTGCCTGTTGATGGCTGTTTTTTATTTGGCTTCAGCCGTTTTGGCGTATTTTTTATCCATTTTGATGATTCACCTCAGTCAAAAGATAGCCACCACCATGCGTCAGGATGTTTTTGATAAGATCATCGGTTTGCCGGTCGGAATCTTAGATACGATTCAACCGGGGGATCTGATCAACCGAATTTCATACGATATCGATACACTCAATGCCTCTCTTTCCAACGACGTATTGCAAGCATTGACCGGGATCATCAGTATTGTGGGAACGTTCATCGGAATGCTTGTGATTTCACCAATCCTTTTGGTTGTTTTTTTGATTACGTTGCCGATTTCCGTTTACATTACAATTCATCGTTCGAAGACAGTTCGACCGCTTTTCCGCAAACGGTCGGCCAGTTTGGCTCAACTCAACGGTTTTGCCGAAGAAATGTTATCGGGGTTGAAAACGATTAAAGCGTACGGCAAGGAAGAGGCGATGATCGATCAGTTTGAAATCAAAAACCAAGAGGCTGTCGATGCTTATTATGAGGCCGATTATTTCGGTAGTTTGATTGGGCCTGCCGTCAATTTCGTCAATAATTTGGGGACGGTTTTGATTAGTACGGTCGGAGCGATCTTTTATTGTTTCGATCGAATCAAGATCGGCGCAATTTCTTCTTTTTTACTGTATGCCCGTAAGTTTTCCGGACCGATCAGCGAATATGCCAATATCATGGGCGAAATCCAATCGGCTTTGGCAGCGGCCGAACGGGTTTTCCGATTGTTGGATATTCCTTCGGAAAGTGATACCGATGGTGCGATTGCTTTAGAAGAAGTTCAAGGAAAAATCGTTTTCGATCATGTTCGCTTTGCTTATGGTTCCACACCGGTTTTAAATGATCTTTCGTTTACGGCAGAAGAAAAACAAACCATCGCGATCGTCGGTCCTACCGGAGCGGGAAAGACTACTCTTGTCAATTTGATGATGCGTTTTTACGATCCGCAAAAAGGAACGATCTTGTTGGATGATGTTCCGATAGAAACCTATACGAAAGAAAGTTTAAGAAAAGCATTTGTCATGGTTTTACAAGATACGTGGCTTTTCGAAGGAACGATTTTCGATAATATTGCCTACGGAAGTCAAGGGGCAACGCTGGAAAAAGTAAAAGAAGTTTGCAAAGCCGCTTATTTGGATCAATATATCGAATCCTTACCAAACGGATACGAAACAAGGATTACCGATGGTGGGGTCAATTTATCCAAAGGACAAAAACAATTGATGACGATTGCCAGAGCGATGTTGTCGGATGCGAAGATGTTGATTTTAGATGAGGCAACCAGCAATGTCGATACCCGCACGGAGATATTGATCCATGATGCGATGCGGCACTTAATGAAAGGAAGGACCTGCTTTGTAATCGCGCATAGACTTTCTACCATTGTTCAGGCCGATTTGATTTTAGTTGTCAAAGACGGAGATATTATCGAAAGCGGAAAGCATCAGGAACTGTTGCAAAAAAACGGCTTTTATGCGACCATATACAATGCTCAGTTTGAATAGGTAAAGAAAGATGAACACACCCACATTGGAAACAAAACGCCTAATTTTAAGAAAATTTACCGAAAACGATTTAGAAGCTTTGTTTTTAATCTTAAACGATGAAGAAGTCAATCGGTTTCTTCCGTGGTATCCGGTAAAAAATATGGAAGAAACAAAAAAGTTTTATGAAGAAAGATATGCTCTAAAGTATGCAAAGTCGCAGGCTTATGCGTATGCGATTTGTTTGAAAGAAAAGAACAATCCGATCGGCTATATACAAGTAGATATCGAAGAACCTCACGATTTCGGCTATGCTCTTCGTAAAGAATTTTGGCATCAAGGAATCGTATCCGAAGCGGCAAAGGCTGTTGTTGAACAGGTGAAAAAAGATGGATTGCCATATATTACCGCAACCCATGACAAAAATAATCCCAGAAGCGGATCTATTATGCAGGCCTGTGGTATGAAATATGCATATACTTATTTAGAACAATGGCAACCGAAAGACATTCCAGTGTTCTTTAGGATGTATCAACTGAATTTGGATGGAAATGAACAGCGGGTATATATGGGATACTGGAATAGATATTGCCAACATTTTATTGAAAATGATTTTGTTAAACCAAAACCGTTTCCGAAAATCAAGAGCGTAAAAGACAATACATCCGATTGAACGCATCGTTTGTTTTCATCTTAAATTGGAAAGAATACTCCTTTTTTATAGATGGTAATGACAGAATAAGTCAATTGATTGTTATATCTTGAACTTATCCGCAACGGTTATCCTGCAATTTATGGGCCCTAAATGCTATTATGATGTTTTTGATGCATTTTATCGTGATATCAAAGTAGACGCCAGGGTTTTATTTGTTGCAGAGTATAATGCCTTGAACAATATTTAAAAATTATGCAAGAGTAAACGCATTAGGAGAAATAAAGTGAGTACAAATAGTTTAAAGCACAAGTTTAAGGAAATCGATAATGTGCCAAATACCGATACACTCGTGCTTCCAAAGAAAAAAGAATATCGCTTTTTGTCTTTACGACAAATTCCGTCTATAAAATACGAGGCAGCTCAATGGTTTGAGAATCAGTGGAAAGTTTCGAAAGAAGCGTATTTAAAAGAAATGGACGCTTATTTGAAAGGCAAAACGGAATACGGATGGTATCTTTGTATGGATGGTAAAAAAATTATCGGCGGCCTTGGTGTGATTGAAAACGATTTTCACAAAAGAAAAGACCTCACACCCAATATTTGTGCCGTCTATGTAGAAGAAAGTTATCGTTGTCAAGGTATTGCCGGAATGCTTTTAAAACGAGTCGTTTCGGATTTGAAATCCAAACAGATAACACCGGTTTATTTGTTGACGGATACCGTTGGTTTTTACGAACGATACGGTTTTGAATTTTTATGCATGGTTCAAAACGAGAATGAGCCCGGTATGTCAAGAATGTATATTCACCGCTGAAAAAAGAAGTCCCTTTCTATAGCCGATGATGACAATAATGAACTGGTTTAGGGTATGGAATTTGATGGATGATTGTGGACGGTAAAATAGATAAAGCGCTCCTATTTTAAGAGCGCTTTATTTTTTGGGTAAGAATTTCCAGCAATTTAGATGCCGCTTTGGAGAATATTTGATATTTTTTCCAAGCAAATATCAAATCGGCTTTCATGGTTGGTTCCAACGGTCGGAATGTTAAAACGGGATCAAATGGGCTGACCAATTTATCTATCGTAAGAGCACATCCCATCCCTGCTTTTACCATAAACGCCGCATTATTGATAAGATTATGAGTGGAGATAATGTGGAGTCTTGAAAAATCATATCCAAGCCAACCTGACAGTTCGTTGGAATGCAAGGCTTGACGCGAACAAAGCAATGGAATGCCTGTAAGATCGGTGGGATTTACAGTTGATGCCGCTGCTAGTGGGCAGTCTTTACGCATGAGAAGCCCCCAAACGTCGTTTATAGGAAGTTTCAGATAGTCGTACTTATCAAGATTGGTATTTCCGACGAACAAACCGAAGTCTACCAGCCCGTTATCAAGTCGTTCCGATACATCTTCGTCATTGCCACTGTAAAGGTGAAAGCGAATGTCGGGGTGTTGTTCGTTAAGCTGTTTCATTGCATCGATGATAATTTGAATTCCTTCCGTTTCGCCGCAGCCTATGGAAATATCGCCTGTAATTGCTTCGTTTGTTCCTTTTAACGAAAATTCTGTTTTATCAGCCAAATCTACAATTTCCTGTGCACGGCGAAACAGGAACATTCCATCCTCGGTTAGCGTGGTTTTCCGTTTGCCGCGCACAAGTAGTTTTTTTCCAAGTTCTTTTTCAAGATCCATCAACTGTTTTGAAAGTGTAGACTGTGTAACATACAGTTTTTCCGCGGCTGCCGTTATATTTTGTTCCCGCGCCACTTCAATAAAATAACGTAACACACGTAATTCCATGTTCTTACCTCTTTTTATAAAATTTCATCATTATAGTTTGATTTTATCATTCTTAAAAGCGATTGTAAATGATAGAAAACAACTATTTGTAATAATGAAAAATATCTGCTATCCTATAAATGAAAATAAGGAGGGTTGGCTATGTCAGAACAGGAGAAGCAATATTACCGCAATCTACTTGATGCCGGTTGTCCGGCAAAACGTGCCGATGAATATATGGCTTTATTTTTTGACGGAAAAAATACGGAACTGTTGCGAGAACTTGCAGTTTACCGTCGTCAATTGCTTGAAAAATTGCATATAGACCAAAAACAAATTGACTGTCTGGACTATCTTATTTTTCAAATACAAAAAATGATAGGTCAAATATGAACAGTGCGGAATACATTGAATTCATAAAAACAAATACATATATTCCGGCCAATTCGGAAGCGCACAAGTGTATGCACGTTATGGCGCGCGATGCTCAAAAAACAACAGCCAAACTCAACGGAAAATATCATTTGCCCCAAAAAGTTCGTAAGTTATTTTCACGATTGATCGGAAAGCATGTGGATAAAACATTTTCGCTATTTCCGCCTTTTTATACAGACTGTGGCAAAAACATAACAGTCGGCAAAAACGTATTTATTAATTCGGGGTGTTGTTTTCAGGATCAAGGAGGCATTACGATAGGGGATGGCACTTTAATCGGGCATCAAGTTGTGCTTGCCACACTCAACCACGATTTGAAGGTAGAAAGGCGGGGAAGTATGAATGCGGCATCTATCACAATCGGCAAAAATGTATGGATTGGGGCGCATGTAACTGTGCTTGCCGGTGTTACGATTGGCGATAATGCCGTAGTCGCCGCAGGAGCCGTTGTCAACAAAGATGTTCCTGCCGATACCGTAGTTGCGGGAGTGCCAGCAAAAATAATAAAAAAATTAAATTAAGGAGATATAAAAAATGATAACGTTTAATTTCTATAATCCTACTCGCATTGTATTCGGAAGTGGAACACTAAATACGCTTGCCGAGCAGTCTTTTCCGGGCAAAAAGGCCATGTTGCTCATTTCCAATGGTAAATCGACCTTAGTTAACGGTTCGCTGGATACCGTAAAAGCGCAGTTCGTAAAAGCGGGCATTGATTATGTCGTGTTCGACAAAATCATGGAAAATCCCATTAAAGAAGTAATTATGGAGGGGGCGTCGTTTGCACGAGCAAACAACTGTGACTTTATCCTTGCATTGGGTGGCGGTGCCGTGCTTGATTCTTCTAAGGCAATTGCCGCTATGGCGACCAACGACGGCGACCTTTGGGATTATGTAAACGGCGGTACAGGCAAAGGTAAGCTCCTTGCAAACAAAGGACTTCCCATCGTTACCATTCCCACCTCGTCGGGAACAGGTTCGGAAATCAACTGCTGGGGGGGTCATCTCCAACCTTGAGACAAAAGAAAAGATCGGTTTCGGTGCGGAAAGTCTTGTTCCTGTTCTTTCTGTTGTCGATCCCGAACTGATGAGAACGGTTCCGTCCAAATACACGGCTTATCAGGGGTTTGACGCGCTGTTCCACAACACGGAAGTGATGATGTCAAACAAAATCAACGTATTCAGCGAGGCGATCGCTCTTTCTGCAATCGAAAATATTGCCAAATATTTGCCGCGTGCCGTCAAAGACGGAAACGACATCGAAGCCAGAGAACACGTTGCATACGGTTCTACGATCGCAGGTATTTCTATGCAACTCACATCCACTACGGCGCAGCACTCTATGGAACACGCCATGAGTGCCTATCACCACAGTTTACCGCATGGTGCGGGACTCATTATGATTTCCGTGGAATTTGCGCGTTTCTTTATCGAAAAACACGCCTGTGACGAACAGTTTATCAAAATGGCACGTGTAATGGGAATATCTGAAGCCGACAAGCCCGAAGATTTTCTCACAGCTCTTATTGCCTTACAGAAAGCTTGTGGGGTAGACGATCTGAAAATGAGCGATTACGGTATTGAAAAAAGTGAGTGCATGACGCTTGCTGTCAATGCGCGTGAAACAATGGGTGGGTTGTTCCTCGCCAATCCCTGTGAAATGTCCGACGAAGATTGCGTGGGCATATTTGAAAAAGCCTACCGATGAGGGTAAAATAGCAACAAGTAAAAATTATCATTTTGGAAACAGAACTTGATATGGAAGTTGCCGAAAAACATACCATTAAGGGAATACCGTCTTTCGTTTTGTTGCTTTATCGGAGGCAAACCGATCAGGAGGTTGAAAACAACGTATGAAAAAGTATTTTGTAATTATATTTTCTTTATTGCTGGTATTAATCGGAATGTTTGGGTGCACGGCCGAAAACAACCGTAACAATAATGTCAACGGAACAACACCGCCTATTGTAACAACAAAAAAGACGCTTATCGCCTATTTTTCCTGCACGGGAACCACGGCGAGGATCGCCAAACTCATTGCTGAAGAAACAGGGGCTGTGTTACACGAAATTCAGCCCGAAGTGCCTTATACCGAAGAAGATTTAAACTATTACAGCGGTAGTAGGGCCGATCGGGAACAGGCGGATCCTACTATCCGTCCCGCGATTGCAAACGGTGTAGAAAATATGCAAGATTATGACGTGGTTTTCCTTGGTTATCCTATTTGGCACGGGCAGGCACCGAAAATCATTTATACCTTCCTGGAAAGTTATGATTTGTCGGGAAAAATCATTATCCCTTTCTGCACTTCTCATACTAGCGACATCGGTTCGAGTGATGACAATTTGCATTCGCTCACGGTAAATGCGGATTGGAAAGAGGGCAGAAGATTTGAAAGCGATACGAATGCCGAAATGATTGTGGCATGGTTGGAGGAATTGGATTTGAAGCTTATTAATGATGTATCATCTTTTGATTTGAAAAACGGAGAAAACGGCAGAGCCCCCACAGTAACGCTCAATAGCGGTTACGAAATGCCGATTTTAGGTCTTGGCACTTATTCTCTGCACGGCGATACCTGTAAAAATTCGGTTCGGGCGGCATTGGAAAGTGGGGTACGGCTGATTGATACGGCATCTGCTTATGGCAACGAAGAAGAAATCGGAGAAGCGATCCGCGAAGCAATCGCTGATCGTATTGTAAAGCGTGACGACATATTTGTTATTACGAAAATCTATCCCGGCAGCGAAATGGCAAATCCGGAACGATCTATTCAAGCGTGCTTGGACAGATTGAATATCGGCTACGTTGATATGATGCTATTGCATCACCCTGATTCAAACGACGTCAAAGCCTATAAAGCAATGGAACGGTTTGTGGAAAGCGGACAAATCCGCTCTCTTGGTCTATCAAATTGGTATATTGATGAAATTGACGATTTTATTACGCAGGTGGATATTATGCCCGCACTTGTGCAGAACGAGATACACCTATATTATCAAGAACAGGATGTCGTACCATATATGCACAATTTAGGCATCGTCGTGCAGGCATGGTATCCGTTCGGTGGCAGAGGACATACCGGTGAGATATTAAACGATCCTACGGTCGTATCCATCGCAAAAACACATAGACGCACGTCGGCACAAATTATTCTGCGTTGGCACTTGCAACGCGGCGTGGTTGCAATTCCCGGTTCGAGTAATCCGGATCATATCCGTGAAAATATCTCGGTGTTTGATTTTTCTTTGACAGAAGAAGAAATGGCGGCCATCGCCGCTCTTGATCGCGGTGAAAAGCACGATTGGTATTGAATGATTAAACGAGAATGTTCTGGCTATTTGCTTTTAGGGCTTTTCATTAGTTTATAGAAGCATTTGGAAATCAGTCTATTTTTAGGCTGATTTTTTATCTTGTATATTCCATTTCAAAATAAAAATAATGAGTGGGAGGAAGACGCGCCATTTTGATGATTTAGGTCTTTAAAATCGGACAGGGGATAATTTTATAACTAGGACATATTGCTACACTCGGTGCGTTTTGAACGTGCAGTTTTTCTTAGAAGCAAGAAGAACGAAGCGTTATAGTGATTATCATAGTCTTTTTAAGGTATTTTATTCACTATGAACGCTTATTCTTTGTCTTATGTATTTTTGTAAGGATGTAATTTGGTTGCAAGTGAGAGAAAAAATTCCGATAACGGCAAAAATGCCGGGATTGGCATAATCTGTTGATTGCTTTTTTGCCGATAAAGTGCTATGCTTAAAATGAGGTGAGATGGTATGAAATATTTGTCAGTAACCGAAACAGCAAAGAAATGGAATGTTTCGGAACGAAGCGTCCGTAATTACTGCGCATTAGGAAAAGTAGATGGGGCTTTTTTAACGGGTAAGACTTGGAATATCCCCGAAGATGCTCAAAAACCCGATCGAGTGAATAAGAAAATTGCAATACCGATCACCCTTTTAGAAGTGATTTCAACGGAAAAGAAAGCAAAACTTTCGGGCGGCATTTATCATAAAGTACAAATTGAATTAACTTACAATTCCAATCATATCGAAGGAAGTTGTTTGACGCATGACCAAACTCGTTACATTTTTGAAACGAATACCATTGGAATCGACGGAGGCTTGATTAAAGTTGACGACATTGTGGAAACGGCAAATCACTTTAAGTGCATTGATTTGATTATTGAAAATGCAAAAAAACCGATTACGGAAACATTTATAAAAGAACTGCATCGTACGTTAAAAAACGGAACGTCGGATGCGCGGCAAGATTGGTTTTTTGTTGGAGATTATAAGCGATTGCCGAACACCGTCGGAGATATGACGACAGTACAACCTGAAAAAGTTGACCAAAAAATGAAGGAATTGCTTTTTGAATACAACACAAAGAAAGAAAAGACTTTTGATGAACTTTTAGATTTTCATTATAAGTTTGAGTGTATCCATCCTTTCCAAGACGGAAACGGTCGTATCGGCAGACTGTTACTTTTTAAAGAATGTCTAAAATATAATATTGTGCCGTTTATCATCGATGAAGAACTGAAACTGTACTATTACCGTGGATTAAAAGAATGGAAAAGCGAACGTGGTTATTTGCGCGATACTTGTTTGATGGCACAAGACAAATTCAAACTTTACCTAGACTATTTTAAAATACAATATTAAAAGAACACCTATGATAAAAAAATTAAGCAGGTAGATTTATTTTCAGGAATTGGTGGATTTTGTTAGACGATGCATAAGTATAGCGGTAAATGCGTTTATTTTTTACTACGTAGATGCTTATAACACTAATTTTAATGTTGATAACCATATCGTCGCCCCGTTTTCAGATGGACTTTTTATGCGGAAATTATGAATCACAGGATATTCGTTTGATATTGAATATAGAAAGATTGCAGAAAATCCGCAATTTAATTATAATAATCGAAAAAACCGCAACCTAGATGAAAGGCTGCGGTAGTTTATTTTTCTGGCGTCCACGAGAGGATTTGAACCTCCGACCTCACGCTTAGGAGAAGCCCCCGAGGCGCATTTTTGACTCCCTTCAAATCCCTGAAAAGCCTTGATTTTACTGGCTTTTCCGAGGTTTCGCTGTTAGTGAATTCTCGTCCAAAACCTGCTAATTTTTCGTAGCTTTTTGCCTTCCTTTTAGCAGGGTATTAGCAAATGCAAAGAAATATGGGATACATCATAGAGTTAATCTGTAGCCCATAAATCACAGGAAACATCACCACAGTTTACGCATTCTCTTTTGCGGATAAATAATTTGTGCTTAAGTATTATAATGTTTTTTCGTTTTGATTTCAAGATGTTTTTAGGCATTACAAAAGGCAACCCTGACGGATTGCCTCTTTTGTACGATTAAATTGTTTTCGCTAAAGCCTTTAATAATGCTGCTGTTTCCGGATTTGATAACAGTTTTGAAAGTAAAGCAGCGTTCTCGTCTGAACTGTTCTCAGCAGACTTTTCTTCTTTAACTTCGCACTCATTTTGAACCTCTGCCATTGGGTCAAGGAGTTCAACCGAAGTTTCAAATTTCGGCATAGGAGCTGTTTTCCCTTCCTCCGCATTTTTCAATCCTTTAGCATTATAGAACTGTTCCTCAAACTTCTGTGCATTATAGCGTCTGTCCTCGTCAATGATATGGCTGTAAACATCGGCGACCATATCCATTCGTGCGTGTCCTGAGTCGCCCTGAACAGATTTCATATCGCCGCCGTTCCATTTCAGCTTGTAGGTGATACTTGCGTGACGGAAGCTGTGGAACACGACATCGGGCAAATTGTTATCCTTTATCAGTTTTTTCAAGGCACGGTTGATTACTTGACCTTCCATTGGTCTGCCTGACGAATGGCAGAATACTAAGTTGTAGTCCAAATACTCATCGCCAAAAAGCTCTTTCATTTCGTCTATCTGCTTTTTTCTCTCCAACAGCATCTGAGCAACTGTTGACGGCAGAAAGATTTTTCTCACACTGGTTTTTGTCTTTGGCGCTTTCAGCACAAGAGAGGTGTTTGTATTTGACAGTGTTCTCGGAAAGACACGGATAATATCCTTATTTTCAAGCGCCTCCATTACATCTCTGTTTACTCGCTGAAGTTCTTTATCTACAAAAATGAAAGCATTGTTTTCTCTCAAACTATCTTCCGATATATCGATGCAGTCCCAAGTAAGTCCAAGCATTTCGCCCATACGGAGAGAACAGGCAAAGGATAAATTGATGGCTAAAGCAAGAATATCATCATCGCATACTTCAAGAGCGTGCATAAGAGTTTCTGCTGTCCAAATCTCTCTTTTTTGATGTTCCTCTTTTGGGAGCGTTGCATTGAGGACGGGATTCCTTGTCATCAGCTCCCATTTTACCGCCTGATTAAAGGCACTTCTTAAAAACTTGTGAATTTCCCTTACGGTATGTACTGTCAGATATTCATTCTTCGGCTTTTTATTCTGTACCACTTTGGTCTTAACTTTCAAAAGGCTCTGATAGAATTTATCCATAAGTCTCGGAGTAAGTTCATCAAGTTTCACATCGCCGATAAGCGGAATAATATAATTATACATAAGCCCTTTCTTTGAACGGTAAGTTGACATTGCCCAGTTATTTACTCCGTACACGGAGCAGTATTCTTCAAGCAAATCCGCCACAGTCGTAGCATTAGGAATGATGAATGTACCGCTTTGCTGTTCAAACTCAATTTGTGTTTTTCTCTTTTTAGCGTCTGCGTTTGAATCGAAGGTTTCCCATTTTTGATGGGTGTTTCCGTCATCGTCTTTGTAGGTATAAACGACGGAATATCGGTTCTTTCTCTTTACAATAGAAGCCATAGTTTTTTCTCCTTATTCGTTATCCAGCCACTTGTCGAAGCTGCTCTTTATAATGCGGTATCCAGTTTCGAGCATTACTGCCTGAAAACAACCTTGTTTGATGAGCTTATATACGGTCTGTCGGGTAATACCCAAGATTGCCTGAACTTCCTCTACGGAATAGCTCTTTTTTGTATATGTGCCGCCGTTTAATTTACGAACTCGATCTTCAATCGACATATCCCTCCACCTCCTCGATTTCCTTAACCTTAGTGTATTTGCTTTGCGAAGCGTACCACTTATCAAAGCTCTCTCTTTTTATTCTGCGTTTACCGGCAACCCATATAAACTCAACAATACCATCGTTCATAAGATCGTTGGCTGTGCTTCTCGGAATGCCAAGCGACTTTGCGACAGTAAGGGGAGAGAGAGTCTTGCCGTATTTTTTACCGGGCCTTTCACCGTTCACTTTCTTATAATGGAATTGTCCTGCATACCAATCTTCAAAACTGTCCACATCAACCCTCATTTTGCCCAGTACCAAATAGGTCTTAAATCTGCACTGATTGATGAGTCGATATGTAGCCGTCTTTCCAAGACCGAGTATCCTCATCACATCGGGTACAGAAATTGTTTTTTTGTCCTGATATGTAAGCACTGCCTTGACAATTTTCTTGTTTTCTTCAACGCTTTTCTTTGAAGCTCTGTATTCGTTGCCGACTCGGTATGTTTTGAATAAACCGCAATTCATCAGTTTCAGTGCTTCTTCTTCGGTAACAGAAAGCAGTTGAGATATTTCCTTTACAGAGTAGACTTCCCACTGGGTTTCTTTTTGAAGCCTTTCGTCGCTGAACAGCTCTGCCAAGCGCTCGTTTTCCTCTTTTAGATTGAATAACTCCACTCGCTCATTGAACATATTAACAAATGCCATCTTCTGAACCTCCTTCCTTGCCGTCGAACCAGTTTTCAAAGCTCTTTTTTGATATTCGATACTGACCGCCGACACGAACATAATGGAACTGTTTGCTTCTAAGCAGTCTATAAACAGTTGTTTTGCTGACTTTCAGTATATGCTGAATGTCATCTACTGTATATGCTCGGTCGTTTGTTTCAGCCGGTGTGAATGCGTCCGGCTTAAAAGTTAATTCTCTGCGCATTGCCTTTACCTCCGATTTCATTTTTATCGCTCTGACTACCATATAGCCAAGCAACTTGGCTATATGGTACTTAAAATCGGAGGTTTTGTTAATTGTGCGACTGGCTCAATCGCACACTTGACAGCCAGAGTTATCGTTATCAATATTATCGAGCCATTGGTCAAAGCTCCTTTTCGATACTCTGTAATGACCACCTACCTTTACAAAATGGAATACGCCTGAGTTCACAAGAGCGTAAGCAGTATTCTTTCCAATATTAAGAATTTCCATTATTTCTTCAACGGTATAAACCCTTTTCTCAAGGCAAGAACTATCATCAGTAGCGTTGGGCTGTTTGTTCAATGCTTCAATCTTATCTTCAAACATTGTCAATACCTCCCTTAGCGTGATGATGGTGCTTTTTGAAAACTATATAGTCATAGCCGTATCTGACCTGACATTTATCGCATATTTCTTTGTTTGCCTGAAAAGGATCGAGTCTTTTTACAATGTTCTCTGAAACAGACTGAAATTCGCTTCTGCAAATAGGGCAGAGAGTTAGTATAATTCCTTTACGCTCTGCCTTGTGCTTAATTGGAATACCGACTGCAAATTTTAAACCTCGCTTGATTTCACAGATTTTATCTTCGTCAGTAACTCTTCCGACAAAATTCTTAAGCTCTGTGGCTTTGTCCACGGTGCGTAGTTGTTCAAGCATTACCATTGACGGCGTTTTTAACCCGCAATCCGTGTCAAGCTCAATATGAGTATTCATTGCTGTTTTCTTTTTTATTGCAGTGATAGCGGCAACAACGACTGTAGGACTCTTTTCATTTAAGCGATTGGTCTGCACAACAAGAACCGGTCTGTTCCCTGATTGTACACTGCCGTTTGTAACTCCCAAATCGCAGTAATAAATATCCCCCCACCTTACATTCTTTAACTCATTCTCTTTCATATGTAAATCCTCACTTTCAATTTTCATTTGAGGCAATTCATATCCGGATTAGAATTAACCCCTTCACTTGTTTGAAATGTGAAAGTGTTTCTGGGGGGTGTTTTAGAATAATTTTCGCATCTTTTTTATTGCGCTGTTTATCGATTCCCTTACAGAAGTAAAATCGACACCTTCTTCATCAGCAATTTTTTCAAGCGTTTTATTGTAGAAGAAATACTTAAGTACTCTGCGCTTCTGTGTTTCGCTTAAATAACTTAAAACCTCCCTAAGTCGCTTGATATTATCTTTCAGCATAATTTCATTGACAGGATCTGTTTCGACCGCTAATTCCGGATGGTGTTCTTCAAATGTCCCGTCATTGATGTCAAATGCGTGTCCGTGAAGAAGTTTTCTCATTCTTTCTCTTGCTTCGTAATTCTGATACTTTGTTATCACTTCGCCCTGAGCTTTAGAAAGCAGAATGAACGGAGTATATCGATGGATAATATCAGGGTACTTTTTACACAACTCTTCTTCCGTCAGTTCTGTCACAATCATCCATTTTTCCGTACCGGTATATCCTTGATATTCATATTTAAGATTTATGAGTTTGCACTCAGTCGAAAACAGTTCTTCCTGCTCGGCAGAATTTAGTTTTTTTTTCATTTTCGTAATCTCCTTAAATTTGGAATTTTTGATAATATGGTTGAAATCAAAAATTCCGGAGATCACGGGTATCTTGCTATTTGGCACTGCCAATTAAAAATATCCATCTTGTTCCTTTCTTGGAACCGATGGACATTGACAAAAAAGAAAAAGCCACTTGATGTAGACTGATGCCACGAGAATATAGACCTATCCAAAAAAGGATTTAATGATCTATAAAATCAAGTGGCATTGAGGAAGTCTCGCACCAAGCGGCTCCAAAGCACTATGCTTGCTTTTATATTTATTTAGTTGTAAGGTCTTTTCAGGTTAATTGCTGCGCCTGAATGAAATGGGCGGGAAAGTTATCGTCTCTCCGCAGTTAGTACATTTTTCCTGCGTATATGCGTGGGTTCCCTTGCAGATATAAGAAACGGTGTGCCCACAGTAAGGACATATTTTTGCGACTTTGATTTGGGAGCCGCATATAGCTTTTAGTTTATCCTGTTCTGCTTTAACCGCTTCGTACTTTCGTGGATCTTGCTCTCTGATGTTGATTTTCGGCATTTGTTTCTCCTCACATTTAAACTGACATCATATCGTATGGGTTGTCCAGATATTCTTTTTTTACAAGCCCAAGCTGCTTCATACGGATGGCAAGAGCTTTCTTTGAGCTTCCCAAAAAGTCCGCCATAGCTGAAAATCGTTCAAATACGATAGGGCAGTATATCCGGTTCAGACAGTTAATTTGCTCTCCAAGGCTAAACAAATACATTCCTCGCAATATCAGTTCTTTGGGAAGCAGAATAGCAGAGGCAAGAGTATTGGCTTGCCATTCCTCCCAATCCTTAATTCGAGCATTCTTTTCATTTCCTGCACGGTAATAGCGAACTGGTGTCGCTTGATTCCTTACGATACCGTATTCAGTCGGGAATAGTTTTTTGAAAATCTGGTGGCTTCCTTCGTGCATAAGAGTAAAGTTTTTTCTTCCTCTAAGCTTGTCATCATACTGTAGATCCGACTCCACAAGCACGGTATTTCCATCCAGCAGGATGCTTTCTTCTGTGTCTCCTGCTGTCAGAACATTAACTAACACTTCTTCAAAAGCCGTCAATCCCAACAGAGAGTTATCATAGGAAAGATGAAAATATCCGATATTTAAGCCAAGCACATTTGTCAGGAACAGCTCAGGCTCAATTCGATAAACTGTTCTCTCTCGCACTTCGGGTAGTTTCATATATTTTCTAATATATTTTTCAGCTATAGCCTCAATATCCATTCGGGATAAATGCTTCATTCCCATAACCTCCTGATCTCATTTTGCTTCGACAAACCACTTTCCATTTTCTTCGTCAAATAAAAAAGTCGGTATGCCACAAACTTGTACCGTATAGCGGATGCCAGTACCGCCTACTTTTGTAGAAGCGGCACGGCATCGTTGTATCACACGGTCAATTTCATATTTTTCTCCATTTTCAAATGTAATCAAGTGAGGTCGGGCAGAACCGTCCACTCTATGTGTCACTTCGACCTCTACATATACCTTTCGTCTTTGTCCTTCCATTTTCCAAAACCCTCCTTATCCCACCATACCTGTCGGCATAGTAATTTCTGCTTTTGCAGGCGGCATTTTGATGTTTTGAAAAAGGACTCCATTTCTAATGCTGTCCTTTCCAAATCGCTGCCTAATTTCCTCAATACACCTATCCAGTCTTTCCATCTTATCCACTTTCTCAATATCCATAAACAAGCCAATCTGCCGGGGCGTATCCTGCGGCACAAGATTGATGGCTTGTACAGTTACGGAACGAATGTGATTACGCCAAGCGTAATTGCGTTCAAACAGGTAATAGGCCGCCTTTGCGATGATCATCGGTGATTGCGTAGGCATATCTATTTTTGTCTGCCACTGTTTTGAATAAAGTGTATTGTCACGGATATGCAGCGCTACTCCCTCAGCGCTCAAACCGTGAACTCGGAGTTTATGTCCGATGTCTTGGGTTAATTCGAGAATGACAGGCCACACCTGCTCATCATTCTCCAAATCGGCAACCGTGGTTATGCCGTGCCCAATGCTTTTTACTGGCGAAACGAAGTCGGTCTTTGCTACGGTTGAACAGTCCAAGCCGTTGGCGAAATTCCAAAGAGAAACTCCATTCTTTCCAAGCCAGTATTTCAGTAACTTTGAGTCGGTTTTTGCCAAATCACCGATTGTCTTAATAGCATATCTATCTAAAATCTTCTTTGTTGCACGACCAACGCCGAGCAATTCAGAAGCAGGGAGTGCCCATATTTTTTCTCGAAAGGTATCTTTTTCAATCACTGTAACCGCATCGGGCTTCTTCATATCGGAGCCGAGCTTTGCAAATATCTTGTTGAAGGAAACACCAACGGAAATTGTCAAGCCTAACTCAAACTTAATTGTTTCCCGTATGGTGTTTGCTACCTTTTCAGGTGATCCGAAAATACTTTCCGTTCCGCTTATATCTAACCAACACTCATCCATTCCATACGGCTCAACTTGGTCGGTATAGCGTTCATAGACATTTCTGGCAAGCTTAGAATATTTTATGTATTCCTCATAGTGTGGTGGCACAACAACAAGATTTTTGCATTTCTGCTTTGCCTGCCACACTGCGTCTCCAGTCTGCACATTAAATGCCTTGGCTTTATAATTCTTCGCAAGGACAATACCGTGCCTTTCCTCTACGGAGCCGCAAACGGCAACCGGATACTTTTTCAAAGCAGGATCGAGCATACACTCAACGCTCGCATAAAAATTGTTCATATCACAGTGCAGAATATTGCGGATCATTTTGCTGCACCCCCTTGACAAAACTCACAAACCGTTTTATAATAAACTCACAAACCGTTTGTGTGTTTCTTATTATATCCAATCCGTTTGTGATTGTCAAGAGATTGAAACGAAAAATCTAAAACTGTTTGTGATTTTAAAAGGAGGTAACCTAAATGAAATTCGGTGAAAAGCTCCGTAAGTATAGAACTGATAAAAACCTCACCCAAGCAGAGCTTGCAAAACTCATTGGTGTTGGTGTTAATACAATTTGTAATTACGAAAGCGGAAAAACATATCCGCAGAACCGTGAAGTGTATAAGAAACTGGCTGATGTACTCGGCGTTGACGCCGACCATTTACATAACGAAAATGATGATTTCATTGAATCCGCTCAAGGTAAGTATGGCTATCGAGGTAAAAAACAGGCTATGCAGCTCGTGGAGGAAATGGGCGGTCTATTCGCCGGTGGTGAGTTGTCCGATGAGGACATCGACGGTGTTATGAAGGCGATGCAGGAGTTATATTGGAAAGCCAAAGAGGACAATAAAAAATACACCCCCAAGAAGTATGTAAAGTAAGTCCGTTTTTTAGGACACGGAATCTTTTATACTTAACATAGGGCATATCTGCCCTGAAAAGGAGGTGCGTATGAAATGATTGACTCTGTTGGAATATATAAAAAAGCCAATAAACTCGTAGAATCAAACGGAACGAGAGATACCATAAAGTTAGCGAAATCGTCAGGCGTTGAAGTTATTCCGGTTAATTGTTTCAATAACCTTCTCGGTATGTATGTTTATCGGTGGAAACACCGTGCGATGTTTCTTAATGACAGAATGGACGAATATCTAACACTGATGGTAGCCGGTCACGAGTTAGGACACGATATTTACCACCGAGAGCTTGCAAAAGGTGAAGGAATGCGTGAGTTTGAACTGTTTAGAATGCAAAGCTCAACGGAATACGAAGCAAATGCCTTTGCCGCTCATCTGCTAATTGATACTGGTGAATGTCTTGAATACGCCCGAAATGGATATGATGTTGTTCAGATTGCAAAAGCTATGAACTCGGAGATCAATCTGATGCTGATTAAGCTTCAGGAAATGAGTCGTCTTGGCTACAATATCCGTGTTCCGTTTGAACCAAAAAGCGATTTCTTTAAGAATATTAAAGCATAGAGAAGGTGAGGGAATTGAAAAGCCCGTTTATTTATAAGGGTTCTACTGAAGCATTTGAGACAAAAACTGACAATTATATCTATAAGGGACTAACCGTAATTGTCTCTTATGGGAATTTCAGCTACGAAAGAAACCAGACAGTTAAGGCTGACGAGAAAGTATTACATATTTCTTTTTCTTCAAGAAGCAGTTCACCTATGGCTCAAAAAGATATTAATGATTGTCTTGACCACTTTGGAATAGATAGAATGTTAGCTTATTATGCATTCGAGAAAAAATCCACTTTCCCACCTCATAATCTGATACGGCATTACGAGCAAGTTCAAAAAATCTATACTCCAAATCAAAACGCCTTGCCGTGCTGAAAATATCTTTTCAAAAGACCGTCACTGAAAAAGATGGTCTTTTTTTCTGTGTGTTTTGTGCATTTTCTTGGGAACAGCGTAAGTTAGGAGAGATTGCTCCACTACGAGGTGGTTTTGCATTTTCGAGTAATGAATATTGCGATGGCGGAATTCCCATTGTAAGAATATCAAATATTCTTTCAAACGGTTCTGTGGGTGGTGAGTTTGTTTACTTCAAAGAGCAAGAAAACGATGATTTATATTCGCTTGTGACAGGAGATATTTTATTGGCGATGTCTGGTGCAACAACCGGAAAAGTTGCGATGATAAAAACTGAAAAGCCTTATAAATACTATCAAAATCAACGAGTAGGACATTTTACAAAAGCAAAAGAAACGGACTATTTATTTGTCGCCACCATTGTAAGTTCCGACAGATTTACCGAACAGCTAAGGAATGTATTGGTAGCAGGAGCACAACCCAATGTATCATCAAAAGACATTGATTCGTTTGAGTTTTATGTGCCAAAAGCCAAAGATGAGCAAAGAGAAATTGGACTATACTTTAATCACCTTGAAAACCTTATCACCCTTCATCAGCGTAATGCCAAAAAAGAGGTATTGCTTCTCGTAAATAAAGCAATACCTCTTATTATTAATTCATATCACCTTGCGCTTTTTGCCATTTTAATTATTTCTTCATCAGCAACTACATCAGGATCATATTCTAAGACAAAGCTTGCTTCAGGGCTGTAAGTCCAACATAAATATGATAATTCATCAAACCTAAAAAGTGCTGCGCTATATTCATTGATTTTCATTTCATCGCAATCCTTTGCTAATTTAGGATCAAACAGTACGCAAAGAGCATTAACATCAAGCCCTGTTATTTCTGAAGGATCAGCTTCAAAATATGTGGTTTTCAAGTAGTGATATAGAATTTTATTTCCATTCTTATCAGCATAAGTAACAGTGGTTGCTACTACAGTCTCAGTTTGCTTCTTATAGTCACCACCCAATGCTGCCTCTATCCGGCTGTCTAAAGTGTCCTGATCCTTTTTTGCGTTAGATACGGCGAATATCGTGATTCCGCCAAGCAATATAATCAATGCAAGCATAATTATGCTGATATGTATTATTTTTCCCTTTGACATTTCAACTTTACCCTTATTTAAAACAAGTGATTTCTGTTACAGAAAGATTATACAAATTAATCACTTTCTTCTTCTGCGATAGCGCATATTCATAAGCAGCTCTTGTTCCGCTCTTTGGCTGATAAGGAATAACCGAATGCTTGCTTTCTTTTCTAAGCGGGGGTTGATAGTTCTCATCATAATAAAAGACACAGTAGTCGCTTATCCTTATCATTGCTCGATTTCGTTCTATGTACGATGCTTTTCCTGCATTTGCAACTCCGTCGGGGCAGACGCTGTCCTCATAACCTTGTAAAAAATATTCTCTCACATCATCGCTGATTTCTTGATAATCCTTACGAAAATGAATCCGCCTGATTATCGGATATTCTTCTCGAAGCTCAGACACCGTATCATAACACAAGGAATTAAAAGCAGAATGATCACCAAAAATAAAGTCTGTGACTCCCAGTTCAATCAGTGAACGAACTGTTTGAAATGTAATTTTCTTTAGCTCAGCGGTATGTTTAATTTTTCTATGCCCGATAAAGCAGCAAATCACAATTATCACCCATATCAAAAATCAATCAAATGTGCATTAATCCACACATATACATCATTATATTATATAATTGCTCTATATTTTAGTCAATAGCTCTACATAGAGAACGGTATTTTAGCTAACAATAACTTATAATTGTTACTGTTAGATGAGGTGCTATTGATGAGTAAAGATATAGATTTTAAAAACCGTGATCGGTTTATTCAGTTAGGAATAACAATTTCTGTTCTACGCAAAATGCGAGGAATGTCTCAAGAACAGCTTGCGGCAGAAGCCAAGATGAGTAGATCACACTTAAGTGCGATAGAAGCTCCTAATATTATTCGTCCTTTCTCTGTTGAGGTACTTTTTAATATAGCAGATGCACTAAAAGTAGAACCCGGAGATTTATTAAACGCTTCAATGTTTCCGGAACAGATTTTAAATAAAAATAAAAAGAGGTAGGCGGCTATGGTTTTACCCACAGTCACCTACCTCTTTTTTAGTATTCTGGCGCTCCAAATCCGAGAATTTCATAATATCCTATAGGATATTGATTAACTCGCACGCTGTCTCCTGAATTTCCCTCAACAGTATAAATAACACCGTTTTCCACCTTTTGGACGATACCCGTATGGTCGGCGAGCCCGTCCTGCGGACCTGATGAACCATCAGGGGAATCCCAATCGAAAAAGATAATCATACCCGGCGTAGGCTCGGCACTGTTGTCCAGCCATTGCCCACGCTCCTTTGAAATGCTATGAGCTGGTCGCAGCGAAAAGCGAATCAGAGCAAGAACACTTATATAAGATGTTAGTTGAAATGGATAAATACAAAAATCAATAAAAAATTGCAAAAATAATACGGTGTTACCCAAGACGGGTAGCACCGTATTTTTGTATATGATGTAATTTTATCTTAATTCCGTGCGCCGGATTACGGCATATGAGCCGATTCCAAAAGCCACTCCGATTACAAGAAACGAAAGAATAGGAAAAAACAGATTGGTTGTGCCATCACTCATAAATCCCATTGCTTTCATCATAAACTCCCCAATATTTCTTACAAGCTCATCTGAAAATACAAACTGAAACAGCGCAATAACAAGAAGAATTATACTACAAACTCCAACTCCTATTAAAAGCGAAACTGTTTTCCCAACTCTGTTGATAACTAAAACCGCAAAGTAGAATAAGCTGCAGAACATCAAGTATAAAACAGTAAGCCATAGCCAGTTTAGAAAAACATTCCCGTACCCGTAAAGACTGCCGAATAGAGTAAAATAATTATCATTGAAATAATGAATGGAGTTACCGATTATAGTATCAATAAACGCCATCGTTCCAGCCAGCAATGTAAACATACAAATAGTCGCCCCAAAGATATATTTTCGGGTGTATCCATTTTGGAGCAGCGCTTTGAAATCTTCTTTATATCCTAATACTCCTATCACACTGACAAAAACAACGGAACTAAACTCTAAGGTATTTGATCCTGTTTCCTTTCCTTCAGTACAAATTGCAACAATCGCAAAAATGAGAGCTACAATCAAATATTGGATCAAATAGAAAATTCCTATCGCCCTTACTTTAGTTAAGTATTCATATAAAACAGCTGATTTTAATTTAGTCATTTTCGCCGCCACCTTTCTCTGTCATCTTGACAAACAGTTTTTGCAAATTCATTGCAGTAATTTGCAGATTACTTTCCTGCGGTAAAACTGTTTTCTCTCCCAATACATAGGCAACTTTTAAGCCACCTAACTCGTCATATCCGATAACATTTCTGCCTACACAATAACGGTCAACTTCCTGAGCCGCCCCGGAAACACTATATCCTTTCTCCAGTAGTTCCTCAACAGTCTCCTGAACAAGAATCTTTCCCTTATCAATTAAGACGACTTCTTCAATAATATTGGAAACTTCCTCGATCAGATGTGTCGCAATAATAAGTGTTCGCTCATTATTTTCAAACTCTTTCAGAAGCAGGCTGTAAAACAACTCCCTATGATTTGCGTCAAGCCCTAATACTGGCTCATCAAAGATTACATATGGGACATTGAGCGATAATGCAATAATCAGTTTGAAAATGGATTGATACCCTTTCGATAACGCCTTAAACCTTTTGTTAGTATCAAGATTGAACTTTTGGGAAAGCTCAAAGGCTTTCTCCAAATCAAAGTCAGTATAAAAGCGATTTGTCCACTTGAAATGATCTTTAACCTTCAAATCTCTATCATATAAATCCGCTTCGCTCATACAAAAAATCTTTTCGTGGACACCCATATTTTCTTTAGCGGGAATACCGTCAATCAAGATTTCACCCTGATCCGCAAAAATACGGTTTGCTATAATATTGATGAGAGTAGTTTTGCCAGCACCGTTTCTCCCTAAAAATCCGTATATTTTCCCGAACTCAAAAGAGAAAGAAACATCATCAAGCGCTGTAACATCTTTATATCTTTTCGTTATATTCTTAATTTGAATGGCGTTCATTGTCATAGCCCCTTTCTATCAGAGAAATTATATCTTCTTTAGACATTTGCAGTTTTATCGCTTCGCTTATTAAAGTTGAGACATACTGCTCATAAAATTGGCTTTGTCTTTTTTGCCGTATTTTTTCAACCGCTCCCTCTTTTACAAATATTCCAAGACCTCTTTTCTTATAGATGATTTCCTCATCAACCAGTACATTCATTCCTTTTAGAACGGTATGCGGATTGATACTGAGTAGCGCAGAGATTTCATTTGTAGATGGGATTTGTGTTTCCTCTGGAAAAATTCCGGTAAATATGGAATCTTCAAGCTGCTCCGCAATCTGAATGAAGATTGGCTTATCTATGTTCGGATTTACATTCAATCATAGCACCTCCTATGCTTGTTTGACGGTTTGTTAGTTGAGTAGCTAACCTACAAACAAAGTATATCCAGAAAAGCTGTATTTGTCAATACCTTTTTGCAAATTTCTATATGTAATCAAGCCGCCTGCATTTCTGCAAGCGGCTTATTTCTTACCTCCCGATCAATAGGCAGGCGCACCGTATCCGAGAATCTCATAATATCCGACCGGATAACTGTTCTGACGAACAGAATCCCCTGAGTTTCCCTCGACTGTATAGACTCTGCCGTTTTCCACCTTTTGGACGATACCCGTATGGTCGGATAATCCGTCCTGACCATTTTCGTCCGCCCAATCGAAAAAGATAATCATACCCGGCGTAGGCTCGGCACTGTTGTCCAGCCATTGCCCTCTGTCCTTAAACCATTGTACGCCGTTGACACAGCCGGCGTATTTCGGGATCACACCAGCGTCTATATACCCGCACTCATTGGCACACCAAGATACAAAGCAGGCGCACCATTCTACACGGGAATTAAACCCATACCAAGACCAATATGGATCGCCGCCCATTGTCCCGATTTGGGAAAGAGCAACGGTTACGATCTGATCGTCTGTCCCCGTTATTCCATAAAGCACCTGCGACCATAGCGAATTGTTTCCATCGGCAAGCAACTCTGCAAGATACTCTTTCTGTTCCTCGTCAAAGCCATACTGTGCCGCCATCTCATCTGCGGTCTTGTGGCTGACCGTGATATACAGATAGGTTTGCGTGACCGTGCTTTCCGTCTCCACGATATTTCCGTGACCGTCATCGGTTTCGGTAATGACCGTCTCGGTTTTGGTGTCGGTGCTGGAGCTGATCTCATTCATCTCCCAAAAGATGTCCTTCAGAAGCTGCTTTTTCGATTCGTCCATCGTCGCAACCTCTTGTGGATTGTCAGGATCGGTATTGACTTTGACCGAATATACCGCAAGTACATCTTTCCACACGGCTCGGCTGCCGCTCATTTCAAGGACATCATAAGATACCGAGTTTTTTTCGTTCTGCAATTCGGTATCATATTCGGCATTGATCTCCTGCACAACAGTCTGCATACTCATACCTGTGCCGGAATCTTCGCCGGAGAAAAAAATGCCGAACACCGAGCCGAGAAGCATACCGATCAGGCAAATCACAATAATGACTAAAACCGCTATCCAGCCGCCTGCGGCAATAGCGGCAATCAGTGCCTTCGTTCCGGCTATAATCGCCTTGACCGCAGCCGCAACCGCTTTGGCAATCGCCTTTGCTGTAACAACAGCGGCACGAGCAGCCGCCCTCGCTGTCTGAACGGCTCGCTGTGAAGCTTTTACCGTTGCCTGTGCCGTTTTCTGCGCCGCCTTAGCGGTACGCTGTGCTGTTTTAACAGTTGTCTTTGCGGTGCGTTCTGCGGTTTTGACCGTTTTCTGCGCCGTTTTCGCCGAGCCTTTACCGACTGTCTTAATTGTCCTTTTTCCCGCAGAACGGGCAGACTCCTTAACCGTCTTTTGTGTTTGCTCTGCGACTTTTATTCCTTTATTTCGGGCAGTACCCGCCGTCTGTTTCTGAAGTGACTGCGCCGCACGCTTCTCCTTGAACTTTTGGATACCGTCCTTTGCCTTGACTATGTTCTGCTTTGTCGCCTGAACGCCCTTGCGCCCTTGCTTGTCAAATTGGTGTACGGCTTCGTGAGAAACTTTATCAATACCACTTTCCAAACGATTAGAAGCATATTCTTCCATACTGCTTTCAGGAACAGTGGCGGAATGTTCCGCTTTCTCTTTGGTCTGGATAAAGGCGGATTTCATACGCTCGGCGGCAACTGCCGATTTATCAATCGTTTTGATTGTGCCTTTGGCAATATCTCTTGTTTTAATATCAGGCATAAAAACCTCCTTTCCAAGCGCCTGTGGACGCTTTGAAATAAAAAAAGAGGGGCAAAGGAATAAACACCTTGCCCCTTAAAGTGCGACGGCTGAAAAGCCGCTTAAATCAAGCGCTTTTCAACCTCTATTTTTCGATTCTGTGCGTTTTTTTCTTGCATACTCTGCCTGCTGCCTTTTATAAGCGATCTTGGCGCATTTTTCACAATACTTTTTTCTGTTCCCACGCTTTATAATAGGCTTGCCGCAGGAAATACATCTGTCAGGGTGTGTTCCGAATATCTCAGCTTCTAAGAGCGGATCTGCCGGAAGCACCGCATTCTGAAAATACTTGCACAGAAGCGAATAAGATATGCTTTGCACACAAACGCAGCCTTCACCCTCATCAAGGAGCAGACAATTTCCGTCATCATAATTGGCACATAGCTTTTTAATCAGGGCGTTAGCTCGGTATCTCTGCCGCCCCGTCATTTGCGGTAGCATTTGCACCACTGCTTTCTGTTACTTTTTTCGCCACAACGACAATCCTTCCGTTTGTACGGGAGTATTCACAGGTGGAAAGCGTAATCAGCTTATCGCCGTACTCCGCCGATACGCCCGTGTCGTAAAGGGAAAGCTCCTTGCACTTATCAATATAAGCGTCAAACTCCTCCGGTGACTGAGCGTCCGTAAAGCGGTAATATTTGAAGGCTTCAGGGCTGTCGGTGTAGACAACGGTTTTGAAAACCGCAAGGATTTCATATTCGTTTTTCTCTGTCAGGGTATTAAAAGTAATCGTCCTGTGATTCTGCCAGAAATCCTCGTCCTTGAACTTTTCAAGGTCGGCGAACATCGAGCCGTTATTCATATGATGACCGTAGATTACTAAATTGTCCGAAGGCTTTAGGACATCACAATTCTCCTGCACATAGGGACAACCGTAAGAACTATATTCTTTATCAAATCCACGCTTCAGATAGTAGTTCGGATTATCAACCGTCTGCATAACGGGATAATTGATGTTCGTATCCTCCACGCAAATCCAGCCGACCAAATCATTATTTTGCCGATACAGCTCGGTAAGCTCCGGCAGTATCGTCTTATCTTCTGAAAAAGGGATAGGCTCGACAGGCTCAGTTTCGCTGTCCTCTACGATCTGTACAAGGGAATCATACATTTGCGCCTGTTTCTCCGCTTCTCTGTAATGGTCGATAATAAAATAACCGCTGATCCCAAGCAGGGCAGCGAATAGCACCATCAGCGCAATACAAATCTTTTTTCTCATTGCCATTTCCTTTCTGAAACAAGGAGCGAGAGCTTATGCGCTCTCGCCCGGTTTTGTTGTCATCAATTTGTAGAGTTTTGTGTTCTTAGGGAACTTGTTCGCAAACGGTACAAGGGAGCTGCCTACCTTGATAAGCCCGTGTCCGGCTTCCACATTCGTAATATACGACATCTGAAGATCGGAAATGTTCAGGAGCTTCGCAAGCTCCAGCCTGTCGGTAGAAGCCTGATTGAGCATTATAATAAACTCGGAATTGGCAAGCATTGTCCTTGCCGTATGGCTCTGCAAAAGGTCGTCCACATTCTGCGTGATACCCGTCGCATACGCCCCGTATTTACGCACACGCTTCCAAAGAGTAAACAGGAAGTTAGCGGAATACTCGTGCTGGAACAGCAGATAAATCTCATCAATAAAGATGAAGGTGTTTCTGCCTTTCGCCCTGTTCTGCGTAATGCGGTTCAGGATCGAGTCAAGGACAACCAGCATACCGATAGGCATAAGCTGCTTACCGAGATCGAGAATATCATAGCAGATCAGGCGGTTATTGGTATCTACATTCGTGTGTTTCGCAAAGGTATTCAAAGAGCCGTTTGTAAACAGCTCGATGGCGAGAGCGATTTCTTTCGCCTCCGGCTCGTCCTGCTTTAGAAGCTCCGCCCTGAAATCCTGCAAGGTAGGCACTTCGCCCTGATAATCGTTCTGCTGATAAGTACGATATACGCTGGCGGTACAACGGTCGATAATGGATTTCTGCTTTGCGCCGAGGTTACTGCCGCCGATGAGCTGCTCGCACAGGGACATAATAAACTCCGACTTCAAAATAACCGGATTCGCCCCGTCGCCGTATTCCTTCGTCATATCCATAGCGTTGATATGATTTTGAGAAGTAGCGGAGATATGGATAACCTCGCCGCCGAGCGCCTTCACAAGCTGTGAATATTCCCGCTCCGGATCAATGATGATAACATCGGAATCCGAGGAAAGGATCACATTCTCGATCTCGCCCTTTGCGGCAAAGGACTTACCGCCGCCCGATACGCCGAGAATAAAGGAATTACCGTTGAGAAGCTGCTTGCGGTCGGCGATAATCATATTTTTGCTAATCACATTCTGCCCGTAGTAAATACCGTTCTCGTGGAAAATGTCCTGCACTCTAAATGGGATAAACACGGCAAGGCTTTCAGTTGTAAGGGTACGGAAGGTATCAATCTTCCGCACACCAAACGGCATAACCGTATTCAGTCCGTCTACCTGCTGAAACTTCAGCACCCCAAACTGGCAAAGATGTTTTCTCGCCGTAGTGAGCAGCGCTTCAGTATCATTATCGAGTTGCTCTTTAGAGTCAGCCGTATGCACGAAAGTAATCACGGCGAACATCATTCTCTGATCTCTCGTCGTTAAATCATCGAGAAATTCCTTCATTTCCTTTTTCTGCTGTTCCATATCATAAGGAACGGTCGCCGAAAAGTTATTGTTGGAATTCTGCCGCCTCTGCCAGTTGGTAATATCGTCTCTACGCCGAGCAGACGGTTTTCCGCTTCCCGTACCGCTTCATCCGTCGGCACAGGGACAACATCAATCGACATCATCAGATTGCGGTTGAGGTCGGTCAGCTCCGCTACCATACTGTCTTTGATATAGGAAGCGTACTCACGCAAAAAAAGGACTCTCCCGTAACGGTCGCCCATTTTGAAGTAGTCCTTTTCAAATTCCATTGAGTCGGGACAGATATAATCCTTGAAGCTGTGTCCCTTTTTGCGGGTTTCCTTTATATCAAAATGAAAAGCGGATTCCTCTCCAACACGATAGAAGTCGTGGAAGATACGCAGCCTTTCATCCGTTTCCAATTCCACGCACTTGCTGCCGAGCCTTCCGAAATGGGCGATCAGGTCAGCGCCCACACGGGCAAAGTAATTCCGTGCGTCCTCAATATTTTTCTTATTGACGGAAATCGTCATATATTTGTCCTGCACAATGGCATTTGCGCCCGTCGCTTTTTCTAAAAGGATTTTATTGTATTCCTCCCGATATTCATCAAGGCTGTCGCCCTTCATCGGGATAAGAATATTGTTTTCAAAGTCCAGCCTGTTTAAGCGGCGGTTGTTGATCGTAATTTTTGTCGTTGCGCCGGAGTCCAAAGAGTTGAGAAGCTCCGAATATTCAAGGAACATTGCTTCCTTGTCCTCACGGCTGGCAACCGCATAGTTAATATCAGAAAATTTATATGTCTTGGAAAACTTGTCCTTGCCGATCTGAAAAATGCCATCGTCATAAATAGCGGTAATGGGGATCACATCTTGAACGCCCTTCGGCACAACAAACTTTTCCTTTTCCTGCTTGCGAAGATTGGTAAGTGTTTTAATCATTCGATTTCATAGCCTCCTTTGCTTTTGCTTCAATACTCGGCTTAAACAGCTCGTAGTAGGTATTCGTTGAACGGAAAGTGAGCTTTTTCGGCATTAGAAATTCCGACTTGATCCACGCATAGATAAATTTTTCTGCGGTCATTCCGTTGTATTTGACAAAGCCAAGAGCCGCAAAAGGTGCGGCGCTCAAAATACACACCCACGATACCGTTTCTGTTCCGACATAGGGCTTCAGTAAAAAATAAACGCCTACCGCCACCACGCAGGCGCATGCGGAAAAAATGAACTGCCGCATTGACAGTCCAAAAAACATTGATTCTGTATAGTTCCTGATTTCCCTGTTGATTTTAACTTCCATTTAGGAACTCCTTTCTTTTTGTTTTTTCGCCTGTCGGATTTCGTCGGCGCAGACGCACTCATCTACAAGGCAAATAATCTTGCCCTTTCGCCGTCCTCCGTAATACAGGCAATATCTGCAATCGCAGTCCTCAAGGGTGTAACCCTTGAATTTGTTGTATATTCGTTTCATTCTGTTCTCCTTACAGTCCCATCATCTCTCGGATAATACGGTCGGACATCCGCACCGCACCGACTAAAACAAGCATATTGAAAAGCAGCTCGCCGATATATGACCAAACCTGCGTGACTGCCGCCGCATCGGGATCGACAACAGGCGGGGAAGAAGCAAACAAGGAGAAAATAATGCACGCTAAAACGATCACTGCACCTTCAAGACATACGGCACAGTAACTTTTAATGAACGATTTACCTACATTCTGACTCGGCTCTCCTGCAAAGGTGGAAAGCGGAATCGGTGCAAGTGCCGTATACATATATAACTTAAAAAATCTCCCGTACACCGTCATAATAAGCAGGAATGACATTACCGTAATAAACAAGCCGCCGATAAGCGTAACTGCCCATAACGGGATACTCTCAAAAAAGCCGCAGCTTTCAATCGTGTCAATCATTTCCTGCGGTAAGGTTGTCTGCTGTGCCGAAGTAAATCCTGCGGCGGTCATAATCGTGCCGATAGTACCCTGAACGATATTGAACAGCGCAAGCATTAACTCCATACCGTAAGTGATCCCCGCTTTTGCAAGAGCAAAGCGTATAAAAAGCTTAACGGCGTGTTCCGGCTTCTTAACCTCGGCAAAGCTGCCGCAGGTTTTAACCATACCTACGACAAAAAATAAAACGAGCAGCGCAAGACCTATCGCCTGCACAGCGCCGTTGATATTAACTATGACCGCCCATATTCCTCCTCCTTTGAAAGTTTGCGGTGTGGTCGTGATAAGCTGCCATATCTCAGCGAGTTTCTCATTCCAAGTTTCAAGGGCGTTCTGGAGATTCTGAACTACCCAGTTATCACTCATTTTCGTAGCACCTCCTTAAAGAAAATGGGGTGTTCCTGAAAATGAATCCAGGAACACCCCTATATGTTGTCAGTGTAAAGGTTAGCCCGTAATCAGAGTGAGGATTTCTTTTGCAAATACGATGATAATACCGCCCGCCAGCGTCAGAAATCCGTTTGCACGCTGCGAAGGATCGTGGGATTTCAGCGAAAGACCTACCTGAACGATACCAAAACCGAGCAGGATAAGTCCAATCGCACGAATAAAACCGAAAATGAAATCGGACAGGTTATTGACTACGGTAAGCGGATCGCTTGCGGCGAAAGCCGTTGTAGACATCGCAAAAATAGCGGTCAGGCTCAAAACCGCCGCACAGTAATAACGAAAGCCTTTCCTTACCTTTCCGGTCATAGGCAGTTTACGGGTTTCTTTCTTCTGAGTCTTATGAAAAATGTTCATTCTGTTTTCCTCCAATCAATTTGATAAGTTTTCAAAGTCCTCATCGGACAACAGCTCGTAAGTCGTTTCCGAAAGCTCCATTTCGGGAACGCTGTCGAGATCAACATACAGGGTTTCGATGGTCGCCACATTTTTTGTGACTTCGCCGTGCTTATACACGCCGCCTTTCCCGTCTGCGGTATACGCCACATTCGGGTGTTTCAAAATGTCGTACTTCAAATCCATTACCGGAAGCTCGCCACGGATAAACAAAATAGCGTAGCGGTTATCGAGCATACGCACTTCATCAGGGGTAAGCAGCTCACGCCCCGAAATCTGATAGTTGGTCGAGTAGCTTCCGCTTCTTCCTTCGCTTTTCCCGTAGGTGTTCGTGTCAATCGTCTCTTTACCGAGCAGTTCGGACACATACTTGTGCGTACTCTGTTCATTGCCGCCGAGATAGAGAAATTCATCACAGTTGCCTACGATGCTTTCCCATTGCTTCTCAAACAAAGCCTTCAACTGTGCCAGATTTTGCAGGATAATGGATACGGACACGCCTCTTGAACGCATAACTGAAAGTATTTTGTCACTGCATATTCGACTGAGGTCGTTACTCTCAGCCAGTTTTCTTAGAAACTTCTTATATTTTCATATAAGCATAGACTATATCTTCTTCCTGCCATTGCAGGAGAGCACTGCTTCGACTCACTTGAGCCTACTCCGTAAACGGATAGTCGTTGAACTTTCCTTTTCAGGCTTAGCTGCTGATTGCCCATTGTAAAAAGCACTTAGGTTTTCACCTTATGCCATCTCTGTATTTTTTTCTGCTTTCGCAGCATTCACATCTATACCTTGATTACGGCATTGTGTTTTAGCATACAGAGCTTTAGGGTGTTTCAGCAATTCAATGCTTTTTTCTGCACATCTTACGATGTGAGGACTCGGAACTCCAAGTCATCGGGCAGCGAAACATTCGCAAATTCGTCCATTAAGAAATGAACGGGGATAGGCAGCGAGCCGCCGTGGATATGGTCGGCGGAATAAAAGAGCTGCTGGAAAAGCTGTGTGTAAAGGATACTGACAAGGAAATTAAAACTTGAGTCATTATCCGGTATCAACGCAAACAACGCCGTTTTCTTTTCTCCCATAGAAGCAAGGTCAAGCTCATCGGCAGAAGTCAGCGCTGCCAAGCTTTCAAGGTTGAATTTCTCCAAGCGTGCGGCAAGGGTAATCTGAATGGATTTCAAAGTCTTTGCCGAGCCAGAATGATAGGAACGATAGTATTTCAGGGCGATATGGTCGGGATTATCCATTTCCAAATCCGCAAACAGGTTATCGAGCGGAGAAGGGCGGTTGTCCTCCTCGTCCTCAATCGCCGCCGCCCTGAGCATTTCCATTACCATAGCGAAATTCTGTTCCTCCTCCGGCGCTTCGTAGTGCAGATAAAAAATAAGAGCGAGTAAAAGCATACTCGCCGCAGTATCCCAAAAGGGATCGTTGGACTGCGAGCCTTTCGGGGTGGTACTCTTAAAAAGGTTGGTCACAAGGCGCTGAATATCGTTGTCGTTCCTGAGATAGACAAACGGGTTGTAGCAATGGCTTTTTTCCATTGAAATCAAGTCCAGCACCTTGATTTCATAGCCTGCTTTTTCAAGCAGATTGCCTACATCACGCAAAATTTCCCCTTTTGGATCTAAAATGACCTGAGAGGAATTGCTTGTCTGCATTAAGTTCGGCTTACAATAGAATCTCGTCTTGCCTGCACCGGAGCCGCCGCACACCAAAGTATTTAAGTTCCTCCGGTGCTTTTTCGCATTGAGTCCGATCCGGACATTCTGCGTCATCAGCTTATTTTCCGAGGGCGGGCTTTGACGATACTTTTTATCAATGGCTTTTGCGCTGCCCCATTTTGCGCTGCCGTGTTCCTCACGCCTGCGGTAGTTCCTGCGTGTTGACAGATAAATCCCCATCCCCATTCCGTAGAGCAAAAGCAAAACGAGGACAGTTTTTAAGCTGTCCCCGCAAATTTCTATATGAAAGGGATTGTTAAAAGCAGTCAAAAGGCTCGGCAGTATCTCCGGCAGACCGCCCTTGACAGACGGCGCTATCAATAAGCCGAGCCACACAACGGGAATAATCCCGATTACCGCAAAGATTATCGCAGACTGCCTGTTGCTATCTCGATTCACGGCAGGATTCCTTTTCTACCACTTTGAACTTGCGTCTTGGGGCGTGACCGATTTTGATAATCAGGTCATCAACGGCGTCAGTGGACTTTCCCTCTTTTTTGAGATCGGTCTTTTTGTCGTTCAGAGAACGGATCACAACGCCGTGTTCATAATCGTCCAAAGCAATATGATAAAGTTCTTCTTTCATCACAGCTACCTCCGGTTATCTCTCCTGTTCCTTTGAGCGTTCCGCCCGCTGGCGGTACAGTTCATCGGAAACACGGGCAGTAATTTCCTTAAACGCTTTCTGCGTCTTGCCAAGTTCCGTTTTAATATCTTTCGGCTCCTTGTTTTTCAGCTCATCGGGGATACGGTCAATCGCAAAGTTCTGCGTATCAACGCCGTACTTCTTGCAGAGCATATATCCAATGCAAACTGCCTGAAAGCCCATATCCCTGCGGCTGTATACCTCGCTGTTCATAGAAAGCTCGGCGTGTCCGAGTTCCTGAGCGACGCACTGGCAGAGGGCAACGCTGTCGCCAATGTCCCGCTTCACATAAAGCGTCTGATCTTCATTTTTATAGAAAGCGCCCATATCCGGATAAGGAAGCTCATTAACGCTTTCAATATTGATTGGTGCGCTGTCAAGCATAACCGCTACCAGTTTTCTCGGATCACGGTTAGCGGTCGGAGCGGCGGGGCGCTTTCCGTTAGTCTGCGAAACATCAAGCACTCTTTTCAAATTAAAATCAATGCCGATTGTCCCGTCTTTCTTTGTGTACTCATAGGGATCAAGGATAATAAAGGTCTTAGAGCCTTTATTGACCTTAACGCCCTCAGCCGCCCAATCGTCAAACTCCTTGATCTGGCTTGCCTGCGGGAACTGCTTATACATCAGCAGCGCATTGTTCGCCGTGTACCTGTCCATACGGCTCTGCACATCAAGGTAGGCTTTGAATTTTTCCGGCGACTGCACCACTTCCAAAGCGGTGTTGTCAAGCAGTTGGTAAATGGCTTCTTTCTCCGCTTTTTTCTTGGCGGCGTATTCCTCCGGCGAAAGTCTCGGCGGTCTTGCGCCGCTGCTTTGCTTACTCTTAAAATCGTTTGTCATATCTTTTTACCTCTCTTTTGATAGATTTGATTTTTGTGGGTGCGGGACGCTAATCTGCCCCAACGCCTGTGCTGTGCGGTTTTCTTCTTTGGAAACGGTCGGCTCGCTGCGTTCTGTTCCTTTTTCCGCCTTTGCCGCCGCCCTGTATCTGCTGAGATTTTCCTTTACAGACGATTTCACACGGGAAACTCTGAGTTTATCTGCCGTATCCATCGCCTTTTGCTCCAAAGACGCAAATCCTTTCTGCGCTTTTTCAAATAAGCGGGACAGCCTTGACAATGTGCCTTTATCTGTTTTGGAATGTTCCGCTTCTTTTGCGGTTTTCCCCATAAACAGCAGTCCCATATTTTTCAAATGCCCTTTTGCGCCCTGAAGCTCCGTTTGCATAGCGGACAGCTTCTTTGTGTCCTGCGCCATTTCCTTTGACATTCTGCCGAACATAGCAGACAGCTTATCCAACGCTTCGGGGATTTTCATTGCCCTAACCGATTCGGCGAGGGCGTTCCTGCCTTTTTCCCGGAACGCCCGCACAGCGTTCCCGGCTGACTGGATCAGATTGTCCTTCATCTTTTTGACTGCGGAAAATCCCTGACGGATTTTGCCCTCCGTTTTTTCCACAAGGGTATGGCACTTGCTCCGCAGCGTGTTGTTGTGAATTAAATTGATTTCACGGCGCATATCCTGAAGCTCGCCGAGCATTTCTGTCAATGTTTCTTCCATACCGCCGATATAGCTTACCAGCGACTGCACCTCGTTTTTCTCTTTCATCAAGCCGTTTTTATCGAGCGTGTCTAAAAGCTCCACGATCTGCGGGTGTTCCTTTAGTTGATCCATTTCGCTCACCTCTCTTTCGGCTTCTTGGATTTCTTCGGCTGCCTGTGAATAGTCTGCCGATTGGCTTCAGGGGTTTTCGGCTTCTCTTTGGAAACCTCCGGCATAGTACGCTCTGCTTCCTTTTCCGCTTTGGCGGCTGCCTTATATCGGTCGAGCTTTTCTTTGACTGAAGGCTTTTTATCCGCCGCTTTTGCTATACCCTTATCAGTGTGCGTACCTGTCGTTTCTGAGCTTCGCTCGGACGGAGGGTTTTTGTCCGTCTTTGCGACCGAGGGGTTTTGGTGGGAATTTTCCTCCTTCTGCATTGGCTTTCCCATCGCTTCCTCTACAATGATCTCACCCCTTGATTTCGTAGGAACTTCATTTGCAGCCGCTTCACGGTCTGCCACATCTTTTTCCGCTTCAGAAACGATAGAAGCCTTATCGACTTTACCGAGTTCAAAGCGGTCGGAAATACGCTGGATTTTCGCAGCGTCCTCTGCACGGGCGATAATATCTACCATCGCAGTGTCGCTCTTTGTGTTTTTATCACGAAGGACGCAATAAAGAACGCCGTATCGCTTTGCCTGTTCGGTAAACTTCGGCAAGTCTTTCTGCTGGAAAGAAAACACCTTCAGTTCCTTGCCGGATTTAATCATATTGGTAAGCCGTGCTTTTCCTCGTGTCTTATTCGACTGGCTGATCTCCTGCTTCAGCACGGAAGCTAACAGAATAGCGATATTCTTCGCCGCCGAGCCTGTGAGCCGGACAGCCACTTCAAATCCTTCAAGCGAAAGCCTGACGATTTGTTCTGCTGCGTCACCGCCGTTGTTCATAATTTCTGGACTCCTTTCTTTGAGATTTTTCTTCCTCTGCCTTGACTTGCGAAAGGGTATCGGCAATCAAGCCCGACCTTTCCGCAATCCCGTCACAGAGCTTTACTTCTTTGCGAAGCTCTTGTAAGCGTTCTGAAATGGCGGAGATTTTTTTCTTTGCCGCCGACAGCCGTTCATCTGGTATATTTACTTTTCGTATTTCATTTCGGAGATGTGTTCTGTCGGCAGTGAGGGCTTGGATTTCCGCCTCTACTGACCGCTTATATGAAAAAAGCTGCTCGTCCGTACCGATCTGGTGCTTACCGAGCAGCGTTACCTGTTTTGTGAGTGTATCCAGCTTCATCAAATCATCTTTGAGAAGATAATGAAGCCTTGCTGTATTCTGTTGTTTCTGATTGTGTTTTGGAAGGTAGCCGAGCCGGTAGCAGTAATAGAGATACAATCCATACAAACCTCCAACCTTCTGGATTTTGTTTTCTCGTGTAGGCAAGCGATACTGCCGGACGATATAAGTCCTTGGCTGAAACGGCTTGAATACGATATTATCCCGATTGGCGGTAAGCCGCTCAAGGATTTTTTCTTTGGTGTATTCCTCGCCAAGCCGATAAGTCCGTATAGGCTTTTCGCTCCCCTTTGGTGTAACCGTAGCATACTTGCGGTTAGGACTGAAATTCGAGTGATACCCCATTACACCCAGCTCGTATTGGAACTGCCGCAGGTTGCGGCTCATCGCAATCGCTTCGTCAATCGCTTTTTTAGCATTGTTGTATCGGGTAGGCATACCTGCTTCGTCCTTCATCGTAAGATAGGCTGGAGATCTGTGCAGCTCCGGCTTTTCTACAATAGACAGCTTGTGTTCCAAGCAGATCTCATCGGCGATATGGCGGAAGTAGTACCAAGACTTTTCTTTGTCTTTAAGCCGCTTCCCATCGGCGAAGGAAACAGAGTTGATGACAAAATGGCAGTGGAGATGTTTCGTGTTCAGATGGGTAGTGACGACCACCTGAAACCGCTTGCCCCACATCTTTGTTGCGAACTCCATTCCGATCTGCTGCGCCTGTTCGGGTGTAACCTCGTTTTCCTTAAAACTCAGATACCCGTGATACGCCTGAATCCCGTCCGTCTTGCCGAACTGTTCCTTGACGGTAATGAATTGGTCACGAGCCATAGCCACATTGCAGTTAATCCCGTCGCAGAAAAACTCGTGTTCCGTTTTCTCCTCGTCCTTTGCATAGGCAAGCACATCTTTGAGCGCCTGATAATCTTCGGACGAATATTTGGGATTAGCGGTCTTTTCACTATCGGTCGTATAGTCGAGTACCTGACCGAGCCGCACGCTTACTTTCCAAAGCTTTGTTACTGCCATTTCAATCCGCTTTTTTCAGGGCGTAGAAATTCACGCTCAATCGCCGCCTGAAACTTGTGCCATCGCAGCGCTTCGTTTTTGAGCATTTGCGAATCGACGAAACCGAGTGCGTTTGCTTTTATGGCAAGCTGATTGATGTTGTTGCCGATAGAGGAGAGTTCCCGCATAGTATCGTAGAATCTCTCATCCGGTTTTTCTCTCGGCTCATACCCTCGAAGAAGCAATCGTACAAGCGCCGCTTCGGTCAGGCAACTTTTCTTTGCTTTCTTCTGCAAATCCTGTGCTTCCGCCTTTGAAAACCAAAATTGTTTTTTGACTGTTCGTTTCACAGTTCCTTATCCTCCTTCCGGTTATTTTCGGTGCTGCTAATTCGGTTGATTTGCATAAGGCACATTATCGTAATGCCGATAACTCCGCCGAGCAGGAAGCCTATCATAAAAAATAGAAATTCGTGCATAATCAAAATCCTTTCTTGTATTGGGGTATTAGGGGCAGCCCCTAACGAGTTTTTACTGTTTTTGCCCGATAGGAGTAAAAACAGTCTGCTCGCTAAGATAATGCAGACCTGTCCGGCTGCCCCGTATTTTCCTGAAATTTATCGTTCTTTGTCCGCCCTGTCGGGCTTAAACGGCTCGATTTCTATTCCGTGTGCGGTTTCGTGAAATCGCTCAGGATACCGAAAAAGCCGTTTGTATTTCAGTAGTTGTTCGCTCGATAAACTGCTGTATTTCTCATCGGCGATATTGGAACGGGCAATAAAAAAATCGCCGTGAATAATGTCGGCGACCTCTCTTGTATTATCGAGCAAATAGCACTTTTCAATTTTCCAACCGTCTTTTCCGCCCATTTCGTCCGCCATCAATCCCTCCATTCTCAGGCACGGATCAACGCCGTCAAGAGAAGCACCGTAAATTGAATAACCGCCCATACGGGACTGAAAAGCTTTGTTGTCCGAGCTTACTTCGTAAGTTCGTTCAAACTCGCTGTACGGTTTCTTAAAGGTATCGGCGGTAAAAACGATATGTGCGGTAAGGTGCTGTCTGTTGTTTTCCGCTTCCCGAAAAAGGGATTTCAGATCGCTGTAACTCATCTCTGTACGCTTTGGCGGCTGGTATACCGCCCGATTCATCGGCAGCTTTTCCTGTTTCCCGTCACGGTTGCAGACAATAGCGGCGTCATCTTCAAAGGGCATATACTCGTCTAAGCCGCCACCGCCGACCAGCTCTCTCATTGCTTCATAGGTGTTCGGTATCTCCTTCACAATCGGAGATTTACCCACCGGAACGAGCAGAACGGAGATTTTTTCCTGCGCTGCAAGCGACACAAATCGATCACTGACCTGCGTTTTTTCCGGCTCAAAATCGACCTCTCGAAAGCCGAAGCTGTCGCAAAAATGGAAGTAGCTTTTTCCTGTATTCCCGTCAATGATCTCCACTACATCGGACACGGACATTGACCTTCCTTTATATCCTGCGGGGTGTTCAAGATTGAAAATCTCATAGAGTTTTTCCAGTGTGAAGCAGTTTACTTCTCCCTCAAACACCTTATCATAGAGGCTGCTGTCGATCTTTGAGCTGCCCTGAAATTTGGGCAGGCTCTCGTAATTCATAAAAGCAACATTGTTGATGTCACGCTTCATATTGATCTGATAAATTCGTACATTCAACGCTCATAGCTCCTTTCTTTTGATTTGTAAATTCCAAGCTGTATGCAGAGGTAATCGTTATAGTCCTTGCCTTTCTTCGGCGGCTCATCAAAGACCTCATACTTGTTTCTGAGCAGTTCTTTTAAGGTGTTGGCACAGAGCCTTCCCGTTTTGTCATTGTCCAAGCGCAAATAAATCGTCTTGATGTGCGGATTTTTCTCAAGGAAAACGGAAAGCGCAATCGGAATTTTACTGTCTTTAATCTCTTTCTTCGGTTGATACACACCCGAAAGAGAGATCAAATTTTCCGATTTATAGTCCTTACCCTGAGCCTTTAATAAAGTGGCATAAGACAATAAATCAATGGCGGCTTCAAACAAATGCACTGACTGGCAAGGCTCTTTTGTAAGCAAGCGAAACGAATATTGTTTATCGCTTCCGTATGCGTCTCCCTTAAAGGTGCTGCTTCCTAAACCACGGTAAGCGGCGTACTTTGGCGTCCCTGTCTCGTCCTTCCCGACAAAAACCGCATTATGATAGCGCCCGTTGCTTTCATAAATCACACCGTCCGCAATACACTCCTGAATAATCTGATAGTCAATGCCACGATTAAAAAGGTACTGTATTACCCGTTTACTGTCTTGATATTTTTCAGGCAAACACAGTACCTTTGGCTCAGTTTTTTCTTCCCTTTTCGGTGGCGGCGTCCAGCTTGCCAGTTCTTTCCCTGTGAGGATTTCCACTGCGTCCATAAAAGAGTAATTTCTGACTTTTATCAGATAGTCAAGCGCCGTATAACCACCGAAACCTTGCGACCACCAAAACCATTTGCCATTGGAAATTTTCAAGCTGTCGTGGTCAACGGTACGATATACATTTTTTGTTCCTTTAACTTCTGCAACATTATTCGGCTCAAACTTTCTCAGATAAGTGAGCAGGTCTATTTGCCGTACCTGTTCAATAATCTCCGGCTCAATATATGGCATATCAAATCTTCCCTTTCCTGAGAAGCTCTGCGACTTTCTCAATGGAATCTTCCATATCCTCGACTTCGGCATTCATCAGCCACTCGTCCCAAGACAGTTCCAAAACATTTTTCGTTTTCATAAGGGAACTTACCATTTCTGGCGAAAGCTCCGTATTCTCCACATAATCGTACAGCTCGCACATAAAGGCAAACTGCTTATCGTTTGTGATGATTGTGACCTGCGGCTGACAAAGATACCGCTTCACATATCGGATCAATTCTCTTTCAAGCTGGCACTGCAACACCAGCATATCCGCACGGACGGTTTTTAATTTACACACCATTTTTCTCACCTGCTTTCTCTGCTTTTGTCCCGTTTAAGTACATCATTTGCTCCTGTTTCTATGGAATCCCGAATGGTATCCATATGCTCAACTTCTCTGTCCCTAAACTCTTTATAGACATCATCAAGAGGGCAAGGGGAACGAAGCAAAGCCTTTGCCTGTTTCGGAGAAAGCTCCATTTCTTCCATACACATCACGATGTCCTCTTTCATCGTGTACTCGTAGGTATGATTCAGAATTTCCTCCGGCGGCTGTGAAAGCAGCCAATCTCTGTACTTGTCCTGCTCGGCTTTCATCTTGTCATAGAGCAGGGCGTTGTAGTCTGTTTCGCCCATATGCGAACACCTCCTTAAACAAAAATATAGCCGCCTGATTTTTTGTAAAACCAAGCGGCTATGTAAAAGTTATCTAAGTATAAAATTGATGATTATTTGATTTTCTCTTGAATTTTCCAGTGATTTAATTTAGGCAGCATATCCGCCATATATCCCCGCACCTGTTCAGCAGACCAATTCTCATTTGACATATGCTCAACACAAAAAGCAATTAAATCATCAATATTGTCATATGTGAATTTTCCGTCTGTATAACACCATTTACAGTATTCTTCATTGAAAGTACCATCTGGTTCTTTACTGATCGTGGAATCATCAAGCGGCATACCACAGCATTGACAAATGAGTTGTCTCGGAGAGCCTAAAAGTGTATTGATGGAAACATCAAAAAAACCTGAAAGTAATTTTAGCGTTTCTGTATTGGGGATTGTTTCTCCATTTTCCCAACGAGATACTGCTTGTCTTGTAACATAAACTTTTTCTGCAAGTTCATCTTGCGACAGTCCTTTTTTTGTCCGGAGTTCAAGTATGACATCTTTTGTCTCCACTACAAATCACCTCCTTGTAACAAATTATAAGGCAGATAAATCTACCAAACAAGCAACTCGCTGTTGCTAAAGCCCTGTGCAATCTAAAATCTCTTTTTAATTATGTCATAACAAAGGTCAAACAAATCAGGAGTAATAGAAGAAATTCCTCTCAATTTTTCATGGGCAAATAACCTCCGTTTTCTTGACATTGACTCTCAAAGAGACACTTTATTATATCACTTTACTCTGTCTTTTTCCATCTTGCCGTGATAGATATAGCCGCCTGATTTTTGTAAAACCAAACGGCTATGTAAACTTTCACTCTACAATTTTTTTGATTTCCATTCCGTCCATCAGCCCCCGCATATAACAAATGCGGTATTCTTCCAATACAACATTGTTTTCTGCAAGCAGGTACTGGATTAAAAGCTCGCATTCTTCTTTGGTAAGAGCAGATGGCTTTTCCAAATCCAAGACAGCATTGAGTTTCCCGTTTTGATGTTTCAGCCTTGCCGACTTTTCCTTTGCAGCCTTCAATTTCTCATCACGGGAACGGGCTTTAGCGAGTACCTGAGACAGCATACTTTCAAGATCGCTTTCAAACAGTTTGATAGAACAGTTTTCTTCCATCGGATTTTCCTCTTTTCTTTGTATGATGTCTCATATTATAAAGACAAATCACTGCCCGCACAAGGAAGCCACAGTTCTATTCTTACTGACACAGCAGTTCAGAGAACTTACTATGTAAAGGCGGTATGAGACTTCTCCCATACCGCAAAAGGATTATCGCTCATAGGCTCTTTCCTTTGAAACGGGTACGCTGTCGCCCTCGTCCGGCGCACCGTCCACCAGCTCATTTTCCCGTTTGTCTACATTGAGCAAGCCGTTTAAGACACCCAGCCGATTTGTTTTTTCGGTCAGTTCTTCTTCCTTGTCAAACGGTTTATCGACCTCTGCTTTCGCAGTAGCAAATTGCTGTTCAAGGGTTGTAAGCTCCTGTTTTTTTGCCTCCAGCCGTTCAGGGATTTTCTCAATAGCATTGTCGATTCGGGTAATATTGCCGATAGCGTCCGTGCCTAAAGAGATGGAACGGGAAAGGCTGCCCTTGATTTTTACCTGATAGGCTTTCTCAAAGGTGTCAAAGGAAAGTTCCAAATCAAAGCCTCTGTACTTGCCGAGAGGGATGGGATCAGGCGAGGTCATCTCCTTGCAGGCGTCAATGATTTTCTGTCCGCCTTCCGCTTTTTCAGAATAAGAAACACCCTTAACCTCTATCCCTACAAAGGTATCGTCAAGCGGCTTCGGGTGTTCTTTTGCAAGCGATATATCCTTTTCCAGTCCCGCAATCGTCTCTTTTGTCCGAGCGATTGTTGTCGGGTAGTATTTAATAATTTTGTCCTCCAGCTCGTACTTCTCAGAAAGATAGTTGGACTTCAAAAGACGCAGCTTCTGCACCTGAATATCCAAGTCCATTTTCTCCTTAATGTGCGGATTGTCTGCCGCAAGCATTTTGATTTCAGCATAGGAAAGGGCGGTAGCGTCCACATCTTCACAGGAACGCACGGGCGATTTGCTCGTCATAATCTGACTTGCGAACTTCTGCTTGCCCTCTACGAGCTGCCAGCAGTATGCGTCGAAAGTGCCTTCCGTAACATATCGGTACAAACCGACCTTTGGATTTTCGTTGCCCTGCCGCACCGTTCTTCCGGCTCGCTGTTCCAGATCGGCAGGTCGCCACGGGCAGTCAAGGTCGTGAGAAGCGATAATCTTGTTCTGCACATTTGTCCCCGCACCCATTTTCTGTGTACTGCCCATCAGGATTCGTACTTCGCCACAGCGCACCTTTTTGAACAGCTCCTGCTTCTTCGCTTCGGTATCCGCTTCGTGGATAAACTTGATTTCCGATTCCGGAACACCACGCTCAATCAGCTTCTTTCGTATGTCCGTATAAACGGAAAATTCGCCTGCGCCCTTTGGAGTAGAGAGGTCGCAAAAGAGAAGCTGTGTCAGCTTTTTATCGCTGTTTTCCTCCCATATACGGAACACCTCATTCACGCAGACGTTGACTTTACTGCCTTCTTCATCGGGCAGCATTGGATTCATCATTCGCTGGTCGAGGGCAAGCTTCCGCCCATCGTTTGTAACTTTCAGCATATTATCCACACTGGAATCCACATTGCCGCCTCTTATCTTTTCGGCTCGTTCTCCGAGAGAGGCGACCATTTCCTTCTGCACCTGTGACGGTTTCACAGCAATGTTATGGTACTCCACCTCCGGTACGGGGAGATTGAGCATATCCGCTGTTTTAATATCCGCCACTTCTTTGAACATCGCCATCAGTTCGGGCAAATTGTTGAATTTCGCAAAGCGTGTTTTTGCTCGGTATCCTGTTCCTTCGGGTGTAAGCTCTACTGCTGTGACCGTCTCGCCGAACATCGATGCCCAAGCGTCAAAGTGCTGCAATTCGTGTTCTTGCAGCGTCTTGTACTGCAAATATCGCTGTATGGTATAAAGTTCAACCATACTGTTTGAAATCGGCGTACCCGTCGCAAACACAACGCCACGCCCTCCGGTAATCTCATCAAGATAGCGGCACTTCATAAAGAGGTCTGAAGATTTCTGCGCCTCTGTCTGAGCGATACCGCCAACATTTCTCATTTTCGTATAGAGATACAAATTTTTATAGTAGTGCGACTCATCAATAAAGAGACGGTCTACACCGAGTTCTTCAAAGGTTACCACATCATCCTTTCTTGATTGATCGTTCAGCTTTTGCAGCTTTGTTTGTAAGGAGCGCTTGGTCTTTTCAAGCTGCTTAACCGAAAAACGGTCGCCACGGTTTCGCTTTATGTCCGCAATTCCGCCAATAATATCGTCAAGCTGCTGCTGCAAAACAGCCCTCTGCCTTTCAATGCTTATCGGGATTTTTTCGAGCTGGCTGTGACCGATAATAATCGCATCGTAATCGCCGGTGGCAATCCTGCCGCAGAAGCATTTTCGATTTTTCATCTCAAAGTCTTTTTTGGTAGCAACTAAGATATTCGCCGCCGGATAGAGCTGTAAGAACTCTGCCGCCCACTGCTCCGTCAAATGATTCGGTACGACAAAGAGGGATTTATTGCAAAGTCCAAGCCTTTTCGCTTCCATAGCGGCGGCGGTCATTTCAAAGGTTTTGCCTGCGCCCACGGCGTGTGCAAGCAAAGTATTGCCGCCGTAAAGAATGTGAGCGACGGCATTTTTCTGATGTTCCCGAAGCTCTATTTCGGGATTTATGCCGCTAAAAACAATGTGGCTTCCATCATATTCACGGGGGCGAATTGAGTTAAACTTTTCGTTATACAGCCTTACCAGCTTTTCCCGCCTTGCCGGATCACGCCAAACCCAATCCTGAAAGCCTTGCTTGATAAGCTCCTGCTTTGACTGGGCGATAGCGGTTTCCTTTTTGTTGAGGACAGCTTTCTTTTTTCCCTCTGCGTCCTCAACATAGTCGAACACTCGAACATCTTTCATATTGAGTGTATCTTCAATAATCTTATAGGCGTTCACTCGCTTGGTGCCGTAGGTGTTGTAGGCTTTCAGATTGCCACGGTCGTAGGATTTTCCCTCCACATTCCATTCGCCCGTCAGTTTTGAGTAGTGGACTTTAATATTCCATCTCGCATAAACAGGCGTATCCAAAAACTCATACATAAACTGCTGTGCGATTTCTTCGGGCAGCCAAGTCGTGCCAAGCTGTACGAAGATCTCACTGGCAGTCAGGTCTTTCGGCTGTACCTTTTCCAGCGCTTCCACATTGATTTTGTAATCTTCTGGATAAACTTCGGCGGATTTTTTCGCCCAAGCGAGCTTTTCCCGCACATTGCCGGAAAGATATTCGTCCGCCATCAGGTACTTTTGCTCATCACTGCCGCCGTAGCCGTACATTGGGTTTAAGAAAATAACGCCCTTTAGTTCCTCATAGATTTCCTGCTCAGGCTTGCCCGTAAGGGAGCACATATATTCCATATCTACAAAGGCTTTTTCGCCCATAGATACGGCAAGCGCTTCGCTGGCGGTATCCACCGAGGTAACAGGAATGTGCGGCTTGATCGTCCGTTTTGTAAACATATCCGCTTTGCGCTCCAGCTCTCCGTTTTCGTCCAGCACCTCCAGAGCGGAAAGCAGGGCAAAGGAGCTATCCTGCGAAAAAGCGGACACATTCGCACGGGAATTGATCAGCCCGTACTTTTTGGAAAAGGTATCGTAAAGTGTATTTAGCTTCTGCTGTTCCTTTTTAATTTCATAGTCGGGATAGTCATCCGTCTGCATCTCAATCAAACTGCGAACACTGTCCCTTAAGGCAATCATACCCTTGATCCGGTTTTCAGCCGTAGCCGAACATTCCACCGGAGTCATTCGGGAATTTTCACGGTAGTAAATCTTATCGTCCACAACCGTATAGGAAAAGTTACGGACTTCGGGATCGGCGGGAATGGAGTTATCTTCTTCAGTCAGTTCCTCGTCCACTTCGTAATCTGTAATCTCTGCGTGGATATTGGAAATTGCTTCTTCCAAAAGTTCGGCGAGGTCTGCGTTTTCATAAGGTACAACAGTATCTTCCTCGCCGAACCTGCCGGACACGGTTTTCCATTCGCCTAATACCATTTCGGGGTGGTCAACAAAGTAGGCGTTCATCTTCACACCGTTTTCATCGGTATTCAGGTGTACCCATTCCGGCTCAATGTCAATGAGCCTGTCCCGTTTTTGCAGAATCAAAATATCCGAGACTACCTCCGTCCCTGCGTTTCCCTTAAAGGTATCGTTTGGCAAACGGATTGCTCCGAGAAGATCGGCTCGCTGTGCGATATACTTACGCACGGCTGGATTTTCCTTATCCATTGTGCCTTTGCTCGTAATGAGCGCCATTACGCCGCCCGGTCTGAGCTTATCCAAACATTTGGCAAAGAAATAGTCGTGGATTAAAAAGTTATGTTTGTTGTACCTCCTATCATTGACTCGAATGTCGCCGAAAGGCACATTGCCAATCACAGCGTCAAAGAAGCTGTCGGGAATATTGGCTTCTTCAAACGGCTGCGCCGCTATCGAGGTTTTCTGATAAAGCTGCTGTGCAATACCCGCCGAGATCTTATCAATCTCAACGCCATAAATTTTGCTGTCCTGCATAGACTGGGGCAGCATACCGATAAAGTTGCCGATTCCGCAGGAAGGCTCTAAAATATTGCCCTCCTTAAAGCCCATCTGTTCCATCGCCTTATAGATTGCGGAAATGACAACGGGCGGGGTGTAGAAAGCCGTCAGGGTACTTGCCCGTGCGCTTTCGTACTCATCGGGAGAAAGGGCGGTGTAAAGCTCGATAAACTCATTTGTCCACGAGGAATTGTTCTCGTCAAAGGCTTCGGGGATACCGCCCCAGCCGACATACTGCGAAAGAATTTCCTGTTCTTCAGGTGTAGCAAAACGGTTGTCAAACTCACACTCTTTCAGCACATTGATTGCTGCCATATTCCTGCGGAAGCGTTCTTTTTTGCCTGCCTCCGGCACTTCGTGAGAAGCAAGGTCAAAGGTGTGCCGTTCAGACAACGGGATTTCGGGGTGCAGATCAAAGGTCTGTACCCGTGAGCGTTTAGGTTGGACAAAAGCTGGTGTTAATGGCTCATCTTCTTTTTGTTCAGGCTCAGGATGTTTGGTTGTTTCCTTCTCAGAAACAGATTTCTTGACCTGCTCCAAGTAGTCGTTTGCCTGCCACTCGCTCTTAAATTCCTCACTGACGCCCTCATCATCGATATAGATGGCTTCCGTCAAATCGTCCCAAATGGCGTAGCCTTCATCAGTTTCAATGACAAAAAATCTCTCGTCGGGCGGAAGCGTATTTTCTCCTGCAATTTGCTCCGCCTGCCTGAGCGTTTCATCTGCCCTGTCATATACAAGATAGGGCGAATCAATGATCTCGTAGGCATTTAACGGGGTATCCAGTTTTGAGATAAAGGTTTGATCTATGGTTTTTCCTTCTGCATCTCGATACATATAAAAGTGTAAGCGTGTGCCGAAGGAGCTTTCTTCCTCAATATCCTTTTTGAACTGATACTCGCTGGTATACTCATCTGTGTGGATTATATTTCCATCGCTATCAAGGTACTCAATCCTGCCGACCGGCTGCGACTGCACCGGTTCTTCCTTATTGGTCGATACGATATTTCGGGTGCTGCGTTCTCCGTTTTCAAAAGAGGAAACCGCCACATCAAAGCCACGGTCAAGCAGCATATTGACATAGGTTTCCAAACGGTTTGCCGGAAATCCGCACATTTCTGCTCGCTGATTGTTTCCAATAGAGCGAGATGTCAGATTCAGCTCTAACGCTTCGCTGACGGTTTGTGCGTCTGCTCCGTAGGCTTCAAAGAAATCGCCCACCTGATACAGCACAAGACTGTCAGGATTTTCTTCCTTGATCTCACCGTATTCACGGTAAGCGTCTGTAAAACGGTTGCTGCGCTCGTCCTGCTGAGCAAGACGCATAAAGCTGTCCTTTTGCTCCAAACGAGGCTGCGGATTTTGCACAGAGCGATCCATCAGCTCGACATTCCAGTCATCTACCCGTGTGATTTCAAAAGGCTTTCCGTCCAAATACACTCTGTCGCCGACTTGATAAGAGGCGGCAAACAGAGCCTTTTGTTTCTCCTGCGCCGCCGCCTGCTCAATCCTTGCCACTACATCTTCCGGCAGACCATCTACATAGTAATTGATTTCGCCCTCATTGCTGATATGGGCGATATTTTGATAATCTCCGTTTTCCTCAACAGCTCTGTTCCAGACGGTAAGACCGTTGCCGAGATAGCCCATACCAATGTCAAAGGCAGGCGTTTCCTCTGTTTTTACTTCGGGCGGTAACTCCTTAACCTTCAGGTGGTCGTTCATCGGGTTTTCCTGTACCCTACGGTCGAACTCCGCTCTGTCCATTTCCTTTTGGAATAATGGGTACTGCATATCGTGAAGAACGACACGCTCATCATCAAAGGAAAGGATTTCGTATTCGTCAGCGCCCATATATACCGTATCGCCGAGATGATAGGCATACGCTGAATTTTCAGGAGTTTCAGATCGTTCTATTGACAAAATCGGATTAAAATTTCCGGTGTATTCAAATAACTCATTTTCGCCCGGAATATATAGTCTGCCGTTTTCTACGCATTTGAAAATATCTGCTGATGAGCTATTTGCAGCGTCATAAAATGCTTCGTAAGAATATGGGTGAGTAGCCCCTTCATAAGCCGACATTCCAAGAGCATTGTTGGAAATAGTTTCATTACTAATCTCTTTTAGCGTTCTTCCGGCAGGAAGTATCCCTGTTGGCTCAAAGTGATATCCGTTGTACTCAAAAGATTTGGAAACAGCCGTATTGTTTTCGGATGGCGCAGAGGAGAGGATTTCACGGTTTCTCTGTTCTTCGGTAAGTTCAGCCCGACGCTCCTCCTGCTTTTCGAGCCACTGCGGATAAATCTCTTTTTCTTTCGGGTTGAGATAACGGTCGAGGCGTATCAATTCTTTGATTCGCTTCTCAACCTGATTCCAATTCAGCGTGATATGAGGCTTGTCATTACCGATACCCTTAGAAATCAGAATACCTTTTCCGTCGTGCTGTTCGTCAATTCCTGCTCCGGTTATCACTGGATAAGAGCCGCCCCAACCGTATTCATTTTTCAGAAAATCGGCGTTTTCCTTTGCTGACAGACTTTTTTCAAACTGCTCATAAATACGGAACTTTCCCTCAGATACACCGCTTCCACGGGTGAGAACAGCGTCAATAATTTCTTGAGAAAAAGAAAAGGCAGAGGGCTTTTCCTCTGCCTGCATTTCCATAAAGTTCAGTTGTCCGTCTATCGACGGGAGCGGCTTCATTGTATCCTGCAATTCTCCGAGTAACCGCATTGCTTCAAAATGCTGTGCGATCACGCTCCAATCATAGAAGCCTTGTGCTATTCGGTCTGCATAATTTCCCTCCCAAAGCTGAAGCACATTCTGCCAAGTTTTGTACCCGACTCGCCGCCCGTCGCTCAAAATCACTTCGGTATAGTCGTTATTGAAAATACCCTTGATATATTCGGTACGGGCAGCGTTATCGAGATTGCGTTCATAAAAAGCACGAATTTCCTCTTTCGAGGCTTTTAAGTGAGGAGTTGTGCCGAGGATTTCACGAATGGTATCGTCCCCGCTGAAAAACAGCAGGCTTTTGTCCTCGTTGCTTCGGTCGTAATAATCTAAGCGAAGATGACCTCCGCTTTCACGATCTCCTGTACTCTGTTTCTCAAGTTGTTCATTTCCCGTACCCACTTCATCATATCCGCCGCTTTCAGGCTCTCGGTCAAGCCCTCCTGCACCGCCATCTTTCTCATCAGGTTTTCTTCCAGCTTCATCGCTGTCTGTTCTACTTCCGCCAAATGCTCCGTCAGGGTGCAGCTCGTCAGAAGATTGTAGTACCGGATTTTGTGGTGTTCCTTGAGAAACTTCCGCCTCATCTGAGCGTACCTGCCCAAAGTTACCTCCGGCTGCTGTGGTATTGTCAGGTCGGGTAGATTGTAGTCGCCCTGCATTGTGTATGTCAGTTCGTTCATTTTCAAAGCTCCTTTCGCTTGTATTTTCAACCCTATTGTAATCGGGCTTCTCTCTGTCAGCAATGATGCGATTTTGTCTGTCGAGAGCAAGTATTGTGCGTGATATTTCTCCAAGCCCCATCGCCGAAATGTCGCTTGTCGCAATGCCGAGGGCATTGAGAGCTTCCGCCGTATTGAAGTTTGTAACGGCTGTAAAATCTTCTGATTCAAAAAAAGGCTCCGTATCTATACCAAGCCTTGTCATCATCATATACGCTACGCTGTTTGTTACCGCTTTCCTATAAATAGAGGTAATCATATCCTCTGAAAGACCGTAGAGGAAGCTGTCATCTGCGGCATACATCAAATCGCTTAGATAGTCGGGAATATTATCCTCCACGGCGTTTTTAGCAGCACTCAGCACTGCGTCTGCAAGACTCCCCCTGTTTTCCAGCTCACCGAAGGTATTTTCAAGAGACTCAATTACATCGTCCGTGTATTCCGGCTTCATCTGCCAAATCGGAACGGGACGGGAGTAGCGGCTTTCGTGCGTGTCCGAAATATCGAAATAATGAACTAATCGCTGTCTGCTCCGGTCAGCGTCCTCGAATACGGCGATACCCTTTGCGCCACGGTTTACCCAACGCCCGAACTTACCATTCCAACGCTCAATTTCCAGCACCGCCGTTGCGTCCGGTCTTTGGGCGTAAATAAGAAGTTGCTCATCAAAGCGCAGCCGATAGTTCCGGCAGGCGCAGCGCAAAAAAGCTTGCCAATTCTCAACATTGGAAACAACTGCGTGTGCGGTACGGCGGTACAGTTCGGAAATCAGATCGTACTTTCGTGCCATCGTTTATACACCTCCTATCTTTCATAATCTTTTTGCTTCGGCTTTATAGGAATACCTCTTTTGTCATAGCTTTTCGGATCGGCTGCTGGTGTGTCCCAACCGAACATTGAGCCTGCCTTCATTGCCTCCGCCTGATCTTTCGTTAAGCCGAGCTTTTCGTTCATTTCGTTTACAAGGGCGTTTGTTTCACTGGGTTTGCCGCCCTGAATATCCGTACGGTAAAATCCGCTTTCGCCTTTTTTAACAATACCGACGCAATTTTCTGTTTGCACGAATACATAACACTGTTCCGGCAGAGAGGAACGAAGGGGAATAACGGTATTTCCGTTCTGTTCCATTCGCTCGGCGAACTCACAGATGTGATAGAGGTTGCTGCCAACCTCCAAATGGTAGTTGTCAATATATCGGCAGGTACGGTCAAGCTGTTCGCCGTCGCTTAGAGTAATACGGATTTTATCCCCATCAGGGATGATAAATTTTTCTTTGTAATCCGGCGTGATAAAATGGATTCCACAGCTTGCTTTTTCGATATGCCGGTCAAGCCATTCCCGCACATAACAGTAACAGTAAAAGTTGTAGTCCCCACGGGCAGGATTACACCGTATCAGGAAAGCGTGCTTTTCGGTATCAGCACGGAAACCGTACTCTGTCGCATAGTTTCCCTGAAAAGCGCTGTCCGGATAATTTTTCGCATACTGTGACATATCGGTGCGGCTTTTTAACAGCCCGTATTCTTCAGAACGCAGAGCATTGATAATCTCGTTAAGCTCGTTTTTGAACTCGTCTGTTTTCAAATCCCGCCTGCGGTCAAACCACGAGGAGTAGAACTCATTGCCTGTGCCGAAGTCGCCACGCAGATACCCAATATTTCCGGTCTGTCCCTCTATCTGTGTGCTTTGTGCGTAAGTATATTTTTGTTCGTCCATATGAAGCGGTCGAATTTTCATTTTCTCACCTCGCTTGTTCTCTTGCTGTTCTCTGTTTCGGTATGTGAAAGCCATAGACTACGGCAATTTCATCTCCAAGCCGTTTGGTCACTCTCGTTATATCCGCCCGTGTCGCTTTCCCAAAATAGATTTTTTCCTGCAAGCGTTCAATCTGTTCCGGCGAAGCAGTATCCTTAAATACACGGTACAGGTAATGATTTGTCCCATCGTGATGGACAGCGTCGGCTCGAAGATCGCCGTACTTATCCACATACCACTCCGTCATATCCGTGTCGGAATACAGGCAATCCTTAATGTTACCGGAATCAATCATTTTGTATCCCATCACTCTGCCGTTCCATCTGCCGATGTCGCCGATGACGATGATCGGCTGAGATAGCTGGACATTAAGGTTTGCTCGTTCATCAAAAAGATACTCGCCATTGGTTTCAACCATATATTCGTACAGCTCGTGTTCGTCATTCGGATTCCCGTCAATTTCATTGATTTCAAGGAAATCCTTATAGCTGTCACGCCAATCATCAGGGTTGAGATTCATATCGCTCCAGATAATATGCTTATCCGTTGTTCTGTTCTGACTGCTGCTCATCATCAGCACCTCCCAAATAGGAAAAGAGCCTGTTCTTTGCGATCTGCTCCTGAAGCTCTGTGATAACCGTCATATCGGAAACGGATATATCGGGAATTTTCAAAATGCTTTGCAGGCTCAGCGCTTTCAAGTCTTTTTCGGTTTTACAGCCGGATTCGTAGAGTTTCGCAAGCACCTTTACTTTCTGCTGCAAAGCGGTATTTGTACCTTTTTTTGTTGCCATAATAATCCTCCTTACTGAATGTTAATAATAATGCAGACATCTCTTTTGCTTTCATCATTCTGATTGCGGGACAATTCCGGGAAAAGGGACTGAACTCGCTGTCGTGCTCTGCGAATTGACTCAAAGCACGGAAGTCCGTAGCTTTTGTAGTTGAAAACAATATCTGCAAGTGGGAGCTCGCCCGCCCGCAAATATCCGTAACGGTTGTAGTAGTGAAGGATAAGAAGCATATCGTCAAATCGTGAAGCTGGACAATCTCTTAAAATCTCACGAACACGGCTTTCCACCGTTTTTAATTTTGTCATTCTGTTTGACCTCCTTGAAAATAGAAAAGGGGACGGAGTTTTTATGCCCCGCCCCCAGCAAATATTCTTACTTTTTCTTTCTGTTACGGATCTGCAAAAAGATAAAGCCGCCTACGATAAAGACGACCAGAGCAATTCCAATGATTGCTTTCAGTTCCATCAGTTATCCTCCTTTTTCTTCTTTTTCTTAAAGCCGAGAATACCGCAAGCCGCTATGCCCGCTGCCGACACGCCCGCAAGGGTAAGCCAAAGACCGAGCTTGCTGTCATCTCCGGTTTTCGGCGTGTCTCTCAGCTCATTGTGCATTTCAACGACCGTAGTCGCTCCCATCTGTACCGCAGCCTCCTTATCGGCAGGCAGGATATACATCGCAGAAGCGGAATTATTTACTTCGGAAATTTTATACTCGCCGATACGCAGCCCTTCAATGAAAATCTCGCCGTTTTCGTCCGTTTCAAGGGTAACATCATAGCCGTTTGCACCGGTAATGCGGAAAGCAAAGCCTTCCACCTTTCCATCGGACGAAGTTTTTACGATCTTCAAGTTGCCACGCATAGGCTCGTTTGCAAAGCCTTTGCCCTCTGTGTTTTCGACCTGATAGGTCTTTCCGTCTGTATCGATGAATACCTCGTACACGCCCTCGTCACGGATATACGAATCCGGACTTGCTGATTCCAAAATGAAGTAGCATCCGTAGAGCAGATCGTTCATTTCATACTGCCCGATTTCTTTTTCGGTCAGTGTGCCGATCAGTTCGTCCTCACTGTCCAACTCGCCGTTGTTGTTGGAGTCCTTATAGACCTCAAACACAGCGCCCGTCAGCTTCGTATCGGTATATTCAGCGTCTACCTTCGTAAGAGCGATATTGCCACGCACCAGCTCATTGACGATTTCAATCTCAACGACTTGCTCATTCTCTGAGATGTTCACATCATAGACCGTTTCGTTAAGGACGAATCCAGTAAGCGGCTTGATCTCACGGATATACCAGTTTCCGTAAGGAACATTCTCAAAGGAGAAGCTGCCATCGTCGCCGGATACGGCGGTCATCAGGGCATTTTCCTCAGTAAATTCCACATCATCGCTCTTAAACAAACCAATGAGCGCACCGCCGAGTCCCTCGCCGTCCTCGTCCACCTTTTTACCGGAAACCGAGCCGTAGATCAGCTTGTTTTCCATCGGCTCTCCGTCATTTACGGCAATCACAACCGTTGCGGCTTCCTGTCCCGCATACTCAAATACAACGGGATATTTTTCGCCGCTAAGCTGATAATGCTCGTCTGTCGCAAGCTCCTTCACATAAAAGCTTCCCAAAGGCAGATCGGTCTTAATGGTTGCCTTGCCGTTTTCATCAAGGGTAATGATTTCAAGCAGACCGTCTTTCGGAATGGAAGTGCCGCTTGCGGATACAAGCTCCTCATCGGCAAACAAGCCAAAGCTGATATTTTTGATTTCTCCGTTATTGCCGATACCAAACAGCTCGTTTATCTCCAGCGCTTTTTCAAGGCTTACTTCAACCTTCTGTCTTTCATTGACAAAGGAAGTCGCCGTTTCAGTTACGGCTACATTCTGTCCGGCGTAAATCAGTTCTACGGTATGGACTTCATCGCTTAATACCATTCCGTAGCCTGCCTTGACTTCTTTGACTTCATATTTTCCGAGGTAGAGTTCCTTGCTCTCAGCAAAACCGGTTTCATCAGTTGTAACCGTATCTACCAGCTCGCCCTTGCTGTATCTCAGCGTACCGTCGGGTGTTACCACATCTTCGGCGGCACGGATTTCATAAACCGTATCAGGCAGTCCCTGTGTTTCATAGATAGGCTGATAGATAACGGGAAGTTCCTGCCCGTTTTCATCTGTACCTCCGCTTACTGAAACGCCGAAGAATACCTCGCCCGTCTTTTCAATGCTGATTGTGCCTTTCTGCGGCATATTGGTCTTTTCGACTTTTATCACTGTTACCCCGCTTTCGTCAGAAGAATTTTCTTCCGCTACATCAAAATAGACGGGTGTGGAATCAAGAACATATCCATAAGGGCTCTGCACCTCAACGATAGAGTAGCCCTGACCGTATGGCAGCTTTTCCGGCGTTACGAGCGAGCCGTTAGCGTCGGTATAGAAAGTGTCAACGGTTGTCGGGGTGGGATAGGTAAATTCCATCGTGATGAGATTGCCGGACGGATCGTAAATCTGGAATCCTGCGCCCGCATAGGGAATGGTCTTGCCCGTTTCTGCGTCCACCTTTACCACTTGGATATAGCTTTCAAAATTTCTGTTGTTAATCAGATAGCGATAGGTCTGAGCGTCTTTAGCAATGAACACATCAAAATCGTCCATAAGCTCTCTGCCTTCCCAACCGGATACCTGATGCACGGTATAAATGCCGTAAGGCATATCCTTTGTCTGTGCAAATCCGTTCTCATCGCAGATCAGCGTATCACGCTCGGACTCCTTTGCGCTCTCAAAGCTGCCTGCGGATTTGAGATATACTTCAAAAACAGCGCCTTCTTCGGGTGTTTCAATCTGTGTGTCGCCATCGTCCGTATGTTTGATAATGGCGATATTGCCCTTGATGACCTGTTCATTTACATCATTTGCGGTTTGATTATGTTCAATGGTATAAAGCTCCGGCTCTGCGCCGACCTTATGGACAGTCGGATCAAGCAAATAGCCTTCGCTCGGCTCTAATTCCTTGATTGTCCAATCCGCATCGCAAACATATTCTTTTGTGGTAAACTGACCGTTTTCATCGGTATAGTATTCGTCAATGAGCTGGTCGCTCTTGAAAATACCGTATTTTGCTCCTGCAAGGGAGGCGTTGCCCTGAGCCGCTCCTGTTTCAGCGTCGCTCTTGGTAACGGTAACTGTAAACTTTTTCAGGACATTGGTAAAATTGCGGGTAGTGACCTCATTCCACTTAACGGGCGCTGTCTGATCTTCGGGAATGACATAACGAATTGCAGTATCCACTTCCTCGATGGTATAGGGCGTTGTGCCGCTTATCAACACATCATCAAAGGTCGCCACACCGTTTTTATCCGTAACGGCATACTCTTCTACGGCAATGCCGGAGAGCGATGTGCCGTAAAGATGGAAGGTCACGCCCTCATTAAAGTTATCCTCTGAAGATTTAATAACCTCAATGTCTCCACGCTTCAGCGTATTATTGAAAGTAACGGTTGCGACCTGCCCCGCAACAACGGTTACACGGCGTGTTTCCTGCGGCTCGTATCTGTCATATTCCTGCTCGGTTACGGTATATACTCCCGGCATTAGGTTATCCACCTGAATTTGACCTCCGTTTTCGGTCTTAACCGTTTTATCAATGCCGTTTCCCTGAATACGGAAAGAGATACCGTCCACTTTTCCGTCCTCGCTGGTTTTCACGATTTTTGCCGAGCCGTAGGATACCTTCAGCTTGAGGAATCCCTTAACCGGATCGTTGACAGTCTGAGCGTAGGTTACGGTATCCTGCACACCGCCGTCCGGTCCGTAGATACCGTCAGTCCAAGTGATAACGCCTTTTCTCTGAGCCGTTTTTTCAGCAGTGATTGTAAGTCCATCGCTCGGCGCTTTATCGGTGCTGATTGTCAGCTTATTGCCGCTTACAGAAAACTGAACACCTGAGTCATTAGACGAAAACTTATATCCGGAAAGGACATTGTTTGTGTCCGTCAGCGTAACGGTGTATTTAGAGCCGTCCCATTCAAGTTCGATTTCCTGAGCGCTTCCCGGCGTTTTGGTAAGGAAGCTCGGCAGCTTGGAGTGTTTCTGCACACTTGCCGCCATTGAGTTGTAGTAGCTCATAATCTTGTCATAAAGCGGGTGGCTGCGGCTGATCTGATCCAGAACAGCGTCCTTGCCGCCTGTGCTGACCTTGTTAAAGTTTTCATCACGCTCGCCGATGACGGTTTCCCAAATGAGAAGCTGTGTAGCGACTGCGTGAGCCAGCTTATCGCCGCCCTCATTCTGAGAACGCCACGAGGTTGAGATCGTTCCCGTATAGCCATACTGGAAGATACGACCGATGAACAGCTTAATATCGTCAGGAGAAATGGTGCTGTTATAGGACGAAGGGTAGTTATCCCAAAAATCCTCGCCCTTTTTGGTATAGCTGTCTCCGGTCTGCTGCGGGACGCCGATCTCAATACAATAGCAGATATTTCCGTTGTACGATCCCATCGCACGGACGGTCGTATAACGGGAGTTGCCTGTTTTCCAGCCGTTCATAAAGGTAAGACTCCCGTGTCCCCATTCTGCGTTATAATTCGAGTCGCCGTCACGAGGGAAAGAAATAAGATATACATCGTCCGTTTCCTCTGCGGCATAAGCGGTTGTACCAATTCCCACAAGGGAAGTCACGCACATCAGCGCCGCAAGAAACAGCGACATAATGCGCTTTGGTTTCTTAATTTTCATTTAAAATCCTCCTTGAAATGAAAAAGCGCACCGTTTTTTCGGTGCGCCCTCTGAATGAAATATTAAATTTAGGCATAGCCGATATAAATGTCATAGACTCCGCCGGAGAGTTCCTCCGCCCAAATCCATACGGCTGCAATATCATCGTCTGCCTTGTATCGGTCTAAGCGGCTGTGAATATCCCTTTCAAGATATTCGCAATGCGCTCCGGCACGAATGGGATTATCCCAACAGTAAACCGCCTCGCTGTCTAACTGAAGTCCGACGCTCAAAGCATAATCTTTCGCAAAGGAAATCCAGTAGTCAATGTCAAAGTCGATTTCGGCTTCGCTTGTCGATTCCTCTGTTTCAGTCAGTATAGGCGCTTCACTTTCTTCGGGAATATCCGGCTGTGGTTTTGATACGGAATGCTCGGTCTTATCCGCTTTGTTGAGCTGTGTGGCGGATTGTGCCGCCTGCTCGGTTTCAGAAACAGTCTGAGGCTGTTCGGAGTTGACCGTATTCTTTTCCGCTTCTGCTTTTTCCTGTTTTTCAGGCTCTGATTCCTGTGCGGCTTCAGGCGTTGTTTCAACCTCCTTACTCTCATTTACCGCAGGCGCTTCTGATTCGGGTAAGCTTTGATTACTCTCCGAAAAAGAAAACGGCTGCGACTTATCTTCATTCGGCGGGGCATTGTTGCAGCCTGTAAGCACGATCAGTAAAAAAGCCGCTAAAAAAGCAATTATTTTCGTTTTCATTGCGCTTCACTCCTTTTCTGCCGCCATTGTAATGCGAAACAGCGTTTCAGGCAAAGGTGTGAAACGAAGGTTAATCTTACATCATAGGGCATACCTCCTGTGCTTTGGAATGGTGCGTTTTCCTGAGATAGATTGAGTTAGGTGAGATAGCTGTAATCAGGAGAGATAGTTTTATTCTTTCGGATAGTGAGATAGTTTAGGGGTTGGAGTGTGAGGAAGGGGAAGTAAAAAACACACTCCGCCTTACCTGCTGTCACGCTCGGCACGGTTACGCAAATACTTGTTGTAATGCTCCAGCGCCTTGCATACATACGCCTCCGTTTGGTTTATGGGGATATTTTTCGGGATAAGGCTTCGCACTCTATCCCCACGCAAAACAATCTTCTCACGCTGATTCGGCTTTTCCTCGCTCATAATCGCAGAAATCGCCTCTGTGGTCAGCTTGCCTTCCTCGAAAAACTTTCGCATACGGATTGCCTGATCGTGAGACGGGGTACAATCGTTTAAGTCGATTTCGTCCACTAAATCCCTTTGGCAGTCCTCGTTCAGATAAGACAGCTCAACGGCAGGGCGCATTTTGATTCTGCCCTCGTCCACAAATTCAAGCAGCTCAGGCACAAGGTTTGTAAGGCGGATATAACGCTGGATTTGCGTTTGACTCTCGCCACTTTGAGACGCCAGTTCTTCTCTTGAATAATTTTGTCCCACTGGGACTAAATTTCCCTTTTTCGGTCTGCCTGCCTGTCTTTTCATAGCGTCAAGCCGCATTTTATATGCGTGGGCTTTCTCCGAGGGAAGTATCTGCGACCGCTGGAAGTTGCTTTCGACCATTAAAATCGTCGCTTCATCACGGTCGAGGTCTACCACCTCACATCTGAGCGTTTCAAATCCGGCAAGCTCGCAGGCTCTTTTTCGCCTGTGTCCTGAGATAAGCTCATATCTGCCGTCCTCCTTCTGTCTTACGGTAGCAGGAGTAATCACGCCACGCTCTTTGATACTTTCCACAAGCTGAAACATATCCTCATCTTCCCGCACCTTAAACGGGTGGTCAGGGAAATCGTCGATTTCCTCAAGCGGAATATCTCTGATTTTGGAAAGCTTTGCTTCATCTCGTTCCTCCTGTGAGGAAAACAGCTCATCGAGTGTGTTCGTCGGCAGCGAGAAGTCGCTCTTTCTGCCTGCCATCGGCTAACACCTCCTTTGTGAAATTGGCGTAAGCCTTAGATACCGAACTGTTTGGCTCGTATGCGTATATGCTTTTTCCTTTAGAGGATACCTCTGCGGCTTTTACGGCAGTCGGGATCATTGTTTTGTATATACGGATATGGCTGCCGAAATTGTCCCTGAGAGCTTCCACCGTGCTTTTTGCAAGATTTGTTCTCCCGTCCACAAGCGTCAGAAGAATCCCGTCGATTTTCAAATCGGCGTTTGTGTGTTTCCTCACTTTCGCAATCGTTCCCAATAGCTGCGTCATTCCTTTAGCGGGAAGATACTGTGCCTGAACTGGGATAATCACGCTGTCTGCCGCCGTAAGTGCGTTAAAGGTAATCATACCCAAGCTCGGCATACAGTCAATGAGGACATAATCGTACTTGTCTTTTACAAGACTCAGATAATTCTTCAGGACGCTCTCTCGGCTCATCGCCGTTACAAGCGTCATTTCCAATGACGATAGGCTGAGATTGGACGGTACAAGATCAACCTTTTCAGTATGGTGTAATATACCGTCAAATGGCTTTTGTTCCTGCTCAGATACGATTGCCTGAAGCTTCTCTGTAAGCGTTAAGGGAAGGCTGTCCGTATCCCTCCAGCCGAGACAGGTCGTTAAATCGCCCTGTGGATCAGCGTCAATCAACAGCACTTTCTTCCCTTGCATAGCAAGTCCTACACCTAAATTCACTGCGGTTGTGGTCTTTCCCACACCGCCTTTCTGATTGCATATCGCAATGGTTTTGCAGTTAGACATTCTAAGCTTTGACCTCCTTTCTCAAAATTCACAGCCATCAAAGTATGGCTATGTACTTGACCGGTTCATTTCCTAACCGGTCGGGCAATATTTGTTCTCAACACCCCTTGCCGAGCATAACGCTTTAGGGAAGTCACTAAGGAACAGACTGCTGATCTGTATCATAGGAATTTCACCTCTGCCGGGTTCTCCGCCAGCTCCGTAGAGAAGTATCATTATCATTCTGACTGTCATCGCCGTAACAGGGGCAACCTATTACTTATACCGGGAGTTCTCGCTGTTCTACAAAGCAGAAGTCACGGCGTACCCGATAAGGTGGCTAAAATCATCAGAATTAAAGTCTTAGTGAATGATTTATTCTGTTGTCAAAGTCCAGCGAAAGGCTCCCGCTTTCATTATTCGGAATTAACCTTTCACTTGTTTGAAATGAGAAAGTGTTTTTGGGGGGTGTTTTTTTAGAAAAACTTGATTTTTTTCGCATACAAAAAAAGCTGCCTATTTTCCTCTTAATTGAGGTCAATAGACAGCTTCTGTCTTCGTATTGCTATTTAGATGTATTTTACTTTGATTTTTCTTTTCTTAGATGACAGCGCCTTTAAAAGAATATCATCTACTGCATCAGTATATCTGTCTTGTGCTATCAGGTTATTCTTCAAACGAACAAGTGATTGCAACAAGCTCCTGTATTCTTCGTCCGAAAGATATAAATGATATTTCTGTTCTCTCAAAACTACCGCCTCCTGTTGCTACAATTATATAATAGGAAAGGGCATAGATGTAGTTTGCGATTGATGGTTTGCAGCACCTAAATGAACGGATTAACAGGATAACAACCGCCTTGTTCATTAGCAGGAATTTTGCCCGTTTTTTTGTCCCATTAGCAGAGAGGGTATTTTCATTAGCAAAACGACGGTTTTTTTGCTAATTTTTATTAGCAAGCCATACACCTGAAAGGCGGACGACATTCTTCCTAATTTCCATTAGCAGACGGAGAATTTGCTAATAAAAATTTGTGAAATTTACGATTTTACACTTTTTCGGAGAAAATGAAAAAACGCCGGAAACCCTTGATTTTACTGGGTTTTCCGGCGGAGTTTTTGGCGTTCCCGAGGTGATTCGAACACCCGACCTACCGCTTAGGAGGCGGTCGCTCTATCCAGCTGAGCTACGGAAACATCTTTAAAATCTATTCAATTTTAGGCTTTTTCTAACTCAATGTCAATCACTTTTCCTCCAAAGGCGGTCGTTATAACATATTCTTAGGAGCAATAAGAATTAAGCGTTATAGTGTGCATTATAGCCTTTTTAAGACGTTTTGTCCACTATGAACGTTTATTTTTTTGTCTTTTTTGCGTTATACGCGGCAGCTTTCATCTTATGTATTTCTGTATGGGTGTAATTTGGGTGTAAATAAAAGGTGTAAAAATCTTCCGATAAAGGCAAAATCATTGCGTTCTATACATACATTTTATAAAAGTTTTAACAAAATATGCGCTTGTTTACCCATATTGACAACAAAGGCTTTTTTTGATATAATATAACAAAAGTTTACAGTGTGGTGAGGATGGTGGAAAAGACTTTGCAGCAAATGCAATTCAAAGACAGGCTTTGCCGAACATTGCTTCGTATCAATTGGTTGATCGCAATTGCTGCAATTTTGCCTGTTTTGTCAAAAATATTCATAGGCGTGGCGGCTATCGGCATGGCTTTCTATTATTTGATTTTAATAGCAGTCACAATCATAACATTAGGTCTTTTTTTGCTGAATGATTCTTTCAGAGCGTTATATAAAATCAACTTAGATGGTTTACAAGAACTTTCGAACCAAGTCATTCAAGTATATCGGATTGCGCAACCCGTTCTTGCAGGAATATGTGCGTTTCTGTCTGCGATTGTGCTTATCGTAATCATTCGAAATCAGGACGAAGCGCATAAAACAAGAAAAATTGTTTCTGTATCATTAGCAGTCCTTATTGTTCTGATTGCTACCCTCGTATATTATATGAAACTGATTTAAGGGGGTAACTATGAAAATTTTTTTGATAAACAGATCGGATGTTTTACTTTTTTCAGATGACAAAAAGTTAAAAGTGGGGAAAGAAAACGGCAGAGAGTATATTGACGCCCCTGTTTTGCCGGATGGAAGAATTGTTTTGCGGGCAATCCGTAAACCCGAACTCTCCCATTCAAATTGGTGGTTTTATGTTGTATTTTTCTGGATAATCGGAATATTGGGATTGTTCACGCCCAGATATTCCCGCTTTGATTATGCGTTGGATTGCAATGTCATTTTGGACAGCGGGCAAACGCAGGATATTTGGCTTCGGTTTAACCACTTTGTCAACAAAAAGTCAAGTATTCCCGTAGCCGCGGTAACGGTGCCTGAAGGAACGGTTGCAACATTGGAAAACGCCGCATACGTTTATGACAAGACTTCGTGCAGACGGAGGAAGGTTTACAAACTTGTTTCTTGGCTGATGCGGCTTGCTGTTATTGTTGCAGTTTGTTTTATAATCATTTAAGCAAGGGAGGATGAGAAAATGTTAAATTTATTGGCTGCAAATATTGACGGATTGGAAATTGCTTACATAGCGGTGGGCATTTTGCTTGGCATCGCGATTATTGCGGCGTTTATCGCTCAAATCGTGATTGCAATCGGATATTGGCGCGGAAACCGCACCAACAATTCGTTGGGACTTTCGGGCGGAGAGTATGCACGCAAACTTCTCGATCAGAACGGAATGCCGGATGTACAGGTAAAAAAATGCGGTATTATACGAACCATTTTATTCGGAAACCATTATAGTATCACCAAAAGAACGGTTTATCTCCGTATGCGTACGATCAATAAACCCAGTCTCACGGCAGTAGCAATGGCGGCGCAGAAGGTTGCGCTTGCCGAACAACACAGAGACGGCGATACAAAAATGATCGTCAGAAGCCGTTTGCAGGGACTGGGCGTGTTTGCACCGATTTTATTTGTACCGTTGGTCCTTATCGGTTTTCTGGTTGATATCTTTGTTTTGGAAACACTTCTGTTTTCTTTGGTTACGGCGGGAATCGGGCTGTTGTTTATTCTGTTCGGATTTATTGTAACTCTTTTAAATATTCCCGTGGAAAAGAAAGCAATGGAACGTGCGCAAGTTATACTGGAAAACGAATTGACCGGCGAGGAAATGGTCACTGTTAAAAAAATCTTCCGCAGTTATCTGGTCGAATACGTATTACAGTTCATCATTGCTATTTTACGCATTATTCAACTGATTCTGAAAATTTTGATCAGCATTCGGAAAAAATAAATGATTTGAAAAGGAGCAATATCTATGAAGAAAAAATTATTGACAATATTAATCAACTCAAGGAACAAGCTGCGGTTTATAATCGAACGATAGGCTATTATAGTGACGAAAATATTATCGTCACAAATAAAGATACTTTGTATTCTACGCACGTTGAGTTTGAAATTTCTTATGATATCACAACTTCCGAAAAAATTACGGAGTTAAGTGCAGCGTCTATCGATCTTATCCTTACCGTAACATTAAAGGATAAAAAGGTACTTACTTTCGATCTCGGAAACTATTTGCCGTCGTCAGGAAATATAACAGTTGACAATGAGACGCAAAGCAATGCTTGTAATATAACGGAAACAGATCAGGTTGAGATAAGATACAATTTAAGTGAAACAGGAACTTTGTCGGATGAAAGCGGCGTTTCTCAATATATATACAGGTTTGATATTCGTGTCGGATGCTGGATAGGTACAGGCATAAATTCTGTTAAGATTTCTCAAAAATAAGTTCGGTCAATATTAAAATATAAGGCGTTCAGGCAAATAAGCATGAGCGCCTTTTTATTTTTCTCAAAAATGCATTTTTAACTTATTTTATATTTTTTCATTACCATATTGAACTTTCGAATGCATTCTCATTCATTGAAAATTCAAACTACATAACGTTCGCAATAATAAAAGAAAAATAAAAGCAACATTTTTTTAAAATACCCCCGATTTTAGTTTCAAATTGTCCATGGATATATGAGAGATATTTAATTTAAAAAATTAAGAAAGTTTTTGAAACAGGTCCGATTTTGCCTTGATTTTGTCCACGGATATATGAGAGGCTTTTTATTTCATTATTAAAAATAAAAAAATTTCAAAAAATAGCCGATTTCCCCTTTGTTTTGTCCATGGATATATAGAAAGAAGTTTTGAAGAATATCCGCTCTCTGGCATGTATAAGCAAGCGGGATTTCATTATCACGATAAGTAGGATTTTATGAACAATAAAAATAAGCGACGGGAAGAACTTTTACAGTTTATACGGCGACGAAGCGGGCGAAGATTTCTTGTGGCGGTCATGGTGAGAGAGTTCGGCGTGAGCGAGCGATACAGGACGACCTTTCTGTATTAGAAGTATCAGGACAGATCAAGCGAACGCCGAGTTACAATTCGCTGCACCGACAAAACGGAAATATTGTCGTTTATACGGGCAGCCGCAAGCGGCAATCTCATAAATCGGACGACGGATAATTTGAACTTGTTGAAGGGTGAAGTCAAACCGAACGAAAATGAAGCAAAAAGACCTATTTTGTGGAACAGGATAAGAAGTGAGACTCAAACTGAGTCACACTTACATTCTAAGACAATCGGGATACCCGATTTCTTTGGGCAAGTGGGGTGTAAATTCGCTTGCCTTTCTTTCTAAAATTTCAAGGAGATGTGAATGCAGAATACACCGAGAAGAAAAGCAAGAATCCGTACTATCAGAGAAGTAATTGCGCTTTTGAAACAAGCGGATAGCCAAACAGCCGTTACCTATCATTTTATCCGTAAATTATGCGACAGCGGCTGCATCAAGTCTATTCGGGCGGGAAAGAAAATTCTTATCAACTACGACGAACTGCTTGCCTATCTGAACTTAGACATTGACGAGGCTTGTTGATATGGCGACGATACGAAAACGACAATTAAAGAACGGCGGGAACGCTTATACCGTACAGGTCAAATTCAAAGATAAAGGCAGCGGGAAAACAATACTCGAAACAACGACTTGGCGTCCCGACGGGAAGATGACCGCAAAGCAAGAAGAACGCGCCGTCCAGACTTTTGCGGAAGAATTTGAACGCCAAATCAAAGCAACCGTGAACGGAGCCACATCGACCACTGATACGCCGAATATCACGTTCAAAGAGTTTGCTGCGCAATGGTTAGCGAAAGTTGAACGCGATTGTTCAAAGACCTACTATGTAAAAGCGCGCGACAGTATTGCGCTTGCGAATGAGTATATTGGCGGGTATAAATTGAGAGAACTTACTCCTGCGGTCATTCAGAATTTTTACGACAAACTCGACGCCATGAAAAAGAAAACGTCGAAGGTTTTTCCGAAATCCGATTTTCGTGCTGTATTGGAGAAACACGGCTTTAACTATATGAAACTGCGGTATGAGATAAATATACAGAGTTGTACCCTCGCAAATGCTTTCGCGGGAAAAGCCGTCAGTAAAAATTGGAGCAGCGACTTTGCCGAACGCACGGGCATTCCGTTCCACGAACTCTTTGACGAGAAAATAACGGAAGAACCTTACGCCTACGAAACGATACATAAATTCAAGCGTATCATTCGCGCCGTCTTATCCCTCGCAAAGAAAAACCGTTTGATTACGGATAACTATGCGTCGGCGGATTATATCAATTTTCCGAAGCGCCCGCCTCATAAAATCGAATGTATGTCCGACGAGGATGCCAAACGCTTTTACAAATTCATTTTGGACTATCCCGATATTCGCTATAAATCTGCAATGCTTCTGTTTCTGCTTGCGGGCTTTCGCCGCGGCGAAGTTGCGGGACTTGAATGGAAAGATATTGATTTTGACAAGGGCGAGATTACAGTGAGCCGTTCGGTAACGACCGTAACGGGATTTGGTATGATAGAAAAAGAACCTAAAACGGAAATGTCCAAACGAACTCTTGCAATTCCAGAAGTCTTACTTGAAACGCTGAAAGAGTACAAAGAATGGCAAACAAAACGCCGCGCAGAACTCGGTGATTATATGGAAGAAAATGATTACCTTTTCACGCAGGAGAACGGAAAGCGGCTTTATCCAAGCACATTTACAGGGTGGCTGAACAAAATGCTGCGGGAAGCGAATATCGACCATTATTCGCTGCATAGTTTGCGTCATACGAACATCACTTTGCAGATCGCCGCAGGCGTTCCCATTGTAACTGTCGCAGCGAGAGCGGGACACGCCCGCGCAAGCACAACCAGCGATATTTACGCCTATGCGCTGCGCAGCACGGATAGAATGGCCGCGGACAAACTCGGCAGTATCTTTTCAGCCGAAGAAAAGCCTTCAGAAACTCTTAAATCGTCCGAGCAAGAAACCGTATCTGACACGGACGAAACCGACGCTGTGGCTGAATTCAGGCATATAAAAGCCGAAATGCAAAGGCTTGGCTTTGAAACTTTGGAAGAATACAAAGAGTATCTTGAATTTTTGGAGATGAAACGGGTAAAGAAAAGAGATTTTGAAATGTAAAAAGCATAAAAAAGTCGCTTGATTTTATTTTCAATCAAGCGACTTTTTGGTACTCCCGGCGGGAATCGAACCCACAATTAACCCTTAGGAGGGGTTTGTTATCTCCATTTAACTACGGAAGCATATTCAATTTTTCAGATACTTCTCAACTGTCTAAAATCGAGGAATATCCTTGCGGGTGTAAAAAAGATGTAATTTCGTCGGCGGTCAATCGGTTTTTCTATGAAAAACCGCCCGAAACAGCCTTTTTACTGCCGATTTGTTCCGAATTGTTTGGATAGAGCAACCCCTTAGGAGGCATGTGCTCTATCCAGCTGAGCTACGTAGACACGATTGAAGGCATTGATTCGGTATAAAACAGTTGGTTTGGTGTATCCTATTTTAATAAAGAAGAATAAGAAAAGAGGAATACCTATCTCATTTTAACAAAAAGCGGAATTTTTTACAATACGCATGTTGTTTGGTAAAAAGCGGAATCTATCACACGTTTTCGTGTGTTTTCTTTTAAAATATAAAAAGTAATTATTTTAAAAAAATCCTTATATAATAAGAAAATTTATTTACACGGGTTTCAGTGTTTTTTCATTCGTTTAAAAATCTTAAAAAAATAACAAATTTTCATTGACTTTACTTTTATTTTTGATATAATTTAAATGCTGTGCCTATGGAACCTTAAATCATAAGGATACAATAAAATGGCAAGGATATCCTTTGCGGGATAGAAAGGAGAAACAATATATGCCAACTATTGAACAATTAGTACGTAACGGAAGAAAAGATAAAGTGTCTAAATCCAAATCACCGAGTTTAGGTGTTAGTTTTAACTCTTTAGATAAAAAATATAAGAAGCTTCCTTCGCCTCAAAAACGTGGTGTATGTACTCGTGTTACAACAATGACTCCGAAAAAACCGAACTCCGCTTTACGGAAATACGCCAGAGTTCGTCTTACAAACGGAATGGAAGTTACCGCTTATATTCCGGGAATCGGTCATAGTTTACAAGAACACAGTACCGTTTTGATTCGTGGCGGACGTGTTAAGGACTTACCGGGTGTTCGTTATCACATCATTCGTGGTGCATTAGATACCACCGGTGTTGCCAACAGAATGCAAGGTCGTTCTAAATACGGCGCAAAAAGACCAAAACAAAAATAATTTAAATTATACTAATAAGGAGGGAATCGCCCATGCCTCGTAAGGGACATATTGCAAAAAGAGATGTGCTTCCGGATCCGATTTATAATTCAAAAATCGTTACCAGAACGATTAATACGATTATGTTAGACGGTAAAAAAGGAACGGCACAAACAATTTTATACGGCGCTTTTGATCGCGTTAAAGAAGCAACCGGTCAAGATCCGCTGGAAGTATTTAATAAAGCATTGGAAAACATTATGCCGGTTTTGGAAGTGAAGAGTCGTCGAATCGGCGGTCAAAATTATCAAGTACCGGTAGAAGTAAGACCTGAAAGAAAACAAACATTAGGATTAAGATGGTTAATCAAATATGCACGTCTTCGCAACGATAAAACAATGGAAGAAAAATTAGCAAAAGAAATCATGGACGCTGCAAACGGTCTTGGTGGTGCTTGCAAAAAACGTGAAGATACACACAAGATGGCGGAAGCGAACAGAGCGTTTGCGCATTATCGTTGGTAATTTTTAGGAGAAACAACATATGCCAAGAGAGTATACATTAGAAAAAACACGTAATATCGGAATCATGGCGCATATTGATGCCGGTAAAACGACAACGACAGAACGTATTTTATTTCACACGAAGAAGATTCATAAGATCGGTGAAACACATGACGGTGCCGCAACAATGGACTGGATGGTTCAGGAACAGGAACGCGGAATCACCATTACTTCTGCCGCTACGACCGCTATTTGGAAGGGGTATCGGGTTAACATCATCGATACACCGGGTCACGTTGACTTCACGGTAGAAGTTTCCCGTTCGCTTCGTGTTTTGGATGGTGCCGTTACGGTATTGGACGGACAGGCCGGTGTGGAACCGCAGACCGAAACCGTATGGCGTCAGGCAACCGATTACAATGTACCGCGCATTGTATTCGTCAATAAAATGGATAAGATCGGTGCGGATTTCGAATATTCCGTCAATACGATCCACGATCGGTTGGGTGCCGTTGCGGCTGCCGTTCAGTGGCCGATCGGTGCGGAAGACCAATTTAAGGGTCAAGTCGATTTGATCGAAATGAAGGCTTACATCTATGACGGCGGTGCGGAAGAAAATTACCAAGAAGGTGAAATTCCGGCTGACTTAATGGATATTTGCCAAGAAAAAAGAGAATTATTGTTGGATACACTGGCTCAATTTGATGACGATTTGGCCATGATGTACTTAGAAGGAGAAGAAATTCCTTCCGACATGATTAAATCGGTTATCCGTAAAGCGACATTGGCTGTTCAATTTTTCCCGGTATTCTGCGGATCCGCTTTCAAGAATATGGGTGTTAAAAAAGTGTTGGACGGTGTGCTAGATTATTTACCGGCACCGACGGATGTCGATATGATCAAAGGAACGGACGATGCGGGCAACGAAGTTGATATTTATCCGCGTGACGATGCTGAATTTGCCGCTTTGGCTTTCAAAGTAGTAACCGATCCGTTTGTAGGAAAATTAACGTATTTCCGCGTTTACCAAGGCCATATCACATCGGGATCTTACGTTAAAAATACAACGAAAAACATTAAGGAACGGTTGGGAAGAATCGTGCAGATGCACGCCAACCACCGCGAAGAAATCAAAGAGGTATATGCCGGTGATATCGCGGCTGCCGTTGGATTTAAAGGAACCACAACCGGAGATACACTGACATCTGAGAAATTTGATGTTATTTTGGAAAAAATGGTATTCCCGGAACCGGTTATCAACGTTGCCGTAGAACCGAAAACCAAAGCGGATCAGGAAAAGATGACAGCGGCTTTACTGAAATTAGCCGAAGAAGATCCGACGTTCCGTACGTATACCGATCCGGAAACGTCTCAGATTATCATTGCCGGAATGGGCGAATTGCATTTGGACATTATCGTCGATCGTTTGAAAAGAGAATTCAACGTGGTTGCCAATGTCGGTGCACCGCAAGTATCTTACCGTGAAACGATTACGGTTGCTGCCGATTGTGAAGGAAAATTCATTCGTCAATCCGGTGGTCGTGGTCAATACGGTCATGTTTGGGTTCATTTCGAACCGAATCCGGAAAAAGGCTACGAATTTGTGGATAAAGTTGTGGGTGGTACGGTACCGCGCGAATACATTCCGGTTGTCGATAAAGGATTGCAGGAAGCTCTGCCAAACGGTGTTTTGGCCGGTTATCCGATGATCGACATCAAAGCAACGTTGTTCGACGGATCTTACCATGAAGTCGATTCATCCGAAATGGCCTTTAAGATCGCCGCTTCCATGGCTTTAAAAGCAACCAAAGATAAATGTAAACCGGTTTTATTAGAACCGATTATGGAAGTTGATGTTACGGTTCCGGAAGAATACGTAGGAAACGTTATCGGTGATTTGACCAGCCGCCGCGGTCGTCTTGATTCACAGGAAAAACGCGGAAACGGAATGAAGATTCGTGCGTACGTTCCGCTTGCCGAAATGTTCGGTTATGCAACGTCGCTTCGTTCGAATTCACAAGGACGCGGTAACTTCATCATGCAAACACATCATTACGAAGCCGTTCCGAAAAACATTCAGGAAGAGATTATCAAGAGAAGAGCGTAATTTGTTAAATTACACTTGAAAACCAACACCAATTAAGGTAAAATATATATTGGTAAAATTTGAAAAAAGAAGAAATCAAAAATAAAAATTAGGAGGACCATTAAAAATGGCAAAGGAAAAATTTGTTCGTACCAAACCGCATGTTAATATTGGTACAATCGGACACGTTGACCATGGTAAAACAACTTTAACAGCTGCTATTACGACTATTCTTGCAAAGAAGGGTTTAGCAAAGGCACAAGCTTATGACCAAATCGATGCTGCTCCGGAAGAAAAAGAACGTGGTATTACGATTAATACCGCTCACGTAGAATATGAAACGGAAAAACGTCACTATGCACACGTTGACTGCCCGGGTCATGCCGACTATGTAAAGAACATGATCACCGGTGCCGCTCAAATGGACGGTGGTATCTTGGTTATTGCCGCAACAGACGGACCGATGGCTCAAACTCGTGAACACATCTTATTGGCTCGCCAAGTAGGTGTACCTAGATTGGTTGTATTCTTAAATAAATGCGACATGGTTGATGATGAAGAATTAATCGACTTAGTTGAAATGGAAACACGTGAATTATTAAGCGAATATGGTTTCCCTGGCGATGATACTCCGATCGTTCGCGGTTCTGCATTAAAAGCATTGGAAGGCGATCCGAAATGGGTTGAAAAGATCGATGAATTAATGGCTATCGTTGATGATTATATTCCGACTCCGGTTCGTGATACCGATAAACCGTTCTTAATGCCGATCGAAGACGTATTCACGATCACTGGTCGTGGTACCGTTGTTACCGGACGTGTTGAACGTGGACAAGTTCGCGTTGGTGATGCTGTTGAAATCATCGGTATTAGAGACACTCAAAACTCGGTTGTTACCGGTGTTGAAATGTTCCGTAAATTATTGGATTATGCTGAAGCCGGCGATAATATCGGTGTATTACTTCGTGGTATCAACCGTGACCAAGTACAACGTGGTCAGGTACTTGCTAAACCGAAATCCGTTACACCGCATAAGAAATTCACTGCTCAAGTTTACGTATTATCCAAAGATGAAGGTGGACGTCATACTCCGTTCTTCTCGAACTATCGTCCGCAATTCTATTTCCGTACAACGGACGTTACCGGTATCATTACTTTGGCTGCCGGAACGGAAATGGTAATGCCTGGTGATAATACAACGATGACCGTTGAATTGATTCACCCGATCGCAATGGAACAAGGAACGAAATTCTCTATTCGTGAAGGTGGCCATACAGTTGGTGCCGGTTCCGTTGTTGAAATTCTTGAATAATTAACGGATATCCGTAATAAGACAATGCAAACGCATTGTCTTTTTCTTTTTGTATAAAACCCTAAATTTATCAATAAACTTTAATGATTTGTGGTATAATATAGGGGAGGAACAAAATGAAAAAACAAATGATCGGCATCTTATTTTTAGGATTTGCCGCAATTTGGATGGGAATCATTTTTTTATTATCGCATCAAAACGGGGTTACCTCCGGCGGATTGAGTGATCAGTTGGGCCTTGATTTCATTTATATTTTTATGAGACGGTATTATGAAAACTGTACACCCGAACAACAACAGGCATTACTTTATTCGGTTGCATCGTTTTTTCGCAAAGCGGCTCATTTTTTGGAATACGGGATATTGGCTTTTTTTCTTTATGTCGGTTTCGGCGGTTTTTTCAAAATAAAGTATTGCAATGCTCTTTCCTTTGCCATTTGTTTTTTGTATGCTGTTTCCGATGAATATCATCAGTCGTTCGTTGCCGGTCGCTCGCCGCAATTAAAAGATGTGATGATCGATTCATTAGGCGCATTATCCGTTTTATTGGGGATTGCGATCATCAACCAGTTGCTTTATTTTATGAGGATAGGAAGAAGAAAATATGTGGATTGACACCCATGCTCATGTGTTCGATACCGCCTTTTCAGAGGATTACGAACAAGTATTACTACGAGCACGACAACAAAATGTGAATCAAATTGTGTTGGTAGGTTATTCTCACCGTACCAATGAAAAAGCTTATGAAATGGCTAAGCGGTATCCGTTTGTTTATCCGACGGCCGGACTACATCCGTCGGAAGCCAATGAGAATGTAAACACGTCTCTTGAACAATTGGACTTATTTTTAAAACATCACCGGGTTGTGGCCATCGGCGAATGCGGTTTGGATTATCATTACGGAAAAGACAATTTAGAGGCTCAAAAAGAATTGTTTGAAGGCCAAATCGCTTTGGCGATTCGTTACCGATTGCCGCTTGTTATTCATATGCGCGATGCAACTCAAGATACGTATACGCTTTTGAAAAAATACGAAGGAAAAATATGGGGAGTCATGCATTGTTACAGTGGGTCTTATGAAATGGCCTTGGAATTTATCAAACTCGGTTTTTATATTTCATTGGGCGGTCCGGTTACGTTTAAAAATGCGAAAGAAACAAAAAGGATAGCGGAAAAACTGGATTTGAACCGCCTTTTGATCGAAACGGATTGTCCATACTTAGCTCCGCAGCCGTATCGCGGAAAAAGAAACGAACCTTCTTATGTGGTTGAAGTCGGAAAACAAATTGCCGCCATAAGAAATTGTTCGGTGGAAGAAATTGCGAACCGCACAACGGCAAATGCACGAACCTTATTTCAGTTGGAGGAAAGAAAATGAAGAAGAAAACATACTTGGGAATTTGCTTGGTTCTTTTGGCTTTATTATTGGTCGGATGCCGATTGTTTGAAGGAGAAAAAGATCCGACTGTGATCGAAAAAGAACCGGATATCGTTGAAATTCAAAGCAGTATCACCGAAACATATGAAAAGGTATCCAAAGCCTGTGTCGGTATTTATGCGACCAACCGATTGGAAAATATTGCCTCATCGGGCTCTGGTGTAATTTATAAAGAGGATAACGGTACTTATTTTGTTGTTACCAATTCTCATGTTGTCGAAGATATGACGGCCTATCAGATTTATTTGGGAAAATCGCGTTACTATTCGGCCAAGTTGGTGGGAAGAGATCCGTCTAATGATATTGCGGTTTTGACCTTTTCGTTGGATTTGTTCGGTGGGGATGTTGCGGTTTGCGATATTTTCAGTTACGATGAGGAAATCGTTTCGGTTGGTCAAACGGTTTTGGCAATCGGCTGTCCGCTTGGATTGGAGAATTACAACTATTTGTCAACCGGCGTTGTTTCTAAAGTGACTTCGGCTATGGTTCAAACCAATGCGGAAATCAATCCGGGCAATTCCGGTGGCGGCTTATTCAATTTATCGGGACGTCTGATCGGAATCAATACGGAAAAACAAGTTTATACAACCAGTTATGATGAGAATGGAAATATGGAACAGATTCCGGTTGAAGGCATGGGGTATGCCGTGATCTTGGATGTGGTTAAAAAATGCATTACGGACATCGAAAACAAAACCGGTGTCATTGAGCGTCCGAAATTGGGAATTACCATTGCCGCTTTGAATCGGTATTTACAACCGCAGGCACCGGAATGGACGTATTTTCCAAATGAAGTAGAAGAAGGATTGATTGTTCGCGCGATCGATTCAGATGGAGCGGCGGCTTCTTCGTCGCTTCAAGTAAACGATGTTCTTTTAACGGCAGACGGTAAAACCGTTACGACTTCGAATGATTTATCGAATATTCTCGCTCTTAAACTGCCGGGGGATACGATTACTTTTGAGGTATATCGGGCTCATGCCAATGAAAAGAAAGTAACGGTGACCATTACCTTATAACGTAAATAATAAAAAAGCCTTTAGCATTCAAGGCTTTTTTTCATATATTAAATTAGGGGTGATATCATGGCAAATACTTGTTGTAATAACACAACGACAACGACCAACAACGGTTGTTGCAATACAGGAACAACCGGAGGCGGATTCGCTTTTATTCTGGTGTTGTTTATTTTAGTTATTCTTGTCGGCGCTGCATGGGCGTATTGATGATATAAAGACGTTAAAATGATGTTGTCAGACATCATTTTTATTTTTTATATAGGCATTCATCTGTTGTAAAAAGATCTGTTTGGGAAGTTTTTTGGTCGCACTGTCCTTTAATTCCCGATTGTCTAAATGGCCGCTCCATACTGCGATCAGAATATCGTTTGAAAATCCGATCATGTAAGAGTCATAATCGGTCAAGCCGCTTTTTCCGTAGCATTTTTCTTTTAACAAGGAAGCAATGCCAAGCCCGGTAGCGTGCTTAATTTTACTGTCAAACATACCGTTCATTAATTCCTTGATTTGTTTGACGTAATCGGACTTCAATAACTGTTTTTTTTGCGGGTGTGCTTTAAAAACCGCTTGATCATCTAAGGATACCGTTTCGATAAATTTCGGTTCCAAATAAAGTCCTTCGGTAAAGAATTGACTGTAAATTCGTATCAATTGGTAAAGACTCATTCCGATGCTCCCCAACGCCAACGACGGCAGGGCCTGAGCTGCGATATTGTATTTGCGCAAGTGGTATACCAACGTTTTCATTCCCAAATCCAGATGGGTCTTGATGGCGTAAATATTATCGGAAGTGGCCAAAGCATTTTTCATATTGATTTTTTGATAAGGATAGATCGATCCGTAATTGGAAACGGAAATGGTTTCGTCATGATATTGAAAAGAAAACGGCGCGGAATAATGGGTCGTGGAAGGGGAATAACCGCATTTGAGGGCCTCATAATAAAGAAGTGGTTTAATGGTAGAACCGATATCTCTTTTCCCGTTTAACGCAATATTGAACGTAGATCGGGCATAGTCAATATCGCCGATGCAAGACAGAATAAAACCGTCTTGATCGATGGTGATGGAAGCGATATTCGCATTGGTGGTAAATTTTTGATCGTTGATGGCGGAATGATAACGAGTCTGAATGATAATTTTTTGGTTGAACTTGGCTTTTACGGCAATTTGTTTGAATTCATTCAATACCGCATCGCAATAATACAGCAAAGCATCCGGATAAAGTTTGGCACAATGGTCAAAATCAAGCGGTTGAACAACCTGTTGGTAGACTGTTGTGTCCAGCAAGTGATCATCATGTAAAATTTTTGCCAGTTCGTTTTTTCTTTTTTCCCAAGCCGTTATATGACTGCTGTAATAGGAGGGGGCGTTCAGTAACGCGATAAGCGCAATCATTTGTTGGGCGGTCAAACGATCGTAAGAAGTATTGAAGTAATAACGACTTGCGTTGGCAAATCCGTAGATGTCGTTTCCTAAATAAATACAGTTGAGATACCCTTCTAAAATTTGTTCTTTCGTGGCGACTTGTTCTAGTTTAATGGCATAATACAACTCTTTGATTTTTCTGGAAATACTTTTGGAGTTGTTCAGATAAAGATTTTTGATGTATTGTTGGGTAATGGTCGATGCGCCGTGTCGTTGGTTGTGAAAAAGATTGGAAGTCAACGTTTTGAAGATTCGCTGTAGGTTAAATCCGCTGTGAGTCATGAAACTGCGATCTTCGATATGCAAAAGATAGGACAAGTTGTCTTCGTCGAAACGCTCAAGATCAACGGGGGTAATTCGGTGATAGTTCATGTAGTGCATCAATTCGTTTCCTTGTTCGTCGGTAATGACTATTTCCGGATTTTTTTGCACGTCGGCAAGTGAGGTAAAGGGTTGGAAGACAAACAGAATCAGAATTAAAAAAATAAACATAAAAAGAAAGAAAAATAAAGAATAGGATATTATTTTCTTTTTCAAATTCATCACCGTTTATAGTATGGTTTTGAATAGAGGAGTTTATTTGTAAAAATAAGTCCTTTATGGTATAATTTTTATTTGTAATCAGTAGAGGAGTTTTGAAGAATATGGTAGAGTTTTTAAGGAAAACATTTATTAAAGATTATCAAAATATTAAGGATCCATCGGTTCGTAAAGCTCATGGGAAACTGGCTTCTTTGGTCGGTGTGATTTCCAATTGCTTTTTATTCTGTGTTAAATTGGTTATCGGTTTGATTTCAGGCAGTATCGCCATGATTGCCGACGGGATCAATAATTTATCGGATATGGGGTCTTCCGTTATTACGTTGGTCGGTTTTAAATTGGCCAGTGCCCCGGCGGATAAAGAACATCCTTATGGACATCAACGTATTGAATATATTGCCGGTTTGATTGTATCGATGATTATTATTTTCGTCGGCGGCAATCTGTTTTTTTCCTCTTTCAATAAAATCATTCATTATGAAATGGAATCGGTTTCCAACACGGTTCTTTGGATATCCATCGGTATTCTTTCTTTGTCTATATTGGTTAAAATGTGGCAGTCGTATTTTAATAAAAAAATCGGCAATCTTCTTCAATCGGTGGCCTTATGTGCGACGGCCGAAGACAGCCGTAACGACTGTATTGCGACGTTTACCATATTGCTTGCCGATATTGTGCTGTTGTTTTGGAAAAACATTCCGTTCAGTTTAGACGGCGTGATGGGAATTTTGGTATCGCTGTTTATCCTTTATTCGGGAATCGGTTTGATCAAAGAAACGGTTGATCCGCTGATTGGGGTACAAGTGGATAAAGCCTTTGTAAAAGAAATCGTAACAGAGATCAAAAAGGATCCGTTTGTATTGGGGGTTCACGATATTGTCTGTCATCTTTACGGCCCGACAAAGTGTTTTATGACCATTCATGTAGAGGTCGATGCCAATCAGAAGTTATTGGAAATCCACGATGTGATTGACAATCTCGAGAAAAAAATCCGCTTAGAGTATCAAGTCGAACTGACGATTCATATGGATCCGATTCAAACGGATAATCCCGAAGTCAATCAACTGCGCGTTCGGATCAGACAAGCGTTGGAAGAAATCGACGAGCATCTGTCGATGCATGATTTCAGAGTGGTCGAAGGACCTTCCCATACCAATTTGATTTTTGATTTGGTTGTTCCTTATCGCTTTACGCGGTCAAACGAAGAGATTGTAAAACTGTTACAGGAAAAAATTCAAGATGAAGGGAAAACCTATTATTTTGTGATTGAGTTCGATCAACAATTTGTCCAAAATGATGATTTGAACGATGAGTACGGAAATTAATGATTGCTATTGCCGAAAAGTTATGATATAATTATAAAGCATTCGTTTCGGAATGTCCTTGCCTGGACAGCATACCAGGCCGAAAAGTCCATAAGGAGGTATATGAAAAATGAAAAAATATGAAGTAATGTTTATCGTTCGTGCAAATCTGGAACAAGAGGCAATTAAAGCGGAAATTGCGAATGTCAACACTATTTTCGCCAACAATGACTCTAAAGTTTTAGAATGTAAAGAATGGGGCTTACGGGAATTGGCTTACGAGATCGAACATGCTCGTAAAGGATACTATGTTTGGATGTTGGTTGAAGCCACTCCGCTGGCTGTATCGGAATTCAACCGTATTGCCGGATATAATGAAAACATTATCCGTCACATTGTCGTTGCAGACGGAAAGTAATGAGGAACGATTATGAACAAAGTTCTTTTAACGGGAAGGATCACAAAAGATCCGGAAATCAGATACACGCAATCCGGAATTCCTTCGCTTCTGTTTACATTGGCCGTTGACCGTGGAATGAGAGATTCCAGCGGAAACCGTCAAGCGGATTTTATCAATTGCGTTGCTTGGCGTAATCAGGCGGATTTTATGTCCCGCTATATTAAAAAAGGCTATATGTTGGCTGTAGAAGGCAGAATCCAAACCCGTAATTATCAAGGGCAAGACGGTCAGATGCATTATGTTACGGAAGTTGTGGTCGATCAAGTTGAAAATCTTCAACCGCGCGATCCGTCTTCTCAACCGATGATGCAGAATAATACGTATCAACCCAATACCAATTATACCAATCCGTCTTATCAAAATTATGGTGGTGCGGCGTATAATACCAATCAACCGCAAAGCACCAATCAGCCGTCTTCATCGCCTACACCGCAAAGTTTTAATGTGGACGTGGCGGATGACGATTTACCGTTTTAAGACTTATAAGGAGGAAAGATCATGCAACAAAATCGTAAAAGTGATCGGGATGTACAACGTCGCGGTCGTAAAAAAGTTTGCTATTTTACTCAAAACCATATTGAACATATTGATTTTAAAGATGTGGATTTGTTAAAGAAATTCATTACGGAAAGAGGCAAGATTTTACCGCGTCGTATTACCGGTACATCTGCAAAATACCAAAGAAAATTAGCAATTGCGATCAAACGTGCCCGTCATATGGCGTTATTGCCGTTTGTAAAAGACTAGTAAACGAAAGGCTTTTTGAAAAGCCTTTTTTTCTTGAATTGATTAATGCAAAGTAAGAGGTTTTATGGTATACTATAACTAACGAAATCAAAAAAAGAGGAAGAGATTTGTGAAAAAATTTGTACTGGGATTATTGTTGGTTCTTACGGCGGGGTTGTTTTCCTGCAAACAAAACGATTTGAATGAAGTTCATATCTATTTACCGGATGGGACACCTGCTTTGGCCATGGCTTCTGTTTTGGATAAGGGATTCGTCTATGAAGAAACTACGACATACTTTCATCTTGTCCAAGCATCCGAAATCGCTGCTAGAATCAGTCAGCAAGATTGCGATTTGGCGATTGCGCCGATGACGGTGGCTTCTACGCTTTTTAACAAAGGCATTGATATTCAGTTGGCCAGTGTAAATGTATTTGGAAATCTGTTTATTGCCGGGACGCGCGAACTCAAACGACTTGAGGATTTAAAAGGGAAAGTAGTTTATACGACGGTCGGAACAACCATTGATATGCTGAAATATCTTTTAGAACAAAACGAGATCGAATATGCTTTCGGAGCGGAAGCCGAAGAAGGTAAGGTTACGTTGTCATCTAAAAACGACGGTTCGGAAATCATTCCGTTATTAAAAGCGGCTGCCAATAAAAATCAAGAAGCATATGGCGTGTTAGGAGAGCCGCAGGTAACCAAAGCTACGCAACTAATCGACAATCTTGTGATTTCATTTGATTTACAGGAAGAATATCGAAAAATTACCGGATTCGATGGGTATCCGCAAGCCGGATTGGTTGTTAAAAGCGAGTTTGCATCCGATCATTCGGCCTATTTACAGGCATTGCTTTCGGCTCTTTTATCCAATGAAACGTATTTGCTGGAAAATACTGAGTCGTTACCGGAAGTTTTTAAACGGTATAACAGCAGTTTGCAGGCCATGACTTTTACGACGGATACGATTCGTCGTTGCAATATTCGTTTGGAGGAAAGCAAGAACATCAAAGAAGAAGTACAAACGTATCTTTCGGCTTTGACCGGAAATACAGTAGCGGATTCTTTCTTTTGGACTGTGAAAAAATAAAAGAAATGGGGGCGGGAAAATGAAAAAATGGATGGTTAATCTTTTATTTTCGTTTTCGATCGTCCTTTTTGTTTTGTTGATTTGGTATATGGCGGCTTGGATCATCGATGTCGATTTGATTTTGCCTACTCCGCTTGCTGCTTTCAAAAGTCTTTTTGCCTATTTGGGAAGTTCCGCATTTTATCAAGCTTTGTTCGCAACGATCGGCCGGGGAATCATCAGTTTTTTAGCGGCATTTTTGATTGCGTTAGGAGCCTCCTTAGCTTCTTATGCATTTCCGTTGGCCAAAAAAACGATGCGCCCTTTGATGGGATTTATTCGGGCGATCCCAACCATGTCGGTTATTTTGATCGTTATTTTATGGTTATCTCCCGCTTATGCTCCGCTTTTGATTGCCGCCATTGTGATTTGTCCGACGCTTTATTCGTCGTTTTTGGCTGGGTTTGAACAAATTGATTTGAACCTCATCGAAATGGCTTACTTGTATCAAGTACCGAGAATCAAAAAAATCAAACAAATGTATCTGCCCAATATGGCACCGGTTTTATTTGAAAACAGCGCATCCGGAATTTCTTTGACCATTAAATTGGTTATTGCAGCCGAAGCATTGGCTCAAACCGGAAAGAGTATCGGGCAGTTGATGCAGTACAGTAAAATCGCTTTGGAAATGGAAAAACTGTTTGCTTTGACGATTGTTGCTGTCTTCATCAGTTTGTTTTTGGAGTGGCTGATTCGTTTGATCGGCAGAAAGGTGGTTCGTATCAAACATGTTGAAACTCGAAAATATTTGTAAAAGTTATCCAAATAAAAGTATACTGGATCACTTTTCTTTGGAAATCGAAAGCGGAAATATCACATGTCTTTTAGGACCTTCCGGAATCGGCAAAACGACGATTTTAAAGATCATTTCCGGTTTAACCGATTATGAAGGGGCAATCATCGATCCGCCGAAAAAGATCGCGTATATTTTTCAAGAGGATCGCTTGCTGTTTAATCGGACGGTTTATGAGAATCTGACTTTTGTTTTGGAACATCCCGATCCGAATGAAATTGTTAGAGTATTGCAGTTGCTTGAAATCGAATCCAAAAAGGATGCTTATCCCGATGAACTTTCAGGGGGAGAAGCCAAACGAGTGGCCATTGCCCGGGCATTTTTATACGGCGGCGATCTTTTGTTAATGGATGAGCCGTTTACCTCTTTGGACTATTTGCTCAAACAACGGTTGATTGAGGCATTGGTCAAACTTTGGCAAGAAAAAAAGACAACGGTTTTGGTGGTGACTCATGATTTGGATGAAGCACTGTTATTGGGTGGAAAAATTGTGGTTTTGGGCAAAGGCGGCAGTAAGGAAGAGTTTGTTTTGGATGCGCCTTTTCCCCGCAAAGAAATTGATTTTTCCATGCGTCAGGCAATCATTAACGCATTAATCGAATCAGAACGAAATTCAACGTAAGACGGCATGGTGTCGTCTTTTTTTGTTTGGTTTGAAACGCTATATCTATTGAAAATTTTTTCAAAATCTTGACGGGGGGGGGTAATATGCTATATATAATATGGTTATTGACTTATTTTATGGGAAAATGTTTATAAAATAAATAAATTGAAGCATAATCTACGTTATTTTCTAAAAAATTAAGTTCAACAGCCGATTTATTTTTTTATTTATAAAAATATAAGAGGTGGAAAGATGAAAAAATGGTTAAAAACATTGGCGCTGACCGGATTGATAGCGTTTGCTACGGCACCGCTTTTGGCCTGCGATGAAGCTAGTGGCAAATCGGCCTACGAAATCGCCGTGGAAAACGGTTTTGAAGGAACGGAAGCAGAGTGGCTTGAAAGTTTAAAGGGGCAAAACGGCAGCAATGGCCAAGACGGAAAACCGGGACAACAAGGGCCGGCCGGTGAAAATGGTCAAACACCTTATATCGGTGAAAACGGCAATTGGTTCATCGGTACGACCGATACGGGTATTAAAGCCGAAGGAACCGATGGTGCAGACGGCGAAAACGGTCAAACGCCTTATATCGGTGAAAACGGCAATTGGTTTATCGGTACGACCGATACCGGTGTAAAGGCCGAAGGAACCGATGGCGCAGACGGCGAAGACGGAGAAGATGGTATCGGTATTCAAGGTATTTCGATTCGCACCAACGACAAGTGGGGAATCTCCAAGACGTATGTTTTTACAATGAGCGACGGTACGACTCGTGAAGTAGACTTTTTGGATATGGTTTACGGAACGGAATACGGCGCTGCTTCAAAATCGGATGTAACGACATTGCTTGCTTACGGTGTATCGCATATTAAATTGATGAACGATCTTGTGATGGATGTGGTCATTGAAGATACAATGGACGTAACGATTAACTTAAATGGTCATACCTTGACGAATGAAAGCGATCATACCATTGTCAATAACGGTCAATTGACGGTAACCGATTCGGTCGGAACGGGTGTTGTAGATAATGTAACCCATGCGAAAGCGGCGCTTTCCAATGAAGTCGGCGGCGTTGTCGTTTTAGAGGGCGGTATGTTTACACGCAGTAAAGAAAACGGTAAAAACTCGATCGAAAACGGCGGAAACAGTTACTATGCTATTCGCAACTACGGCGAAATGACAATGGAAGACGGCGTTGTTGTTTATCAAAACGGACGGTATTCGAGTTTGGTGGAAAACGGGTGGTACGACGGAAATAAGAATGAAAGTAAGCAAGAGGCTTATTTAACCATTAACGGCGGTCACTTTGAAGGTGGGCTCAATACTATCAAAAACGACGATTGGGGAAATTTAGTGATTCAAGGCGGAACTTTCACCAATGTGGCTCAAGCGGTTGTCTTGAACTGGAATGTTGCCGAAATCAACGGCGGATCATTCCAAGCCAGCCAAGAGGCGACAGCTATTTTCTTAAATGGCTATTTAAATGGTACGATGGATCAAGGAAAATTGACGATTGTGGCAATGGATGATTATTCGAAAGAGATTCCGTTATTGATGCAGATGGGCGGAAGCGCGACAGCAGGAACCATAACGGTATTCGATGAAGAAACATTGGCTTCGGCCGTTTTAATGAGCGGAAAACCGACGGTTGTGCTTGGAAACGATTTGGTGATGAATGTGGAAATTGCGGAAAAAGGCAATGTGACATTGGATTTAAACGGCCATACGTTATCTTCCGATCAGGTACGCAAAGCAACGATTTTAAATAACGGTCAATTGACGGTAATGGATTCCACCGCAAGCGGAACGATAACCCGTGAAACAACAAGTAACTATTATGTCATTCAAAATGAAGGAATCCTGACAATCAAAGATGTGAACGTGAAAAACGAAAATCTTTCCGATCCTTCTTCGTTGATTGCCAACAATCCAAGTTGTTCAAGCGAAAATCCGGCGGAACTTGTAATTGAATCAGGTACGTACTACTCCGCTGCCAGCAACGCAGTTAAAAACGATGAATACGGAGTTCTTACGATAAAAGACGGAATATTCGAAACGAAAAGCACGCTGCATGCATCCATTCAGAATTGGGCAACCATGACGATTGATGGTGGAAAGTTCAAAGGTTCCTATCAAGCGGTTACGGTTTGTGCCTATATGAAACAGCAAAATAAAACCGTTATTAACGGTGGCTATTTTGCCACACCGGTTTCAATTTATTTCAGAAACGGGTATGATTCTTATGAAGCCGGCAGCATTTCGTTTGAAATTTATGGCGGAACTTTTGAAGGAAGATTCGAAGAACATCCTACTGATACACTCAAAGAAACGGATTCTTTGGTTTTAAAAGGCGGAACATATGCGCAAAATCCGACTGAATTCCCTACCAAAATCGTTGTTGCTGAAGGTTATACCGTGCAACAACAAGACGAGTATTACGTAATCGCTAAAACCGACTTACAATAATTTTAAAAAGGTGTTTGTGCAAGCATTCGTGTTTGCATAAACATCTTTTTTTACGACTGAAATTTATTGAATAAAAAAACGGCAATCGAAAGAAGGGAAAACTCGGCCTGTTTCATTGATTCTTTGATGATAATTTGATATAATACTAAAATAGAGGTGAATGCCTATGTATAGTTTAATTGCATCATTGATATCGTTAGCCTTGACGATATTATTTTCCTACTTGTCCTATTTTTATTACGGACAGGCAACGTATTTTTTAACCTATCTTATTTTGGCTGCCGTATGTTTGGCTTTGACTGTTGTCTTTTTCATGTTGATTTTGAATAAAAAGAATAAAGAAAAGATTACTTGGCTTGAAAATCGACTCAATGTTTGGAATTCGATTTCGCACCATGTTTCGGCGGCAGGAGATGAGGCATTTACCAAATTGCCGATCGGAATCATTGTTTTTGATACCAATTTGGAAATCAAATGGGCCAATGACTACGCAAAAAGTGTTTTTTTCAGTAACTTAATCAACTCCTCGCTGGATGTCATTTCGCCGGTATTGGCAACGGATATATCCGAAGGAAAAGAAGAAATGTTGATTTCGGCTTATGAAAAAAGTTTTGATGTTGTCCATAATGTCGAAAACAGAATTCTTTATTTTTTCGATGTGACACAACGAGAAGAAACGTTGAAACGCTACGATAATCGGATTACGGCATTCGGCTTTATCGACATTGATAATTTGGAAGAAACGTTAAAGCGCTACGACATGCAGGAACAATCGACGATTCGCGGTCAGATTTTAGGGGTAATTTCCGATTGGTTGCATCAAAACGGGTGTTGTTTTGAACCGTTGTCCGACGATCAGATGTTTGTTGTGTTGGATCACGAAGCGCTGAACCGCATGGTACAGGATAAATTTTCCGTTTTGCAAAAGGTAAGGGAAATTGCCGATAAAAATCATTTGAAGGCCAGTATGTCTATGGGGGTTGCGTGTTATGATGTTGAGGCCAGTGAACTTTTAACCATCGCGCAAAACGCAATCGAACTGGCCGAAAAACGCGGCGGTGATCAAGTGGTTGTCAATATTCAAAACGAAAAGATTCAATATTTCGGCGGAAATACCAATTCGTTGGAAAAAAGTACGTTGATTGAAGCGCGTATCCAGACGATGGCATTAAAAGAAGCCATTGAAACCAGCAGTAATGTGTTGATTATGTGCCATGAACTGGCGGACTGTGATGCGATCGGTTCGATGATCGGTGTTTGGCATTTGGCTCAAAGTTCGAATAAAGAAGCGAAAATGGTTTTTGACCCGGCGCTGGCGGGGTTGACGGTTCAAAAAATTTTCGAATTGATTAAAAATCAAGCCGATCATACGCTTTATAAAGGATTCATCAGTAAAGCGGAAGCTTTGAATTATATCAAACCCAATACGCTTTTGATCATCACCGATACACAGTCGCCTAAATTGGCGATGTTTCCCGATATTTTAGAACAGGTTTCAACGGTTTCGGTTATCGATCATCATCGGGCAAGCGATGCGGGGTATGCTTCAACGGTTTCGTATTATGTTGAAACGTCCGCTTCTTCGACGGTCGAGTTGATTTGCGAGATGTTTTTGTTCTATAATCAGAATATTGAAATTTCCTCTTTGGCGGCTTCGATTATGTTTGCGGGAATTGTGGTGGATACCAATAATTTTACGTACCGAACCAGAACCAGAACATTTGAGGCGGCCTCGACATTGAATGCGATGGGAGCGGATATCATTGCGGTTCGTCGGATGTTGCGTGATTCGATGGAAGAAGAAAAGATATTGGCTCAGGCCCTGGTCGACGCGGTTGTTTACGAGAAAAAGTTTGCGATTGTCGCCGAGTCGGAAGATTTTATTTTTCCGGATCGGGCTCTTTTGGCCAAAGTTTCGGATAAATTGTTGAATATCGAGGGAATCGAAACGGCCTTTACTATCGGTAAAATATCCGAAGACGTAGTCGGAATTTCGGCAAGAAGCATGGACAGCGTCAATGTTCAGATTATCATGGAAGAAATGGAAGGCGGTGGTCATTTCAATGCCGCTGCCACTCAGATTAAAGGCATGTCGGTTGCCGCAGCGAAAGAAAAACTGTTGGAAATCATCAAACGAGATTACGTAGATACGGGGGATAATAAAATGAAAGTGATTTTAATTGCGGATGTCAAAGGAAAAGGCAAGAAAGACGATATTTTGGATGTTGCCAATGGCTATGCCAACTTTTTGATTGCCAACCAATTGGCAATTATGGCATCGGATGAAAATTTAAAAGAATTGGAAAAGAAAAAAGAACAGGAAAAAATCGAAAATCAAAACCGTAGAAACTTACTTGAAAAACTGAAACAGGAAATTCAGGGCAAGTTTATATCGGTGTACATCAAAGTCGGTGCGGACGGTAAAAATTTCGGGCATATTACGTCCAAGTATATTTGCGATGAATTTGAAGCCCAGACGGGAATCCATTTGGATAAAAAGAAATTGGAACTGCCTGCCGAAATCAATTCGGTCGGAATTTTCACGGCCAATGTCCGCTTGGATAAAGATATTATCGCAACATTCGAAATCAATGTCATTGAAAAATAAAAGGGAGGAATCAGTATGCAACAACCGGCGATTCCGTGTAACATCGAAGCCGAAATTGCGTTGATCGGCTGTGTTTTTGTCGATGAAAATATTTTATTGGAAGTTTCTGATTTACTGCTCCCGGAAGATTTCTACGACGTTAAAAATCGTTTGATTTACAAAACGATGTTGAAATTGATAAAAGAAGGAAAAAACGTCGATGTTATGACGGTTTTATCCGCGCTCCAGGGCGATCATCTTTTAGAACAGTGCGGCGGTTACGATTATCTTTCGTCGATTGCCGATTACAGTTATACGACATTGAATGTGGATTCTTATGTAAGATTGATATCCGAAGCGTCTATCAAGCGGGCAACGATCGAAAAACTCTCGAAATTGGCTCAAGACGGATACGACAATACGATCGAAGTGTTCGATTACATCGATCTAGTTGAAAAAGAAATTTTCGAACTGTCCAAAAGAAGAAGAGTGGACAGTTTCAAAGCGATTTCGGAGGTTAGTAAAAACGTTCTGGCCAATACGGAAAACAATGCCAAACGAACCGACGAAGTGATCGGATTGGATACGGGCTTCGGTTCGTTGAATAAATATACGCAAGGATTTCAAAATGGATCGCTGATTATTTTGGCGGCGCGGCCGGCCATGGGTAAATCGGCCATGGCGATGAATTTGGCCGTCAATGTGGCGGTCAAAAATAAAGGCGGAGAAGCCCATGTTGCCATTTTTTCTTTGGAAATGTCGGCAGAACAGTTGGTGGAACGAATGGTGGCGTGCGACAGCAACATTCGGCTGAACAACATCAAAAACGGTCAAATCGCCAGAGCCGATTGGATTCGTTTTAATACGAGTTGTGCGAAATTGGGCGGACTCAATCTTTATTTTGACGATTCGTCCGATACGTCTGTTTCGACCATCCGTGCCAAGTGTCGAAAGTTGGCATCGGATGTCGGATTGGATTTTATTGTCATTGATTACCTGCAATTAATCGAAAGCGATGCCGTTTTCGCCAAGTCCTCTCAGCAGGAACGGATTTCCAAGATTTCAAGAAGTTTGAAGTTGATGGCTCGGGAATTGGAAGTTCCGGTTTTGGCATTATCTCAACTTTCCCGGGCAGTCGAACAACGAGATGACAAACATCCGATTATGGCCGATTTGCGGGATTCCGGATCGATCGAACAGGATGCGGATATTGTCATGTTTTTGTATCGGGATGATTATTATAATAAAGGATCCGAGCGAAAAAACGAAGCGGATTTGATTATTTCCAAGAACCGTTCCGGTTCCACGCACGAAGGATTACCGTTTATTTTTACGGGGGAATACGCCCGTTTCAGAGAAAAGAAAGAAGATTAGGAGTTAAAACATGAGAGATCGTTTGAAAATAATGGATCAACGCTACGAAGAAATCAATCGTCTGTTGTCGGATCCTCAAATTGTTTCGGATATCAAACAGTTGACGGCGTTGTCCAAAGAACAACGAAGTTTGGAAAAAACGGTTTTACTGTATCGGGAACAAGAGAAACTGGAGGCCTCTATTCCGGATTTAAAAGAAATGAAGGCTTCGGAAGATGAAGAAATGGCTCAAATGGCTGCCCTTGAATTGGAACAAGCCCAGCAACGGATCGAACAGATCAACGAAGAGATCAAAGTTCTTTTATTGCCGAAAGATCCAAACGATGATAAGAACGTTGTCGTGGAAATCCGCGGTGCGGCCGGCGGTGATGAGGCCAATATTTTTGCCGGTGATTTGTACCGGATGTACAGCCGGTATGCCGAATCGAAAGGTTGGAAAGTCGAAGTATTGGATGCGATGCCTTCGGAAATGGGCGGATACTCGCAGATCCAATTTAAAGTCAGCGGAGATATGGTCTACTCTTTTTTAAAATACGAATCGGGGGCGCATCGTGTCCAGCGCGTTCCGCAAACGGAAGCACAAGGGCGAATCCATACATCTACCTCGACGGTTTTGGTGATGCCGGAAGCGACGGATATTGAGTTTGAACTGGATATGAATGACCTTCGAATCGATACGTTTTGTTCATCCGGTCCCGGCGGACAAGGAGTCAATACGACATATTCGGCCGTTCGGGTAACGCATGTTCCTTCGGGGATGTCGGTTGCCTGCCAGACGTATCGTTCTCAACATGAAAATAAAGCAGCGGCCTTGGAATTGCTTAAAACAAGAATGTATGACCAATTGCTGCGGGCCAAAGAAGAAGAAGAAGGTATGCAACGCCAATCTTTGATCGGAAGAGGCGATCGTTCGGAAAAAATCAGAACGTATAATTATCCTCAAAATCGTGTAACGGATCATCGGATCGGCTTTACGATTAACCGCTTGGATGCGATTATCGACGGTAAATTGGATTTGGTGATCGACCAACTGATCAATGAGGATCAAAAGCGAAAACTGTCTTCGGAAGAAGCAATCAAACTATAAAAATAAAAAGATGCTCTATCCTATATAGAGTATTTTTTTCACGAGCGGATTGTCGAATGATGCGGTTGATTTTGCCGATGAAAAGAAGGTCAAAGGCGTTTTTTCCTTTTGTTTTTTGCAAGATGCGCTTTTTTTCGAGTGCGAAACAAAACGATGGTCATTTTTCGATTCAGAATAGGAGTGAAAAAAATGGAACGTACCACGGTATGTTATATCCGAAAAGAAAATCAGGTTTTAATGCTTTTCAGAAATAAAAGAAAGCAGGATATCAATCAAGGAAAATGGATTGGCATCGGCGGGCATTTCGAGGGAGAGGAAACACCGGAGGAATGTGTTTTGCGGGAAGTTTATGAAGAAACCGGATATTTACTGCCATCGGTTGAATTGCGGGCAGAATTAACGGTTTTCAATGATGCGGCAGTTGAAAAAATTTACGTATTCACAGCGGATTTTCAACAAGGGACATTGAGTGAATGTAGTGAAGGGACGTTGGCTTGGATCCCTATTGAAAAACTGTTTGACCTTTCGATGTGGGAAGCGGATCGGATTTTTCTTCCGAAAATTTTAAACGGTGATCCGTTTTTTAAAATGACGATTTATTACCGTCAAAATCAATTGATTCGTTGGAAAGAGGAATGAATATGACGTATGAACAATTATTACAACAGGCTACTCAAAAAGTCGTTTCGTATGACAAAGAAGAAAGTGCGGCAGTCTTGTTGTTGGAATCGGTTGCCGATTTGAAGGCAAACGAATTGTATTTAAAAGCCAAAGAAAAAGTTAAAAAAGAAATCGTAAAAGAGTTCAATGCTTTGTTGGATCGCTATTTGGAACAAAATGAGCCGGTACAGTATCTGATTGGTAAAAGTTGTTTTTACGGATATGATTTTATCGTCAATCCGGCGGTCTTGATTCCGCGTTTTGAAACGGAAGAATTGGTGGAAAACGTGCTTTACCGTTATGATCGTCACTTTAAAGGACAAGAACTGGATGTTTTGGATTTGGCTACGGGATCGGGTTGTATCGGCATTACGCTGGCTTTGGAAGAAAAAAATCTGCATGTTACGGCCACCGATCTTTCCGAAGAAGCTTTGGAAGTGGCCCGAACGAATAACAAAAGACTTCAGGCCGGTGTTACGTTTTTGCAAGGCGATATGCTGGAGCCGTTAAAGGGAAAAAAATTTGATATTGTCGTATCCAATCCGCCTTATATTCCGTTAAACGAAGAAGTGATGCCGCTTGTAAAAGACAATGAACCGCACCTTGCTTTATTCGGCGGAGAAGACGGCATGAAATTTTACCGGATTATTTTAAGCGGTATTGCGCCGTATTTGAAAGAAAAGGCGATGATTTGTTTGGAACACGGGTACGATAAAAAAGAAGAAATGATCCGTTTGGCAAAAACGTATTTTCCTTCGGCCAAAGTGGAAGTGTTGAAGGATTTGGAAAAAAAAGATCGGATGACGTTTATTTATGTGGGGGATTTCAAATGGGAAAATTGATTATTTATCCGACCGATACGTTGTATGGAATCGGTTGCGGTATTTTCGATTTGGAAAATATTCGCAGAATTTATGACATTAAACATCGTTCTTTTGACAAACCACTCGCTTGTTTGTGTGCCGATTTAGACCAAATCAAACAAATTGCGGTCACCGACGAACCGGCACTGAAACTGATTCGCTCGTTGATGCCGGGGGCGCTTACGTTGATTTTGAAAACCCAAAAAGAAGTAGAAGAAAAAATCGGATACAAAACGATCGGCGTTCGGATTCCGGACTGTTCAACCGCTAGGGAATTGTTGCTGAAAAACGGACCGATGTTGACAACATCCGTGAACGATTCGGGCAGTCTGCCGATGAATCAATACGAGGATATCCTTAAACGGTATCGGGATTTGGTGGATGAAATTTATCCGCCGGAACCGTCTTCGGCGGTTGCTTCGACGGTGGTACTTTTAAAAGACGGAACGGCGGAAATTTTAAGAGAAGGTACGATTAAAAAAGAAACGATCATCGAACTTTTAAATGCATAAAACCGGACCCCCTTGGCCATACTAAAAACCGAGGGGGAATTTTTTATGCGAAAAATCGGTTTATTGATTGTTGTTGTTTTATTTTTAGTTGCTTGCAGTCAGTTTTTCAAAGAATCGGAAGAAATACGGGTTCGAATCATTCCCAACAGCAATGATTCGATCGATTTAGCGGTAAAAGAAGAAGCCAAACAATATACGATTTGTTATTTGAAAGAAGCGTATTGTGACGATTACGATGTGTTTAAAAATCGGATTCGGCAGTCTTTAAAGGCGTTTAATCAGTTGCTTGAAAAAGAACTTTCGACCGCCTGTACAGTTACGTTTACCAAGCATACCTTGTATAATAAAACATATAATGATAGTGCGATTCGAAATAAGAATACGATGACGTTGTATATCATTTTAGGAAACGGAGAAGGATCGAATTGGTGGGGAACCGTATATCCCGATTTTTTACAAATCGAAAGCAGTGAGGAAGTAAAATACGAAAGTTTGATTGTTCGTATTTTTGAAATGATCAAAGGAGAATAAAATGATAACTATTGAAAAAGTCAATGCTTTTTCTAGGAAAAAAGTCGAAGATTTTTTAAAAAGCGTCCCGTCTATTGAAAAAATCGATGAAAAAATCTTAGATAATGCGATCGTGGCTCAGGAAGACGATAAAATCGTGGGATGTATCTCGTTTGAAGTTTTTTCGGAAAAAGCATTGATTCGCTATTTTGTTTTTAAAAAGATTTTATCACTGGATTACTTAAAGCAGTTGTTAAACACATTGGAAGAAGAAGCACTCAAACAAGATATCGAGGTTTTGGTTTGTATTGCGGAATGTAGCCAGATTGAGGAGTTGTTTCAATCATTGTCTTTCAAACCGGTTGAAAGTAAAATGATTTTCATCAACGAGGAAAATATTTTAAATACAAGTTTTCAATCCTCTCTTTTTTTATGCAAGGAATTGCGGCAAGAATAACTTGAAAATAAATCAATATTTTTGTATAATGAAGAAAAACAAAACACCGATTTAAGGAGAAAAAAATGTACAAAAATATTGATTTATTTATTGACAAATTGATGACCTCACAACCGGATCAACCGCTTTGGAACATTGAAGCGATTCGGCAAGGCAAACGGCCTTCATGGAATTATATCGACGGATGCATGATGACGTCGTTGTTGTCGCTTTACCGCGTGACGAAAGAAGAAAAATATTTGGATTTTGTGAAAAAATACGTCGATTATTATGTCCGAGAAGACGGTTCTATTTTAGGATACGAAATGGAAAAATATTCGACCGACGATGTGTCGGAAAGTCGTATTTTATTTGATTTATACGATGTGACGAAAAACGAAAAATATTTGAAAGCCATTGAACATTGTTACCAACAGATTAAGACGCATCCCAGAACCGAAGAAGGAAACTTCTGGCATAAATTGATTTATCCGAATCAAGTATGGCTCGACGGTCTTTATATGATGCAGCCGTTTTATACGAGTTACGAAACCAAACGGAATAAATTTCAGCATTACGATGATATTGTAAATCAATTCAAGAATGTGTATCGAATTATGCGGGATCCCAAAACGGGACTTTATTACCATGGGTATGACAGCGCGCGGAAAATGTTTTGGGCCGATAAGAAAACCGGTCTTTCCCGAAACTTCTGGTTGCGGTCGATCGGTTGGTACACGGTTGCGCTGATCGATGTATACGATTTGATGGATGAACAGATGTATGATGAACGGCATACCATCAAAGAGATTTTCAAACAGATTGTCAAAGATGTATTGGCATTTCAGGATCCGACATCCAAAATGTTTTATCAGGTTCCGAACTATCCCGGACGGGAAGGCAATTATTTGGAAACTTCCGGTTCTTGTATGATCGCCTATGCTATTTTAAAAGGTGTTCGGCTGAAAGTTCTTCCGAGTCGCTATCAGGCGATCGGGCTGGAAATTTTTAACGGCATCTGCCGAAAATATTTGACGATCAAAGACGGTGATTTGAATTTGGGCGGTATTTGTTTGGTAGCCGGGCTCGGACCGGAAAATAATTTAAGACGCGACGGAACGTATGAATATTATATTTCCGAACCGATTGTGGAAAATGATGCCAAAGGTGTCGGACCGTTCATTATGGCTTATACCGAAGTAAAATATATTGAATCAATGAAGTAGAAAGTAAGGCGGAAAATTCCGCCGATAAGGAGAAAAAGATGATTAGAGTTGGAATTTGCGGATACGGCAATTTAGGTAAAGGAGTAGAGGCGGCGCTTGCGGTGCAAAAAGACATGCAGTTAGAGGCGGTTTTTACCAGACGGGATCCGAAAACGATTTTCTTAAAAACAGATCATGTCGGGGTTTACCCGATGGATGAAATTTTGCAATTCAAAGACCGTTTGGATGTATTGATTTTATGTGGCGGTTCGGCAACGGATTTGCCGCAACAATCTAAAGAACTGGCCAAGCATTTCAATATCGTCGACAGTTTTGATACGCACGCCAAAGTTTGGGAGCATTATCAACAGGTTCACCAAAGTGCTTTATCCGGCAATCAAGTTGCTGTGATTTCAACAGGATGGGATCCCGGTATGTTTTCGCTTAATCGTTTGATAATGGAAGCGGTTTTGCCGAATGGCAAAGATTATACGTTTTGGGGAAGCGGTGTTTCTCAAGGTCACAGCGATGCCATCAGAAGAATTGAAGGGGTGCTGGATGCTAGACAGTACACCATTCCGCTTGAAGAAGCACTCCATGCCGTTAGAAGTGGAAAACAACCGAACTTGACGACGCGCGAAAAACATAAAAGAGAATGTTATGTCGTGTTAAAAGAAGGTGCCGATCCGAAAGTTGTGGAAGAAAAAATCAAAACGATGCCGAACTATTTTGCGGATTACGATACGGTCGTTCATTTTATCAGTGAAGAAGAGTTATTGAAAAATCATAACCGGTTGCCGCATGGCGGTTTTGTCATTCGTAGCGGTGTAACGGGCTTTTCATCGGAACATCATCAATGCATCGAATACAGTTTAAAATTAGATTCCAATCCGGAATTTACGGGTAGTGTGATGGTGGCTTATGCCAGAGCCGTTTATCGCCTCTTCTTGGAAAAAAATTACGGTTGCAAAACGGTATTTGATATTGCTCCGCGCTATTTGAGTGTTCATTCTTACGAAGAAATGCTGAAAGAAAAGTTATAATAAGATTCCTGATTCGGAAGGTTTGCGAAAACCGGAAAAATCAGGAAATTTTTTTTCAAAAAATGTAATTTTTTTGTTGACTTTGATTTCAAATTGGAGTATTATGAAAAAGGTCGCATTAATTTGCGGCAATCTATTAGTCTTTGAAAACTATATATGACGGAAGCGAAGAAGAATTAAAGAAGAAAAAGGATACAAATGGAGAGTTTGATCCTGGCTCAGGATTAACGCTGGCGGCGT